>Ga0207646_10000697_pt1 | contig 43540 bp, 68 predicted proteins | sample KBSK5502metaG_FD_184343 | JGI IMG/M metagenome (GOLD analysis project Ga0207646, IMG submission 184343) | Corn, switchgrass and miscanthus rhizosphere microbial communities from Kellogg Biological Station, Michigan, USA - KBS K5-50-2 metaG... | ecosystem: Host-associated > Plants > Roots >... | reverse complement strand
ATGCGACGTCCGACAACTTCCGGAAACTCCTGCAATTGCCATGCTTGAGCGGACATTGCGTGATAAATCCTACCACCGAAACGCATCTGCTCTCATTTTGTGTTATTCTGCAACACCGAGGATGAGGGAGAGCGAGAGACAGGCGTGATCGGGCAGGGTCTCCTCGTCCTCTTCGCCGTCTTTGTTGTGGTGCCTGGGATCGCGGCCCTCTATGACCGACGGCTTCCATGAAGATCCCGTCGCGGTACGGGGAGAAGGTTCTCTATGAAGCCAAGGGCGCGAGCGACGTGCGTGCTGCCCTCGAGCAAGCCGTCGCGAGCGGCGCCAACCTGCGCGGCGCCAACCTGCGCGGCGCCAACCTGCGCGACGCCAACCTGAGCGACGCCAACCTGCGCGGCGCCAACCTGCGCGACGCCAACCTGAGCGACGCCTACCTGCGCGACGCCAACCTGAGCGACGCCAACCTGCGCGGCGCCAACCTGCGCGGCGCCTACCTGCGCGACGCCAACCTGAGCGACGCCATTGGGCTAGATCACCCTGAGTGGGCCAACGCCCTCCTCATCCTCGCGGACCAGGTCGGAAAAATTCGGGCCTACAAGCTCGTCAACGCCCAGGGCGAGGGCATCTACAACGGTGGCCTCCAATACGAGAAGGGTGAAACGCTTGAGGTCAAGGATGCGAACACCGACCCACTAGAGCAATGTGCCGCAGGAATCAATCTCGCCACGCTTCCCTGGTGCATCCGATATTGGCAGCCGAGCTACCGCATCCTCGTAGCTGAGTTCCGGGCCGCCGACATCGCAGCAATACCCCTTGGAGATGGCAAGTTCCGCGTCCACCGCTGCAAGATCGTCGGCGAGAAGGATCTCAAGGGATTGGGCCTCGAATCTTGACTGAGCCGCGCCCTAGCTCACCGGCTAGAAGCGCTGCGGCGGGAGCCGCTGGGATCGGCTCCGCTCTGGGCGCGGGGGTTTCCCCCTGGAACTCCCCGCCCAAGTCTTCAGACGACTAACTAAAGGAGGGTGCATGAGTAAGCAACGAGTGAAGCTCGGCAAGAAGTACCGGGACACGATCTCGGGTTTTGAGGGAATCGCAACAGCGACGTACAACTACCTGAACGGCTGTGTTCGGGTGGAACTGACAGGCGAGTATCTCGCAGACAAAGAGAAGATCCCCTGCAAGGTATTTGACGATGAGCAGGTAGAGGAAGTCAAGGCGCCCGCGAAGCCCAACGGCAGACGTTCCGGTGGGCCGCAGTCGATGGACCCGGTGAGCAGGCCATGATCGGACTGCTAACCGTCAAACCCGGCAACGAGCCGGAGGTCGGCCAGACCATCTACCTCACCGCTGAGCAGAGGACTGGCAAATCGGGCAACCCCTACACGAAGCTGACCCGAAACACAGAAGAGTACGGCGGCAGCCCCTACACGGTCCTGAAGGCCGAAAAGACCGACTTTACCGACAGCCATGGCAACGTCAGCTTCAACGTAGAGGCCGAGCCCGCTGAGGGTGCCACCAGCGCCCCTGAAAGCGCTCCTAACACATCGAACGGGCGTTCGGGGGGAGACAACCGCGGCGAGGACATAGCCCGCGCCGTCGCCTTCAAGGAAGCGTCCCGCCAGATTGCTGCTCGCGGCCCCGGCGACCCGAATCCGGCGAATGTCGCCGCCGCCGTCCGCGAACTGACCGAGCACTTCCTGCCCATCGTCAAGGGCACCGGAGCGGCCGACCCAAAGGCAGAGGCCCTCGGCCCCGCCTCCGGTTTAGACCACCGGCGGAGTAGAAATGCACAGTAGCTCGCTTATCGGGGCATCCCCGGCCCTGGGCGTCGATCCCACAATCGCCGTTGAGCTCATCTTGCTCCAAGCAGAGCTGCTCAGGGTCCAAGCCGGCCTGGACGCCAGCCCTCAGGAGGCAGCGGGGGATGACCCTCGCCTCCGTGATCTCTCACCTTTAGCCCGGGGATTGGCCACGCCTAAATGCACTTGTCCCATTTGTCTGGGACGCAAAGCTGCGGCGCCTTCGCCGTGGTTGGGGCGGGTTTGGACTTGACCCGCCCCGCAACCTTCGGCGCCTTTGAGCGCCATGAGATGCCAAACCACACTGCCTGCTTCTACCGCAACCACTCGTATTGGGAGCAAGTCAGGGAGGTGAGTGGCGAGTGGAGGGCAGTTCGGGATTCCCGGCTGCCCTCATCGTCATCCATTGCGCCATTTGCCGATCCTGATCCGGAGAGCCTCATGCGTTACGTACTTCGGGTGGAGGCGGATGATCTAAAGCCATATGAACGGGAACTGCTGGCAGCGGCTCCTGGGCTTGGCGTCAAAATGGATCAGCCGACCTACCTTGTCCTTCGTGATGCCAAAGGCGCGGTTGGCACCGCAGTTCACAAAATCTTTGAGGAGGGATTCCGGGGCGTCTTCACCGCCGATTACCCAAGCGTGGCAGAGGGTCACGTTCGCGCGGTGCATTTGTTCTTCTTTGAACACCGCCCCAAGCCGCTTGAGCTAGAGCAGGTCGTCTATTCCAAGCGCCACCGCTTCGCCGGTCGCTTCGACGCGCGGGTCAAAGTCGGTGGAGGGGTCTTTCTGCTTGATCTCAAAACCGGATATGTCGGTCGGAGCGCTCACGTCCAGATGGTCGGCTACGACCTCGCAGCTGAGGAGTGCGGCGTCGGCGCCTCCGACAAGCTCTTCATCCTCCAGACGCGCGAGAACGGCACCTACACGCTTTGGCCGTGCCGCAGCACCCGGGCGGATTTCCTCTTGGCCTTGGGTCTTTACCGCGCCGGCCTAGCCACCGACAAGGCGACCCGCGCTGACTACAAGCAATTGGTGGCCGCGTGAGCGCCCTGGACTTCCGAAAGCTGCGGCGTCGGATGGTCTTTGAGGGCTTCTGCGACAACGGCTGCATGGGCGGGAATGAAGGCGTCTTAGGCGCTGCTGTAGCAAGCCATCGCCTTGCGATTGCTGGGCACCCCGCGGGCGTCTACTGCCCTACCTGCGTGAGGCGCATGAAGAAGGCGTGGGAGCAGGCGCTATGACGCCAAGAGACCCCCACGGAGAGCAAACAATGGATTGGCTTTACGGACAGCCCCTCGTTGAATGGATAGAGCGAGAGGTCGGTGCGGAGACGATCGCCAACTCAAAGTCCATCGGCGACAGGTGGGCGCGAGCGATCCACCGTTGGCGCTATGGGGCCTCAGCGGATTTCTATTCGGTCGACGAGTTCTTCCAAACGGTACTCGGCATCCACACCGCCGTCTCCCGCTTACCCGCGCGGCTGTTCCGCACTGGTCGGTTGCCCAACTACAAGCGCCCACAGGAGCTTAGGGATCATGTCGTGCGGCTCGCGGAGGAAGGCCAATCGCCGACACACTTAGCACTGGAGTACGGCGTTAGCCCTGACTCGATTGGCAAGTGGCGGAAGCAGGCGAAGAAGGTTGCGGCGTGAACCGCATCCGTCTCGACACTCCCGAAGCATGCCGGGTCGAGCTCGAGCGATGCTCCTCGGGGCTCGCATGGCTGGATCACGCCTACAGCCTCGCCAGAGATGCCGTAGACGACGCGGAGCAGACCTACAACGCATTCGAGGCGGACGCGGCGGTGGCGGCTCGGAAGCAACTCGGCAAGGGCGCGACCGCGACGGAGGTCAAGGGCGCAATCACATCCTGGGTTCTGAGCAACGAGCATGCCGATAGCGCGAGCATCGACCTCTACAAGGCCCGGGCCATGCTCGACAAGCTCGAGCGCTACTTCCGCTCACTTGAGAAGCGGTTAGGGGCGGCGCAGTCCGCGGCTAAGCAGCACGACGCGGCCCCTGGCGACTACGGGCAGCAGAGAGGCGCGGGAATCTAGTGACTTGGGCGAAGCTCGACGATCGCTTCCACGCGCATCCAGAGATCGAGCGCGCCGGTCTCGCCGCAACCGGGCTCTATGCGATGAGCCTCTCCTACGCAGCCTGCTACGAGACAGACGGTCAACTTCCTGATGAATGGGTAAGAAAGCGGAGTCGCCCGGGCATTCCAGGCCGCCTCGTTGAGCTCGGCCTGTGGGAGCGCATCGACGGCGGCTACCTCATTCCAGACTTCCTCGACTACAACCCTTCACGCGCCGACCTGACAGCGCAGCGTGAGCGAGACAGACGCCGGAAGCGTGACGGAATCCTGACGGAATCCAAACGGACCCGGGTCGGGTCGGGAACGGGTACGGGTTCTAAGGACGCAAGTAGAGAGAGAAGCAAGGGCGCGACGGTTTCGCAGCTTCACCCACGAGAGCCAGGACCGGCAGCGGCATGAACGCTGCGCCCCACCTTCGCGTTGTCGACGCCGAAACGGGCGAGATTCCCGATGATTGCCCTTCCTGCAAAATCCTGCGCGAGCAGCTGGCCGGCGCCGAGCGCGACCTGCGGGCATGGCGGTCGCGCTACGCCAAGGCTGTCCGTGACAAGGAGGCCGAGGCCCGCTCGCACGACCTCTGGAAGGACGCCGAGAAGCTCTTTTCCTACTGGCGCCGTCGCACTGGCCGCACCCGACCTCAGTTCACGGCAGACCGCTTCTGGCTCGTCTTGCCCTTTCTGCTCAAGGACGGAGCGGACCAATGCCGGCGCGCGATCTATGGACGCGCCTATGACCACTATGAGGCGCGCCGTAAGAACGGCAGCATCATTCGCTACTACGAGTGGGAGAGGATCTTCGGGTCGCGCGGGGAGTTCGAGGAGAGCGTCAACCGCTGCCCGTCCGACGCCGACACCCTGGACGATGACGCTCGCGAGCAGGAGGAGAAGATTTGACCGCGCGGGACTACCTCGAGCGCCACGCGATTGACCCGACTCTCGCCCACAAGCTCGGCGTCGGCGTCCACAACGGCGCCCTGACTTTCCGCTACACGCGACTCGGCGGGCGCAGCTTTGAGCGCCGCAAGCCCCTCGACGGCGGGCTCACCTTCCAGCCCAAAGGTGAGCCACTCTGTCTCTACTGGCCCGCTGGCCGCAACCCCGACCGCAAGGAGATCATCCTCTGCGAGGGTGAGGCTGACTGCCTCGCGGCGGCGACGGTCATCGCCTCCGACCTCGAATCCTGGCGAAACACTCTGCCGGTTGGATTACCTGGCCTCGGAATGCCCACGCTGCGAATCCTCTCCGAGCTCGCCGATCGTCAACGCATTTACGTCGTCCTCGACGCGGACCTCAATGGCCGCGGGCAGCGCAAGCAGGCGCAGCTAATCCGCAGTGGTCGGAGTGCGCCACCGCCTGGCCCCTACCCGGTATCGGTCGAACTTGAGGAGGGCCAAGACCTCTCGGACACGCTGGCTGAGGTTCCCGAGGACAGCCGCAGCGTCTTCCTCGCCGACCTACTCGCCGACGCGGAAGCAGCCGACCCCTACTCGTCGAGGCGGGCGGCGTGAAGCCGTTTGGCATCTCGCTCCTCTGGGCGTCCCGCAGCCGACCCAACTGCGCCTCGGATGGATCACCCGACGAGGAAGTGCGCTGCCCGGATTGTGATGGCGATACCTGGCCGAACCCCGACGGGAGCCACACATGCCCAGCCTGCGGGATCGTGTTCGCGCGATGACCTGCTGGCTCACCCACCTCGGCCCTTGCGAGTACCGCCCAGATGGGCAACCCGACGCCGCCCACATCGGCTTCAGCAAGCGCGAGCTCCGCGCGATATGGGAGCGCGAAAGCGCCAAGCGCAAGATCGTCGGTGAGCACCCGAACGAATCCATCCTCGCCCTTGGGCGCGATGAGTTCGCCTGCGATCGAAGGCTTATTCGCCCGCTCTGCCGGCTGCATCACAATGCGCTCGACAATCCGAACCAGCCGCCGCACCTACGCTGGGAGCAGCTACCCGAATCGGTCTTGGAATTCGCTGACGAGTTCGGGCTGCTCTACCGGCTCGAGCATTCCCATCCTCGAACGGAGGCCGCGTGACCGCCCAAGTCGTCTCCATCGAAACCGCCCGCAAGTCCCGCGCCCAGGGCGGCTACCTCACCAAGACCCAACTCTCAGAGCAGCTTGAAATGTCTCCGCGCTGGATCGAGTACCAGGTCGCAGCCGGCATGCCCTCGCACCTATTCGGCAACCGCCGCCGATTTAGACTGGCTGAGGTTGAGGACTGGCTAGCGAAGGAGAGCGCATGGGCGAGGTAAAGCAGATGCGAGCGGTGACGGTTGTGGCTGAGTTTGAGACGGATAACCCGGACCTTCCGCAGACCCTCGTTGACAGGGTTGGCGAGCATGGGAACGTGGAATATCACCATCCCTCCGGCCAAGTAACGATCCGCCTTGACGCGACCGGAGAGGGGAAGGCGACCGAACAAGCACGCGAGCAGCTTGATCGTTTGGCCGAAATCGCGCCTGAACTTCATGGCCCCTACGCGCTGTCGATCAGGGTCGAAGAACTAATCGCCCACGCTGGCGCTTGGTATCGCCCCGGCGAGCAATTCCACATTCCGCCGAGCGCGTGAGCGTCTACCGCAACAAGCGAACGGGCAAATGGGTAGCGAAGACCTGGCACAAGGGCGCATGGCGCTACCACGGCACCGCGCATCCCACTCGCAAGGCGGCCCGCGAAGCTGAGCAGGCAGCCCTCAAGCAGAGAATAACCAGGGAGATCACGGTTAGCAATTTTGCGAAGGTCTGGCAACGCGACTACGCTCGCCCCGCCGCGGCCTCCCGCCGCACCTACCGCTACGGCCTCAACGCCCTGCTCGCTGAGTTCGGCAACCGCAGGCTCGACGCAATCGACCGCCCCGAGGCCCGTGCCTGGGCAATCCGCCAGTCCGAGATGGCTGTCCGCACGGCCAGGACCATGTATGGCGATGCGCTGCGCGATGGGTTAGTGGAGCTCAACCCCTTCGCCGCCCTGCGCCTCAAGCGCTCCCGCGGGCGCAAGGACATAACCGCGCTCACCGAGGAGGAGATCGACGCGCTGGCACACACGGCGCTCGAAGTCCTCGACCCGGAGATGGGGCCGCAGCTTTCCGCCCTGATCCTCGTCGCTGGCTACTGTGGCCTGCGCCCCGGCGAACTGTTCGAGCTCCGCTGGGGCGACCTCAACGCCGACGAGATGACCGTCGCCCGCTCGCTCGACGTCACGGGCGCCGTCAAGCCCCCAAAGAACGGCGAGCCGCGGACGATCATCATTCCGCCGAAGGCCCGCGCCGCGCTTGTCTCCCTACCCCGCAGCATCGACAGCGACCTGATCTTCACCACCGCCCGTGGCAAACGCTTCCGCAAGACGAGCCTGCACTACTGGTTCAGCCAGGTCCGCGCAGCCGCAGGGCGCCCACAGATGGATTTCTACGAGCTTCGCCACGCCTGCGCCCACTTGCTGCTCATGCGTGGCGCGACACCAGAGGACATTGCGGTTCAACTCGGCCATAAGGATGGCGGCACCCTAGTCCGTACGCTCTACGGGCACCCGTCTGAGGAGGCTGCGAGGGGACGACTCAAGCGCATGTTCGCGGAGCCGGTCGAACTCAGCGAGGTCAAGAAGCGGAGGGCATCGTGAAACAGACGGTCTATGGGATGGAGGCGGTTCGCATGATCATGATGTGGCCGATCTGTGCGATCCGAGGGCACAGATGGTTGCCAACCGGGTTTCGCTGCGAGCGCTGCGGCTATGTGAACGAGGATCTCTTTAGGAGGGCAGTGGTCGGCTTGAAATCCCTTGAACGCCTGTTCAAGAGCTATGGGCAGACCGTGGCCGAGGCGACCGCAAGCATTCATGATTTCGCGGCGGCGATGGAGAAGGCCAAAATCGCCGCGCGTTCCTCCAAGCCCTATGTATGGGGAGCCGAAGACCGGTGACAAACAGGTGACACCGTGATTGCCCCCACGCCTAGCCCACGCACGACTGCGCCCTTTAGCAACCCACCGCCCGCACTAGGAAGGTTCGGACGCACAGGCGCGCACGGGCGCGCAACCTCAACCGGGCAGGCACGCAGAACCCCGCAGAGCCGCGCAGGTTTCCTCCCTATTGCTGTTTGCCTTGACCGCAAACCGGTGATAGACCGGTGACAAAAAAGGCAGGGACCGGTGACATTTACGCTGACTTCTTAGCGACGAAGGAACGCCGCATCGCCGCGGCTGGGGTTGAGGTTGAACCCGATGATCTCCATCCGACTCTCTATGAGTTTCAGCGGGACGGGACGGCATGGGCGCTGAGAACCGGGCGAGCGGCTCTGTTCTGGGACTGCGGTCTGGGCAAGACCTTCGCCCAAGTCGAATGGGCTCGCCATTCAGCTGACAAGAGCCTGATCGTCGCGCCGCTATCGGTCGCGCGCCAGACCGTCCGCGAGGCAGAGAAGATCGACTGCGAGGTTCGGTATGTGCGCGATGGGCTAGACGCCGATGGCCCCGGAGTCTGGATTACCAACTATGAGATGATCGAGCAGTTTGACCCAGCGCAGTTCGGTGCGGTCGTGCTGGACGAGTCCTCAATCCTCAAGAGCGTCGATGGCAAGACGCGCACCAAGCTGATCCAGATGTTCGCAACGGTGCCGCGGCGACTCGCTTGTACCGCTACGCCAGCGCCGAACGATGTAGCTGAGCTAACCAACCACGCCGCCTTCCTTGGCGTGATGAGCCGCGCCGAAATGCTTGCCTCCTATTTTGTAAACGACGAGCGCGACTGGCGACTCAAAGGGCATGCGATCGGTCCCATGTTTCGCTGGATGGCTGGGTGGGCGCAGGCAATTCGACGCCCCTCTGACCTCGGCTATTCGGACGATGGCTACGAACTGCCCGAGCTCTCGATCATTTCCCAGGCAGTCGACGTCGACCTGACGCCAGACAACCAGCTGTTTGCGACCGATCTCGGCGGCATCGGCGGTCGGGTGGCCGTCCGACGCCAGACGATGGCCGCGCGAATCGAGCGAGCAGCTGAGCTAGCCGCAGACGATGAGCAATGGGTTGTCTGGTGTGGGTTGAATGATGAGGCGCGGGGCTGCGCCGAGGACATTGAGGGTGCCGTAAATGTCGAGGGCAGCTGGGCGCCAGACGATAAGGCCCATGCGCTTGAGGCGTTTCAGGACGGAGCGATCAGGGTGCTCGTCACCAAGCCAAGCATCGCCGGTTTCGGCATGAACTTCCAGAACGCCCACAAGATGGCCTTCGTCGGCCTCTCCGATTCCTACGAGTCCTATTACCAAGCGATCCGTCGCTGCTGGCGCTTCGGGCAGACCGAGCTAGTCGAGGCGCATGTTGTCGTTTCTGAGCTTGAGCGCGGAATCGTGGAGAACGTCAGACGCAAGGAAAGGGAGGCTGCTCGGATGATCGATTCGCTGGTTGCCCACATGCGCCCGGAGTTGGTGGCTGCGTGAGTGACGTTTACGAAACTGACGACGCACAGGGCGAGGGTTGGCGCCTGATGCTTGGCGACTCCTGCGAGCGCATGGCCGAGATCCCGAGCAGCACCGTCGATCTCTCCATCTTTTCGCCTCCGTTCGCAAACCTCTACACCTACTCGCCATCGGTACGCGACCTTGGCAATAGCAAAGACCGCGAGGAGTTCCTTGAGCATTTCGATTTCGTGCTTCAGGGGTTGCGACGGGTCACGCGTCCGGGTCGACTGGCCTGCGTTCATGTCCAGCAGCTTTCGACAACCAAGGCGACCCACGGCATTATCGGCTTGACGGACTTCCGAGGGCAGGTAATCGCCGCCTTCCAGAAGCGAGCATGGATCTTTCACGCCGAGGTCACGATCGACAAAGACCCGCAAGCCCAAGCGATCCGCACCAAGGCCCAGGCGCTCATGTTCGGGACGCTCAACCGCGACTCGGCAATGAGCAGGCCGGCAATGGCCGATTACCTGCTGATGTTCAGGGCACCGGGCGACAACTCGACCGCAATCAAGCCCGACTGCGATAACGAGACTTGGATCGAATGGGCGCGGCCAGTTTGGTACGACATTCGGGAAACCGACACGCTGAACGCGCGAGTCGCGCGCGAGGACGCCGACGAGCGCCATATCTGCCCGCTTCAACTTCCGCTGATTGAGCGATGCGTGAGGTTGTGGTCTAACCAAGGCGAACACATCTTCAGCCCGTTCGCTGGCATCGGCTCTGAGGGAGTAGTCGCGGTTGAGCAAGGCCGCACGTTTACGGGCATCGAACTCAAGCGGTCCTATTGGCAAACGGCCGTCGAAAACCTAGACACTGCGACCCGTCAACTCGCACTGGAGGCAGCCTAAATGCCTGATGCCAAGGGGAACTTCCGCGGGATCAGCGTGCCCCGCGACCTACCCAGCGAGTCCAACGATTACATCGAACAGCTACTAGCACGTGCCGAGCGCGCCGAGAAGGAGTTAGAGCTTGTACGCCACAACCACGCTGATCGAGTCGGAGACTTGGCCAGGATGCGGCAAGACCGTGACGAAGCCCAGCGGGAGACTGAACGGCTGAAAGTTCAACGTGACGAGTTAGTGCCGCTCGCGTGCGGGGAGGGCGGCGACCATGATCCGCGTTGCGATGATGATTGCGGACCCTGCGGTGGAACAGGCGGGGTCGAAGCGAACCGCTGCCTCTACTGCGGAGGGTCGGGTAAGTGCCAGGGCTGCTCAGTCGGCTATCGGCTGCGTGTCTGCCGTCGTGAACTGAAGGAGTTGCGAGAGCAATGGGCAGACGGCACACTGCTCAAAGAAGCCCAGGATCGGGTCCGGCAGTTGGAGGCCGACGAGGATTCAATCGGAGGCCGACCGCCAGTCCTGCCCCGCGACGCTGACCGCATCCGAGTGGTGCTCAAGGTAATCGACGGCAAGAAGCTGGTCGGCAACGAGGACGCGGCGCTCTACTACGCGCGGGAGCAGCTAGAAACGAAGCTCAAGGCGTTGGAGGCAAAGTGAGCGGGCTAGAGGCACGAGGAAAAGGCTCAGCCGAGGTTGAGGAACTGGTCTGCTCTGAGTGCGGGATGCCAATGGAAGGAACGCGCTGGATCAACCGAAAAGCCGACGAGCACTATTGCTTGCGCCACGAGGACGAGGACCGAGAGTTCCGACCTCCAATGGTTCCAACGATCTACGTCCCTTTGGATCGGGTCCGGCAGTTGGAGAAGGTGATCGAGGACGTGCGGGCGTGGACAAGTGGAAAGCAGCACGTCCATATCAAGGCGTCAAGGGAAGTCCTCGCCCTTCTAAAGGCTCAGAGCGATGAGTAGGTTGTGGATTCTTGGACTAGCCGCCGTCGCGGTAGTTCTTATCGGCTGCGGCCGTACCCCCTCATGGCTTGCTCAACAAACCTGTGCCCCGCACCGGGTCGAGCAAGTTGGCGAACGCCGCCTCGCGGTGAGGGATGGCGTTCCTTGGAGCGCACGGATAGTTGTCTGCGGTGACGGCAGCACCTGGAGGGTGATCGAGAAGTGAGTGCGACAAGCGACGGCGAGCATATTACCCTTCTCGTGCAGGAACGTAATAACTTGCGGATCAGGGTCCAGCAGTTGGAGAGGATGGTGGAAAATGTACGAGAGCAAGCGCGACTTGTGCTGGCCGACCGCGACCCCAACGGGCCTCCCGTTCGCACGGTACAAGAGATGTGGGCCGAACAACTGCTCAAGACCATGCTCCCCGACCCACCCGCCGGGCCACCTACACCGGAGGGAAGGGAACGATGGCTGAGCTAAAGGGGCGGCGTGTCGAGAACGTCAAGGCACTCTATGAGGGCAAGGCTGGCGATTACGTGGTCGTGTATCCAGCCGACCCCGAAGGGATCAGGATTCCCGAGGGGAAGATCAGCTTGTGGTTCCGTGATCCGACGGGCGAGATTGGCCGCGTGAGCCAACACGAGATCACCGAGCATGAGGACGGAACGGTGACGGTTAGCAGGTCAATCCTCGCAACGACAGCAGAGCACGGTCACGACTGGCACGGCTTCCTTGAGCGCGGTGTCTGGCGGGATGCTTGATGCCTGCACCCGAGAGAGGGGAAGAAATGAGCATCGAGGAACGAATTGAGGAGCTGGGGCGAGCGAGAGGCGGCTTCGTCAAGATTGCCTACATCGAACAACCTGATCTTCGCCCGCCGATATGGGAGCTTTCAACGGGCGGGATGGTGCATCGGGCTGGAACCCTGGAAGCCGTCGTCGGGCAAGCCGAATTGCGAGCGCCCACACCCGCGGGCGGAGAATGAAGGTTACGGTCTACATCTGTCCGGAGTGCGGAAGGCTCGCCATCGAACCTGCCCTGATCTGCGAGGGAACGTTGATTGGCTTCATCGTGGCCGAGCACAAGCCCGAGCATATGGTCGGCGTCCAGTTCTCCGTGACCAAGAAGGAACTCCGCTCGACACCCGAGAGGGAAGAATGAGGGGGCTCTGCAAGATTCGGGGGCACAAGCCCCATTGTCACCACCGCTGGCGGTCGCATTTGGGGTTCTGTAGCGGACTGTGTGGTGCTTGCCGGGACTGCGGGCGCTGGCTGATCTGGAACGGAGCGGCATGGGCCGTCAACACCGAAGTTGGTTACGATCCCGATACGGGGTTTCTTGGAGAGCTGAACGGCAAGACACCGGGCAGCTTACGTACTTGCCCTGTCCGACCCGTCGGGCTTGCCGCTGCCGGGGAACCTGTCGGGGGGTCACGGACGATTCCTGCACCCGAGAGGGGGAGCGAGTGAAGGAGTGGACCGAAGAAGATCCTGAGCTCGCGCGCCGCGCGAACCGCATCCTCACGAAGCTCAAGATGCTCGATGAAGCGGCTGGCTCCGCGATCGCTCAGGCGCATATCTCGAGCGGCAAGGCCGAAAGCTCCGCACCGCCCGAGGCGCGCCCCGACAGCCCGTCCAATCAGCCACCCCCCAAAGACCGCTCGCTCGCTGACTGGTACGCCTTTCATTTCGATCGCTGCACAACCGTCCTACGCGCACAACTCCTCTGCTGCCTAGCTGAGCGTGATTACTACCGTTATCGAGGCAAGGATCCCCGCCAGAAGATCGCAGCCAAACGCCAGAGCGTTGTCCCCGACGTCGCGCAGGATGAGAAGGAAACAATCAAACGCATCATTGATTGGTATGAGGGGTTCTCCTCGCTCGAGGTCGCGGTCTATGAGGGCTGTCACCAGGGCTTCGTGGAGAAGGCGCGTCGTCTCCACCGACGCAGCGAAGTGGACGGGCGACCGCGCCGCGGCTGGGATGGCTGGGATGACAAGACGCGCCAGGCCAAGGTTCTCAATCTCGCCGCCCAAGGGATGAAAAAGCGCGCGATCGCTGAGCGGCTTGATGTGTCCGATCGGACCATCGGCCGCTACCTGAAAGCCGCCTAATCCGTCCGCGGCACCTTGTATCCTTGCCGCACGAGCTTGATAAGCGGTAAGTAATAGCCGCTCAGGGAGACTCAGACTTAGGACAGCGCAAGCTCATAGGGCTGAGCGTCTATGGGAAGCAGGGTCGGTTGGCTTTGTCCCGCCTGCTCCCGGCTTGCGGTTCGCCCTCGCGGCGCCGCTGGAATCGCAGGCTAACTTCTACAACCTTCGGGTAGCGAGCGGCCCAGCCTCATCCCGGCGGGTTGCTCGGGTTATCACGGCTCTGGGTGGGCAGGCCGGCCTTCTTAGGAGGAAGTGCCGCTTGTTCCGATACGACCGGAGCCGCAAACAACTTTGGCTATTCGGCTTCCGCGTCCACCACGGACTCGTCGGCTCCCTGCTCGCAGTAGTCGGCGCGGTGCTCGCGTGGCACGACCGCCTCGACTTCCGCAGCTGGCTTGACTGGCATCGCCAGCGATGAGCCCTCACGTTCGCGCCTGCCTTGATTGCGGCCAACTGATCTCAGCCTCGCTGAGTCGCTGCGCCGATTGTCAGGCCAGGGACAACATCAGGCATAACCGGCCGCGCGCCAACTACCGAACCCCGGCCTGGCGCCGCACGGCTGCCCGCATCACCGCAAATGGTTGTGCGATCTGCGGTCGCGTGAAGCGAGTAGCAGCACATCACATCAAGCCGCGTAAGGACGGCGGCTCCGACGACCCCTCAAACCTCTTACCGCTCTGCACTGAGCACCACTCCGAGCTCGAGGCCGACATACGCGCAGGACGCGACACCGAACTTCGCAGGCTCGTTGAGCTAATCACCAACTGAAGGGAGAACCGTGATTCACCCCACTGCCGAAATCGGCAATCCGCCCGAGCACCGTGACTGGCACGAAGGCGACCCATCGTTCTGGCCCGAGGTCGGCGATGGCGTTCGCATTAGTAGCTTCGTCACGATCGACTCAGGACTGCATCGCCCGACCAAAGTAGGCGCGGAAACGCTCTTGCTCACGAAGTCGCATATTGGCCACGATTGCATTATCGGCCGCAACTGCGAGCTCGCACCGGGAGTTGTCATCGGCGGCGAATGCGAGATTGGCGATCTCGTCAAGATCGGCATCAATGCCTCTGTTCGCCCATTTATCAAGATTGGCGACGGAGCGCGCATTGGTGCCGGCGCCGTGGTCGTCAACGATATTCCACCCGGGCAGACTTGGGCTGGCGTTCCAGCGCGCCGACTTTTCAAGGATGAAAAAGAGAAGGCGGCTGAATGGGGCAAAGCGCTCCCGGCCTCGATGCGGGCATGAAGTACCTACGCAAGTTCAGGACGCTAGGCGAGGTCATCGACTACACCCGGCAGCTTGAAAGACGCCTTGCCGCGACGGAGAAGTCGCTTGAAATCTGGAAGTCCGCAGCTAAGCGCGCGAACCTCAAGCGGTGCCAGTGCCAGTGACGACGGACCCTGGCGTGTGCTCTGCGGCTGAAGTGGAAGTACTGAGAACGATCCCTCGCGTGAGCCATTGGCTTTGCCCGAAATGCGGCGGCTGTATGCCCAACGGGAGAAGAGGCTGTGATTGCTCAGGAAATGGCGCGCAGTTTTCGCTTGCCTCAGATCTAGACACGCTTGAGAACGAATGTGATTGGGATTTGCTGGACCGCCTCTATGACGCGCTCGATGCCCTCCCCTACCGCCTCCGTCGCACAGTTGAACTTCGCTTCGGGTTAGGCAACGCCGAGCAAATGAGTCTTGGCCAAGTCGCCCAAGCCTTCCAAGTTACTGACCAGACGATTCTAAATTGGGAAACCGAGGCGCTTGCGATCTTGAGGGAGTTGCCCCAACTCGAGGTACCAGGGGAATGATCCGCTGGGCTTTGCGCGTTTTTCGGCGACGGCGGGCATCAGCGCCCATCGACATAGGCCGCTGCGTACCGGTGGTTGCGGAGTTGTCACAGGCTGAATGGGAGGAGCGACAGGCCCACGGCCGTCAGGCCCTGGGTGTTGGCCGTAACATCGCGTATGCCCCGGTTCGCCACTGTCTTCGGACATGCGGCCGGGGCTTTGACACCCCGGTCGGCGACAAACCCTACAGGGTTGTTAATGAAATTCACCGCTGGCGGACTTTCAGGCGGTGAAAGTCATAGGGCTGCTGAACTTCTATCAGGAGTCAGCTCTATGGCTCGCCGCCACGGTCGCTTCGGCCTCGAAATGCATTGACCATCTCATCGCTTGCGACGGGGCATACTTCTTATTTCCAGACGGCGCGCCCCACTCTGGTGCTGAGCAGGCCGCCGTAATCAACGAGGTTGCCCAAGCTCACAATCTCGGCTGCACAATTCACGCGCCACAGGAGACTTGGGCAGGCAATGAGGTCGAGAAGCGCGCCTTCCTCTTCACGCTTGCTGAAACGATCTCCGACCCCGACGACTGGTACATGGTCATCGACGCGGATGAGGTCGTCACCGATGCTCCCCCGAACCTACGAGAGCGCCTAGAAGCAGCAGACGAAGATGTGGCGGAGGTCACATTTTGGGAGCGCGACGACATCGAGTTCACGCCAAAGAAGGCCAAAGCCGCGCGCCAATTCGACTGGCCCGCCAAGCACGAATATCCGATCCGCATTCTCTTTCGTGCTATCCGGGGCCTCACTGTCGAGCGCAACCACTACACCTACACGACGCCAGATAAGCGTGTTCTTTGGGGAAATCGCAGCAGCACCGTCCAGCAGGAACCGGCCCTGGATTGCAAAGACCTCAGGATCGAGCACCGTACGAACTTCCGCGACCTAGCCCGTCGCAACGCAGCGAAGGAGTATTACGGGCGCCGGGATCGTGTTGGTGCCGAATCCGACCCCTGTTTCCATTGCAACAAGACCGGAACCCGCGTCATTCAGCACGGATGGGTAGAGGTCGGCGATGCGCTCGAAGCAAGCTCGATCTCGGTCTGCGAGGACTGCTATCCGATCGCCAAGGCTGAATCCGATCGCCAGATCCGTGCCCTCGGTAGGGATCCCGAAGGACTCGCATACGAAGGTGCAGCTGGATGAGAATCGCGGTGATCGGTTTCGGGCGAATGGGCCGCAACCACGCGCGTGTTCTCCGCGAGCTCGGCCAATCAGTCGTCACCGTCGACACCGCGGGTCATGCAGACCACAAGGGCATCGTCGGGCTTGAAGCTGATGGAGCCTGCATTGCTGTCCCGCCGGACCTGCTTGCCGAGGTTGCTCTTCGCTGCCCCATTGAACCCTGGCTGATCGAGAAGCCTCTTGCCACGAATCTTAAGGATGCGCAAGCGGTCGCCGACCAATTCGATTGCGCGGTCGGATATGTCGAGCGCCACAATCCAGCAGTCCTAGCTCTCGCTGAGAACCTAGATCGCGTCGGCAGGATCATCCACGTCGAAGCTAAACGCCTCGGCCCAGCTGGACGGTGCGACACAAGCCCTGCGCTGGACCTAGCCACACATGACCTGGACGTGCTGCGCTTCCTCAACCTCAAGCCGCAACCTGTGATTGGTATCCACCGCGGCAGCCACCTCTCAGCACTGCTGAACGTGGGCAGCCTCGAAGCCAGCCATAACCACCCCTTCAAGCAGCGCACATTGGAGATCCTTGGCACAGACGGGTTGCTCAGGCTCGACTATGCGGCGCAGACCCTCATCCTTGAAGCTGATGGCGCTAGCTTTAATCTTACGCCCCTAACTGAGGAGCCATTGCGCCGCATGTGGCAAGCGATCCTCAACGATGAGCCGACGGCCACGGTTGCAGACGGCATCGCCACGCTCTCACTAGCGCTTGAACTGCAGGCAGCACCACAAACTCTGGTTAGTCCGCAAACTCAGGCCGACAACCTTGAGGATGGTCTGCTCTCGCGCTTGCGCTACGCCGAGGCTGCCTGAACTCACGCTTACCTGAGCCAAACTCAGCCTAGCCAAAACTAGCCCTAGCACAAAACGGGCTGCGCCCATCCTTCAAGCCTGAGGGGCTCACGCCTGTCAGTGCTAGACGTTGAGCGCGGGGGTACGCAGGCGCGAGCAACAGGCGCGCGCACCTAACGCAGCTCCCGCGATCAAGTGCCACTGCTAGGCGTCGGTGGCAGGCGGGTGTAGGCACGGCACAGCGTGCAGCAGTTTCAAACGGGGGGCCAAAAACCTTTTTGAAGGAAACGAGTACCGCGCGACAAGGCGCGGCGAGAAAAACGAAGCCCCACCAAGCAAGGGAGGCATGAAAATGAAGCTCCTCGCGCTCTTTTTTAGCGGCGCAGCCCTATTCGCCACATACCTCGCATGGTTTGAGGCGATTCGCCTTGGCAGCGTGCCCCTCTTTGCGGTTGGACTCGTCGCATTGGCCGTGGGCCTCGCGCTCGATCGCAAATTCCTCGCCGACTGGAAATGGTTTGGGAAGAAGGGCCGCGATGGGACGTGGTTCAAGTAAGAGCCATCGCCCTCAGCGTTGTTGGGATCGCATACCTCGCGTCGTTCCTTGACTTTTGGGCGGCGTTTGACGGGCAGGGAGGCATGTTCCTCCTCACGGGAGCAGCTGCCTTGGTCGCCGCCCAAATGGTGACCCGGAAGTTCCTTACACGCACCAAACGAACGGACAGACCCCGCCGCCCGACCTTTCGCTGGTGACCGACTTAGCCGATTTCCGGCGTTTCTGCTCCGAGCTCAAGATCGAAGATGGCGCCCCGCTCGAGCTAGCCGACTTCCAGCAGCAGATGTTGGAGGACTTCTTCGGCGGCGCCCGCGAGACGCTGATCCTGATCTCGAAGAAGAACGGCAAGTCCACCCTTCTCGCCGCACTCGCGCTTTTCCATCTGACGACGACCAAGGATGCTGCCTGTTACATCGCCGCCGCCTCCCGCGACCAGGCGATGGTGCTCTTTGACCAAGCAGCCGGGTTTGTGCGGCGCAACGAGAAGCTCACGGAATCGGTGCGCGTCCTTCGCGGCTATCGCGAGATGCGATCACAGGTAGACGCTGGATTCATCAGAGTCCTCGCCGCAGATGCTGATACAGCTGACGGGGTAATCCCGACCCTCGCCCTGGTCGACGAACTTCACCGCCACAAGTCAATGGGCCTCTACACGGTTTTCAGGGACGGCCTCGGCCCGCGCAACGGACAGATGATTACGATCTCGACGGCCGGCGACGACGAGCAGACCCCGCTCGGGGAGATGCGGACCAACGCTCGCCAGCTTCCCGGCTTCAAGACCGAGAATCACCATAGCCATGTAAACCACGATGGCTTTGTCCTGCACGAATGGGCGCTGGCGCCCGACGAGGACCGGGACGACCTGAAGCTCGTCAAGAAGGCAAACCCGGCGCCCTGGCACACCGTTGAAACCCTCCGAGCTCGCCACGATTCCCCGTCGACGGTTCCTTGGGAGTGGGCGCGTTTCGCCTGCGGCGTCTGGCTGACTGGCGAGCACTCTTGGCTCGACATCGGAGCTTGGGAGGCTTGCCAGGGAGATGCGTTCATCCCCGAGGGTGAACCCGTCTACATCGGTGTCGATGTCGGAATCAAAAAGGATTCAACCGCCCTCCTCACCGGCTGGAAGCGACCCGACGAGAAGGTTGCTGTCAAGGCAAAAATCTATAAGCCCCCCGAGGGTGGTCACCTAGACCTATCCGTGGTCGAGCAGGAGATCCGAAACCAGGCCGACCTTTACGAAGTCATGGGTGTCGCCTACGACCGCTGGAGCTTCGAGCGCTCAGCGCAGATGCTCTCGGACGAAGGGCTGCTGATGATCGAGTTCCCGATGACCAACGAGCGCACCGTCCCGGCATCCGCGCGACTCTATGAAGCGATCAACTCTCAGCGGATCGTCCACGACGGCGACCCGGTTCTGGCGGCGCACGTCAATGCCGGCGTGACCAGCAACACCGAACGGGGCTGGCGCCTATCCAAGGGCAAGCCCAAAAAGCCCATCGACGCCCTAATCGCCCTGCTCGTTTGCTTCGCGCAGGTAGATACGGCTCCAACCGGAGGAGGATTCGAATGGTGAACCCAAGCGTCACGGTTCATATCCATGCCGACGCGACGCAGGCACTCTCCGAGATCAAAAAGGTGAAGAGCGAACTTGAGTCCGTCGAGAAGGGGCTAACCGCCCTCCGGCGCCGAGGCAGGTTTCGCCCCCCACGTTTCGGCCGGTGATTACTCGCAAGCGCAAGCTGCGCTTCGTCTTCAAGGACCGCGCCACCACCATCGAGGGGACGCTGGTCCGACAGACTCGCCGCGACTACATCATTGAGATGCCGAGAATGGCGAGAGGGGCAGACGAATGGGAAGAACTGGTCGGCCCGATTGAGATCCCGAGGGAGCAAATCCTCTTCAAGCAGGTAACGAACTGATCCTCGCGACACGCAAGGGCGCCGACGCACAGTTCGGCGGCGTCTTTGACTCCTCAGTCCCCATCCCCCTTCACTCGCAGTACGGCGCGGCCATGACCCAGGCCGGCGTTCGCGTCGGCCTGGACGAGTCGGGCGGCCTCCCGGCCTACTTCCGCGGCGTTCGCATCATTGCCGAGACATGCGCGGGCTTCCCCATCACCGCCTTCCGGGGCTTCGACGAGGACCGGCATCCCGAACCCACCGCGCCGCAGCTTGCGGTCGTTCGGAACCCCAACCCGGACATGACGAGCTTCCAGCTGCGCTCCTACGTGATCGCAGGAATGATCAACAATGGCAACGGCTATCTCTGGAAGGTCAAGGACGCAAAGGGAAACGTCGCGGGCTTCTACCCGATCGATCCGCGGCTCGTCAGACCGAAATACAAGGAAGGCTCGACAACCTTCGAGATCCGCGACAAGGAGTTCGGCGAGATCAAGCAGATTGTCGGCCCGGAGACTGTCCTCCACATTCCGGGCATCCTCTGGAACCACCCGCACATCGGGGTATCAGTCATCGAGATGCTGCGCAACCCCCTCGGCACCTATCTCGCCCGCCAGGAATTCGAAGGCCGCTACTTCGCGAACGACGGCCAGCCTGGGATAATCCTCCGCAATGACCAGAACGTCCCTGAGCAGCAGCGGAATCAAATCAGGGACTCATGGGAGGCCAAGCACGTCGGCCCCACCAATGCTGGTCGCCCTGCGCTGATCTGGGGCGGCTGGACGCTCGAAAAGCTCGGCATCACCCTCACCGACGCGCAGTTTGTGGAGTCCCAGCTTTACTCCGTCAAGGAGATCGCACGGATGCTGGGTGTTCCTTCGGGAATGCTCGACGCGCCCTCGGTCACCCACTCCTCACAGACCGTCGAGCAGGAGAACATGCGCTTCCTTCAGTTCGGCCTGGACCCTTGGATGCGGCGCTTTGAGCAGGGCTTGACGCGAGACACAGACTTCTTCCCCGACCCCGAGGTCACGCTTTCCCACGACGCCTCGGATCTCCTGCGCGCGGACATTCAGACCCGTTACGACGCCTTCCGCCTCGCACGCCAGGCCGGCTGGCTCACCCCGAACGAGATCCGCCGCCAGGAGGGCTACACGGACTCCACGGACCCGAGCGCCGACGTCCTCCAGGCCACACCCGTAGGGGGCGCCCCGAACCCCCCGAGCAACGCTAACGCCGCCGCGAAGCAGGAGAACGTCGGCGGCGACAACCCGACCTAAGGAGCACCAACCATTCCATGACTTATCCACCCGACAAGGGCGGCAACTTCGACTCGGACGTTCACCGCCGCGTCCTCGGGCACCTCTCGACCCCGAAGGAGAAGGTGGGCTGGACCCCTGCGGCGCTCCTCGAGCGCATGGCCCCCGACAATGACACGGCCCTCGCAGGCGAGGATGAGCTTCTGAAGGTGCTTGAGGAGCTAAAGGCCAGCGGCCTCGCCGTCGTCCACGAAGGCAACGTCTGGCAGCAGACCAAGGAGGGCTTCGCGCTGCTGACGGGACCGATCGCGAATGAGCCTTCACCCGCCGCGCTGGTCGAAGGTCCTGCAGTTATTGCGACCGGCCCGACCCCGGTGAAGGTCTGATGTACGACTCCGGTTTACATGAACCCAAAGATGCTCTGATCCTTGACCTTCACCTAGGGAGGCTGACGGAGTACGGCCGGGAGTTCTACGAGTGGCTCCTGGGCGACGAGTTCCGTGCGATAGCCGGAGCATCGGGCGACTTCAATAACTACAGCCAGCGCAAGCTGCTCGATCACCTGACGGGCAAAACCTCCTTTACGCAGCCATCGTTCTACCTCGCGCTCTGCACCGTGGTTCCGACAGACGCCTCAACCGGCGCTAACATCACCGAGGCGAACTACACGGGCTATGCGCGGCTGAACGTCGCGGCGGCCTCCTGGGTGGCAGCCTCGACTGCGGAGCCGTCTGAGACGCACAACACCGGCTCCCTGACTTTCGCGGCCTGCACGGGCGGCTCCTCCACGATCATCGGTTGGGCTGGCTGCGACAGCGTGACGACGGCGGCTGGCAACGCACTCTGCTGGGGCTCGGCGACGAGCACGGTCATCTCGACCACGCAGACGCCGCCGACGATCGCGGATTCGGCCCTCTCGATCACGCTCACATAGGGGGACGGGCTAGTGGCCCTTCCTGAGCTATTCGCGAACCCCTCGACGCCCGGGACAGCCTCGTCGCTGACGACCCTCGGCGCGGCTGTCTCAGATACGACCGGGACGACGATCACGACCTCGGCCGCTGCGCCGACTGCGCTTCAGGCATCAGGGCAGTTTCGCATCGTCATCGACTCAGAGATCATGATCGTCACCGCGGGGGCGAGCGGGACGAGTTGGACGGTGGTGCGGGGCGCGGAGAGTTCGGTTGCCGCGACGCACACAAACGGCACGAACATCTACCACGTCCTCACTGCCGGGGCGATGGCGCAGGCGCTCGCAGAGCCGATGCTGTGCAACGGGCGGCTGACGCTGACCTCGGGCACGCCGGTGACGACTGCCGACGTGACGGGCGCCACGACCATCTACTTCACACCCTACGCAGGCAACCTTGTCGCACTCTACGACGGGTCGCAGTGGGCGAACTACGTTCTGACCGAGATAAGCCTGGCACTGGGCACGCTGACTTCGGGCAAGAACTACGACGTGTTCCTCTACAACAACGCCGGGACGCTGACCCTGGAGGCGCTGGTCTGGACCGACGACACAACCCGGGCGACCGCACTTGTCAAGCAGGACGGGGTGTTGTGCAAGACGGGGGCGCTTACCCGGCGCTACCTGGGAACGTTCCGCACGACCGCTACCACGACGACGGAGGACTCTGCGGCGAAGCGGTTCGTGTGGAACTACTACAACCGGGTGCCCCGCCCGATGCGGAAGCTGGTTACGACGACATGGACTTATGCCACCGCGTCGTGGAGGCAGGCCAATGCTGACACGACCATGCAGCTCGACTTCGTGCAGGGCGTGGCAGAGTCTCTTATTGAGGCACAGGTGGCGGTGAACTTCACTGTCACCGTGAACGGCGCCAGCCTCGGCATCGGCCTCGACTCGACGACCAGTCCGTCCACTTCGGCCACAGCTTCTCAACCCGCCAACGGGAGCACGATGGTCGCCTTCTATCGAGACACTCCCGTCGCTGGTCGCCACACGCTCGTCTGGCTGGAGTTCGGATCGACCGGGGGAACCTTCGGTGGAAACTCGCTCTCTATCGGCATGACCGGAACCGTGCAAGGCTGATGGCTCGCTTAGGTCAATTAGCAACTTCCAGTTCGGAGCTGAGCAACGTCCAGCTGACCGACGTGCCGGTAATCACACCGGCGCAGATCTCGGGCACGGCGAACGGTGTATCGACAGCCTCGCTCAAGCTGACCGCTGCGACCCAGATCCCACTCGCTGCTTCGGCCGGCGCTGCGACGGACTCGCTCACAGTCAGCGCCGCGACGCAGATTGCCTTGCAGGCTTCGAACGGAGCGGGGGCAACCTCGCTGAAGGTGAACGCCCCGACGCAGATCGCCCTTAGCCCCTCGGCGGGTGCATCCTCTACGGTGTTGCTGGCGCTGACTGCGGCGACTCAGATTCCGTTGGCGAAGTCGGCCGGGGTGAGCACGACTTCGTTTGCGATGACGGCTGCCACCCGGATTGCGTTGGCGCAATCGACGGGCGTCTCGACGACCTCGGCCCTCCTTACCGCCCAGACCTACATCGGCTTGGCACCGAGCGCCGGCCAGAGCATCACAAGCATTTTTGTCACCGCTCCTACCTATGTGGGCTTAGCCGCAAGCCACGGGCAGAGCAGCACGTTCCTGGGGTTCTTCACGATCCTGGTCGGTGGCTTGCCCACGATGCTGACGGTCTTTGCGCTACACGACACGACCCTTCAGATCTATGTCCATAGGAGCCAGAGCACTTTGAGTCCGAACCCGGCTAGCCTCACCCTTCCCGACCACAAGGCTGCACTCGTTTTGGACGGGAGCCAGTAGTTGGCCGCTGTGTTGATAATCAAGCAGGGCGACACATGGCCGTTGCTGCGGGGTAATGCCAGCGACGAGCACGGCCCCATGCCGCTCCAAAACGCCGTCAGCGTGACGATTTTTCTGAAAAGCGGTGCGACGCTGATTACAGGAGCCTGCACGGTGATAAACCCGCCCGACGCCGATGGCATGAACTGGCAATACAAATGGGCCGCGGGCGACACCGCAATCGCTGGCACCTACCAGGCTGAGATCGAGATCGTCTGGGATACCTCCACAACGCCGCATGAAATCGAAACCGTCCCCAACGATGGCACGGTGCAGGTCGTCATCGAGCCGTCCCTCGACGCGGCGTAAACCTAACCCTTAGGAGACTTATGACCACCCCCGTCCATTTCACCTTCCCACTCCAGGTTGAGCAATTCGCCCAATCGGGCGCAGAGGGTGGCGGGCGAATCCTCCGCGGCCATGCCGCCGTTTTCAACCGGAAGTCCCATGACCTCGGCGGCTATCGCGTGGAGATCTCCCCCGGCGCCTTCTCAAACGTCCTCGACCAAGATCCGGACGTTCATCTGGTCATGGATCACGACACCAGCCTGACGCTCGCCCGGACGAAGAACAACACACTTGAACTGCGAGAAGACCCCTATGGGCTCCACGTATGGGCTCGCCTCGCTGAGACCTCCTACGCGAAAGACCTCACGCTCCTCATGGAGCGAGGTGACATCGACCAGATGTCCTTCGCCTGCGACATCGGTTCGGACACCTGGACCGAGACCGACGAGGAGATCACGCGAACGATCAACGAAGTCTCAGCACTCTACGACGTGACGGTTTGCGCCCAGGGAGCCTTCGCGCAGACCGACGCACGCCTCGCAGCAGATCTTGCCTCGGCAATCGAGGCCGGTCGCGTCCACGGACGGGCCGACAGCGCCGCTCCGCAGGAGGACGCTGACCTCGCCGCTTCCGACGGGAAGGACGAGGAGGAAGTCGCACCGGAACCCCCGGTGGATGACCGGATTGCCGCCAAAGCCGCCGTAAGGGCGCGCCTGGCGACGTTCCAGCACTCAAAGTAAGGACAAGCACATATGGACTCCCTTGAGTCCGTGCGCGAGGAGTATCAGCGCTCGGTCGAGGAGCTTCATGCGGCTGCTGATGCCATTGAGGAGTTCGACCCGGAGGCAACCCCCGAGGACGGCGAAGAGGCCGTTTCCTTTGAGGATCTCCAGGCGACCTTCGACGGCTGTGAGCAGAACGCAACCGAGCTCCGCGACAAGCTGACGCTCCTAGAGCGCACGCAGGAGGCCCGCAGCGTTTCCGTCCCCGATTCACCCTCGGGATCGGCGCGGGTCACCACCGAACCGCTCACATATACGCGAGAGAACGGCAACAGCATCTTCCGCGACATGTACCGAGCGGAGAAGCACAACGATCGAACCGCCATAGATCGCCTCGAACGCCACCAGGCCGAGATGCGCGAGCGCAGCGAGTTCGATCTCTCCTCGACGGACTCAGCCGGTGGCTACCTTGTGGCTCCGCTGTTCCTGCAGGAGGAGTTTGTCACCCTCGCCCGCGCAGGACGCCCGACCGCAAACGCGATCGGCTCTCGCGCACTACCGCCCAACACGGACAGCTTGAACATTCCGACGATGGACGGTGGAACCGCAGTCGCCACACAGGCTGACGGTGGAGCGGTGCAGAAGACGGACGCGACGTTCAACACCCTGGCGGTCGACGTAAAGACGGTTGCGGGTATGCAGGACGTCTCGCAGCAACTCGTCGACCGTTCGGTTCCGGGCGTGGATGAGGTCATCTTTGCGGACCTCGCCAAGGCCCTGGCCGTGAACCTCGACGTGTCTGTGCTCTCGAGCACCACGACCAACAACAAGGGCATCCTCCAGGTTTCGGGCATCAACACCGTTACCTACACGGATTCCACCCCCACGCTCCCTGAACTGTATCCAAAGATCGCGAACGCGATCCAGCAGATCCACACGGGGATCTTCACACCGCCGACGGCCATCTTCATGCACCCGCGGCGCTGGGGCTTCTGCCTCGCCTCCTCGGACGGCAACAGCAGGCCCTTGATCGTCCCGGCCGCACAGCAACCGCTTGACGTTGCTGGTACGCAGCAGGGCGTTGTCTCGCAGGGACCGGTAGGCACCATCCAGGGGCTTCCGGTCATCACCGATTCAAACATTCCGACGACCAACGGCGCTGGCACCAACGAGGATCAGATCATCGTTGCTGCGGTGCCCGAGCTCTACCTCTGGGAGGAGACAGCCGGTCCCTTCCTTGAGACATTTCGGGATGTCGGTTCTGGAACCCTGACCGTTCGGTTTAGGCTCCACAATTACTGGGGACAGCTGCACGCTCGTCGCCCAAAGGCCATTTCCGTCATCTCGGGAACCGGCCTCAGCACGCCATCTTTCTGAGTTAGTTGGCGTCTTACCGTTGTTCTCATTGTGGCGAGTCAAAGTCACTAAGCGAGTTTCCGCCTTCAAGGGCGGCTCGCAGAGGACAATGGTGTCGCGCTTGCTACCGGCTCGCTGCGTGCGGGCCGGTAGTGAGTCGCGAATGTGATGGCTGTGGCCTGATGCTTCGCGTTACACAACGCAGGGCAGCCGAACCGCATGTCTATTGTTCGCGCGGCTGCAAGGATTTCGCAAAGAACCTGGCCGTGAGAGCAAAGCGGGCCGCGATGAAGCCCAAACGGTTCTGCCCCCAATGCGGCAAATCGCTGCACCGAGCAATGCGAATAGACGCCACGTTCTGCTCTGACCGATGCAATTCCGCCGCCCACAATGCAACCCGCAAGGCGCGGATCAAGACTGGCGACCCCTCAGCACCGTACATCGCTCGCGCTGAAATCATCGAACGCGATGGGCATGTTTGCCATATTTGCGGCGGGGAGGTCGAGCCGGGCGATATTCATCTAGACCACGTTCTGCCGCTGGCACTCGGCGGAACTCACCACCCTGACAACCTCCGCGTGGCGCACTCTCGCTGCAACCTCAGCAAACGCGCTTCACAGCCATGACACAAGCACACGAAGCCGAAATCAACATCAGATTCATCGAGCGGTGGCCCGACCACGAACCGCGCGAGGGTGACCCCAACTACAAGATCTTCCGCAAGACGCGCGCCCGCATGAAGGAGCAAGGCCTCCTCAAATGCAACGTGGAGTCCAGCTACCACAAGGGCCAGATCGAGCTCCACCACGACAAGATCGAGTTCGCCCATACGAATGACATTGACGTTGAGAAGTTCGAGCGCGTTTGGGGCATTCACCTCGCCATGAGCGAGGAGGAGTTCAAGCGGTATGTCGAGGGGCCAGGCAACCTCGAGCCGCTCTGCGCACTTCACCACCGCGGCCAGGAGGGCATCCATTCCCTGCCCAGCCCCGAATGGAACGTCCTCCGCACCGCCAAGGAACCACAAAACGTCTTCATCGTCCAGCGCAACACCGGAATAGGTGTTGTCAAATGACTTCTAGGCTCAACGCCTAGAGGAACTTCCCCTCCGCAGCGGCGTCCTCGTCCTCTCCCTGCGGGGGCGCCGCGCAGGGGAAACAAACTCAGGAGAACCTTGACCAACACGATCAAAGAGTTGATCCGAACACGGGACTACTACCTGAAGCGCGGCGACACCGATCGCGCGAAGGAGACCCAGGCTGAGTTGAGGCGCCTCGGCGCCGTGCCGCCCCGGGCGCGGGCGGTCAAGCTCTAGGTGGCAGCCCAAGACCTCACCTCACTCGGAGCCGTTCGCAGCTTCCTCCAGAAAGCGACCAGCGACATCGGGCAGGATCCAATCATCGGCTCCTTCATTACCCGCGCCTCGGACGCCATCATGCACTACACCGACCGGGAGTTTGCGCCGGTCTCGACGGCGGCCACGCGGACATTCGAATACCGCGGGGGCGGTTGGCTCTCGATCGCCCCCTATGACCTTCAGAACGCCACGCGGCTTCGGATCGACGTTGACGAGTCGAGTCCGACCACCCTGACCACCTTCGAGTATCGGCCTTACCCCTCACATAAACCAAATGGCGTCTACACGGCAATCCGCCTGGCGCCTTATCTCGTCCACTCTCGGTCACGCTGGAACCAGCGCCTTGTAGAGGTCACTGGGGATTGGGGCTTCCCGTCCGTTCCCACCGACGTCGAGCACGCCTGCATCCACGCAGTTGCAATCTGGCTGCGGCGGGACGTTACGGCCTATGAGTCGGTTCTGACGACCGACGAGCCACACCTGGAGCGGCCCACGGGCCTCCCGGGTTCGGTGATGGCGATGCTCACCCCCTACAAGCGGCAGTCCGTATGAGGCTGACCGTCAGAAGCGACATAGGACTGACGCTCGCGGAAACGCGCATTGCCCGTCGTGAAATCAACGTGCGCGCTAAGCGAGCGGTGGCCCTCGCCGCAGAGCACGTAGGGCTTCCAGCGATCAGGGGGCTGGCACCGCACGTCGTCAAGGAACACTTTGCCGCGCGAGCCCTAGGCATCCGCGCCTACGTCACCACCACAGGCCCGATCAAATACGACCGCATCGCCGGATTGCTCAATTGGGGCGGCACGGTTAGCACCCCGATCCAGCCCAAGTCCAAAAAGGCCCTGACAACCCCGTGGGGAGCCAGGGCGGTTGTGTGGAGAGGTGCTGACGGCCACAGCGGGCATCCCGCCCACTACACCGGCAAGCGGTACATCGAGAGGGCCATCGACGCCACGGGGGACGACCTTGAGGTCGAGATGACGCGGGAGATCACCCACGCCTTCGACGGCCTGCTGCATGACTAGCACCGTCCTCGATCCGATCGCAGAGGCCCTCAAGAACGTCGCTGGCTCGGTGTCCGGCGTCACCTCGAGCCACAAGTGGATTCTGCGCGACACCGACACACGCCCCGCAGCGGTTGTCGAGCTCCCCATCGTTCGCCGCACCCCCATCGACGCCCCCGAGGACCATCTCGGCTCAAACGACTGGCGCACCGAATGGACGGTCGTCTTCTACTTCGACTTCACCGACACCGACAAGGGCCAGGAGCAGGCCGCAGAGGCGGTTGAATCGTGGATCAAGGCCGTCGACGCCAACCCGACCCTCACCCTCAGCCCCGGCAATGCTGCCGCAGGGGTTGTGCAGGAAACGAAGGTCATCGAGGTCGGCCCGGTCACGCTCGACGAGCGTAAGGCGCGCCCACTGATCGTCTACCCGACCCGCGTCGAGATTCTTAGCTTCATCTAAACCTCAACCCTAGGAGGCACCCTTGCCCCCGAAGCGTCAGGGCATCCGCCTGAAACTTGGCGGCGCCCCACCCACACCACACACACTTGCCGGCGTGCCCGGTCAGGTCCGTCCCGATCTCCCCTCGCCCGTGGGGCAACCCGGAGACGCGATCCCCGACCTCGCGCAGGCCCAAAAGATCGTCCAAGAGCGCAAGGACGTCCTCGAACTGGTGGAAATTGCCGCTAGCGACGTCACCCGCGCCGAGGAGCAGGCCAAGCAGGACATCGCGGACTCGCAGAACTCCCTTGTGGAAGCACGCAAGGATGGACGCGCCGCGGATGACCTCTCCCGGTTCAAGGACGAGCAGACAGCCGTCAAGGCCAAGCCCGAAGGAGGGCAGTAGCCATTCCAAACGGATACGCCAGACTTGCCTACGAGAGCATCCCAGGCAACGAGGTAAACACCCCCACGCTCTCAACCAAACTGCTGTTCCCGCCGCTTCAGGAGCTCGGCCCCAAGATGGGCACGCTGCCCCTGAGCCGCGATGACGAGCTTCGCAACCAGGACGAGCCCTTCGCGATCATTCCGGAGGCTTACGACCCAACCTGGGAGGTCAAGGTCCGGGCCTACCCCGATACCCTGGCCTACCTGCTGAAACTCGCCTGCGGCGCCCCGACATCGGTGGCTGGCGACGGCGTTATCACCGACCAAGGCGGCACCCCAGTCCCCACTGGCGCCACCCGGCACCGCTGGACCGCTCCCTTTGGTCCCTCCGGCGCCTCGCCCCTCACCGCTCAGGTTGACATCGCGTACAGCGACCAGTCGACCTATTTCAAGGCTAAGGGCGCGACCGTCCAGCAGCTAGACCTCTCGACGCCCACCCAGGGCGGCGCCCAGGTTCACGCGCAGGGACCGGCTGCCTATCTCTCGAGGCAGTCGAACCCCTCGCTGACCCCGGCCTACGAGTCTCTGTCGATTCGGCCCTTCATGCGGTCGAACCTCACCCTGCCCACCAACCTCTCGGGCACGGGCACCACGGAGGATTTCACCCTTTCCGTCCACAACCCCGTCGCCACGGTTCGTTCGCTAGGAGCCGCGTCGAAGTGGGCAGATGTGGTCGAGAAGGATAACGTCGGCTCGATCGTCGTCTCGGGGACTATCCCCAAGCGACAGCTGGATCAAGATGACGTCGACGCCCTTCGCAACTCGACGGGCTTCGCCCTTCTCGCCTCATGGGTATCGGACACCTTCGTAACGGGCTCCTACCCGTACAAGTTCTACTTTAGCGCCTCAAACGCGCAGTACGACGCTGGTGATCCTGACCCGCTGATGAACAAGCGGCGCCACGGCCACCAGCTGAACTGGAAGTCCACCACAGCCTCAACGGGCTCGTCGGTGTTCGAGGTCGTGAACGCGACCGCGAGTTACGCATGACCCCCTAGCGAAAGGAGTCCCGTTGTCCAAGGTCACCCTGCGGGCCTACAACACCGTGGAGGTCGAACTGTTCGGCCATCTGTTTCACTCCGTAGACCTGCCCGACTCGAAAGCCAAGCACCTCACCAAGATCACGGAAGGGTTGCGGGGCGTGAGCGACAACGCGGACCTCGCGGACTCCGACGCAGAGGCCACCCGTTTGATGTGGGACTGGTTCGACACCGTTCTCGCCCCAGCGGACGATGGCAAGCAAAAACCCTCCACGGTCCTGAAGGCCAAATGGGACGCGGAGGAACTAACACCCCGGCAGGTCTTGGGACTCTATTTCGACCTTTCGCGCGAGATCGGCGAGGCGAACAAGGGCCCCGAGGACGAACTGCTCGGCGAGCTCGACCGCCCTACCTAACCGAAGACGAGATAACGGAGATCGTCCTCCTCCGTTCTCACTTCGGCATCTCAGCCCTGGAGGCCCGTCATTCCATACCCGCATGGGAGCGCGAGTTGCTCCTAGAAGTCGCCAAGCAGACCAACCAGGACGAGAACGAGCGTCCTCCGAAAGGCAATACCTTCGACAAGGTTCCTGAGGAGCTAGATGGCTAGCAGAGGCGGCCGCGTCCGCTTCTTCTTCGACGCTGATACCGCCAGCCTCATGCGAGGCACCCGGCAGGTAGAGGCTGGGCTGACGAGCGTTGAGCAGGCTGCACGACGCCAGGTAGGCGCTCTCGGCAGCGCCAACGCCTCCTACCAACAGGCCGGCGCGCAGCTTGGCATTACCGCCGGCCAGGCCCGCAAGCTCTCGGAGGAGAACCAGAAGCTCTCCAAGACCCACGGAGAGGCCGAGCAGTCCTCTAGGCGGCTCACCACCGCGACAACGGGGCTGGGCGCCTCCCTGGCCCGCAGCGCAGTCTTCGCCGGGGCCGCGGGGGCTGCTTACCTAGGGATCTCCCAGGCCCGCAGCGCCGTCACGGCCACCGAGGGCCTCGCCAAGTCCACGCAACTCCTTCACCAGAACCTCGGCCTCTCGGTGAAGTCGGCCTCCGAGCTCTCTGCCCTTGTCTCTGCCCGCGGGGGTTCACAGCAGCAGCTAGCAACGTCGATGAAGACGTTTGCCTCCCAGATCGAACAGGGGGCAAAGGGTTCCAAGTCCGCCTCGGAGCAGTTCACCAAGCTTGGGGTCTCGCAGAAGGAGCTAGCCGCCTCCCTCTCGGCCCCCGATGGTGCCCAGGTAATACTCGGCAAGGTCTCGGACGGGCTCAACAAGCTCGGCCCCGGCCTCGACAAGACAGCGATCACGGGCAAGCTCTTCGGGCGTTCCTTCGCCACCCTCTCGCCGATTCTGGGCCAGGGTTCCAAGGCCATGCAGGATCAGATGAAGACCGCCGACAAGCTCGGCGCCTCCTTCTCAGACCTCGGCCTGAAGAAGATGGAGGAGCTCCGCAAGGCCCAGATCAATCTCAAGCTCTCGACGCTGGGCCTCCAAGTCAGCTTTACGCAGGCGATCACGCCGGCCCTCATGGCTGCCTCCAAGCAGATGAGCGCATTTGCGCAGATCATGCGCTCTCCGAACCTCACCTGGGGCCAGAAGTGGAAGCAAATCACGGACGTCCTGCTCAAGGACTTCTCCAAGGTCGCTCCGCAGCTGACACAGTTCGCAACCGTCTGGGCGACGGCGATTGCCTCCTCGTTCGCGACAAACGCGCCGAAGATTGCCGCCGCTTTCGTCAAGGGCTTCGTCGCGGCCCCCGTGTGGGGGCAGTTAATCGTCGGTGGTTGGCTTTTAAGCAAGTTTGGCGGTGTTGGCGCTTTCAGCAGGGAGGGCGGAAGGGCTGGTGGGAGTTTCGGCAAGGCTTTCGCGCTTGGCATGGTTACCCTCGGCGCCGCGCAACTGTTACAGGACAAGGGCTTTCAGAACGCACTCAGAAAGGTGACCAACATTGCTACGCCGGGGGCTTCGTTCGGCTCTGGGGTTCTGGGCGGCTTGGGTAATGCACTCAAACTTGGTTTTGTGGGGCTGACGGCAATAGCGGTTGCTCCGACGATTCCCATCCTTGCCGCCTGGAAGCTCTTTGGGCATCAGATCGGCGCCGTCGCCAAGTCAATCGGCAACTGGATGTCACAGCCCCTCACCGATGCTTGGAAGTTCATCGGGAACACCTTTACCGGTGGCGTTAATGCCGCCAAGGGCGCGTTTCAGAACTTTGGCCGCGCGATCAGGGGGGTTGCCGGTGGAATAGCTAGCGCCGTCTCCTCAATGGCTAACGCGGTGAAGGGAGCATTGCAGTGGATCGTAAACGCGGTGAGCAAGGTCGTCTCAGCGTTTGGGGCGCTGAAGAACGCGATCCCCAACATTAGCCTCGGCAACATTCCCAGCCCCGCGGGTATTCTCGGGGGGATTTTGGGTATTCAGCGTGGCGGGCAGATCCCCGGTTTCGCCGTGGGGGACATCGTTCCGGCGATGCTTGAGCCGGGTGAGTTCGTTCTCAACAAGAACGCGGTCGCGCAGATTGGCCCGACCGTCCTCGCCGCGGTCAACAAGGCCATTCCCCGTTTCGCTCAAGGCGGTCCAGTCGCCGGACAACTAGCGCCAATAGTAGTTTCAGGTTCCGGCCCGCTTCAGAACATCGCGCAGGGCGGTGTGAACCAAGCTGAGGCTGCGGCCAATGCCTACATCGCCAAGATGGGCGGCGGCGCAGGCAACGTGGCGGCGTTCAAGCGTGCTGCGGAGCGAATGGCTGCACTCCACAAGCCCTATCTCTGGGGCGGCGGCCACGGTAGCTTCTCGAAGGACGGCGCTTGGGACTGCTCGGGCGCTTGGTCGGAGTTGATCCACGAAGCCGCACCACACCTGATAAAGGCCCCGGTCACCTCAGGCAGCTTCATGGGCATGTTCCAACCGGGCAAGGGACCAGTCACTATCTATGCCAGCCCGAGCCACGTTTTCGGGTCGATCGGGGGGACGGGCTATGGGACTAGCGCATCGAACCCCGGCGGCGGCTTCGGCCGACTTCCCTACAACTCACGGGCCGGAATGGCTGTCCGTCACGTTCCAGTCGCTAAGACGCCGGGGGCGGTCGGCGCCATAATGGGCCGCGCGGGACAACCCGCGGCCCCAGGGTTCCAGAAGGGCGGTCTAGTTGGCGCTTCCGTCTTCGGCGGCCCAGGCGACCCCAGCACCGGCACGGTCGGTTATCGGGGCGACCACCTCCCCGGCAAGATGGCCTATGCCGAGCTCGACATGGGCCTCGCGCTCGGCTCATTGCCCTACAAGCAGAAACTCAAGATCACGCACGGCGGCAAGTCGGTTATTGCCGAGAAACTTGATATCGGCGCGGGCGGCGGCCCGGTGCAGGGCCACCACCGGGCCATTGACCTTTGGTATCAGACGGCCGCCAAGTTGGGCATATCGGGCCTAGGCTTGGTAACGATTTCCAAGAACCTTGGCGCGATAGACGTGGGCGCCCAAAAGGGAGGCGGCAAGACGGGCGGCGCCGCAGCGGGAGACACGGGCGGCACCGGAAACGACATTCCGGCCGTAACGCTTCGAGGTACAACCGCAGGCGGCCCGGACATGAGCCTCGCGGACACCCTCGCAGCACTTAGCGCCCCGGCCCACGCAGCGGTCCTAGCAACACCCTCCTCGACAGACGACGAGCACCTTGCGACCCTGGAGGCGGCAATTCCCACGGCCTCGCATGCCCTACAGGCAGCACAGCGGGTCGCAAAACACGCGAAGGGAAAAAGGCGCCACGCCGCGCAGCAAAAGCTCAAGGCGGCAAAACAGAAGAAGCTAAAGGCGCAACACGCGCTCGCCACCTTTGAGGCGGGCCTGTTCCCCGCAGCCGATGGAACCGGGGCGACCCCGGACGACCAGACCCAGGCCCAGCTTCAGGCAGAGCAGCTTGCACAGCTTCAGGTCATCGCTGACAACCTCAAGATTCTCGTCCAGAACACGCAGAACAAGTACAACGTCAGCCAGTCGAATCTAATGGTTCTCAAACAAGCGATCGCCGACGTCGCCAGCGGCCAACTTGGGGGCAAGATCGGGCTCGGTTTCCAGAGTCCGAGCTATGCGGGTGGAACCGCTAGATATTGAGCGGCTTCCGGCTCACCCTCGACAACGCCATAGAGAACAGCGCCAACTCTCCGCTTGAGCTCTCGAGCCCGGATGGTTCGCTGGGCGGGGGAATCTTGCTGATGAAGCAGGAATACCCGCCGGCCGAATCCCGCGCGCTGTGGGCGCGGTCGATCGACACCGAGGGCGCCTCGCGCCCCTCCAAGTCACGGGACATCCGCGACATAAAGCTTGAGCTTCGCCTAGCGGAACCCTCCGACCCCGCATCGACCAATCTCGTCACCAACCCGGACTGCGCGATCGACACGACGGGCTGGACGAACTCAAGTCTCTCCACGATGGACAGGGCGATTCTGGACACCGCGGGACTGCCGATCAGTGTCCACGAACCGGGCTCCGACACCGCCCTCCGCTGCATCGGCTCCGCAAACGCCCAGCGCGCCTATGCGAGCGTTCCGGTCACGAACGGCACGACATACACCTTCGCGGCCTATGTCTATTTGGGTGCCAATACCGCCAACGGCGTAAGGCTCTCGGTCTACAACGCGACCCCGACGCTCAGGGCAGATTCGCCCACAATTACCACCGCTGGAAGCTGGGCGCGGTACTCCGTCACCTTTACCGCTGACTCCTCCGCGACTTGGCAAGTTGGGCTGGAGCAGGTAGGGGCGGGGGCTACCACCGCCTACACCACTGGGGCATGCCTCGAGGCATCCTCGACCGTCACGGCTTATTTCGACGGAGACACTCCTGGCTGTAGCTGGACCGGCGCGCACCAAGGCTCTACCTCTGCGCGCAAGGCACCCGGCGGCCAGCGCCTAAAGGGGATCATCACCGACCTTCAGAAGTCCTTGCAGAAGATCGACCGGGAGGGCGGAACGCTTCGGCTGCGGCCGCCCTCAGGGGAACTGGTCACCTTTGACATTCTCGACACGAACCTCGACGGCGAACTCGACGTCAGCTACCTCCGGGCGCTGAAGACGACCTGCAACGTTACCCTCACCGCAAAGCCTTGGGGCCGAGGGCCGGAAATCACCCTGCCGACCCACTCCGAGACAAGCCTCCCAGCGGTGATCGGCGTGGACGCGGGCATCAAGGGCGACGCTTCTGCTCTCGGGCGCCTCATCGTTCAGGAGAACTCGGGCGCCGACCAGTGGTATTTGCTCTGGGGCATCCAGTCCCGCTATTACGATTCGGCGGCCAGCGCTGCGCTCTATTGGGAGGCAGAGAACCTGACCCCACTCGGTTCGGCGGCGACAGCGGTTGGAACCGCAACGCCCTCGGGCAGCGGCAGCAACGTCGTCCGTTCCGGCCCGCTGTTGACGAACTACTCTGCGATCCTTTCGACGCAGGCCAGCCCCGGTGGCCCGCACCTATCGCATATCGGTGACTACAGGGTCTTCGCGCGCGTGATGTCTCGAGGTGGCAACACTGGAGCGGTCGACGTTGCGTTGCAATGGGCTGAGGGCGACTTTCGCAGAACCACCACCAACACCCCGCGATCCTTTGTCGCCTCAGACAATCGGCAAGCCTCATGGTGCCTTCTCGACCTCGGCCAGGTTCACCCTACAAAGGCAGTTGAAGGACCGCAGCGCTGGGAGGGACGCATCCTCGCGCGCTCCACAATCCCTGGCGACACCATCGACATTGACTACCTTTTCCTTGTACCGGTCAACGAGGGTTCGGGAGTGGTTCGGGTCGCGCCCCAGCTTGCCCAGCCGACAACCGTTTCTGAGCAGGACGCCTTCAACCAGGCTGCGGGAAACTTGGGCAACCTGTCGCTTGGTGCGGCGGGTTTGGTGGCGGGTCCGCGAAACGGTGGAACCTTCGTGGACGACTCCTCTGCCGGAAACACGGCTTGGTCAAGCCCAACCAACGCGGGCGCCCTGGATCAGAACTTCGCATCCGCGACCTTCCAAAATGAGGGAGATACGAGCCACTACCTGAAGGCAACCAATTTCGGCTTCGCGGTGCCCTCAACAGCCACGGTGACGGGAATCGTGGTTGATGTTGCTCGCTACGAAAGCGTCGGGACGGCGACCGTGGCAGACCTGGCCGTCCGCATCGTGAAGGGTGGCACCATCCAATCGGCCGACCGCAGCAACCTGTCAGCACCTTGGCCATACCAGGGGGTTGCCTATCAGTCTTATGGTTCGGCGAATGACCTTTGGGGAATTACTGACACGGGCGTCACACTCGTCAACGACATAAACGCCTCGAACTTTGGCTTTGCTATTCGAGCGAACTCAGCTTTTGGGGGCCACAGTCACCCCGGTACGGTGGCCAATATCGACCACATTCGCATCACGGTCTACTACACGGATGCGACAGGACAGACGTGGGCCACCAGCGGGGCCGCAACCGACATAGCTGTAGAAAGCGGCGGCCACACGGCGCAGAGATCGAAGTCGGGCGATGCGCAGCCTCGCTTCGCCATTGCCGGTACGGTGGCTCTCACCGATACGGTCGCCCGCCTTGATATGAAGACCTCGGCCCTTGGCACGACCGCTAACGGTCCCTTCAGCTGGCTCATCGCGCGCTACCAGGACAGCAGCAACTACATCTACGCGAGCCTCGCGTGGGGAACGCCCGCGATAACCGTCAATCAAGTGATCGGCGGAACAACGACCGTCCTGCTGCCAGCGAAGACGGTGCCGGTCAGCACCGGAAACTTCTACACGATGTATCTGGTCGTCTTTGCCTCAGGCAAGTGGCTTGTCTACTTCGGCGCCGCCAACGCTAGTCCCACGCTCATCGGCCAGGGCAGCGTCGGAGCGATTCCTGCCAGTGGTCAGATCGGCTTCGCAGACGAGCTCATAAGCGACGCCGCGACCCGCAACTACGACAACTTCGCTGCATGGATTCCTCCCACCGACGCCGCGATATTCGCTTCGCAGCAACTCGAAGCTCGCTACGACAAGGTAATCCGCCAGGACTCCTCAGCGTCCTACTGGACGCCCGTCACAAGCTACAAGGGTGACCTGTTCCTAGTGCCGCCAGCGGGTAGGGAAGGGAGGTCACTCCGAGCGATCGTCAAGGGCTGCCGAAATGACCCGACGACCATGACCGACCCGAACATCGACGATCTCGCCTACACGATCAAGTACCAGCCCCGCTACCACAAGATTCCAGAGGTCTGATCTAGGCAGCAGCGCGCGCAGCTTGGCGACGATCCCACGCCTTCTTGGCCCACTGGTAGATCGCCACGACGACCTCAGCAAGCAGCCTCAGCGCCCCAGCAAGCATCTCTAGCACCACCGCAAACAGAATCACGCAGGGAGCCTAGCACGGGAAGGTAAAGACACTGGACGACCGCCTCGCGGTTTCGATAACCGATGCCTCGGGAAACGTCTCGCGCTGGGCAAGCGATGCCTCCGACGGCAAAGACATTCCGGCGGGGCTGACCTTCTCAACGGCCATACCCGGGGGCTTCAAGGATTGCTCGCTTTCCTTACCCCGGGACATTGGCTTCGACTACCCCGACCTGAACCTCCTCGACACGATCACGGTCTTGGGTCAAGGCAACGAGACGGCCTGGGAGGGACGCGTGCAGGATTTGCCCCGCTCCCACGGCGATGCCTTCGGGGCAAACGTGGCGGCCGTTGGCTGGGCGGCGCACCTAAAGGACGACGCCAGCTTCCGCGAGGTCTACATCGACCGCGACCTTTCCCACTGGATACCGATGTCGGCCCAGCGGCGGCAAAACTTGCTGGGCGGTAATAGTCGGGTCACCGACTTCAGCGTGACCCCCGACACCACGACCGGGCTCCCCTCCATCCAATGCCAGCTTCAGGACGTCTGGGGCGCCCCATATGTGCCGATAGTCGAGGCGTGGTACGACTCTGGCCCGGGCCTGGCGATCGCCTTTTGCTACTACGACTTTCTGCCCTCGGGGAATGCCGTAGGTACGTGGGTAGCAGATTTCAGGTCGTCAAGCGATGACGTGCTTACCGCTAGCGTTTCAAGCGCCAACCTAGCCGCGAGCGGCGCCGTGGCGGGAACCTTCACGCCAGCCACCGCGCGGCGGTTCTTTGTCTTCCAGATGTACCCCGACCATACGCCCGGGGGAGACGCAGGCGCTTCCTTCCTGCACACCGTTCGCCATCTGACCCTCTACGGCAACCACGGCCTGAACACCTCGGGCACCGCACCGACCGACGGCTACCTGGCCTCAGATGTCGTTGCAAACGTCCTCTCACGGGCTGCGCCGCTCCTGAACTACACGACAGGTTCGGGGGGGAGTATCGAGCCGTCGAGCTTCGCAATTCCGCACCTGACCTTCCTCGACCCCGTTACGGCTGAGGACGTAATCCTCGCCACCAACATCTACGACCTCAAGGAATGGGGCGTCTTCGAGGGCACGACGACCGGCAAGCCGACCTTCTTCTATCGCACGCCCGACCCCGGCCGGCTGACGTGGGAGACGCGGCTCTCCGCTGGCGCCCACCTGGATCTAACCGGGGATTCGCTCGACAACATCTTCAACGGCGTCTTCGTCCGTTATAACGACCCTGCGGGAATCAGCCAGAGCGTCGGGCCGCCGGGTGCCAACGCCACCGCGACGGACGCCTCGCTTCAGGACACTTCTCCAACCAACCCCGTCAATGCCCACGGCATTCCCCGGCGCTGGGCACTCCTCGACGTGTCCCAGGTCACCACCCAGGCCGGCGCAATTCAGATCGGTGCTATCTACCTAGCCCAGAAAGCCCAGCCGCAGCGAAGGGGGCAGCTGACTGTCACCGCAACCGTCACCCATCCCACCGCAGGAGAGCGGCCGGTCTGGGCCATCCGGGCAGGCGACTACATCAAGATCTCCGACCATCCTGACGACATCGCAAGGAGAATCATCCAGACCTCGTACAACCACGAAACGCGCCAGATCACCCTCGACCTCGACAACACGGCCCTGAAGCTCGAGGCGATCCTCGAACGGCTAGGCATCTCGCTCCAAGGCGTGCTGTGAGCGATCGCAACGGCGCCACCAGTGTCAAACTGGCGCGCTGGCAAGGGAAGATGGAGCAGTCCGTTCGGGGGGTTCGCAACGATCTAGAGGAGCGCGACAAGCGCTATACCGAACGCGCCGAAGCCCAAGACAAAGCGGTCATGGCTGCGCTCGCAGCGCAGAAGGAGGCCGTGGCGGCCGCCCTTGCCGCCGCAGACAAGGCCGTCGACAAGGCCGAGACAACTGCGGAAAAATGGCGCCAGAACGCGAACGAATGGCGCGGAGCGATGTCAGACCGCGACCGCGAACTCCCCTCTCGCCGCGAAATGGAACAGGCGTTCGCCGCAATGGACAGCCGCCTCAAGCATCTAGAGAGTGACGCTGAACGGAGGCGGGGCGGCGAAGGTGCGGTGGAGTCCAGGGAGGGCAAGCGGGAAGTAATCCGAGGAGACCTCATCGCACTTGTGGGCGTCTTCGTGGGCCTCGCGTTCGTTGTTGTCGCCCTCCTTCACCACTAGAGCCCTAAGCCCTTCTAAGCGCCTCCGCGCAACCCCGGCGTGTGATTCCCCGGCCTAATCCACGCCTAGCCACCGAAAGGAGCCATGCGCTTCAAGCTCATTGACTGCTGCCCCGTACCCGCACCGCTGTATCCGATCCTGCTGCGGCTCAAGAAGGACACGGGCGCCGTCTACCAATCTATTTACCGCGGCACCGATGCCGAAGCATTGTTGCGGAAGTGCGGCAAGCACGATCAGGCTTGGCTCTATGCACATCTGCCCGCTGGGGAAGCCAACCCGCCTGGACGCTCGACACATGAGCTTCGCTCCGATGGGAAGCCATACCCCGGTCCCATAGGCCGCAAGCTCAAGTGGTGGCAGGTAGGAATCGATGTTGATAACGGCCACATTGCGGCGATGATCTCCGACGCAGCGCGACGTTACGGCTGGCAACTCTGGCGCCCCTACGGGGCGGGGGTCGAGTACCACCACCTGAACTTTCGGCGCCGACCCGCACGATGGCGCCTGTTTGTGCAACGCCCAAAGAGGGGAAGGAAGCGATGAAAAAGCTAAGACGGCTGCTCGCCCGGTTGCGGCGGCACCCTCAACCCAGTCCGCAGCGGGACCGCATACGCAAGGCGATCAATCGAGTGCGCCGAGCGCAATCTCCTCGTCCGCTAGTCAAGCCACTAGCAATGTTCGATGCGATCAGCGTCGACCAGATCCCAAAGGATGCGCAAGCGGTCGCGGGCTACACCTCCGGCAACTGGCCCACCTTCCCAGAGGTTCAGCGTAAGTTCCCGCGCGCCCACAAGCTCTCGATCGCGATCTCGGCCTCACACGATGCCGACTGCCTCGATATTGAGCGCGGTGATGCCAGCCCGAGCGATGCCCCGGGCTGGGTGAAGCGGCAGATGCCCCGCGTGAAGCGCCCGGTCGTCTACGCCTCGCGGAGCGACATGCCCGCGGTGCTTCGGAGCCTCGCCTCGGGTGGCCTCGGACGCTCCCGCGTTCGGGTTTGGAGCGCCCACTACACCTACAAGCCGCACATCTGCGGCCCGCATACCTGCGGAGCCAGCTTCCAAGCGGACGCGACCCAGTGGACTGACAAGGCTCGGGGCCGCAATCTCGACGAGAGCCTCTGCACCCCCAACTTCTTTAGCTAGTTCTTCTAGTCCACGAAAGGAGAAGCAAAGTGAGCAAGCTCGTCGCTGAGGTCAAGGCGTTCCTCGCCAAGGCCCCGGCCGTCGCAAAGTTCATCGTCGCTGCTGTTGGTATCGCAGTTAGCGTCGGCGTCCTGAGCGACCACAGTGCGCAGCTGGTGGTCGGTGTGCTGACGGCCCTCGGTGTCTACGCAGTACCAAACGCCTGACCTCGAACTACGCCCGCGGCGCCGACCGCGAGCGCCAGGTCAAAGAGCTCTACGAAGCCCGCGGCTATGTCGTTGTCCGCGGGGCCGGCAGCAAGACTGCCGACCTCGTAGCCGCGAAGCGGAGCTATCAGACCATCCTCATTGAGGTGAAGGCGACCAAGGCGGGGCCGTTCGCGGACTTCGGTCCCGCCAGGCGGAAAGAGTTTCTAGACACGGCCGCCAAGGCGGGCTGGGCACCCCTTCTCGTTTGGTGGCCGACTGACCGGAAGCATCCACGTTTCGTCACGGAGGAGGGATTCCCCGATGGGAAAGTACGAATGGCCGGAGGACGCGATCCTGAGGCGCGGAGTTGAGGCCAAGGGCGTCGAATGGGTAGCGAAGGAGCTTGGCGTCTCTAGCGCCAGCCTTCGCCGCCATCTGATCGCCCGCAGTTTGCCGACCCGCACCACAGCGCGCAAGCTAAAGCCAAGCGAAGCCCTGAAGAAGGTGGCAGCCCTTGCCGACTGATCGCCTTCTGATCGTCCCCGACGCACATGCGCCCTACCATGATGAACGTGCTTGGAGGCTGCTGAAGAAGATCGGACGCCATTTCGAGCCCCACACAATCATCCATATCGGCGATCTCGCGGACTTCTACACCGTGTCGTCGCACTCGAAAGACCCGACGCGAATCCAACAGCTTGAGGACGAGCTTCTAATCGTCCGAGGGCTTCGGGCGGACCTTGACAGGCTTGGGGCGAAGCGCAAGGTGTTCATCGAGGGAAACCATGAGGACCGTCTGCGCCGCTACCTGCAAGACAAGGCGCCTGAGCTCTTCTCGCTCGTAAGCACCGATCGGTTGCTTGGGCTGACCGCGAACGGTTGGGAGTTCGTGCCCTACCGGTCCTCGACCAAGATCGGCAAGGTCCACTTCACCCACGACACCGGCCACTCGGGCAAATACACGACCGCCCGGGCGCTGGAGACCTTCCAGCATTCGGTTGTCATCGGCCATCACCACGCCTGCCAATACATGGTCGAGGGGGATGCGACCGGGCGCTACCGGATCGGCGCGCAGTTCGGTTGGCTGGGCGATGTAAAGCGCGTGGACTACCTGCACAAGGTCAAGGCCCAGAGGCAATGGTCGCTCGGCTGCGGCATTGGCTACCACGAACGCAAGACCGGGGCCGTCTACCTCACGCCGCTGCCGTTCGTCGGCTATAGCGCATGCGTCGAGGGAAAGGTGCTGAGCGCGTGACGACCCAAACCACAGACCGGGAAAGTCAGCGAGTGGTTGTGCGATGGGAACGGAGCGGCCCCGTCGTCTACGCCACGGTGTATACCGATGCCCAGGCCAAACGGGGCATAGAAGCCTGCCGGCGCCGCCACCCCACGAGCGATGTCACGGTGGTCGAGGCGATCAAGCACATAGCAGAGCACCCGGCGAAATGAGGGATTGCCGCTGCGAGATCCCAATTGAATCGCCGAATCCGCGACGGGAGGGGAGTTGCGTCCGTTGTGGCTTCGCGATAAATGAGGCTTGGAGTTCAAATAACAAGACCGTGGCAGAATTCTTCGGGCGCCTGAAGGAGGCGGTGCCCTTCGACCCCGCCATTGATCCCCTCATCGCCGAGGCGCGTCGACGCGAGCTCGGGGGGCGCAGGCGATTTGGAAACAGCTTTCATGGCCGGGAGAACTGGCGCGAGGGCTGCGAGGAGGCAGCGGACGGAGCGCTTTACGCGATGCTGCAAACGCTCGTCAACCGGAGGAAGGGAGAGAGCCAGGAGATTGCACTCGCCCTAACTGCCGCGCACCATTTCGCCAAAGCCCACGAAGCGCTGCGGCGACTGGGGACTCATGACGTTCACGCAATCTCAGACTTTGCGGCCGAGGACGCCTTGGCCCACCAAGACCTAGCGCCACATCGAGACGGACATATCTCTCCGCCGTCCGCGGCGCGGGACTAGCTAGTAAAGACGACCGGTCCCGCTGCCTCCTAGCTAGGCGGCGGGGCCGTCGCGCCTCAGCGTTGGTTCCCACCATTCATCGGTGAAGAAGCTGCGGCTCAGACCGCAGGCTTCGGCTATCGCGTTCAGGATCGGTTCTCGAGGCCCGACCTCACCGCGTTCCCAGCGCCCTATCTCACCGCCGCTGTAGCCGATCAGCTTGCCCAAATCTTCCTGGGATTCGAGGCCGGCGATCGCGCGGGCTGCCCGAATGCGACGTCCGACAACTTCCGGAAACTCCTGCAATTGCCATGCTTGAGCGGACATTGCGTGATAAATCCTTCCACCGAAACGCATCTGCTCTCATTTTGTGTTATTCTGCAACACCGAGGATGAGGGAGAGCGAGAGACAGGCGTGATCGGGCAGGGTCTCCTCGTCCTCTTCGCCGTCTTTGTTGTGGTGCCTGGGA
>Ga0207646_10000695_pt1 | contig 43552 bp, 35 predicted proteins | sample KBSK5502metaG_FD_184343 | JGI IMG/M metagenome (GOLD analysis project Ga0207646, IMG submission 184343) | Corn, switchgrass and miscanthus rhizosphere microbial communities from Kellogg Biological Station, Michigan, USA - KBS K5-50-2 metaG... | ecosystem: Host-associated > Plants > Roots >... | reverse complement strand
CCTCGCAACTCACCGCTTGGTCGCCAGCACCCAGTCGCGCTTTCTTTCCGGCGGCTTGCTTACTGTCTTTGTCGAACTCTGGTTCATCGGCGTCATGCTTTTTAGCCTGCGCACCGCCGGCGGGTTCTTCGTCATCGCCCGTTTGCGTCGCCGCGAATCCAAACTGATGAATCCGGGCCTGCTCGCACTGTGCCGCGAAATGCAGCACCGGCTCGGCATTTCCCGCGCCATCCGCTATTGTGAATCGCTCCATCTCGACGCACCTGCCGTTGTCGGCTGGTTTCGTCCGGTTGTGCTTCTTCCGATCAGCGCCCTGAGCGGACTTACGGAGCTTCAGCTGCGCGCCGTGGTCGCGCATGAACTAGCGCATATCCGCCGGCTTGATGCGTTCTTCAATCTCTTCCAGGTCGCAGCCGAAACGCTTCTTTTTTATCATCCGGCGGTTTGGTGGCTCAGCAGGCGCATCCGTGCCGAACGCGAAAACTGCTGTGATGACGTCGCACTTTCCGTCTGCGGAAATCCCGCCGAATACGCTCGTGCTCTCGCTCTGATGGAACAGTGGCGTGCAGCACCTACGTTCGCCATGGCTGCAAATCGCGGGCCGCTCGCATCGCGCGTCACTCGCCTGCTCGGTCTCACCGAAAAGGGAAGCAGCCTTCGCAACGCTGGAGTTGCCTTCGGTGTTCTCTGTCTGGCGGCCGCCTTGATCGCAGGCAATGCGCTCTTTGGCGTGGTCCGCACCGCCTCGGCCCATTCCTTCTCGTTGCATCAGTCGGACGACCGCGCTGGCGTGATTGTCGTTACGGCACCGCGCCCGTCCCCGCAAGCCAAGTCCAGTCCCAAACCAACTCCAAGCAGCACTCAAGACGCGGCCCCGGCTCCCAAATCAAAGTCCTATATCGAAGGCATGAAGGCCGAAGGCTTTGACAACCTTTCCGCCGACGATTTGATTGCCATGAAGATCCAGGGCATCACGCCGGAGTATATTCACGAAATCCGCGCCGAAGGTTTCAAGCCTTCCCCCGACGAGCTTGTCGCCATGAAAGTCCAGGGTATTACGCCCGAATACATTCACGACGTGCGCGCCATGAAGCTCAACGTCGATGTCGATTCGCTTATCGGCATGAAGGTGCAAGGCATCACACCCGAATACGTCGACCAAATGCGCAAACTCGGTTTCCAGGCGGACACCGATCAACTGATCGGCATGAAGGTCCAGGGAATCACTCCCCAGTATGTCGAAGAAATGCGCAAACTCGGATTTCAACCAGACCCCGATCAGCTCATCGGCATGAAGGTCCAGGGAATTACTCCCCAGTATGTCGAAGAGATGCGCAAACTCGGATTTCAACCAGACCCCGATCAGCTCATCGGCATGAAGGTTCAGGGAATCACGCCCGAGTATGTCCACCAACTCAGGGATCTCAACATTAATCCCGATGCCGACGACCTTATCGGAATGAAAGTGCAGGGCATCGATGCGAACTACGTCCGCATCATACGCGCCACCGGACTCAACCCGGACAAGGACGAATGGGTCGCGCTCAAAGTCCAGGGAGTGAACGGAGACTTTATCAAGGGCCTTCAGGCCGCTGGATTTAAGCCCGATGTTGACGAAGTCGTTGCCGCGAAAGTGATGGGCATTACGCCGCAATTTATCGAACTTGCGCGCAGCCATGGTTTCAAGAATCTTGACCTGAACAAGTTGATCCAGCTCAAACACGCAAACGTCCTGGAGTAAGCACATCTCATTGTCCGCGGTCGCCGCGTTTTGCGGCTTGACGCTGGTTGTGTGTTCGAAAAAGTTTCAGTTGTCGCTTGGAATCACCGCATCAAGAGGTACAACATGGAGGATCTTGCCGCTATGAATCGCCGTCACGCTCTGATCGCCTACGTCCTGATTGCATGCACTCTCGTGCTCGCGCTGATCGCACGTGCTTCGGAAACTCGCGCCGGAAGCTGGACCATCGCGCGCAGCGACGAACCGGGAAGAGTCTCATTCGCGCTCATCTATCACAGTAAGCACAATAATTCGAATCATCAGTCGGATTGGCCCACCAGCGAATTCCATGGTGTCGACTTCTCAAAGTCCGGCAAGCAGGACGTCAAATTCGCCATTACCCGCGATGCTGGCCGCTTCGACTGCGAAGGCTACCTCAACAACGGCGAAGGCGCCGGTCTCTTCCACTTCACGCCCGACGCGCAGTACGTCTCGCAAATGTCCGCTCTCGGCTTTATCGGCATCGATGAAGAAAAACAATTCTCCATGGCCATCCTCGACGTCTCCATCGCTTTCGCCAAGGAAATAAAGTCAAAAAACGTCCACGGTCTCGACACCGATAAGCTCATCGCGTTTCGCATCTTTAACGTGAGCAGCGAATTTATCGATGCGCTCCGCAAGGCCGGGCTACCCGCAACCGACGCCGACAAACTCGTCGCGTTTCGCATTCACGGCGTCTCACCGGAAATGGTCGGCTATCTCCGTCAGTCCGGCTATCAGCCCGACGAAGACACCCTCGTCGCCATGCGCATCCACGGCGTCTCACCCGACTACATGCAGGAATTAAAGAAGGACGGCTACGATCACATCGACCTGCAAAAATTGATCGCCTTCCGCATTCACGGCGTCTCGCCCGACTTCATCGAAAAGCTGCAGACCCTTGGCTTCAAGCATCCCGATCCTGACCAGCTCGTCGCCATGCGCATTCACGGTGTCTCGCCGGAATTCATCTCCGGCCTGCAATCGCGCGGAATGAAGAATCTCACCATCGATCAGCTGGTGAGTCTCCGCATCCATGGCATCGATTAATTTTGGCCCTTCCGCGTTTTCCCATAGGAGCGGAACATGCTGCGCTCCGGCTTGCCATGATTCAAGATCAGAGCCGTTTTTTCTCCTGGCGAATCTGCCGAAGTGGTTTTCAACGATTCACAAATCAACGATACGATTCCACCAGCAAAATACTGCTCTCGTCCTGCCCAGCCTGGTCATAAAACATTTGTTTTCCATCTGCCGTTACCGACATCCAGAACGGGCTCTTATCCAACAACGCCAACTGCCGCGTCAGCCGCGATTCGAACTCATAAAACACAATCACCGGTGGCTGGCCCTCTCCTTCGTGCGGACAAAAGTAAATTCCCCGGTTCGTAACGCTCCACGCCGCCCATGTCTTTGGACGCACGGTGCTTGCAACCATTCTCTCCGTACCGCCAGCTGCAGGCACCTGCCAGATTTCCGGATTCTCGTACCTGCTCTTCGCGTAGTAAAGCGTCTTGCCGTCCATTGAGTCCCACGCCGCGAAGCCTCCTCCTCGCGTCACCTGCACCGGCTTTCCGCCTTCTGCGGGCACTTTCCATACCTGATCTTCTCCCGACCGGTGAGATCCAAAATAGATCCATTTTCCGTCATGTGACCAGCTTGGCACCGAATTTTCAAAGCTATCTTTAACGAGAGGCCGCGGTGCTCCTCCCATAGCGGAAATCACATACACTCCTTGAGCGCCGTCTCCCACCGTGTCGAACGCCACCCACAAGCCGTCCGGTGACCATCGCGGCGTCCCGCATCCGTGCAGGTTCGTGAGTTGTACCGGCGCCGATCCATCGCGGTTGCTCACCCAGATTTCCAGGCTCCCCGAGCGGTCAGACATGAACACCAGTCTCTTTCCGTCTGGGGAGAGTAATGGTCCTTCGTTCCGTCCATTCGTCGAAGTCACGATGGTTTTCGTTCGCTGTCCCCCGCCGTCTTGCAAGTCCACGCGGTAGATTCCCGACGATCGCAAAATCTTCTGTACCACCAGCTTGTTGCCTTGGCGCGAAATGGTCGGGTGCCATGTTGCCGTGCCGGTATCCTCAATTGGCGACGCCTCGCCACCGCCTACTGGAATCTTCCAGAGCGACGGCTCCCCCGCCTTCGTCGAAGAAAAAAGAATGTTTTGCCCGTCAGCTGACCACGCTGGCGGTCCCATGATCGCCGCCCGCTGATTCGTCACCTGCTGTGCTGGCCCGCTATTCGCCGGCGTTACAAAAATAACCTCCGGAGGGCCCTTGCCGTCCGCTCGTTTGTAGGCGACCTTCTGCGGACGTTCGCCATTCATCGTCGTCACAAAGATTTCTTCCGGAAATCCTGCCCCGTTCGCTCGCACAAACGCCATCGACGTACCATCCGGTGAAAACGATGGTCCCCAGTCCCGATCCTGCCCCTGCGGCTCGGTTAGTGGCCGTACGGACGAATCCTCCACGGACAAAAGAAATATCTGCGAACCGCCTCGCGGCGAATCTCCAGAAAACGCGATGTATTTCCCATCTGCCGTCCACGCCAATTCGCCACGTTTTTTGCGTGGGTCTTCGTGCGAAATTTTCCGCGGCGCTCCCCCTCCCGCGTTCACCACGTAAATTCCATACTCATCCGTCGAAATCCTCGAAAATGCAATCGTCTGACTGTCAGGCGACCACGCCGGGCAGCAGTCTCCTGGATGCTGTGTCAGTTGCGTCAGCGCCTTACCGTAGCTGCTCGTTACGAAAATTCCGGCTGCTCCCGGCGCATAGCTGTTTCTTCGAAATGCCACCAGCTTGCCGTCGGGTGAAATTGCTGGATCGCTTGCCGGGTCCGGAACCAGCGTAAGCATCTTAGACAGCGCTTTCGCTTCCCCGAGCTTCTCTAGCCCTTCCTTGACTTCCGCTCCTCGAGTTTCCCACCATCGGTGAACTATGACCGCGCCGCCCGCCAGCACGGCAGCAGCAAATACCCACGCCGCTAGACGTCTACGCGTGCTCACCCGTGCGTCTTGCACCGTTGCGGTGCGCGCCATCGATGCCGTTTGCGCCTGCGCCATCATTGGGGTCGGCGGTGGTGCAACCTGAGTGTTTACCGGAATCGTCGTCGTTGTGGGTTTCATTTCACTCAAGGCATTTTCGATCGTTCCAATAAACCGGTATCCCCTCCTCGGCAATGTCTCGATGTACTTCGGTTCCTCGGCCGAATCCGACAGCGTCTCCCTCAACTTATTCACTGCCGCGTTCAGCCCATGGTTGAAGTCCACAAACGTATCCGCCGTCCAGATCTCCTTCTGCAGCTCTTCCCTGGAGACCATCTGTCCAGGGCGATTCAGCAGCAGCGCCAGAATCTCAAATGGCTGCCCACCCAACTTTAGCTTCACTCCATTTTTCCAAAGCTCATGCGTCTCCAGATCCGCCTCGAACGGACCGAACCGCACTCGCTGGGGATAAATTGAGGTCATCGCGGACACGCTTCTCGAGCAGATTCTATCATTCCTGCTCCTCATGACAAGAAATCACCGTTATTTTCCCAAGTCTAACCGCTTGCTTTTCATTTGCTTGCACGATGAGCATGGTTGTACTCGCCCTTGACCTCCAATCAACCCGTTTTCCATTGAGGTAGTTTCCCGCTCCCCGCACTCTGACCGCGCAATCGCTGTGGACCGCATGAGTTAAAGACGCCACAGCCCCTAAGGAGTTCCATGAACCGATTCCATCGCTTTGTGTCGCTCAATTTTGCCGCGTTCCTGACCCTGTCGGCCGCTGGAGCCTTCGCCGCTTCCGCCGAAGCCGCCGGGGTTCCTAAAGGTGTCCCTAAAGACGATGCCGCAAAGGACGGCACCCTAAGGGACGACGTTCCGAGCCAACCCCCTGTTAACTCCGGCGCCTGTTTCTTCGCCACTGACAAAGGCAAGTCCCTGGTTGAAGGCTCTTGCGACGTTCGCGCTCTCCAGGTCGCCGCAAAGGACGGCCAGGTCTACGCGCAAAACCAGCTCGGCCTGGTCTCCGCCCTCGTGGTGGCGCAGGGAACAGACATTCGGCAGGCTCGCAGTTGGTTTGAAAAAGCCGCTCGCCACGGCTATGCCCCCGCCCAGGTCAATCTGGCGGTGACATACATGAACGGTTGGGGGGGTTCACAGAACTACGGCGCCGCCCTCAACTGGCTAAACGCTGCCGCAAAACAGGGTCACCCAAGCGCCTATGCCAATCTCGGGATCCTCTATATGAACGGTTGGGGTGTTCGCCGCGATTACGCCGAAGCCTTCAAGGATCTCGAAATTGCCGCGAAGACGGGCGACGCGGGAGCACAGTCCAACCTCGGCTATCTCTATGATGGCGGCCTCGGCGTTGTGCAGGACTATTCCGCCGCAGCGCGCTGGTATCATCTCGCCGCGGAAAACGGCAACGCCCTTGGCCAGAACAATCTAGCCGACCTGTACCTCCGCGGCCAAGGCATTCGCCAAAGCTATCCACAAGCCTTCTATTGGTTTCAGAAATCCGCTCAGCAAGGGCACACCGGGGCCCGCATCAAGCTCGGCTTCCTGCTGATGAACGGCCTCGGCACCGCGAAGGATTCATCTGCGGCCTATGCTTGGATTCTTTCCGCATCCCAAGCTGGCGATCATCGTGGTGACGACTATCTCATCGAGCTGCAACGTGACCTCGACCAGCCACATCTTGCGCAGGCCACGCGGCAAGCGCGTTCGCTTGACCGGAACGCCGCACGCAACGTTCGCGTCGGCTTGGTCCCGTGAACTATTGAACTCATCTACGCCGAAGGCTGGGTAGTCAGTACTGGCAATCCCGCGGCTTCCCAGCCCGCAATCCCGCCGGCAATTTCACTTACCCGATCGAATCCGTTGCGTTCGAGCAAACTCGCCGCAATCGACGACCTGTAACCTCCCGCGCAGTAGACCAGCAACGAACGATCCTTCGGCAACGCGTCCAATTTTTCCGCAAGGTGATTTAGCGGAATGCTCAGACTTCCTGCGATGTACTTCTGTTCGCGTTCTCGCGCCGCGCGAACATCGATCGCTAACGGCGCTTTCTCCGACAACAGCAACTCCGACGCAAAGGGTGCGCTCAGTCTTTCGGTCGACACTGTCAGGTCCGGCCGCGATTCCAGGCTGCGTAATCCATCCTTCAAATATCCGGCCACGTGATCGAACCCAATGCGCCCCAGCCGGATTGCCGCCTCACTCTCACGGCCCGGGTCCGCGATAATTACGATCGGATGCGTTCGATCGAGTACTGTTCCGGCCCACGTTGCGTATTGGCCGCCCAATCCAATGTTGATACTGCCTGACAAATGCGCTGCCGCAAATTCCGTGGCATCACGCGTGTCCAAAATCTGCGCGCCATTTCCTTGCATTCCTAGCAAAGTCTCAAGCGTCAGAGGGTTCATACCCCGCGCCAGCGACTGGTCCAGCGTAGGCCGCTCTTCGCTGTTCAGTACTGCGTCGTAGGTGAAGTACGCCGGGGCCTCCGGCTGATCGGCCGTCACCACTTGCACGAACGCTTCTTTGCTCATTGGCTGCAGCGCGTAGTTTGACCGCCGCTGCTCTCCGAGCGTCGAAACTGTCTCCTTGCTCAGAGCCTTTCCGCATAGCGAACCTGCCCCGTGCGCTGGGTACACCAGACTCTCGTCCGGAAGCGCCAGCAGTTTCGTGTGCAGCGAATCGAACAGCATGCTCCCAAGTTCTTTTGCCGACCAGCCCAGCGCCACGCGCAAATCGGGCCGCCCGACGTCTCCAATAAACAAAGTGTCGCCCGTCAACACCGCGTACGGGTTCATGTCGCTGGCGTTCAAATCGTAGACGACGATGGAAATCGACTCGGGAGTGTGCCCCGGCGTCTCCAGCGCTTTCAGCCGCACTCTTCCGAATTCAACAATCGCGCCATCGCGAAGCGGCGTGAAGGCATACCTAGCCTTCGCCTTCGCCCCGAGATAAATCGTCGCGCCCGCGCGATCCCGCAGCTCCAAATGACCCGCGACAAAATCGGCGTGCAGATGCGTCAGAAAAACGTGCTTAATTTTGAGTTTATGTTCGGAAGTAAAAGAAATGTATTGGTCGGTGTCGCGCTGCGGATCAAACACCGCCGCCGTGCCCGTCTCCTCCTCCCCAATCATGTAGGAAGCATGAGCAAGGCACGGCAGGTAGAACTGCTTGAAAATCACGCTGTGCAACCCTCTCTCACAGTCGGCGAGTCGGCTGTTCCTGATTTTGGACGACCCTGTCGGGTGCCCACTCTCGATTTTGGAGGTCGCTTCACTTCGGTTGTGGAACGATGCGTAGATACGGACGCGGCGCTTTCCAGCCATTCGGATATTTCTGCTTGGCCTCTTCTTCGGTAACCGATGGAAGGATGATCACGTCGTCGCCGTTTTTCCAGTTCACTGGTGTGGCCACCTTATGCTTGGCGGTGAGCTGCATCGAATCCACCACCCGCAAAACTTCATCGAAGTTCCGGCCAGTGCTCATCGGATAGCTGAGCATCAATTTGATTTTCTTGTCTGGTCCCACCACGAATACCGTGCGCACTGTCGCATTGTTCGCTGCCGTGCGGCCCTCGCACGTTTCGCCCGCTTCCGCAGGCAGCATGTCATACAACTTGGCCACCTTAAGTTCCGGATCGCCAATCATCGGGTACTTCACCATATGACCCTGCGTCTCTTCAATGTCCGCCGCCCACTTGCTGTGGCTGCTGACTGGATCGACGCTCAGCCCGATGATCTTGCAATTGCGCTTTTCAAATTCCGGTTGCAACCCGGCCATGTAACCCAGCTCGGTTGTGCACACCGGCGTAAAGTCTTTTGGGTGCGAAAACAAAATGGCCCAGCCATCCCCGATCCATTCATGGAAATTGATGGTGCCCTGTGAAGTTTCCGCGGTGAAATTCGGAGCCTCGTCGTTGATTCGCAGCATGGTTCGCCTCCTGGTGGCGTCTTTTTTAGGACCCGGCTCCCTGAAACCTTCGTTCCGGCAGACCAAGCCGCCAACAGTGTACCAAGAATCCGGTGGCCTTGACCCTGCCGGTCAAGTCCACGCTTCCCACAAGAATTGTGTGCAAGCCGATTTTCAGCAATTCCGGTAAACTCGCTCTTCTCGGGAGCAGCCGATGAACTTCGCAAAAATCATTTTCTGGATCGCCGCCATCTGGGGTTTTCTAGTGATTACTCCGCTCTATTTCATGTTTGATCTCATTGGCAAGAACGATCCGCCGCCCATCACGCATCCGGCTTTCTTTTACGGCTTTGTCGGAGTCGCACTCGTTTGGCAAATTGCTTTCATCTTCATTGCCAGAGATCCCATTCGCTTTCGGCCCATCATGATTCCTGCCATTCTCGAAAAACTCGTTTACTCCATTCCCGTAATTATTTTGGTCCTGCAAAAGCGTATGCATCCCGCTGACCTGATCTTCGCCGCCATTGACCTCTCACTCGGAATTCTCTTCGTGATTGCTTACCTCCGCACTCCTGGAGCGGTTTCCGGCTAACGACTTCGTCCGTACGCTCAGATGAGTAATAGCCTCTGACAAGAAATAATTCTTTGTTATTTAGCTCTCAACTGGACCGTCATCACCCTTTGCAGCTTGTCTGCCCCTTTGCCTTTTTGGACAACCCAAACTTTAGTCCTATTCACCCTCACACCCTTACTTTTTAACTTTTTGTGAGGGAGGACCGACTAGACATGAAACTCCGCACACTCGCGGTCTGCCTGCTCTTCGCGGGCGTCTGCTCAGCAAAGGAACACGACTATCAAAAGGGCACTTTGCTCCGCATGGATTCCAGCTCTTGCGGCACGCAGGAAAAGGGCTCCAAAACAGTTGCCGGCGAAATTTTCGGCACGGATGGCCAGCACAAGCAAACACAGGAAATGCTCTGCCAGGAATATGTTCTTCAATCAGACCACGTGATTTATCGCATCCGCCCAAAGGACGAAAAGCATCCTGTCCTGCTGCCCATTGGGGAAACCGCGCAATTCCGCATCAGCAAGGACAAGCTGATCCTGCGCGTCCCGGAATCAGACGGCAAGGAGCGCGAATACATCGTCGTGTCCATGACCCCGCGCGAAAAAACAGAAACCCCAGCGCAATCCGTCAGCAAGAACTAGCGTTTTGCGGTTGTGTCAATGTTTGCCGTTCCGTCTTGTAGGGCACGATTGATCGTGCCCTCTTTTGTCTGCAGACGAGCGGCGTCCTGACGTCGCTCGTCTGAACTCTCGCGAATCTGTCCATGCGGTCGGTTGAGATAGTGCGGAATTATCCGAGACTCTCCGCCTGCACTGGAGCAACGCCGTGCGTCTTGCGAGGCTTTTCCGCGGCATAGCGGTAAGGCCCAAGCCGCGTCATCAACCACCCCGCCACCAACATCGCCACAAAAAATCCTGCCAGCGGCACGGTATACGCATTGGTGGAATCGAACCCAGCTCCCATCAGCAACGTTCCAAGCGCGCCCGCGAGTACAAACGCTCCAAACGCATAGCCATACGCAGTTCCAAACGCCTTCAACCCGAAATAGCGGCTCAGCGAGTACGCGATGATGTCCCCCTCGGCTCCCATTCCGAGCTCGACCAGAAATGCTGCGACAAGCGCAGCTTTCCCGCCAGCTCCGAACATCAGCAAGCCGATTCCGACCGATGCTCCGCAGAAAAAGAATGCTGCCAGCCGGGGAGCAAAAAATCGATCGCCACTACCCACCAGCCGTAAAACACTCGCGTACGCTGATTTGTCAGACTAACTCCGCAGATTTGAGACGAACGAGACGAATTCCTTTGCGCCAATCCTATCTCAGCCCCGCGGCCAACTCCAGCACGGTTCAATCAGACATCCATGCGGCCAGGGCTGACAAAAATTGCCTGTACCCTTGGTCAGCTGTTCAATCTAAAGCACATACTCTCGTACTAGCCCGCTTTCCCTATTGCCCATATAACTTTCCTTTCGTAAACTACGTCTCATCCTGAGAGGCAGTGTATCGTTCCCGAACATCTGCTTTCCGGATTTGGCACTTAAGTCTCTTGTTTTGAGTCGGCTTCCTTTGGCTCTCAAGGTGCCTAAGTAAGAGTGCAGGAATTTGCGGGCCCCATCTGCAAGTTGTTTTTTTTTGCCGATGGTGAGCGAGTATGTAAAGTCCCTTGCAAATTTTTTGAGTCAGAGGCAAACAGCGCATGTCACAAACTCACCGGCTTGGAAAGACATCTCTCGCACTTTTCCTTGCCGCGTGTTGCGTTTGCCCATCTCCTTCCGAAGCTGCTACCCCTGCCGCAAAGCCGCGCCCCACGCGAACCTCGCGCCATCGTCGTTACCTCCCGCGCGAAAAGGGCGTTGATCCCACGCTGGGAGACATTGCCACTAACGACGATCCCGTCGTTCGCGCAGCGGCCATCGAAGCTCTTGGCCGTTACAACGGTTCCGTCGTCGCCGTCGATCCCAACACCGGTCGAATTCTAACTGTCGTCAATCAGAGGCTTGCTTACTCCGATGGTGCGATTCCATGCTCCACCATCAAGCCCACGATTGCTCTCGCTGCACTCGAAGAAAACGTAATCACACGCGACACCATGCTCAAAGTCGGCCGCCGGAAGTACATGAATCTCACCGACGCGATGGCCCATTCCAACAATCAATTCTTTGAAGAGCTGGGCCGCCGCATGGGTTTCGACACGGTTTCCCGCTACGGTCGCCTGCTCGGTCTCGGCGAACTTGCCGGATACAATTTGCAGGACGAGCATCCTGGTGCGTTCCCGATGGCTCCGCCCGCAAAAGGTGGCGTCGCCCGCATGTCCAGTTTTGGAGAAGGAATTCAGATGACGCCGTTCCAGTTGGCGTCCCTGGCCGCGGCTTTCGCCAACGGCGGCACTCTCTACTACTTGCAATATCCCGAAGCCGGACAGGAAATCAGCGCCTTCGTTCCCCGTATCAAGCGTGAACTAAATATCGGCCCTCTACTTCCTGAATTGCGCGAAGGAATGCTGGCCGCCGTTCTCTACGGCACTGGGAAGCGCAGCTTCGATGCCGGCGGCGACGAAATGCCCGCCGGAAAAACCGGCACCTGCTCCGATCAGCTTTCTCACGTCGGCTGGTTTCTCACGTACGCCGACGAAGCGCATCCCAAAATCGCCCTCGCCGTTTTGATTCGCGGCAACAGTTCGCGTATCAAAGGACCGCTCGCCGCAGGCGTGGCTGGCCATATCTATCGCCGCCTCCGCGAACAAAACTACTTCGCGCAAACTGGCAATCTCAAGATCGTCAGCTCGCTCTCCTCCGGCCAGTAGATCCGTCAACCATCCGCAAGCGATCTCTTTGCCCGATTTCTTTGCCATTGTTCCGCGCGCGCCCGCGCAAACAGGCCGAAGCGAGGAATCTCTCTTCCAGCGCAGCGCTTTTCCGTGCAACTTTTTCCGATGGAAGTCCGCAGTTCAGTAAATGACTGGCAGTTTCGCGAAGTCCGGGGCCGCTTCTTCAGTCACGCGCAGAACCAGCAGCGTGCGATCATCATGCGGCGGAATGCCAACGCCGCTGAATTCGTCTGTGGCGCGAAGGATCGCTCCGGAAATATTTTCGACGCAGGTCTTTGCGGGAAGGGAACTGAGCAGGGCGGAAAGCCTCTGAAAGCCGAACTCTTCTTTCTTCGCATTTTCGGATTCCAATATTCCGTCCGAAGCAAAAATCACGACATCGTCGGTCTGCAGATCGAGCGTGGTGACGGAATAATCTGCTTCAGGGAAAAGTCCGAGAGGAATGCCATCCACGGGAATTTGGATGATCTTCCCGTCGCGCAGCAACAGTGGATGTGTTCCGCCGGCATTTGCAATCGTCAGCGTGCGGTCCGAAGCGTCGTAAACCGAAAATGTCAGCGCGATGAAACGTGCTTCGAGCCGTGCCGCATGCAAGCGCCGGTTCAGTATCGCCAGCATGTCCGCGGGAGCAAGTGTGTGCTCGACGGTATGTTCGCGGAGCATACCGATGGCAAGTGAGCCATAAAGCGCCGCAGCTGTCCCTTTGCCGGAGACGTCACCAAGCGCCAGCCCCAGCCGCCCTTCGCCATAAGGCAGGAAGTCGTAGAAGTCGCCGCCCAATTCGCGCGCGGGAACATATGCAGCGGTTATATCGAGGCCCGGCACTTCGCGGGCTCCGCGCGGCAGCAGTTGCAATTGAATTTCGCGTGCCGTATCCAGGTCGTCCTGCAAACGAAGTTGATTCTCGCGTGCGTCCTGGTAAAGGCGCGAGTTTTCAAGCGCAATCGCAATGAATGACCCTAGTGCCATCAGCATGCGTTCGTGCTGCGCGGTGAATGCGGCATAGCGCTTGCTCTCGAGATCCAGGACGCCAATGAGGCGGTCCTGAAGGAGAAGCGGAATCACAAGCTCCGAGCTGACCACTTCGCAGGTGTCGCAAGGGATGTAGCGAGGGTCCAGGCGAACGTCATCGAGACGAATCGGTTTGCGCGAAGCAGCGGCGTGCCCGGTGATTCCCTGATTCAGCGGAATGCGGAACCTCGAAGGAATGGAGTTTTCATAGTGCATCGCGAATACGCCTTCGAGAAGCTGCGTCTTTTCGTTCCACAGCATCACCGTGAAGACGTCATAGTTGACGATTTTTTTTACGCGCTCGGCGATACGGCCAAGCAGTTCTTCGCGATCGAGAATGGAAGTGAGTTCGCGGCTTACGTCGTAAAGCAGGCCAAGAGTTTTCGCCTGCTCCGGAAAAGCGGCAAGCAGCGACTGCGGAACGGGATCAGCTTCCCCTTGAGGAGGAAGAGCCGCGAGTTGAGAAAGCTCGTCCATTGGAGATAGCGTGGAACCTGGCCAAGACATAGAATGCCCTATTCGTCTTTGATTCGCGAGAACCGAATTGGTTGTTTTAGAGTGCGGCCGCCCTTCGCCGACTTCCGGTCCTCATCCGGAGGAGGCAAAAACACAATTCCTCCAGCAGAGTGCGCGCGTCGAGGACGCGAAGAAGTTCGCGCTCAAATTTTTTCGTAAGTAGTCAGCCGAATCTCGTGTTTGAACGGAATCGCCATGGACTCTGCAACTTTTCGAGCCGAAGCGGCTGTCCTTGGGCTCTAGCGGCGCGCGTGTTGATAACCGGCCACCCGTTCCTAGTGCACCCAGTCTAGCGCGTAGATTTCTTCGCTACCGGTGTCTCGCAAGACCAGGGGGGAGTCATCCTCCGTGAGACCCATCCACTTCCCCGCGATGCTCCATCCCAGGCGCTGGCGGCTCAGGCTCATGACCAACTCCAGTTTCCGGTCGCTGATCCGCACGCGGTAGACGGCTGGCTCGGCGATATAGGGGTTGTTAAAGTAAATGTAACTCCCATCGTGGGACCAGTTCGGGAAAGCCGCAGGACTGCTTACCAATTCTGCCCACTTGTGATTGCTGAAGTCGAACAGCATCAGTTTCGGAGAATCTAGCGAGATCGCCACGATGTAGCGGCCGCCCGGTGACCAATGGGGAGAGTACAAACCCTCCGAACCAGAAAGTGTTGAGACTTGGCGTGTCTTAAGATCGAGCATGTGGATGGCGGCGGAACCCGGTGCACCACCTTCGAGCCATGGCACGCCTCCGAACACCAGCGAGTTTTGGTCCGGTGACCAGTTCGGGTCAGTCTCGTAGTGATTCCCTGACGTGAGCTGCTCAGGGCTACCTCCATCTGCCGCAACCACGTGGATTTTACTCGGTCTTCCAGGAATCAAAGCCGCAAAAGCAATTCGTTTCCCATCGGGAGACCAGCGAGGTAAGAAAGCCTGCGTCGGAAGTGAACTAAGCTGAAGCCGCTGGCTACCGTCCACCCTGCTTCGCCACAACACTCCCTCTGGATAAGAAACGTAAGCGACCCACTGACCATCCTTGGAAACGTCCACATCCTCAGCGGAGATTTCTCCCACGTAGGGCACGAACTGCCCTGACTTCGATTCGAAGCGCACCAACTCGCCCCGCCGCTGCTCGCCGATCACAAAGAGTCTTTTGCCGTCAACGCTTGAAACTGGCGACCGGAAGTCCATCGGTCCCGCCGTTAACTGCACAGGTTCGCCGTTCCCCTTCCCGAAGAGATCTGTTCTCTCTCGTAGCGCCCAGATGTCAGTCCTCCAGTTAAAGGTGGACTGAAAAACGTAGTATTCCCCATCCGGGGACCAATTGCCGCAGCAGTGGACACCCTTCCAACCGGGAAGCAAAGCGTGGGGACGACCTCCGTCGGCTGAAATCTCCTCAATGGAAGTCCATCCACCGGGATTGCCCACGGTGAACCGCAAGACGTTGCCGCGGGGCGACCAACGAGGCCACCTTACCTCGCCGGACGCGGCGACGAGTTTTCGGGTCTCTGTACCGTCAGCATTGCACAGGTACAACTCGTGGCCTTTCGCGTATGCGATCCTTTGTCCGTTCGGCGACCATGCCGCGTCGCGCCCCAGCACGTCACCCAGGCGACGATGTACTCCGCCGAGCGCCGGCAGAACCCAGATGGGCATTTCCGATTCCCCGGCAACGAAGGTTTGGAGCAACAGGTCAGACCGATTCGAAGCGATATCGGCCAATTCAATGTTCTGTTCGAAGGGCGTGGGCACGAGGGACGTCTCTCCACCGGAAATCGAGACCTGATTGAGCGTGGATCGCATTCCGCTAGTTGCCGCCTCTGCGAAATAGATCCTTAAACCGTCGGTGGCGATAACAGGAAACGCATCGACGCGGAAACTCTTGGCACGGCCGTCATTTGTAATCCGGATGTAGCCCGACACCTTGGGTGCCATCAATGGACGCGTTAGCCAGTAAGAAAGAGCGGCGATCACGATGATCGCTACACCACTCAGACCGAGTACCCAGTGCCTTCGCAGAGGCTGTGGGCGAACTGCCTCTCCACCATTAGACAGCTGTTGTAGGCGCACCCTTTGTGGGTCCCCTTGCTGGGCGGGCACAAGGCCCGCCCCGACGACTACCGGCGCGACGAATCGATACCCTCTCCGCGGCAGCGTCTCAACGAACCTCGGGTTTTCCGCCGCGTCGCCGAGCACCTCGCGAATTTTGTTTATCGCTGTATTTAAGTTGTGATCGACGTCGACAAACGTGTCCGGCCACAGGCGCTTCTGCAGCTCTTCCCGAGTCACGACTTCGCCGGGGCTCTCCAGCAGGATGGCCAAGACTTGGAAAGGTTGGCCGGCAAGTTTTAGCTTGGAACCATTTTTGCGCAGTTCTCCCGCGCGAAGGTCAACTTCGAAAACGCCGAAACGAACGACAGCGGACGTGGTGGCCGATTCTGCCACAGGCTTGGGCCTCAAGTTGCGTCAGTCTAGCACCCTTTTTTGATTAAACAAGTATCTAGAATAGTCGCCGGCTAGTTGACTTGTTCTTCCAGCCTCTTTAGTTCCAATGAGTTATCTCCTGAGTTTCATTCCATCTTTCACTTACCTCGATAGAGTTCCCATGCATTGAGGTAGCTGCACGCACGGGCCAACGTCCTCCTCGCCGCGCAACTCGCGCGAGGAGGACGACATGAAAATCGGGATCAGGGAGAGAGAGCAAGCGTTCGGGCAAGTGTTTAGGCGTCAGCAGGTTCTTTGGCTCCGGCTAAGGCTTGGCATCGCGGTGAGCTTGCTCGGCGCAATCAATCTGGCCAGCCCAGATGCTGTTTTCGCTAACGTGGCAGACCCAAGCCCAATGCTCAGGGTTCGCGTGAACAACTACACACAAGCTTCACCGTCGATAGTAGCGAAGGCCGAACGCGAAGCTGGCCGAATCCTCGGCGAGGCTGGTTTGCGGATGGTTTGGTTAGATTGCCCCATGGAACATTACGGCGGCGTCCATGTGCCGCAAAATCCTTGTCTCGAGCCGCTTGAAGCTACCGATATCGTGTTACGCGTGCTTTCAGAACGAACCCAGAACAAGTTTCAAGACACCGTCTTTGGTTTCGCAGTCGTTCCGATTTTTGCCAGCGTGTACTACGACTACGCGTTGCGCAGCGCCAAGAGGGATAACGAGGAATTCGAGGTCCCTGTCATTCTGGGCTGCGTCATCGCACACGAACTCGGGCATCTCCTGCTTGGACCAAACAGTCACTCCGGCTCGGGAGTCATGCAACCGCAATGGGGACGCAAACAGGTGAAGCAGGCATTGACTGGCGGACTGCTGTTCACACAGGAACAGTCGAAGCATATTCAAGCAGACGTAGAAAAGCGAACCAGCGTGCGCAGAACGCTAGCCTCGATGAGCAACACATAGAGACGTCCGTCACGGGACGAACCTGAGCGCATTCCGCAGCATGATTGATTGCGGTCACGGATGCGACGAGTTCCGCCGCGAAATGTACAGCGAGCGGGCGACCGGCATACGGCGCGCTGCTCTCACTGCAGCTTCTCAATCTGCTGTTGTACTTGGCTGCGAAATTCCAGTGGGTGCGCGACCTTGTGAAATGGCTGCGGAGTGCCGCCAGTCCCAATCACTACAATCGTTCCATAACCGAGCATCCTTCCGGCGGTAGTCTCGCTTACCTCGATGGTCTCCACTTTATTCAGCAGCATTTCGATTGTTTTCCGGCTGGCGAGTCCCGTCTTGATCACCACGCGTCGGTTCGTCACCGCCATTTCCGTCGCGTTCCGCCGTACCATGCCCACCAGAATCACCACGACACCACAAACCAGCAACACAGCGGACGCAATTTCCATGACGCGTAAAGTTTGACTCTCAATTCCGGTCTGGCTGTGCGTGTAATACAGCAGAAGCGCTCCGGGCAGCGCCAGCAGGAAGCACCCCAGGACAAGATGCCAGAGCATCACAACCCAATGGAGCCGAGTCTGGTAGATTACGGTTTCCCCGGGAACTAAGTTCGATTCCACGTATCTCATCTGCTTTTCCCCGAATCACTCAGCCGAGCGATGACATCATAACGCCCTGATTCGCAGCCTACAGAGGCTATCACAACGATCGAAGGGTGCTCCTGCGAACACGCCTGGCCCTTCAACTGCCAGAGAGCAGTAGGGGAGTCAGTCGCACTCGTGGTGGGGAAGCGTTGGGAGAAGCGAGATCGAGTCTCGGTTAGGCGGCTTCGGACTTGGGGGATCGCGACGCTTTACGCGCTTTTGGCTGGCTCGTGGCCGCGAGTTCGCGTTCGGCCCGGAGCCAATCTTCTATCTGGTTGCCGGGAGCGCCGCGGCGTTCGAGAAAAATTTCGTAAGCACGTAGCTGTATCTGTTCGAGTGTCGGAGTAACCTTCGACGCGCGAGGTTTGCGAGTTACGCGGGGTGCGACTTGCAGTGTTCTTGCCATTCTAATTTCCCTTCCAACTCTTTCTAGGTTTCGGTGTACCGCATGGCCCGAATGTTGATGTCCCATTTGCGTTGTGCCATTCGCAGAACATGCGAACAGCCACACTATTACTTTAAATTATAAGAACAAACTTTGCGCGCAAGCCAAAAGAAAATTTCGATACTGAGCATCGAAAGATGCACGATTGCGGCAATGGCACCCTCGAAGACTCCTCTCTAGTTTCGGAAGACCAGCGTCTCGCGGATGAACGTCTGTGAAATCGCCAGAAAATTGCGACGGACCTCGTCGCGAGCGATCTCATCGCCAGGGACGCTGAGCAGCGTCGCAGCGCCATGCCCAAGGAGAAATATGGCATAGAACGGGCGCGCGTAGTCTTCGGGCTTTCCGCCAAAGCGATTCGCGAACTGGGTGAGAACCCATGCGCGTCCCGGGCGCGGCTGGTAGGGGTGGAAGATGTCCGTCCAGGCATGCCAAAGCAGTTGGTATTCGTGAGGATGTTTCTCAGCGAATGAAAGATAGCGGCTGCAGACTTCTTCCAGGGTTTTGGAGGCAAAGAGATGCTCATTCAGTTGGGCCCTGAAGCGTTCGGCCATGGCATTGAGGAGCGCTTGTTTGTTGCGGAAGCGCTTATAAACTGTTGGGGTGGTGCTGCCGGCTTCGCGTGCCACGGCACGCAGCGTCAGGCCATGTTCGCCGCGTGTGCGCCATAGCCGCTGCGCCGCCTTCAAGATGCGTTCTTCCAACAGCTGGTCCGCGTGTGGAGGCATGTGAGCGTAGTCCTTCCATTGCGCTGCGTTCTATCGATAGAACTACAGTGTAAAAGTAATACCACGAACACAAGGCGAAGCCAAGAACTATCCCGCATAAGTGTGCATAAAGTCCGCAATGAACCGATGCAGTGAATTCATGGCTGCTCGAGCACCAGAAATCGCGGTTATTCGACTTCTATTTTATACATTGACGACGTATAAGCAACACGATACAATCCTTCTCGACCAAAATCAAAAGATAGCCTGGGTGCTGTCAAAAACGGGAGAGTAGTGTGCCTTTTAAGTGGAACGCATTTCATCCAAACGGGGGCTCTCAACAGGAGTCGAAACCAGGAGCCGAGTTCGAAGAATGGCGGGACGAGCCAGATGGTGCGAAAAGCAGCGAAGCGCGGACGGCAATGGGCGGATCAATTACGTCTCAAACGTACGAGGAAACAGAAATTCAGAAAGCGATCGCATGGTTCACGTCCTATCTCGTCTCCGAACGCGAGTCTTATTTCACCGTCGGGCAGCCATTGCACGGCGAATGGCGAGAATCGATGGACGGATTCTTTGAAGCCGTACTGCTCGATCAGGTCCGCGTGGTAGAACTGGCGGACCGAAGAGTTGCAAATCCGTGGTTTTATCCGGCGGCAAGGGAAAAGGGAGTGCGGCATTTACCGGACATCACGCACAAGGCGGCCGTCACCTTTTTGGACGTTGTCGTGTTCAACGGAAAAATCACCAGTCGGGATCTGTTCCATGGCCTGGTGCATGCGGCACAGGTAAAAGTGCTCGGTGTCACCGAATTCACTGAACTGTTTGTGCGAGGTTTCTTGCGCGCAAAGTCCTACTTCCTCGTGCCCCTGAAGGCCCACGCATTCGGTTTAGATGCGAAATTCGCGGCGAACCCGGAAACACAGTTTTCAGTGGAAGACGAAATCCGCGCCTGGCGGCGGGATTGCCGGTACTGAAGCCGGAAAGGAACTTCTGGACAAAAGCGGAAATAGCGAGGATAAGGGTGTCAACGGTTCGCCTTCCCAAATTCATCCAGGAGTGAATGCCATGCAAAACAAAAAATGGATCATACTTGGGACCACGGTTTTCCTTGCGGCGATGTTCCTGTGCATTGCGACGGCTGCGGCGGATGCACTTTCCGGCACATGGAAAATGAATCCGGCAAAGTCGAAGTATAGCCCTGGTCCCGCTCCGAAGAGTTTGACCGTTGTAATCAAGTCGGACGAGAACGAATACACGGTCGAAGCCAACGGCGTTGACGCCGAGGGTAAGCCCACCCACGTCGCATACAGCGCCAAATTCGATGGCAAGGACTATCCGGCCACGGGAATCCCGAACGCGGATACGGTTTCCGTAAAGCGGATTGACGCCAGCACCGTTCAAACCACGCAGAAAAAAGGCGGCCAGCTGATCATGACCGTGACCACCAAGGTTTCCAAAGACGGAAAAACGCGAACTTCAACCTTTGTCGGGAAGGACGCGGAAGGACACGACGTTCACAACGTCGTGGAGTTCGAAAAGCAGTAACGCTCGAACTAACGAAGGCTCTGGCAAGACCGCATCAGTCTATTTACGTGATTGCGTAGAGATTGCCGTCAGTCGAGCCGAAAAGAATCGTATCCCCCGAAACGGCCGGCGAAGAAAGAATCGCACCGACTGAAAACATTTTTTGAACACCTGTGACGATGTCGTCGTAAAAAGAGTCCGCAAACGCGGCGGCATAGTTTGGCTCGCCCTTGCCGTCCGTGAAATCTGGACCGTTCTTTTTCGAGGCTTCGGTCTCGAACGACCACGCGGTCTTCTGCGTCGACAGATCGATAGCGAGCAGGCGCCCCTGGTGCGAACCTAGGTAGATCATGTTGCCTGTAATCGCTGGCGAGGAAAACATCGGCCAATGCTTGAAATCGACTGTGAAGAGTAGCGCGCCGGTTTTCGCATCGAGTGCCCGGAACCAACCCGTGTCCGAGGTAGCGAAATAAACTTTGCCATCGTGCACCGCGGGCGAGTTGATCACCCACGATCCTTTGTTATTGAACACCCAAAGTTGTTTACCGCTGTTCGCATCGACTGCGTAAAAGTTGGAATCGCGGCAACCGAAATAGAGGACGCCGCCGGCAACTGCGGGCGAACCTTGAATGCCCACTTGGTTGTAAGTTTCATGGTCCTCACCGGTTTTGAAACGCCATTTTTCCTTGCCGGTCGCAGCATCCAGAGCGTAAAGATAGGTGTCCCAACTTCCGATAAATACTGTTCCATCGAGGAGGGCCGGAGAAGAATGCACGATGTCGCCGGTCTTGAATTTCCATTTCAGCGCGCCACTCGCGGTGTCCAGCGCGTACACGTTTGTATCGCTCGATCCGAAATATACGATTCCACCTGCAACGGCTGGCGACGAGAGAAAGAAGTCGAACGGGTCGGACATGGTTTCCCCGGCTGGCTCCATGCCGTGAAGATGTTTCGCGGCGAATCGCCGCTCTCCTCCCGTGGCGAATTTCCATCTCAGGGCGCCGCTGGCTGCGTCTACCGCGTAGAAGTTTGAATCGTAGCTCAGAAAGAACACAATGCCGTTTGCGACCGCCGGAGTGGAAGGGACGCGGCCGCCCGTTTTGAATTTCCATTTTTCGGCGCCCGTGGAGAGATCGAGTGCATGAATATGGTGATCGTTGCTGCCAAAATACACCGTGTCTGCCGCAACGACAGGGGAAGAGAGAATCTGTCCTCCGCTATGAAACTGCCATTTGATCCTGTGAAATGCAGGTACCGCCGGAGATTCGTAAACGCCAGTATGCTCCGGACCGGAGCGGAACGACGCAGCGTCTTGCGCGAAAACGGACGGGCATACAACCAGTATCGAAAGAGCGAGCACACGACGATGCATGGGAATCTCCGCTGAAAGGGTAGACGCAGGAAACCTCAAGCCGTTTCTAAATAGGAGATAATTTTATTGCCGCGAACGAGCATCAAAATTTGAAAAATCAAGATGCACGCGAAATCTTCACGCATCATGGGCATCGGCCAGGTATCCAGGTCTAAACGTGCGTGAAACAATCATTTCAGTTTTGCCGCGCGAGGTGCGTGGGTTCAGGAGGAACTGTTGCGACGAAGGGAGAACACCGTGAAGAACAGCGCGGCTAGGGCCATCCCCGTCGCAAGCATCCAAAACGAACTGGGCTCGGGCGTCGAAACTGGCGGAGGCGGAGCAGGATTATTTGGCGGAGGCGGAACAGGAGTATGGGGAATCAAAGGCGGAACTCCCGGACCAAGAATTGGCGGAAGGACCGGCGAGCCAGGCGTATTTGAAGTGCCGCCTGGACCCTTCGCAGCCAGCGGACCTGCCGGGATGCGGCCGTCCGGACTGCTCGGGAAAAATTCGCTGCCTTCGCCGGGAAGCAACTGCGCCAGCAGCGGCGGTACAAATGTCGGATCACTTAATTCTTCCGTGGTTGGCTCACTCACAGCGACAGGTTTTGCGGCGATTGGAGAGAGACGATTTGCACAACGCACACGCGCAAGATTTTCGCCGTCTGAAATGAGTGTTTCGCCCGCGGGAATCAGCATGCGATTTTTCGTCCAATAAATCTGATTGTTCTTGCGGTAAGAAACGTACATCTCCAAAGGACGATTCAGGCGAAGGGTGTGGGCCTGAATGATTCGAAAGTCCGAATAGTGCCTCGCGACCACGGAGTCACCCGCTGCGGCCTTTTGCAGTTCATGAGCATCGCGAACGCCACCCGGCACGATGGAGTACGGAAAAATCGGCCGCTGCGACAGCGACTTTGTGGAGAGATCAAGCGAGGTTTGCCAGTTCGCGGAGAGGGACGAAACCTGCGTTGGAAATTCCTCTTGAAAACTGTGGCGAAAAACGCGGATCGAGAAGAACGTTGCCAGTAGTAGCGCCGGAAGCAGGAACAAAGCAGCGCGCGCGAAGATTCGTGGGAGATGCGAGAAACGAGATCTAGGAGTCACGGGCCCGGGCAAATGAATCTTCCTCACTATGCGGATAGGCAATTGTGTTGCCGAACGGAAGCGCGGGAGAAAGGGAGAGAGAGGGAGCCTTCCGCGCCAAAAACGGTCGAAAAACGGGCGCAGCGGTGCATTTTACCGCATTCTAGGGTCTTTCAAGTAGAAATTCCCGGGAGATGTTGTAAAAGATGGAAATCATTTTCCCGAATTCCATAGTCTCACTTTGTTCACAATGGCATATAAGTGTCACTTGACGTAGACAAAGATGCGTGCGGCAGCGTCTCCTTTCGGAGTGGGAGCCGGTTTCACTGGCTCCAGCCTGGGACCCATCCCGTTTTTAGTATGCATGCGATTAAAGGCTTTAGGGCGGCCGTAACTGTGAGTATTCATTCTAATAGGCTTAAACGCCCCCTTTGAAATGATGAACGTGTGGCAGTGCGCGCAGGTACTGATTCTACGGCACTTAACCCGCGCATCGGCCCGGCTTTGGTCTGGAGTTGAGCGCGAGCGACGCGCGGATGCTCCGTGAGCTCAGCGCGCCGTCAAAAATCGACCATGAGATGCAGGGCTCAACTCTTGAGGTTGCGCTGCAACGGGATGTCAAAGAGCGACCGTGGAGTACGAAACAGCTCCGGCGGGATCGGGCGCTAAACCATCGACCGCGGCGAGGAGCAGACAAGTCCAGCCGTCGCTCGATTTCCGAAAAAGCGCCCGGTATTTTGGCAGAGACGCTGGCTATCTCAAGAGAATGACATACACGAATTGTTAATCGCCCGAAGGGCGGAGGAAGGATTTGTCACAGAGACACATCTGAGAAAAGGACGAGAAGGGAATTTAGAGTTGAACAGTGCGGATGGACACGGTATATCACTGCGGTGCGCGGGATAACTTTGTTGCGGGGTAAGCGTGTTGCGAGATGAAGGGGTGCAGATGCGGGCGATCCGCGCGTTGTTCGCGGTGTGCGAGTTGACCCGCTTCTCGATGAGCGGGCTGATTTACGTCTTTATGTGCGTCTTGATCAGTTTCGGCGCGATGGCGGGGACTACGTACGCACAGGACACGTTTTCACGGGAAAAGGGCGCGCGAACACCTGTTCACAGCATGAAGGCGGTGAAGTTCGGGAAGTTGTGGGACGGAAAAGGGAAGGTGTGGACAAACGCGATTGTGATTGTGGATGGGGATCGGGTGCGGGAAGTGACCACTGATGCGAAGCGAATTCCGGCACAGGCAGAAGTAGTGGACCTGAGCAAATACTTCGCGCTGCCTGGCTTGATTGACGTGCACACGCACATGACGATGTACACGGACGAAACGCCGCCCACCAAAACAGGGCAAATTGTTCCGATGCTAAAGCAGATCACGAGCAATCCTCCGGCGGTGGAAGTGTTTTTGGCGCGCAAAGGGGCGATGCGGACTCTCGAAGCAGGCGTGACGACGGTACGCGATTTGGGCGCGGATCAGTACATGGACATTGCGATGCGGGACCTGATCAATCGCGGTGAAATGACGGGGCCGAGGATGTTTGTGTGCGGCTATGGCCTCTACATCACGAACACTCCGTTCAAGCCGGGAATCAATCCACCCGCGGGGGGGATTGCGGATGGCGTGCCGGAAGTGTTGCGAGCGGTGCGGCAGCAAGTGGCAGCGGGAGCGGACGTGATCAAGCTATACGCGTCCACGGGAACGGACGACGACACGACGGGATTTGAGACGTACAGCTACGAAGAGATCAAAGCGGCGGTGGACGCGGCGCATCAGTTCGGGAAAAAGATTGCGATTCATTCGTATGGGCCGGATGGAGCGCGCGATGCGGTGCGGGCAGGAACGGATTCGCTGGAGCATGCGACGGACATGGACGACGCAACGATTGCGGAGATGGCCAAGCGCGGAACGTATTATGTGCCCACGATCGATCACAACCGCTACTACATCGAGAACGGAAGCAAGATCGGATATGCGCCGGGATTCGAGCCACGGACGCAGGCGTTTATCGCGCGGAACCTGGAAACGGCGCGGAAGGCTCATCGCGCGGGAGTGAAGTTTGCCATGGGGTCGGACGCGATTTACACGATGTTCGGACAGAACACGCGGGAGCTGGGATGGTTTGTGAAGGCGGGAATGACTCCGGAAGAAGCGTTGAAGACCGCGACCAGCAAAGCAGCGGAGTTGTTGGGCAAAGCGAATGAACTGGGAGCGGTGGCGCCGGGATATTTCGCGGACCTAGTGGCGGTGGAAGGTGATCCTACGGCGGATATTGGAGTGGTGCTGGACAAGGTGAAGTGGGTGATGAAGGGCGGGTCGGTGGTGGTGGATCGGATGAAGGATGTGCAGTGAGAGAGTAACTCGGAGCTAACGAGGAACTTAAATGCACGAGGGATTCTCGGTTCCATTAAATTTGACGAGGCTTTATTCTTTGTTCGACTTCCTCCGGCTCGAACTTTATCCGCGATATCCGGGGAGTGTCGTCAGTATCGTAACGCGCCATATGGACGACTGGGCCCCACCCTTACGGAAAGTTAGAAGAACCAGATACAAAATCGATACATGGGTTAGCGTACTCCAGCCGAAAGTTCAAAAAACCGACGTGCAAAACCGGCACGTAGAGCACCAGTAAAACACACAAAAGCCCGTGCTACATACCCGGCCGATCAGGAGGCGGCTGCATTCACGCTTACCTTTGCTAGCTTTGGTGGTGAGACCACGATCAGCGCTAGACCGATGATCACAAACATAAGTACGCCGTACAGCAAGTGTGCGCGTTCGCTTACGGTGAAAAATGCCTGCACGGCCATAGTGGCGGCGTGAGCGAAGCTCGACCATGCCGCGAAAGCGATCAGGCTGCGATGCGCCGACGGGTTGCGTGACGCGAGCAGCAGAAAAACTCCGAGTGTGGCATAGAGGGAAAGCATCATCTGCAGGGTGGGTTGGTCACGCACTAAGAAAAGCAACGGGTAAACAGTGGCTAAAAAGAGCAATCCCACTATCACCAAGACGACCCTTTGCGCTCGTTCTCGATTCATTGTGTCCTCCTTTTTATGGCGGGCTCCAAGTAGAGCCCGCACCCCGCAGGGCTGAGACAGCTCCTACATAAATCGAAGAGAAGAGAGATTCCTCGTCGCTTCGCTCCTCGGAATGACGGCTAAATTCTTGCACGACATGGCCGAATTCTTGCACGACATCAGGAAGCTTCCGACTGGGCCACGACTGGCTTTTTCTGGTAAGTGGATGTGAACCAAACGCGAAACAGCCAGAAAATCAGCAACGCGAGCGGCAGCAGAGCGGGTACAAACAGCGCAGGCGATCCGCGCAGCCAGGCGGGAAAGACCTGCTGCTGTCCCAGAAAAAAAGGATCCCGTGGCGACGAAAAGGCCAAAGCACATGCGCCAGAGATGGCGCACGATGCGCTTTGCTCCGAAGACGCCGCCGCGCACGAGCATGCGAATATCCCCCGCGGCTGCCAGCAGCATCACGGAACCCATGAAAAAGTGCATCCCAACGGGAACTCCATCTGTGGACTTCGCTTGGCCATACACCACTCGTAGACCGGAGATCCAGAGGCCAATGCCGACCAGCAAGGGAATCAGAAGCGTGCCCCAATCGAAAAGGCTCGTTTCTCCATCTCCGCGCTTGGCGGTCAGCCATGCCGTTGTCACCAGATAGAACGCGAAAGTGCCACCCAGAACATTGCCCATCTGGTGTTTCATGAATGCCAGGTACACGGCGCTGGAGGCCATGGTCATCATCGCGATGACAAATATTTTTCCGGCCAGCGCATGCCGAGGGGAACCTTTGCGGAAAGACATGGCGGCAGTGCCGGACAGGATCCCGACGACGCCAGCGGAGATATGAACAGGCAGTAGTGGTGAAAAGAGCATGGGCGCTACTTCCTTGGAGCTAAATACGAGCGAGCGCAAGAGTTTCACTAAAGATAGAGGATCGCGGATCAGAAGGCCAGGGCCAGGTTGCTGCTACAGCCGGCGAGCCGAAAGCGAGCGGCGGGCGTCCGGACGCGGCCTGACTCGTTGCCGCTCGGTGAGGTTTGCTGTTACGGATTTGTTTTTGCGTCACGGAAACAGATCGAGGCTGAGGCCGTCTAAGAGCGGCGAGGAGAGTGGCGTAGCGCGAACGCAGCGGCAAAATCGAAAAAGGGGCGCGGGTTTGGTGATGGTGAACCGATAGGTAGCGGTTGCGAGGAGGGATATGCGCAAGATCGTTAGCGCACTTTGCCTGGCGAGTTTTGGGCTGCTGGCTCTGAACGGGGGCGGGCAAGCGACCAGGGAGCGAACAAGGGTTTTTCGGCTGGATTCGATGGAGGGATTGGAGGCGGTCAACACCAAGGCAGACAGAGTCGTGTACCGCGGAAGGAAAGCCTTGCACCTTGCTCCCGGGCAGAATCATGAGACGGATAGAAATTCGATGGTTGCGCTGGTAGGCGGTACGGACTTCAAAGATGGAATCATCGAGGTCGAGGTTGCAGGTGTGCCGATCGTGGCGATGGACCCGACGGCGCGGGGATTTGTTGGGGTGGAGTTTCGCGCGCAGGAGCATGGCGCACGGGCGGAGAACATTTATCTTAGGCCTACGAATGGGAGGGCGGATGACCAAGTGCGGCGAAATCATTCAGTGCAATACGAGTCGTTGCCAGAGTCTCCGTGGCACCGATTGAGGAAAGAAGCGCCGGGAATGTACGAGGCGTACGTTGATCTTGATGCGGGCGCGTGGACGAAGATGAGGATTGAAATTGCGGAGACGAGGGCGCGGCTTTATGTAAACGGAGCAGAGCAGCCTTGCCTGATTGTGAATGACCTGAAGCTGGGGGACGTGCGGGGGCAGATTGGGCTGTGGGCGTATATTGCGACCGATGCGTATTTCTCGAATTTAAAAGTGACGCAGACGAATTGAAGATAAGCAGTGCGCGTTCGGCTTTGCGACGGCGAGAAGATAAATAAGGAAACATGCGGTGTTGTGCAAACGGGGTATTTTGAAATGATGACGCGAAGAAAAGCAGTTCGCCTGATGGGTTCGGCCACAGCTGGGGCCTGGTTTGCGGCGGCGCAGAGAGGTCTCGGTTTTTCGATTGCGCCAAGGGCGCTAGCGGCGAGAAAAGACGATTCTACTCCTCCTCTCGCGCCCGGAGCTCCTATGTCACCGGAGAGGATGGCTTTGATTGCAGCATTTAAGAAACAGTCGGAGGGGCTGGAAAAAAAGTTTGAAGCGCGCACACATAAAAGTGACTGGCTAATGCCCTACCGGCTATTCCGGCCGGAAGCAGCGGGGAAATTGCCGTTGGTGATGTATCTGCACGGCAGCGGCGGGCTGGGGGACGACAACTTGAAACAGCTGGGTCTGGGCAATATTTTCGGCACGCGCGTCTGGCTGCTTCCCGAAAACCAGAAGCGTTTTCCGTGCTACGTCGTGGTACCGCAAACAGATCGGGGATGGGTCAAATACGATTTCTCGCAGGATACTCAGGGACCGCCGAAAATACTGCCCGGCTTAGGGGCCGGGGCACGGTTGGCGCTAGAGATTGTCGAGCGCTTGTGCCATGACTTCTCCATCGACGAGCACCGCATTTATGTGACGGGACAATCCATGGGTGGAGCAGGGACCTGGCATATGACCGCGCAACGTCCGAAGCTTTTTGCCGCGGCGGTGGCATGCTGCGCAGGGGACACAAACGAGGATGCCCCTGCGTCGCTCGGCACGCCTCTGTGGAACTTCCACGGGGACTCTGATAAGAGCGTTCCTGTGACGCTCTCGCGCGACCGCGTCACGGCGCTGCGAAAAGTAGGCGGCCGGCCTATTTACACTGAGTACGCTGGCGTGGACCACAACGCGTGGCAGTGGGCTTACACCGAACCGGAGTTGGTGAAGTGGGTGTTCTCACAATGGCGGGCATGAGGGAAGCGGACCCACGCTTTAACAGACCGAAAGCGTAGGTCGCCCCAGAGCGCCCCTCGCGATTCAGGATGTGCCATCAGCCGATTGCGCCTAGGCTTCGATGCCGATTTGCCGCAAAAGCGTCGCAAAATCGAAGTAAATGCGTCCGGCCGGAATCTTTCTAGTTCTGAGATCGTATTCGTAAAAGGAGCACCCGGGAACCTGGACCTTTTTGTCGGTCGCCTCGAGATTGGCAAAACGGCCTTTGTGCACGGCTTCAAAACTCCATTCCACCGCGACCAGATTCTTGGCGTGAGCTAAGTTTCTAATGGAATGAACATTGCCGGGGAACCCAGCAATAAATGGGCGCACAAAGTTGTCTCGCACAGCGGTCTTCCCTTTGAGTGTTCCGGTCGGAAGTTGGAGTACGACTTCCTGTGAATAATAGACGAGAATCTTGTGTTCGTCGGTACCTCTCCAGGCATCGAAATACTCTTGGATAAATGCGCGGACGTCTTCTGGCGCCGCTTGGGTTGCTGCAGCTTGCATGCTTCCCCCTTTTTGGCGCGCGATTGCCACGCCGTTGCGGGCGACTATACACTCGCATCCCGAGCCTTCAACACAAAAGTGCGCCGTACGAGAATTCAACGTCCCGGGTGAATGCGAGTTAGGCGTGTTCACGCTGGACTATTTCGCGAAGCGGCGGACGCTAAAGGCGACAGGCAGGCCGATGACGATCATGTGGACGATGTAGCCTAGAAGCAGATCCTTGAGGGTGTACGGGCCGCGGGCGTGGAGAGCGGAAAGCGGCAAAACGATGAGATTCATTACCGACTCCACGGCCATGCCGTAGAACAGGCCGCAGACCAAAGGATGCTCAATCAAGAAACGCAGCTTGCGGCTGGCGCCGTAGTAGATGGCGGCAACCGAAGTGGCGATGAAGAAGTGCAGCAGGACGCCGAAAACATAGGTACCGGCGCCTCCGTGGAAAGCCTGCTTGCCCAGCAGCCCGCCGGCAATCGCCCGCGGAATGTCCCAACCAAACAGGATGCAAGCTTGTAAGAGGTCCAAAGTGCCGGCGACGAAGCCGCCTACGGCGATGGCGAGCAGAGCCCTTCGCTTTCCGAATGGCCAAACCTTTTCAAGTGGCCGAGCTGTGGAATCTCCGGTCATGGTAATCCCTCACAGTCTTTGCTGCATGGTGGCTTTCTGCTAGCGGGGTTAGACGCGGGAAGTGGGGAAGCGGGGATTAAGGCGAAGCGAAAAGGACAACGTAGAGACTCAGAGTACGAAAGAGGCTCGCGGAGGAGCAGCCGGAAAAGGCCTAACGGAGGGCACGAGAAATTTTCGAGAACCCAGCAGTGAGTTAGGATCGGGAAAATCCGCCTGAAAGAAGAAGGGTGCGGCACTCGGCGTGAAGAGAGATTCCTCGCTGCGCTCCGGAATGACGACGTGTCGAAATTAGCGGGCTTCGACGCGCCAGGTGTCGCCGCCGCGTAGGAGTTTGGCTAGGTCGCCGGTGCCGCGTTTGGCTTGCACGTCGCGAATCTGTTGATTGATGACGTCTTCGTAGCGTGGAAGATCGTCCCAGGCGCGCAGGACGCCAATCGGAGTAGGGAAGCCTTCGCGGTGCTCCATGTGAGAGAGGAGGAAGGCGTAGGACGGGCGCGGGTGATGGGCGTCGTGGACGACGAGGTCGGCTTCGGTGATGCCGTTGCCTAGCTGGACGACTTCGATGTCGCCATCGGATTTGCGGCGGATGCCTTTGTCGCGGTTCTTGCCGAAGACCAGCGGCTTGCCATGTTCGAGTTGGATGACCTGTTCGCTGCGGGCGTCTTTTTCGGTGATGCCGGTCCACGCGCCGTCATTGAAGATGTTGCAGTTCTGGAGAATTTCGACGAAGGCGGAGCCCTTGTGAGCAGCAGCGTGTTTGAGAGTGTCTTTCAGATGAGCCTGGAAGACGTCGACGGAGCGTGCGACGAAGGTGGCTTCCGCGCCGATGGCCAGAGAGATCGGATTGAATGGGCGATCGAGCGAGCCGAAGGGAGTGGACTTGGCTTTTTTGCCGAGTTCGGATGTAGGCGAATACTGGCCCTTTGTCAGACCGTAGATGCGGTTGTTGAAGAGTAGAACCTTTAAGCCGACATTGCGGCGAAGCATGTGAATGGTGTGATTGCCGCCGATGGAGAGGGCGTCACCGTCACCTGTGGCGACCCAGACTTCGAGGTCGGGGCGGATGGCTTTGATGCCGGTGGCTACGGCGGGCGCGCGGCCGTGAATGGTGTGGAAGCCGAACGTGTTCATGTAATACGGGAAGCGTGAAGAGCAGCCGATGCCAGAGACGACGACGAAGTTTTCGCGTTTGATGCCGAGTTCGGGGAAGACGGACTGAACGGCCGAGAGGATGGCGTAGTCTCCGCAGCCGGGGCACCAGCGGACTTCCTGGTCGGTCTGGAAATCTTTTTTTGTGAGGACGGGCAGTGTTGCGGTGGTCATTTGATTCTCCAAATTCTTTGCCGAACCCGCGGGGCTGAAGCCCCGCCTCTACAAAAGCTAGACCACGGGAGCTAGGGAACGAGCTGCAACAACAGCGGGGTCCCGCTGTATAAAAACTACGAGACGAGCTCGGCGATTTTTTGCTCTAGCTCGGACTGCTTGAACGGCCGGCCTTGGATCTTGTTCAGGCCGATGGCGTTCACCAAAAACTTTGCACGAAGGACCCAGAGTAGTTGGCCCATGTTCAGTTCGGGGACGAGCACGGTTTTGTAGCGCTTGAGCACGTCGCCGAGATTTGCTGGAAGCGGATTCAGGTGGCGCAGATGGACGTGGCCGATGCGATGGCCGAGCGCGCGCTGCGCTTTCACCGCGGCGGTGATGGCGCCGTGAGTCGAGCCCCACGCGACAATGAGTAAATCGCCGTCGGGATCGCCAGCGGGAACGATGTCCGGGATATCCTGGACGATGGCTTCGACTTTTGCGGCGCGAATGCGAACCATGTTTTCGTGGTTCAGCGGTTCGTAGTTGATGTTGCCAGTGACGTCCTGTTTTTCGAGGCCGCCAATGCGGTGTTCGAGGCCGGGCGTGCCCGGAACGGCCCACGGACGCGCAAGAGTGTCCGGATTACGACGATAGGGCTTAAAGTCCACGGGATCGGACGCGAACGTCACGGGAAAATCGGGAATGTCGTTGAGATCGGGAATGCGCCAGGGTTCCGCGCCGTTGGCCAGATAACCGTCGCTCAGAATGATTACAGGAACCATGTACTTTACGGCGATGCGTGAAGCTTCGACGGCGGCCCAGAAGCAGTCGCTGGGAGTGGCTGGAGCGACGATGGGAATTGGCGCTTCGGAGTTGCGGCCGAAGAGCGCTTGCAAGAGATCGGCTTGTTCCGTCTTGGTGGGCAGGCCGGTCGAGGGGCCACCGCGCTGAATATCGCAAATGACCAGCGGAATTTCGACGGCGACGGCAAGGCCGAGAGCTTCCGTTTTAAGAGCCATGCCGGGTCCGGAAGTGGTGGTGATGGCCAACGCTCCGGCATAGGCTGCGCCGATCGCGGAAGTAATCGCGGCGATTTCGTCTTCCGCTTGAAAAGTGATGACGCCGAAATCCTTGTATTGAGAGAGCTCGTGCAGAATATCGGAGGCAGGCGTGATGGGATAGCTGCCCTGGAAAAGCTTTAGTCCGGATTTTTGCGAAGCGGTGATGAATCCAAGCGCAAGCGCCTGGTTGCCGCTCATGTTGCGGTACAGACCCGGCTCCAACTGCGCCGGGGGAATTTCGTAGCTGATCTGGAAAGCCTCGGTGGCTTCGCAGTAGGAATAGCCCGCTTTCATGGCGAGCTTGTTGGCTTCGACGAGCAGCGGCTTCTTGGAGAATTTGTCTTCGATCCAGCGGACGGTCGAGTCCATGGAACGGTTGTAAAGCCAGTAGCACATGCCCAGAGCAAAGAAATTCTTGGAACGGCTGACGGATTTGGCGTCCAGACCGAGATGGTCGAGGGCGACTTTCGTTAACCGTTCGAGTTCGACGGAGAAAAGACGGAACTTATCGAGCGAATGATCTTCCAGGGGATTGGAAGTCATTTGCGCTTTTCGGAGGTCGGTTTCGGCAAAGGCATCGGAATTGACGATCAGAATCCCGTTGGCCTTGAGGTCAGCAATGTTCATTTTCAGCGCGGCAGGATTCATGACAATGAGAACGTCGACCGCGTCGCCGGGCGTGTAAATTTCGTTGGAAGAGAAATGAAGCTGGTAGCCACTGACTCCGGGTAGCGTACCCGCAGGGGCGCGTATTTCGGCGGGGAAGTCGGGGAACGTGGCGATATCGTTGCCGTAAAGGGCGACGGTATTGGTGAACTGGCTGCCGGTGACCTGCATACCGTCGCCGGAGTCTCCGGCGAAGCGGATCACGGCGCGGTCAATGACTTCGCGTTTGTGCTTTGGCAGCGGAATGTCGGTGGTGGTGGCCATGCTTCGTTGCAACTCCCTTAGAAAACCGTCTCGGTCCTCGGCCCCCGACAACTACCTGGGGGCAGGACCCTTCAAAAAGAACGCAGGCTCGCGCGAGATAACGACAACACAAGACGACTGATCTCGGGCGGAACAGCGTGCTGGTTGGAAGCTGAAGCGAACCTCCAAGAGCCTAGGCAAAAATGATAGCACAGCGCGGCGAAGGTGGCGCGAAAGTGCGCGCAAAGTCAACAGTAGAATTCCTTATTTCGCAAAACGGAAAAAGTGAAGCTGAGACGACAAGTTGTAGAGACAGCCGGAGTTGAGTGTGTCGATTGAGCGGGAAGAGCCGCCCTAAAGGGGGCACTACACTAAGACATCAAGAAGGGCTGCCGGCGATACCACTAGCGGCGGCAAAAAATTGACGGCGGACGACGAGCAGGGTAACCAGGATTGCGATAGGGATGGCGAGGCTCAGCAGGTTGAAGTAGCGGGAATAGTTCAGCATTTGCTCCGCTGTGGGAGGGAGCTGCGGAAGATCCATTCCGGCGAGGACGGAGCGAACCATTTCCGTATAAGTCGGGCTGAAGGTAGCGGCGAGGCCGTTGGCGCAAACGAGGAGTTGGCTTGCGATGGTGAGCGGAAAGCTCCAACGCTTCAGAAGGAGAAGTCCAAATCCGGGAATGATCAGCAGTGCGAAGTAGAGGAACAAGAACAGGAGGGCTGCGGGTCCGCGGAAGAGGTGTCCAAAGAAAAAAGCCGGAATGCGCTTTGGAAAAAACGGAAGGAAGGGCAAGAAAAGGACGAAGGAAGCAAGATACCAGCCGACGATGCGGACGGCGAGAGGGCAGCCAGGTTTGCTGAGACGGAAAGTTGAAATCACGGGAGATTGCGCGTCTAGCGGTGCCGAGGAGTGAAACTGCGCCACCACGGAAGCGCGGGTTAAGAGGATCAGCCACCAAAGTGCGATGACCACGGGAATTCCGTAGGTTACGGCAAGTGCTGAGGCCAAGGCGGCTTTGGAGACGAGCGGGTCAGTGGGCGCGGCGCCGAAAATCGTGACGAAGATGACGGCAATCCCAATGACACCGAAGAAGAGCAGGCAGCCTGCGACGATCAACAGCGCGATGCGTGCCCAGTTTCGCAAGCGAATAACCTGAATGCCGACAACGACGAGAAAGACCGCGCAGAACAGGAAGAAGGTCCAGATCACGTAAAGAACCGGGCGCATGAAATCGGGATACGTGGCGCCTAAAGGAAATTTCGAAAAGGAAAAGAGAATCAGGGCTGCGAGGTTGAAAAGCGAGCTCAGCACACCGCCGAGAATGGCGAAAATTCCGGCGGCGATGATGGAGCTTGAGGCGCGGGGAGTGGCAGTCATGCACAGGTTTTATAGCAGGGAGACAAAAGACGGGGAAGGAAATTGGAGCGAAAGGGTGCTTGACATTTCGCTTTCTTTTCGCCTAGATTGGTGTGGGAAGCGTCACGACTCTGCGGCCGACCAACTCGGGACCGGCACAAACTAAACTGCACCAGGAGGAAAACCCATGGCCCTCACCAAACGACAGAAAGAAGTGCTGGATTACCTGGTGGCGTTCGAGACAAAGCACGGTTACGCGCCGAGTTTTGAGGAGATCGGCAAGGGATTGAAGCTGACGTCGCTCGCGACGGTTCACAAGCACATCACGACGCTCGAGAAGAAGGGTTTCATCCGGCGCGGATATAACCAGAGCCGTTCGATTGAAATAGTGCAGTTGCCAAAGTCCGTGAAGGACCAGGTGATGGAGCGAAAGATCCAGGAACTGCCTTTGCTCGGCAGAATTGCGGCGGGCCGGCCCCTGGAAGCCGTGGAAGAACGGGAAACGATTTCGCTGGGAGACTTTGCGCGAGGCGGAAACTCTTTTGTGCTGCAGGTGAAGGGAAGCTCCATGATCGAGGATCACATTATGGACGGCGACTTTGTGGTGTGCGAGCAGACGCAAGTGGCGAATGCGGGCGATATTGTTGTGGCGCTGGTACGCGGAGACGAAGCGACGCTGAAGCGATTTTACCGCGAAGGTCCGGGGAAGATTCGGCTTCAACCTGCGAATTCAGAGATGGGACCGATCATCGAGCCAGCCAGCGATGTGAAGATTCAAGGACGAGTGATTGGTGTGCTGAGGAAGTACTAATCTTAAACACGAAAGATGAAAAACGAAACACGAAAAACGAAACACGTGAAGACCTGAAGGCAGGGTCGCAAGACAAAACGTTGTCTTCCGCTGCTACGGACTTTTACCTATCCCAAAAGCACGCCACCCGCCGTACACTGTCGAACTAGTCCCCTACTCCTTTGTTGGCCCAGAAACCCGGGTGACGATAGACTCGTCTTCAACACATGGCATACAGGTTATTTGGGTTTCGTTGAGAGGCAGGGCGAGTGAATCGAAAATCGGGAATTGTTCGCAGGCTCAGAGAAGCGCTTGCGCTGGTGTGCGTGCTGGCAGTGCTGCTGGTAAACCCGGAGAAAACGGAAGCGTATTCGGTGACCTCGCACCAGGCGATCATCGACGTGGTGTGGGAACCGAACATCAAACCGGCGATACGGAAGAGATTCCCGAATGCCAGGGACGAAGAAATCGACCGTGGGCAAGCGTATGCGTACGGCGGAGCGATTATCCAGGACTTGGGCTACTACCCTTATGGCAGTCCGTTCTTCAGCGACCTGACACACTACATTCGAAGCGGAGATTTTATACTCGCGATGCTGCGCGATTCGCGGGACGTGTACGAGTATTCCTTTGCGCTCGGCGCCATGGCGCACTACGCGGCAGACAACAATGGCCATCGGGTGGGAGTCAACCGCGCGGTGCCGGTCTTGTACCCGAAACTCAAAAAGAAGTATGGCGATAGTGTGTCGTATGAGGACGACAAACTGGCGCACATCAAAACTGAGTTTGGATTTGACGTGCTCGAAGTGGCAAAAGAGCGATTCGCACCAGAGAGCTATCACGACTATATCGGATTCGAAGTTGCGCCTCGAGTGTTGGAGCAAGCATTCCAGGAGACTTACGGACTGGACCTGAAGAAAGTGCTGGGCGACGAAACTAAAGTGCTCAAGTCTTACCGCCACGCAGTCAGCGATCTCTTGCCGAAAGCGACGCGCATTGCCTGGGATCTGAAGAAGGATGAGATCCAGAAAGATGAGCCGGGAATTACGAGACAGAAATTTCTCTACAATTTGAAGCGCGCGAACTATGAAAAGGAGTGGGGAAAGGACTACCTGAAGCCAAAGTTCAGCGACAAGGTGCTGGCGTTCATTTACAAAATTTTGCCGAAGATTGGGCCTTTGAAAGTGCTGCAATTCAAAACTCCCACGCCGGAGACCGAACGTATGTTCGAGGCAAGTTTCAACGAGACGCTCGACCAGTACCGCAAGTTGCTGAACGAAGAACGTGAATCGGGGAAGCCGGCTTTGATGAATGGTAATTTTGATCTGGGTGAAGTCAGCGGGCCGGGAAAATATAGGTTGAGCGACACGACGCATGCCAAACTGCTGGATAAGCTTGCGGATCAGAAATTCGCAGGAATGACGCCGGAGATCCGGGCGGAACTGCTGGACTATTTTAGTGCGAGCGATACGCCGTTTGCGATGAAGAAGGATAAGAAGCTATGGGCAAAGGTGCAGACCGAATTAGAAGAGCTGAAGCGAGCGCCGGCTGAACAGAAGGCCGCGGAAGCAGGCCAGTCACGCTAGCTGTTTCTGCTCATTCAAAACACGCGTTCGAATCATTAAAAAAACTGCTGTAGTGCCACCTGCCTAGCGTGAAAGAATACTCGGCTGCGCTGCGGTGCGCGAACTCCAACTGTGTCCAAACAAAAACCAATCCGGAAGGTGATGGCGGCGAATCGCAGCGAGATCGCGATTCGGATCTTTCGAGCTGCGAACGAGCTGGGTTTGCGGACGGTGGCGGTGTATTCGAAAGAGGATCGGCTGTCGCTGCACCGGTTTAAGGCGGACGAGGCGTACCTGGTTGGGGAGGGCAAGGGGCCGGTTGAAGCGTACCTCGATATTGCGGCAATTGTAGCGTTAGCCAAAGCCAAAGGCGTGGATGCGATTCATCCGGGGTACGGATTTTTGTCCGAGAATGCGGCATTTGCGCGAGCCTGCGCGAAGGCGGGAATCACGTTTGTTGGACCCACGCCGGAATTGCTGGAGTTGTTGGGAGACAAAACTGCGGCACGAGGCTTGGCGATTGCGGCGGGCGTCCCCGTTTTGCCGGGTACAGAGAAACCGGTGAAGTCAGCGGTCGAAGCACAGAAGATTGCAGCCGAAATTGGATACCCGGTGATGGTGAAGGCCGCGATGGGTGGCGGCGGGCGCGGGATGCGCCTGGTGCGTGATGAAACGGAATTGGAGGCGCGCCTCGAGGAAGCGCAGAACGAAGCGCGTTCAGCGTTTGGCGACGCATCTGTGTTTCTTGAGAAATTTTTGGCGCGCGCACGGCACCTGGAAGTGCAGATCCTGGCTGACACACACGGCAACTTGTTGCATTTGTATGAGCGAGATTGTTCGGTGCAGCGGCGGCATCAGAAGGTCGTCGAGGTGGCACCTGCGGCGAATCTGCCCGCGAGTGTGCGTTCGGAATTATGCGATGCAGCGGCGCAGCTTGCGCGCAAGTCGAAATACCGCAACGCGGGTACGGTGGAATTTTTGTATGACGTGGATTCGCGGAAGTGGTACTTCATCGAAGTGAATCCGAGGATTCAGGTGGAGCACACGGTCACCGAGATGGTGACGGGCATCGATCTGGTGCGTGCACAGATTCTAGTGGCGCAGGGGCATTCGCTACACGATGAAATGATGAGGCTGCCACGGCAAGAAAGTGTGCCACTGTACGGCGCGGCGCTGCAGTGCCGCGTGACGACGGAAGATCCGGAAAAGAATTTTGCGCCAGACTACGGGAAGATTTCGACGTACCGCTCGCCGGCCGGATTTGGGATACGGCTCGATGGCGGAACGGCATATGCGGGAGCTTCCCTGGCGCCGTATTACGACTCATTGTTAGTAAAGGTTACGGCGTGGGGCACGAACTTGCCTGAAGCTTGCCAGAGGATGGATCGGGCGCTGCGCGAGTTCCGAATTCGCGGGGTGAAGACGAACATTCCGTTTGTTGAAAATGTCGTCAATCACGAAAAGTTCCGCGCAGGAGAAGTGACGACCGCGTTTCTCGAGGAGCATCCGGAGCTGTTTCGTTTTCCAAAGCGCGGAGACCGCGCGACGAAGCTACTCACATATTTGGGAGACGTGATTCTCAACGGGAACCCGGAGGTGAAAGGGAAGCAGATTCCTGCGAGCATCGAAGCTGCGAAAATTCCTGTGGCATCCCTTGCTCCCTCGGCCGCGGAGCCGAAAGCCGGCACGCGGCAACTGCTGCAAAAACTTGGACCGATAAAGTTCGCGGAGTGGGCGAAGAAAGAAAAGCGGCTGCTGATCACGGACACGACTTACCGCGATTCGCACCAATCGCTGATGGCAACTCGCGTTCGGACTCACGATTTGCTGGCAACTGCTCCGGCCGTAGCAGAGAGGTTGCCGAACCTGTTCAGCCTGGAGATGTGGGGCGGTGCGACGTTCGATACGGCGTTGCGATTTTTGCACGAAGATCCGTGGCAAAGATTGCGGCAGTTGCGGGCTGCGATTCCTAATATCTGTTTTCAGATGCTGCTGCGCGGAGCGAATGCCGTGGGGTACGCGTCATATCCGGACAATGTGATTCGCGAATTTGTGCGCGAGGCGTACGCGGAAGGTATGGACATTTTTCGGGTGTTCGATTCGCTGAATTCGATTGAGAACATGCGCGTGTCGCTGGATGCGGTGCTCGAGACGGGCGGCGTCTGCGAAGCGGCGATCTGCTATACCGGAGATATTCTTGACAACAGCAGGCCAAAATATTCGCTGAAATATTATGTGGCGCTTGCGAAACAGCTCGAAAAACTTGGCGCGCATTTTCTGGCGATCAAGGATATGGCAGGGTTGTGCAAGCCGTACGCGGCATTCGAGTTGGTGAAAAAGTTGAAGGAAGAGATCGCGCTGCCGATTCATTTTCACACGCATGATACGAGCGGGATCAACGCTTCGTCGGTGCTGAAAGCGTCTGAGGCTCGGGTAGACATCGCTGATGGCGCCGTGGCTTCGATGAGTGGCGGAACAAGCCAGCCGAATCTGAATGCGATCGTTGCCGCGCTGCGAAATACGCCGCGCGATACGGGGCTTGATCTCGCCACGTTGAACGAATGCTCAGATTATTGGGAGACGGTGCGGACATATTACTTGCCGTTTGATTCTGGGCCCAAGGCGGGGAACGCGCGGCTCTACGAGCATGAAATTCCCGGCGGGCAATATACGAATTTGCGCGAACAAGCGGTCGCCATGGGACTGGGGCATCGCTGGCACGAAGTGGAGAAGATGTACGCGGAAGTGAATCAGCTGTTCGGCGACATCGTGAAGGTGACGCCCTCCAGTAAGGTCGTCGGGGACATGACGCTGTTTCTGATGGCGAAGGAGATGACCCCCGCGGATGTTTTGAAGCTCGACCAAAACCACGATGTGGCGTTTCCCAATTCTGTTGTTGAGATGTTTTCCGGCGTTCTAGGTGTTCCGCCGGATGGCTGGCCTCGCAAGGTGCAAAAAATACTTTTGCGTGGAGTGAAGCCAGTAAAGGGCCGGCCCGGCGCGAGCATGCCCGCCGCGGACTTTGCAGCGGAGAAAGAAATACTCGAAAAGAAAACAGGTCACGCAACCTCGACCGAGGATCTGCTGAGCTACCTGTTATACCCGGACGTATTCCTGAAGTTCGATAAATTCCGGCAAGCGCACGCCGATGTCAGCGTTCTACCGACACCGGCCTTTTTCTATGGCCTGAAGTCGGGAGAAGAGATTACCGTCGAGATCGAGGCAGGCAAAACGCTAATCATTAAATATATGACGGCGAGCGAACCTCATCCGGACGGGACGCGGACGCTGTTTTTCGATTTGAATGGACAGCCACGCGAGGTGAATGTGCGCGACAGGTCTTTGCGCGTCGTGGAGCGCGCGCATCCCAAAGCGGATCCTGCCGATCCGGGACAAGTTGGAGCGCCGACGGCTGGGGTGATCAGCGGCATCGCAGTGCAAGTGAATCACACCGTCGAGCGTGGTGCTAAACTGATGACATTGGAAGCGATGAAGATGCAATCAAACATTTATGCCCCCATCGCGGGCCGCGTCACCAAATTGCTGGTTGCTCCGGGACAGAATGTGGAAGCCAAAGACCTGCTTGTGACAATCGCACCGTGAGCGACGGACAACTCCGCAGACACGAAAAGTTTCGATCGAAGTTCCTGCGTAACCAGCGAAGCCTGGTGGTTTATCTGCCGCCGGGCTACCACGATCAGCCGCAACGGTACTTTCCCGCACTCTACCTGCACGATGGCCAAAATCTTTTTGATGGCTCGACGTCGTTCATACGTGGACAGGATTGGCACGTTGGACAGACTGCCGACGCGGAGATTCAGGCGGGCCGCGTGGAACCGCTAGTGATCGTCGGAATTTACAATGTCGGAAAAGGGCGCATACAAGAGTACACACCGACGCGCGTGCCCCGATTGGGCGGCGGGCGCGCCGACCGTTACGGAAAGTTTCTGCTGGAAGAAGTGATGCCGTTTATGCACCGCGAGTATCGCGTCGACGGCGGACCATCGCGCACAGGAATCGGCGGCTCCTCGCTGGGTGCTCTGGTGTCCTTATATATAGGATTATCGCGCCCGGATGTCTTTGGAAAAATTGCGGCGCTTTCGCCATCGGTATGGTGGAACCAGCGTGTGATTCATAAATTCGCCGAAAGCATGCCGGTGAACTCGCGCCCTCGGATATGGCTGGACATCGGAACGGGCGAAGGTCCGCGGATTGTCGAAGACGTCGAGCGGTATCGTGATGTGCTGCTGCATCGCGGCTGGCAGCATGAACGGGACCTGCACTATGAGCGCGTAGAAGGCGCCGAGCACAACGAGGCGGCCTGGGCGCAGCGAGTCGCTCCCTTTCTTCGGTTTTTGTTTCCGGCGAGCTAAGAGCGGGGTATACTTCGCGACCTCACGGTGTTGCGGGGGTTCAGCGTGCCGGATCGGCGACCAACCACAATCCTTTGTGTCAGCTCCTATGAAAAAGGGCAGGAGTTCCTGCGTACATGCAAGGCCATGGGCTGCCGCGTTTATTTGCTTACCGTAGAAAAATGGCGAAATGCGGACTGGCCACGCGAAGCGATCGATGAAACATTTTTTATGCCAGAGGAGCTGCCACTCCCGAAACTTCTGAACGCGGTGAGCTACGCGGCGCGCACGCGAAAAATCGACCGAATCGTCGCGCTGGATGAATTCGACATGGAAAATGTGTCGGCAATTCGCGAACACCTGCGTATCCCCGGCATGGGTTTGACCACAGTGCGTTATTTTCGCGACAAACTGGCGATGCGCGCGGCCGCACAGGAAGCGGGAATCAACGTACCGGAATTTGTGCACGTGCTGAATCATGACGAGGTGCGCGAATTCATGGATCGCGTGCCTGCGCCGTGGCTGTTGAAACCTCGCTCGCAAGCTTCCGGAATTGGCATGAAGAAAATTCACCAGCCGGACGAATTGTGGCCCTGGCTGGACAAACTTGGCGATGAGCAATCACATTTTTTGCTGGAGCGGTTCGTGCCGGGCAGCGTTTTTCATGTCGACGGCGTGGTAAGCGAAAGGGAAGTAGTATTCGCGGATGCCCACGCGTATGGCGCGCCGCCACTCGACGTTTCGCACGCCGGTGGAGTGTTCACTACCCGGACGCTTGAACGCGATTCCGAGGACGCAAAGACGTTGCGTGCGGTGAATAAAAAACTGATTGAGTCGCTCGGACTCATGCGCGGCGTGACTCACGCGGAATTTTTGAAAGCGCAGGCCGATGGCAAGTTTTACTTCATTGAGATCGCCGCGCGCGTCGGCGGCGCGTACATTTCCGATGTGGTCGAGCACGCGACGGGAGTGAATTTGTGGAGGGAATGGGCAAAGCTCGAAGTGGGAGCTGGAAAACAGTCCTATGCGCTGCCGGTTCCGCGACAGGATTATGCAGGAGTAATCGTATCGCTGGCGCGCCAGGAGGAACCTGACACTTCGGCTTATTCTGATCCGGAAATTGTCTATCGCGTGAAAAAATATCATCACGCAGGCTTTGTTGTGAAATCAGAGAATCCAGCGCGCGTGAAAGAACTTCTCGGAAGCTATACCCGCCGATTCGTGACGGATTTTCTTGCCACGCAACCGGTGCCCGACAAGCCGACGTCCTAAGGCGCGTCAGGAACCGCAACAGCAGGAGGCAGAAAGCAAAGAAGCAGATTTCTCTCTACGTTCGGAATGATCAGACCGCGGTTTCTTGCCCTTCGGGCAGTAACAGGACTGCCCTTGAGGGTAGTTACTTTCACGCACTTCAGGCTGATACGCTATTTGCAGTGGTTCTCTCACAGGACTAAAGTCTCTAATCACCCCGGCAGGAATCTGGATGGGGTGGCCTGTCCCTTGGAGGTTCAATGTGGGGGAACGTTAAGAAGCCGGAAACGCGGCAAGTCGCGCAACCGGAGCCGAAAAACTTTACAGCAAATCAGAATCAGCCGCCGAAGTCAGCTCCGGCGACTTGGGAGGAAAAGACTGCGATGAGTACAGATGCGATGCGTCCATTGGGTGCGACAGGCGACCGCGCGACAGCGCGGCTCGGGTCGAGCCTGCACGTGAAAGGCGAGATCACCGGGAGCGAAGATCTTCTGATCGACGGCTCGGTGGAAGGGTTAATCCAACTGGATGAGCGCAAGCTCACTGTGGGAGCGACCGCGAAATTAACCGCCGACATTATTGCCCGCGAGGTGGTGGTGTACGGCACGGTGAAGGGCAACCTTCGCGCGAAAGACAGGATTGAAATCAAGAAAGACGGTTCCGTGAATGGCGACCTGACCACGGCACGCATCATGATTGAAGACGGCGCCTACTTCAAAGGCTCGATCGAAATCGACAAGAGCGCCGAGAAGGAAACGGGCAGCGCGTTCTCCAAGTCTTCGAACGCCGCAGCACCGGCAACGACCGGACCGAAGAGCATTTAGGTCTTCTTTGATTCGCAGGGAGGCGGCGCGGATCTGTTCTCCGCGCCGCTTTGTTTTCCTCCGATCCTCCGCCAGCTCCTCGCCTGTTCGTTGTATTCCACAACTTGACAGTCCCTTAAAGTAACCAATGCTCTCCGTCATATTCCTGATCCTGGACACTCTTCGCAAAAGGTCTTTTGGACGTTCTTGTGTTTCTGACCTTCGGGACATTTTCCACTCGGGAACGCAGCACTTCCAAGTGTAGCTGCGAAGGCTTCGCATGAGGGAAAACAGGCTCTGGCATTTTTGCAGGGTGGAGTTGACATCATGGATGCGCGCAC
>Ga0207646_10000694_pt1 | contig 43557 bp, 39 predicted proteins | sample KBSK5502metaG_FD_184343 | JGI IMG/M metagenome (GOLD analysis project Ga0207646, IMG submission 184343) | Corn, switchgrass and miscanthus rhizosphere microbial communities from Kellogg Biological Station, Michigan, USA - KBS K5-50-2 metaG... | ecosystem: Host-associated > Plants > Roots >... | reverse complement strand
GCCAAGCCCGGCAAAACCGTAGGAGTAGGTTTTCGCGATGATGCCTGGGCAGTTCGTGTTCGACAACGAACAGGCCTGCAGTTGCGTCGGGCTCAAGGTCTGCACACGGCCATTGCGGGCATATCCTAAATCCGAAAAGGCGCCCCAAACCCGGCCTAGTGGGCGTTTGATACTTAAACGTCCAATGTTGCTCTGGGCTCCTGGAAGAAAGCCAGACCCGCTGGTCGTGTAGCGTTCGAAGCTCACACTCAACGCCGTCTTGGGAAACTTATACCGCAGAGTAGCTCGGCCGGCGACGGACAGCCTGGTGCTCGCCACTTCTCCCGATTCCAGCCCGGTGGCGGGTAGAAATGTGCAGGCAGGGGAAACATCTCCTAGCGGACAGGCCGTGCTCAGCCGCGTAATCTGCGGCCCAGCTGCGATCAGGAAATCCATCCGTCCGGAAATGCGATGTCCCCACATCAATTGCACCACATGACTATGGAAGGCGAGCCCGGAAACCGAGAAGTTGAATCCCTGGTAGCCGTACATAAGAGCCGCCTGATCGTGCGACCCGAGAATGCGGTCGTAGCCCGCTTGGGCTGACACTTGGCTGCTCCCCAGAAACTGAGCCGACGCTTGGTTCCCAGAAGACAGATCGACGGCGTTTCCCATGAAGTGTACAAACCCGTACCCGCCGGTCAGTGTGACCGAAGACTTGGGGGTGAGGTTTTCAACCACATCCACCAAGCTGAGGTTCATGATTCGGGGAACCTGCCCCAGCGATCCGAATTGGCCACCGCCCAGGGAAACATTCTGACCACCAAATGCGCCCCCTCCTAACGTCCCACCTAAGCCGCCCATGCCGCCGTAAGCACTGCCGAAGTTGCCTTCCGGCAGGTAGCTGAAACTATCGCGGACACCCAGCTGCCCCCGCTTCCAAGTGATTCTCTGATCCACATCCAATTGCTCTATTTGCTGGAAGCCGATACCGTGCGCGCTGTAATATCCCGCGCCGCCGACGTAGTCGAGAGCGAGTTTGTAATTGCGCCACAATCGCTGCAGCGTGACACTGCCCAGCGCACGCGTGACCGAATGAAATGCTGATCCCCCGAGGGTGTCAGCGACGTTCGAATCAGCCGACTCGCTCAGGTGCAGGCGAGGCTGCAAATAACTCAGCGGAGCCGCATGGGGCTCCAGCCCGGGTTGATCAATCCCCGAAATGGGAGGATTCTCGCTTACGGGGGGTGGAGGGTTCTCCTGGCCGAAAGCAGGAGCAGGCGGCGTCTCGGGCTGCTGGGTAGAGTCCGGCGTCGCAGCCGGGGACTGCGGGCTGCTGCTGTCTTGTGCTCGCGACGTACCCAGCGCAAGGCTTAACAGCATCAGGGGGAGAAAGCTGTGAAGTTTGCTCATCGAGCGTTCCTCACGGGACCACCACCGTGTCTCCCGGTTTTAGAGCGATGTTTTGGTGCGGATCAGCGCCCTTGACGACCTGTTTGTAGTTAAACGGAAGTTTCACTTGCCTGCCGTTTTCCGTGCGCAGCACATAAATTCCCTTGACGTTGGCGAACTGAGTGAAGCCCGCGGTGGCCAATGCTTGCAGGACCGTCATGTTGGGCAGAAGAGGCACAGCACCCGTGTGCAGCACTTCGCCCAGCACATAGACGCGGCGACTGTTCATCGCCGTGACCACTACGGTGACACGTGGGTCGGCGATGTACTTCTTCAGTTTTTCTGTAATCGAGTCCGCCAGCTGCATGGGAGTCAGCCCCGCCGCTGGAACGTCATTGAGTAGCGGCAGCGAAATCTTGCCGTCCGGCCGAACCGGGAGACTGGTGGTCAGATCAGGCTCCTTCCACACCGAGATGTGAAGGTTGTCATCGGCGCCAATCACATAGTCTGGACCGGCCACTGACCTGGGCATGGACTCTGCCGGCGCCTGATTGGTTTTCGCGTTCTTGGTCGAGCCGTCGGTCTGCGCCCACGTCCCGGAGGCAAGCAGCCCACCAATGATTAGCAGCGCGAGTTTAGTCACCTTCGTCATGCCGTCTCCAAAGTAGCTAGGAAGCTCCGTATCCCTCAAATCCAATCTGCTTCAACTTATAGAGCAAGGCTTTGTAACTGATCTGCAGCTCTTGGGCTGCGCGCCGGCGGTTCCAGCGTGTACGAGTGAGCACTTTCAGAATTAGCTCTTTCTCGGCTTCGCGGGAGGCTGCCCGCGCTGCTTGTCTTAGCGAGATCCGTCCGCCATTGCCGGCCAGGTCTGGCCTCCGCAACAGCGCCCGCAGACCCCCCATAGCCAGGCTTTCGTCCCCCAATGCGACGAGCGCCTTGGCGGCGTCTTCCATTTCACGCAAATTTCCTGGCCATGAATAGTCCTGAAAAAGCTGCAACGTCTCGGCGCTCAACAGCGGCACGGGACGGCGGAAGTCACGAGCGTACTTACGCAAAAAATGACCGACTAAAAGCGAAATGTCTTCCCGGCGCTGGCGCAGCGGAGGCAAGCGGAGGCATACGCCACTAATCCGGTAGTAGAGATCCTCGCGGAACCGTCCTCCTTTTACTTCCAACTCAAGATCTCGAGCGCTTCCGCAGATCAATCGGGCCCGACTACCTGCCAGGCCCTCGTGGTCTTCCACCGTGGGCGAGATATCCAAGAGCCGGGCTTGGCAATGAGTACTGAGATCAGCCAGCTCATCCAGAAAGACAGTTCCCTGCGACAGTAATGTCTCCGCGCCCGCGCTGGGTGTCGCCAATTGTTCGGGCTGCAGCGTCGCGCAGGACACAGCACGAAACGGCTGTGTACTGCGACGTGACATCTCATGGATGCGCCGCGCTATAGCGTGCTTTCCTGCCCCCAGCTCCCCTAGCAGCAGCACCGGAACCTCGCTCAGCGCCAGTTCGCGGATGACCGCTTCCACTGCACGCATACTGGGGCTAATCCCCTCCAAAAAGACGAATCGCGACGGTTCAATGGAAGCCGTTGCTCCGTCGCTGTTGTTGACCGATTCAGCCAAATCTTTCCCCATGTTTTACCCTTTGTGGAGACAAAGCTTCGCCCTCACTTCTTTGAGAGCAAGACTACTGCCACATAGCACCTTTGGCAAACCAGACTATCGCGATCATTCTATGACTTGTTTTCAATGGCTTAGGGGAAAAAAAGCCAATTCCGGGGTGTAACAGGTAGCAACGTTGAAAGCATAGGACGCGAATACATAGGAAATCATTTGCCCACATTGGGTGGCTGGCGGGCATGATCTCCAGGGCGGAATAGGATAATGTATTCCCCAAGCGATCGGCAACCAAAGCGCTATCATCATCTGGCCGGGATGACCGCGCAACCTTCGCGATCGTGCAGTTAACCGGGACGACACGAAGTAACCCTCGTCTTTCAGCCTTTCTTATGGTCGTCATCGACGATATGCAGGGGAAGCCAGGGCTGAAGTTACCCAACTGAGTTACCTGCAGTATCCGGCTCTGCATTGCGAAACACCTCCTCTTTCGAATATGCTCAGCTTTTCCACAGCAGGAAAGCGCGCTTCCGTGAACCAACTGGTGCAAACCGAGCCGCTGGTCTCCTCGCCCTCGTTCCGTTTGCGGGTGGGGCTGCCCTATTGGCAGATGGCAGTACTGGCGGGAGTCTCGCTTTGGCTTTATGCTCCTACTCTTTCTCGCCTGGTCGGGCAGTGGTGGCAGGACCCCAATTTTTCCCACGGCTTCTTCGTACCTGCTTTTTCCGCATTCGTGATTTGGCAGGAGCGCGCGCGACTGGCGTCCCTTGCAACCCGACCCTCTTGGTGGGGTATGGGAGGTTTGGCCCTCGCTTTATGTGTGCTCATCATTGGGCAGATGGGCGCGGAGCTTTTTCTGGCGCGATTCTCGCTCGTACTATTGCTGGCCAGTTTGATTGTGCTTTTTCTCGGCTGGAATTATCTCCGCGCGCTCTTTTTTCCTGTTGCCTTTCTGCTGCTCATGATCCCCATCCCCACGATTCTGTTCAACCAGATCACGTTCCCGCTGCAATTGTGGGCTTCGAAAGTGGCCGGCGCCGTCCTGCCTGTGCTGGGTGTCCCAATTCTGCGCGAGGGCAACGTGATTATTCTGCCTGCCATGACGTTGGAAGTTGCCGAAGCCTGCAGCGGCATTCGTTCGTTAATGTCGCTGGTGACGCTCGCGATTATCTATGGGTATCTGATGGAGAAACGGATCGCGCTGCGGGTGCTGCTGGCGCTGGCTTCCGTGCCGATAGCTGTCGCTGCCAATAGCGTGCGCATTATCGGGACCGGTCTGCTGGTGCAGTATTGGGACACCGACAAGGCAGAGGGATACTTCCACGCTTCCTGGGGGTGGATTATCTTCGTCATGTCTCTGGTCATGCTTTATGCTCTTCACAGCCTGATGCGAATATTGCGGCCTGAGAAAGGCGTAGAGTCATGATGGCGTCCAGCTTGCGTTTCATCCTGGCTGCGGCGCTGATCGCTGCGGCAGCGATTTTTCTCCAGGCGCGCGGGCGTAATGAAATTTTTCCACCTCGTCTTCCTTTGCAGTCTTTCCCCACGCAGTTGAGCAACTGGACGAGCACAGATATTGCGATCCAAAAAGACGTCCTCGAGGTGCTCGGTCCCGGCGACTTCCTCCTGCGCGTTTATCAAAATCCTGCTGAGAAACAACCTTTTGTGGATCTTTTCATCGCCTATTTTCCCAGCCAGCGCACCGGCGATACTATTCATTCGCCCAAACACTGCCTCCCTGGCTCGGGGTGGCTGCCCGTGGAGTCCAGCCGGGTTATGCTGTCGTTGCCTGGACACAGCCCTTTTCCAGCGAATCGTTACGTCATTGCCAAGGGCGACTCCCGGCAGCTGGTCCTCTATTGGTACTGGGCGCACGACCGTGGCGTCGCCAGCGAATATTGGGCTAAGTTTTATTTGGTAGCCGACTCCATGCGCATGAATCGCAGCGACGGCGCTTTAGTGCGGATCACGACTCCCATGTATTCCGGCGAAACGGCAGAAGCTGCACAACAACGCCTTCTTCCCTTTGCCAGTCATGTCGCTCCTTTGCTTGACAACTACATTCCGCGCTGAAGAGAACTTAGGAATGATGCATTCGGAAAGCGCTATGACCGCAGTAACTTTCGCCTGCCGGTTTTCCTGCAGTATGATTGAACGTGCCAAGGCTGGAAACTTGTCTGCGCACTCCGCGCTGCAATGGGAGAAGTGATCATGAGTGGTTCCGCGGTTGTCCGCCTTCTGCTTGTCGGTTCTCTCGTTGCTGCTCTGTTCACGGGCTGTTCGCGTGATCCCAATGTGCTCAAACAGAAGTACTTTGAGAGCGGTCAGCGCTATTTCGCCAGGGGCAAGTACCGCGAGGCGGCCATTCAGTTTTCCAATGCTGTGCAGGTCGATCCCCGTTTCGGGCAGGCCCACTATCAACTCGCGGAGACCTATCTCAAGCTTCGAGACTTCAACCGTGCCTACCAGGAACTTTCCCGCGCTGTCGAGTTGGCTCCGGACAATTATCCCGCGCATGTGGACCTAGCCAACCTGCTTATCTCCGCACGAGACCTAAAGCAAGCCCAGACCCATCTGGATGTCCTGCGCGAAAAACAGCCCAACAGTCCGGATACGCATGAGGCCTGGGCGAACCTTTACTCCGCCCAGAATGACTTGGGCGCGGCCATGCAAGAAATGCAGAAGGGGATTGCCGCCGATCCCAATCGCTCCGAGTCGTACCTCAATTTGGCATTGTTGCAACTGCGCACCAATCTTCCCGACCAGGCTGAGATCAACTTTAAGAAGGCTGCTGATACAGGGCCTAAGGCTATGAATGCGCAGTTGGCCCTGGGCGGCTTTTATCAAACCCGGAACCGCACGGCCGAAGCGGAACAACAGTTCAAGCACGCCATCGATGTGGACCCCAAGGATCCCGGTCCTCGCGCCGCGCTGGTTCGATTGCTGATGACGGAGGGCAAGAAGTCCGAGATCGAGGCCTTCCTTAAACAAACCAAGAGCGATCTATCCGGCAACTCTGAAGGCTATCGCATGCTGGGTGATTTTTACTTTGCCAATGGCGACCTCGACAAAGCAACGGCGGAGTACGGCGCGCTCTATCAGGACCATCCCAAAGATATTCAGGTCAAAAAGAACTACATTCAGCTCCTGATCCTGAAGAACCGCCTCGACGAAGCGGCCAAGCTGAATAACGAAATTCTTAAAACCAATCCGCGTGATGTCGAAGGATTGGTTTATCGCGGTCAGATGCAAATCCATCAAGGCGACCCCAACGGAGCGGTTGACTCCCTGCAGACCGCGATCAAGAACGACCCTGACAATGCAGTGGCTCATTATCAGTTGGGCATGGCCTTCGATCAACAGCATAACCCGGCCCGGGCGGAATCGGAATGGCGAGAGGCGGTGCGTCTGCGTCCGGATCTGAGCGACGCGCTGCGCGCTCTGGCAACAGTCGAGCTGCGACGCGGCGAGGTCGACGCGCTCCTCCGGACTGCCCAGCAAATTATCACCAACCAGCCATATTCGGCCGACGGCTTCCTGTTGCGCGCCGCTGCCGAAATCAACCGCCAGAAATATTCTGATGCCGAGCAGGATTTGAACAAAGCGGCGCAGCTCGCTCCCAAGAGTCCAGCGCCTGACATTCAGATGGGCAATCTGCGCCTGACCCAGAAAAGATTCAGCGAAGCGGAAAAGTTTTACCTGGCCGGTCTCGAAAAGGATCCTTCGTCCAGCGACGCGCTCAGCGGCCTGATGAACAGCTACATAGCGGACAAGCAGCCCGACCAGGCCATTGCCGCCGCCAATGCCCAGATCGCCAAGGCCCCGAACAGCAACTTCTACGATCTGCTGGGTACTGCATTGTTCGGCAAGAAGGATCTGAAAGGCGCCGAAACCGCGCTGCGTAAATCCGTCGATCTAGACAAGCACAATTCCGACGCTCTTGTGAAACTAGGCAAGGTGCAGGTCGCTGAAGGTTCCGCCGATCAGGCTCTCGCCACTTACCAGCAGTCAATCAAGGACAATCCACGCGAGATTTCTTTCTACATACTTGCTGGCGGACTCTACGAAAGGAAGAGTGACTGGGAACACGCCAAAGGCATGTACCAGCAGGCCCTGAACCTCGAACCAAATAATCCGCTAGCCTCGAACAACCTGGCCTATGTGATCCTGCAACAAGGCGGCAACGTAGACGTCGCACTATCGATGGCGCAAACCGCGCGCCGCGGCATGCCCGATTCACCCAACGCCGCCGACACGCTGGGCTGGGCTTACTACCAAAAAGGTGTCTATCAGTCCGCTATTGATTCATTCCAGGAGGCGCTGCGCCTCAATGAGAAAAACCACGGCGCCGAAGACGCAACCGTGCATTACCACCTCGGTCTCGCGTATCAGAAAGCCAATCAGTCCGCGCTCGCTCGCCAACAACTGGAGCGAGTGCTGAAGATCAATCCCAATTACCCGAACGCCGCAGATGTACGCAAAGCCTTGTCGGAACTCCGCAGCTAGACGTTGCCCGTTGGTATGCATTCAACGTCAACCCATCCAGCCAAACACTGTACGCCTGCTGCTTGTAGTTTCCATCAAACTGAAAAGCGATGTCGATTTCTTCCCAGTACCATTTTGGCTCAGCGGTGTAATGCTATCGATCGCGTAGTTCTGGCCCGCCACACTTGGGCTGATATAAAGCACTTGGTTGCCGACGCGCTCGAGGGTCACACCAGCTGGACCCAGGTTTTCGATAAACAAGAGATAAGACGAAATTCGAATGTTGCAAGAACCAGGAACAATTCCGCACATTGTTGCGACGGGGTTCTTGGTGGCGATTGTGAACAGCCTAGCTTGCTTTGAGCTTGCGCCGAACGAGGCCAGCTAAACCGAGTAGACCGGCCCCGAGCAGGCTCAATGATCCCGGTTCAGGAACGACGACATTCGTGTCACCGCTCGAGATGTGGGTTCGACCATTGAAAAAACCACGCCCGGTGTTAATCGTTAGTTGCACGGTCACACCATCGGTATGGAGACTACTGCCAAGCGTGCCCGCGACTGCGCCCGTCAGAGTGTAGTTGTGGTTCCGTTCGCCAGAGTTACTAGAGTCCAAGTCACTGGGCCGCTGAAAGTACCCGAGAAGATTATGCCATTCGGGATGCCATTGCTGCCGTTACCTGCGCGCACCTCGGGGAAGGAGCTACATTAGGTGCTCGTCTCGAACTAAGCACCCTGCCTGCCAAAAGCAGCATCGGCGTATCTTGATTTAGAATCAGGTGGTTACGTGGTCTTCAGTAACCGAAAGGTGGATAATGGCGCAAATGTTTGCGTAGGATAAGCAAGTTCCATTGCGATGGGTCGATTGCGCGCAGGATATTCTGGCTTAAGTCCTTCAGGATTGAGGGGCTGGCAGTTGTGAGGTTAGTCGGCCGCGACGCGGCGATTCTCAACGCTCTCAGCCGTGCCTCTGCGGACGGACCTGTTAGAAGGCAGACCGGCATCGCGTATTTTGTAAAGTAGCGCCCGGTAGCTGATACTAAGAGCGCGCGCTGATTGCTTACGGTTCCAATGATGGGCTTGCAGTACCTTGAGAATAACTTTGCGCTCGAGTTCACGTACAGCCTGACGAGTTAATTTCTTCAGCGAGATCTGTCCGTCGATAGGTATTTCGGCGTTGAAGAAGTCCGTTTCGCGCGGAGCCAGATCACTGGAAACGACCTCTTCGTCGCCCAGGATCACATAGCGCTTGATCAGATTCTCCAGTTCGCGGACATTCCCCGGCCAGTGGTATTTGCGCAGGCTGGCCATCAATTCGTCGGAGATCGGCATAGCACGAGAATTATACTTGCGGTTATAGTAGGCAAGAAAATAGTCGACTAGGTCGGGAATATCGGAAGCGCGCTCACGCAACGCAGGCATGCGCAAGTTCACCACGTTGATGCGATAGAACAAATCCGCCCGAAAAGTACCGCTTTCAATCTCCTGCTCCAGCTTTCGATTGGTGGCGCAAACGACGCGGACCTCAACTTTCTTGTCCTCCTGCGCCCCTATGCGGCAAAACTGGCCATCCTGTAACAACTGCAACAGCTTGGATTGCAGACCCAAGTCAAGTTCAGAAATCTCATCCAGAAACAGAGTTCCCCGGTGGGCCATTTCAACCCGGCCCGGTTTGGTGCCGTAGGCTCCCGTAAAAGCTCCCTTTTCATAACCAAAGAGTTCACTTTCGAGCAAAGTCCCGGGAATGGCCGGGCAATTTACCTTCACCCAGGGGCCGGTCCGCCATGGAGAATTGGCGTGAATCATGCGTGCGATGATGTCCTTACCCGTGCCGCTCTCTCCCTGGATCAGCACCGGGACGTTGGCCCCCGCGAGCTTGCTCAGTCGGTCACGAACAGCCTGCATCGCCTCAGTCCGGCCGAAGACCACCGCATCTGGAGGCATCTCCCCCAGCGGCTGAATGAGCGGGTTGACAGCACTTGTGATGCTCATATACTTTGCCTGCAACGTCCTATGCCTATAGTCGAGTGCACCCTGAGAACCAAACCCAGATGGTGATGAGGAGGTCCTCTAAAATTAACTTATGTCATTGAAAAATAGCAACTTACCAAAGGTTCGAGGGAATGCAAACAGGTAACTCATTGCGCTGGTCGGCCATTAGCGATGAACATCGCGGTGAAGTAGGAAAACATTTTCACACACCAGAAGTAACCTTCCGCTCGCGAACTTTGGCTGTGACCCGATGATTCAGTAAGGGACGGGAAAACTTCAGGCCCAGAAGGTGGTAGCCCTCGGTATGACTCATGCGCAACATCTTGGCGCGCATGTTACGCGAGGCCCGAGGAAGTCCGGCCAGTGTCGCGAGAGGTGCGCTAGGGATTTCAAGCGAAACCTGCGCCGATAATGCCAGCGCGCGCTTGACTGCCACCAGCATCCCCCCGGCACTGATGTTGAGAGCTGTGGCGAATTCGAGGAATTCTCTACCCTTTTCGTCGCGGCTGCGAACGAAAACGGGGATCGCCAAAGGCAGTCGGCTCCATTTCCGCCTCTCGGTTTGCGGTCTCCTATGGTGCACGCAGACCCCTCCCGTGCCGCTTTTAACCCCCTGTTTCCAGCATCTCAGGGGCCAAATCTGGCCACAAGTCTGGTATAACAGGCCCGATGCCAGGCGGAACGGGCCAAGTCACACCGTCAAACCCGCAGTGCGCGGGGCTTCCCATTTTAGATGCTCCAGGATAGTGTTCACCACGCGCATCCCGCCCGCCGACGGTTAAATCGGCTTAGAAGTGCAAGGTTTTGCCTTTCTTGGGTAAATTGGACTGTATTTTTCATTGACAAGCAAAAAGCACTCCCATACCATTGAAAAATAGCATTCTTCCTGCGGGTTGAATGCGGATTTTCCCTCCCCGTGTCAACCGCTGGTTCCCATGATGGCAACTGCGAAGAACACGTGTCTTTCTGAATCGACGCGAGCCTCTAACCCCCGGGAGACAGACTCCGGTCAAACATCGGGGTCGGACTCCGATGTCCCTAATCCAGCGGATTTAGTGCAGGAGTACACGGAATTGCGCGAGCGCTTTCAGCGGACGACGAACGCTCTGGCGTCGGCGGCGCATGACCTGAAAACTCCTCTTTCCATTCTGAACGGTTATGTGGAGTTGCTCCAAAGTGAGAAGCTGGGGCCTCTCAGCGATCGCCAGCGCGACGTTTTGCGTGATATGCAGACAAGCGGCACCCGTTTGCAACAGTTCATTCAGGACTTTCTCACCTACAGCGTGCTGGAAACCGGCGGCCTGAAAATGCAATTTGAAACCGAAGATGTGAATCAGTGCCTGTCCGAGGTTTGCCGTCTATGGTCGAATCGCTTTCAACAAAGGACATTGGCTCTTTATTTCCTGGCAAATGACAAGCTTCCGGTGTTCCCTTTTGATTCTCCGAAGTTGGAACGTGTAATCTCAAACTTGCTGGAAAATTCTTTCAAATTCACCCAGCCCGGAGGAACCGTGTGGTTGCACGCGGAACCGCACATGTGGGACCGGCGCACCGGCAGCCAGCCGGTGGCATCGGAAGAGCGTCGCCGGCAGAACCTCGCGCATCCAAACTCGGTGAAAGTGAGCGTGTCGGATACGGGACCGGGAATTTCGCCTGAATTCCATCTGGAAGTCTTCGATGATTTTTTCCGTCTTCCAAGCAACGAAAGCCAGGAGGGCATGGGATTAGGATTGGCCATTGCGCGACGGTTAGTAAATGCTATGGGCGGAAAGATCTGGGTAGAAAGTGATCCCGGTGCCGGCTGTAAGTTTTCTTTCCTCGTTCCCTTCCAGCCACCCGCAGCCGCTGCTGCCGGCAAAGGAAAGAACCGATGAGCGAACCAGCGAAGATCTTGCTAGTGGATGACGAACCCGGAATGCTTCGTTATATCCGCACGCTGCTAGAAGTGGACGACTACCGAGTCGAAACCGCCTCGACCGGTGAAGAGGCTCTGCAGTGCGTGGAGAAGGGCATGCTGCCGGATCTCGTGCTGCTCGACGTGCTCATGCCTGGCATCGACGGCCTGGAAACCCTGGAGCGGCTGCGCCGGATGAAGCCCGGCATGAAAGTTGTGATGTTGTCGTGCGTAAACGACGCGCGCAAGGTGGTACAGGCCATGCGCCTGGGCGCTCACGACTATTTGACCAAGCCATTTCAGAAAGCAGAGCTCGACGCGGTCATCGACCAGTGCCTGGGTCAGGGAAAACAAACCTTTACCGGCGAGGTCGAAGAAGTCGGTGAGGATGTATTCTTCATCGCCGCCAGTCCGGCCATGCGGAAGATACGTTCGCAGGCCGCACTTGTGGCCAACGTTGACATTCCGGTGCTGCTGCTCGGAGAAAGCGGCACGGGGAAAGAAGTTCTGGCGCGGCTCGTCCACAAGCTCTCGCCGCGCGCTCATCGCACTTTCCTGAAAGTAAATTGTGCCGCCGTTCCCGCCGACCTGTTGGAAAGCGAGTTGTTCGGCTATGAACCGGGCGCTTTCACTGGTGCCACGCATGCCAAGCCGGGAAAGTTTGAGATTTGCAACAAAGGCACGATCCTGCTCGATGAAATTGGAGAAATGCCACCCCAGCTTCAGGCGAAACTCCTGCACGTGTTGCAGGATGGACAATTCTCGCGCCTGGGCAGCCGCTCGGTGGTCAAGTCCGACGTGCGCATTTTGGCGGCGACCAATATCGACATCCCCGAAGCGTTGGCCACAAAACGGCTGCGCGAGGATCTTTATTATCGTCTCAACGCCTTCACACTCCATCTGCCGCCGCTGCGGGAACGTAAGGAAGAAATTCCAATTCTCCTGAAGCAGTTCATGAGCCGCATGGCCGAACGGTACGCGCGGCCTCCGTTACCCCTGTCACCGTCGCTGTTGCAAGCGTGCCAAGACCATCCCTGGCCCGGAAACCTCCGCGAGTTGAACAATTTTCTGAAGCGCTATTTGATCCTCGGGGATGAAAATCTGGCTGTGAGTGAGCTTCAGCCCAGGAATGACGGGACAGGAGGCGCCAGTGGCGAGGCGTCATCGAAAACCGCTAGCGGCACTGGCGGATTAAAGTCGTTGGCACGCAATGCCAAAGACGGGGCAGAAGCCGAGGCCATCACACGCGCGCTGGAACAGACGAATTGGAACCGCAAGCAGGCGGCAGCGATTTTGCAGATCAGCTACAAAGCTCTGCTCTATAAGATTCGACAATACGGAATCGCCGAGAGCAAGAGCCACCACAAGCTCTCCGCGGGCGCATGAAGTCGACCTAGTCGGCGAATCGAGCCTTGGTTTACTTCGGCATCGACGCCGTTCCTTATCCGCGTACTCCTCTTTCCTCAATTCACGGTCAGAGTAAACGGATAATTGTGGCTCGCCGTACCGGATGTGGCAGTAAGCGTAATCGTGTAGGTGCCCACCGGTGTTCCGCCCACGGCGGTGGTTGTGCTCTTGCTCGAGCATGCGGGCTGAAGCAACAGCAGCGCAAACAGCATGCACAGCAATAGAGCCAGGATTTTGCCCCGACGATTGCGTTCTCCCACACCAATCCCTAAGAAAGCGATTCCCGGTAGTCCGAGCCAAATTGCGTATATCGGCCCACGTAACGGCGCGGCAGCGGTGGTAACTGGCCGCGCTGTCGTAGTGAGATTCAGAGTGGAAGTGACGGGACTGATTGAAGGAATCATCACTGGATTTGTGGTGAAGTTACAACTGGCTTGACTGGGTACGTTGGCGCTGCAGCTGAGGGATACGTTGCCTCCGTACACAGGTTGTGGCGTCAGGGCGACGGTGTAGATGGCGGTCTGGCCGGCTGACACATTTTGGTTCGAAGGGCCGACCGTGACCTGGAAATCGGAAGCCAGAGCTGTGACGATCGGTGCCGAGACGATGTTCAACGGGTTACCCCAGGAAACCGAGACCGCGCCTCCATTGAAACTGAACGGACCCCCTGATACGGAACTATTCGGCGTCAAGACTACTTTGACGGTAGCCGTTGAACCAGACTGCAGCGGCGGGATGCTGCACTGCACGGGGACGGTGTTTGTCGACGGTTGCGTGCAAGTGCCCGGTGTAGCGCTGGCGGAGTTGAAGGCTACGGGGAGACCGATCCAGTTATCGTTAAAAGTAATGCCGGTGGCGAGGTCCGGACCGTTATTGGTGATTGTGTAGCTAAAAGTCGCCTGGCTGCCAGCGCTCACGTATTGCTGTCCCGAACCAAGCGACAGCGTACCACTAACTTTCAGAAACGCCGCCGTACCCAATTTCGCCACGAAAGCATCTTTAGGACCGTTGAGGGCACTCTGCACAGGGACCGCTAGAGTAAGGTTTGCGGACGACGTTGTGTCGCCCGCAATGTAAGCGTTGAGGCCCAAGTCGAGAGCGATTGAAGTGCCATTGTCGGTGCCATTCCCGCCGAAGTAGGTCACGTACTCTCCGACAGGCGTCTGACCTGTAACAGTGGTGGTATTGATATGGGCAAAAAAGGCGTTTTGTGTGCCGGCCAGGTGGCTTTGAATTACGCATGGGTTGAGCGCGCAATTTGAGTTAGGAAAGATGGGAAAGTCTGTCGAATTCGTCGATCCAGTGAGCAGGGCACCGTTAGCCGTATCCACGGTGATCGCAGACCCAGTGTCGTTGCCAGTGCCGCCAAGGTAGGAGAAATAGGTCAGAGATGTGTTCCCAGTTGCTGGATTGTTGAGCCGCGCCACGTAGGCATCAGTCGGAGCGGGGGGCGGCGGAGACACACATGTCGTCGGGTTGACCGGGGTGTCCAAACACTTCTGGTAAGCAGCGATGCCAGTGGGAATCGTGATGTCGGGCGAATTGGTGGTTCCGGTGATGTAAATGTTCGCCGCCCCCGAATCGAGCGCGATGCCGGTTCCAGAATCGTCGGTGCTGCCACCGAAGTAAGTCGACCACACCAACTGCGACTGTGGTGCAGCAACGTTCGGATTCAACTTGGCGATAAAAGCATCGGTGGCCGTCGGCGTCGCGGTGCAGGTCACCGGATTGACTATGGTGGTCGGAGGAGCCTGATCCAGACAGGGCTGGTAGGCATTAAGAATCGGGAAGTCGGGTGGGCGACCGATGCCCGTGAAGAGAAAGTTGGTAGTGCCAGTAAAGTACATGTTGCCCGTGGAATCGACCGCGATTGCTCCACCTGTGGCGGTCGCGGTAATCGGGTTTCCTCCGCCGAAGTATGTGGAGTAAGCAATGCTGAACACACCCGCACCCGCTGTGTTCACCTTGGTCACGAAAAACTGGATCGGCGCGAATGGAAGTGACTGAAAGGCCGGCTGCTTCGCAGTCGGAGGCATAGCAGCAGGAAAAGCATCGGTGATGCTGGGCTGGTCGTTCGACGTGGTCGTTCCGGTTACGAAGAGATTGCTGCGGTTGTCGATCGTCATACCGCTGGCGATGTCGTTACCATTGCCGGAAAGATAGGAGGAATAATTAAGGGCTGAGCCAGCCGAATTCAGCACGCTCACAAAGACTGACGTGCAAGCCGACGTACATTGAGGGCCTTTCGCAGCAGGTGCCGTTTGGTAGGCCGTGGGAGTGGTGGGAAAGCCTGTTGAAGATGTGGTACCCGCGATGAAGGCGTTGCCACCACCGTCAACTGCGATACCCGCGCTGGTGTCGGCGCCGCTGCTGCCCAGGAAGGTCAAGTACTCGACGCCACTGGTACCACCCTGTGGATTTAGCTTGGCCACGAAAATATGGGGATTTACTCCGATCTGTGTCGGCGATCCAACCGCAGGTTGCGGAAAACTGTTGATGGCTGAGTCAGTGGTGCCAACAACGTAGATATTGCCAGCGGTGTCCACCGCAACTGAGGCGTTGTTGCTCTCCGATCCACTGCCGCCGAAATAAGTGGAATATGTCAGCACCGGGTCGATAATCAACTCGCGGCTATGATCGTAGCGGCCCACCTCAAATCCAACGCGGTTGGCGGCGCGGAGAGCGAAGTGGCCTTCAACTGATTGCTCGCGACTGCCGAGCCGCTGGTAGACATGCGGGGCATGAAGTCGGACGTTGTCGCCTTCGCCATGCAGGACTAAATCTCCGCCTTCCAACTCCAGCTTGGTCGAACCATCAAATTCCAACTCCGGGCGTGCGGGATTGGCTCCGGGTGCGACTTCAAAATCGTATTCCAGTTGGCCCTGGCTTCCGTAGAAAACGAGATTGATTCCGGGATAAATATTCTCGTAGCGGACACGGGCAAACTGGGGGATGTCGCGGTGCCATTTTGCGGGATCGCTGCCAATGAAGTAATTGCTCTTACCGGGAAGCTGTTCCGCTCCATTTACAAAGGCGCTGCGGTTTGCGCCGGCCAGCTTCATGCGCAATAACTTGGCTCCCGAGTCCGGATGCGATGAATTACGTGCGCGCTGCGAAGCCAGAACCGCGCCATCGGCGTCAAGAAAGAGGCTATAGCCGGCTCCGCGCGCCAGGAACTTCACGTTGAGGTTGCTCTGCCCGCGGTTCGGTTCAAACATTATGGGCAGTTTGACGAAGGCTGCCCTAGGGTCACGTGCTCTCCGCCCAGAACTGTCAGGAACTCGTGAGTCAAGGGTTGATCCGACTGTCGGGGACACAGCGGGGAAGAAAGCGGCCGGGATCGCTGACGCTTCCATGGGACTTTGGCGGGACGGGCGTGGGCGAGAACTCAGCCCGAGAACTATGTACCCAACCAGCAACAGCACTGTCCCCACACCCAGCACCCGAACCCACACCAGACTTTTCCCTGACAAACGGCCATTCACGTTCACGCATTCCTCCGAATCGATCAGATCAGTGGAGAGAGTAGAAGCGGCACACGAATCAGTGCGGCCCAGACGCTGGCGAAAGCCGCCTGCCGCTTACCTTGTTCCCTGGAACTGGCGGAAAAAATAAATAACTACTTAACCATCTGACGGATAGCATGTCAAGCAACGCTCCACGCCAGCAATTCGCCCAGGTGCATCTCTCCCACCGTTTATTCAGAGTCCAAGTCTCGTCAGATGCACTGCAGCCCTACCAGAGATGGCCGCCCACTGGCACAAAGTGGGATGAAGAAAATTGCCAGCCTCAGTTGTTGCTGCGCAGGCTCTGCAAAGGGTTGCGTGAGAACGACGGCAATCTCTCTCAGAAGCATACCGAAGCGTTTCATTTCCAGCGGAAAAGCAATCCCATCGCCCCATTCGAGATGGCCTCGGGATTGCTTCAAGTTTCGAGTCCTAGCGTGGAGAAACGCCTCCCTTGGTCGCACGCAGGCTTTCATGGGGATGGGGCGGCGCGTTTACCGATTCAGTTCCAATCGGCGCTTTTGCTCTTGCAAAGCGTCGATAAATCTATAGATTGAGCTTAGGACGGCCGCCGGCTGGGACGCACGGAGACTTCAAACCCGCGGCCCGCCGCTGAATTCCCTGGCAATTCGAATTCTTCTGGAAGAATTAATGATCTCGGAAAGCGCGTTAAGAATGCGAGAGAGCTCTCAGGAACGGCGGATGATGCGGCGCTTTGACATGCGTCTTCCCGCATTGGTCCGGCTCGAGGGCGCCGACGAATTTCAAACGGAAACTCAGAACGTCAGCGCGCGCGGTGTATTTTTTTATCTCGACCGGGCGGTGGCAAAAGGGACTCCGGTCGAAGTGACGCTGACTTTTCCTCCCCACATAACTCTCACGGACGCCGTCCGGGTGCGCTTCACCGCTCGGGTTATTCGCGTCGAGTCACCCTCGCCATCGTTGCGAGTTGGTACAGCCGCCATGATCGAGGATTACGAATTCCTGCGCTCCGGAGGCGGCACAGACTTCCTCAGCGCCCTGCAAACGGACTGGAAAGCATTGTAAATTCGGCCCCCCGCTCGAAAGGGCTTCCCCCTTTCCTGTCGCCGTAAAACACGACGCGATCTGTTAAACCTCTTCTCCTGGCGGCCCCCGCACCTAAGTTGTTCCATAAGAACAGGCAGCGAATTCTTGACCGGTGACAGGCGTATAGTGGCTTAAGCCAAACGGGGTAGCCCCATGCGCATGCGCGCTCTGTTCGCGTTCTTGATCGCCCTGTTCCTCTCACCGCCGCCCACGTCAGCTTGGCAACAAGCGCTCCCACCTCGGCCGGGGAAAGGTCAAGCAATCTGCGTGGCTGTGGTCGCCAACGCCAGTGCGAAATCTGCATTTGTGGAGCGCATGACGGAGCGTCTGACCAAAAGTCTAAAGCACAACAAGCTCATCGCCCCGATGATGGATTCCTCAACCACCACACAGCACAAACTCGATCCGACCGCTGAGAACGGCGAAGAATCGCGTCAGAAAGACTGCGACCACATACTGCTAACCCAAATCCTGGATCCGAAAGCTCATCCGCTTGAAGCGCAGATGCCTACGATCTCGATCGGCGGCCGGGCTCCGAGCGTCGATGCCGACGATCCCATGGACGGATCGTCCGGACCGGTGTACCGGGACAATCTAAAAATTAGCTTTGCACTATTTCGCAGAGGGCAATGGAGACCGGTTTTGGATACCTTTATTCAGGAACGTCCGTCTGGAAATGTTTCGGAAGGCCTCTTGCCAACAATGGATCGCGAGGCCAACCGCCTGAGTCATGAGGTCAACAAGAACTAAAAAGAGATAGGCTCGGCTCGTGGAAGGCGGGTTCTGTTATGCAGTAATTTTGCCACGAGCGTTTCGTTCTTACTTCTGCTTCAGCTCACTGAGTTCCTGTTTCAAGCGGCGATAGCGTCGCACCAAACTTCCAATATAAAGCAGGTGAATGGTCCAGGTGGCGGCGTAAGCGGCGTAAAGAAACTTTATGGAGTTCATTGTCCGCTCCGATTCGGCGCGACTTTCGGGTTTCTAATCTCAGCGGACGGTCCTCTGTCATCACCAAGTAAAGATTCCAGCGCCTGGGCTTCCTCCACCTCCCGGCGCATGCTCTCGAGTCGATAGCGCGACCAACCCATAAGAAGCGCAAAACACAGAAATGCCATCCAGTTGATCAGCAGCACGCGCCACATGCGCGGATCGATTGAACCGCCGCCACCGATGACTGGCTGCGGATGCTGAGTGCGGAAGAACCAGATGGAAAAGTAGACCAGGGGGATATCCAGAGCGCCAAAGACAGCGAGCACGGCCGCGAGCACGGGGGCTTGGGCGCTGTCGGAGAAGCGCCGCAAAAGGAGATAGCTGACGTAAATCAGCCACAATACCAGCGTCGAGGTCAGGCGAACGTCCCAGGTCCACCAGATGCCCCACACCGGCCGCGCCCAGATCGGCCCGGTGACGAGCACAACCGTGCAGAAGACCACACCCACTTCCGCCGAGACCAGGGCCAAAGCGTCTACCTTCGGATTGCGCTTTACGAGATACCCGACAGAGGCAACCAGGTTGACAAAGAAAAGCAGGAACGCCGTCCATGCTGACGGAACGTGGTAATAGAAGATACGTTGCACGTCGCCCATGGTGCGCTCAGTGGGCGCAACCACCAGCGCTTGATAAAGAGCATAGACCAGCATCAGCGCCGTGAGCATCGCGAGGATGGGAAACAGACGCTTCATTCCGCCTCTAACACTTTTTCAAACAATGCCAGACAGGCAGTAGTAAACACCACATCGTAGGTGAGAAGCAATACGATCCAGAAGTGCGCGGAATTTTCGCCAGTGAGAATCGCGGTGGTACCCGCGACCATTCCGAGCACAGCCGGAATTGACATAGGAAACAACAGCAACGGCAACATCAATTCCCGGCTGCGGGTGCGCAGCGAGATGGCCGCGAAGAATGTCCCATTCACGACCAGCGCCCACGTCCCCAGAAACGCAATGGGAATCAGTTGCCAGGCCGGTCCAAGCGCGCGCAGATTGTAAAAAATGATAAACAAAGGAGTCATCAGGGCTTCGAGTAAGCTGACGAAAAAAAAGTTGCCCAGCGCCTTTGCCATGAATAATGCATTGGGCGGTGCGGGAGAAACTCGGTACGCATCGAGCACTTGATTGCGCAGTTCGCGCGCCCAAGTTTGGTTCAGAGCGACCACCGCCGCGAACAAAAATGCCACCCACACCAAACCGCCGGCAATGCGACGCGACTCTTCCGCCAGCGGATCGAAAGCAAAACTAAAGATCACCACCACCAGCAAAGAGAAAAACAACATGGAGTTGAGTGCGTCTTTGGAGCGCCACTCCAGCCGGATGTCCTTAGTCAGTGTCGCCCGCGTTATCGTCCCCCGCGTTGTCGACGACAGCAAACTCATAGCGTCCCCGCCGGTGAAAGACTGTTTGTGCATTCGACGACCTGTCCGGCGCACATCCGCACGAATTTGTTGGCCGCGCCTTCCAGCAGTGAAGCCTGATGCGTGACCAGCAGGATCGTCTTTCCAGCGTCGCGCATGCGCGTCAATAGTGTCACCATCTCGCGCGCGGACTGGGCGTCCACGTTCGAAAAGGGCTCATCCAAAAGCAATATTTTCGGATCATGCAGAATCGCTCGCGCCAGCGACATGCGCTGCCGCATACCTTGCGAATACTGTCCTACGGGACGACTTAGCGTGGGGTCGAGTGCGACCATACGAATCGCCTGGTCACAATGCTTGTCATCGTCAATACCGTAGAGGCGGGCAAAGTAGCGAAGGTTTTCGATGCCGCTCATTTCGTCGTAGAGCAGCGACGGATGTGCCATGTATCCAATTTCACGGCATGCGTCTCGTGGACTCATACCGAGAATGGAAATGTAGCCACCCGTGGGCCGAGCCAGGCCGGCGATAATGCGCAGCAGAGTTGTCTTTCCTGCTCCGTTGTCCCCCAGGATGGCGTAGAACTTACCCGCACCAAACTCAGTGGTCACGCCGCGTAACGCGGCAAAGCGCCCGAACTGCTTGATGACGTTGGTGGCGGTGATGATGGGAGTGGCGTCGGTCACAGTTGTCGGATGAAAACGAGCGATCTCGTTCCGTCCAAGAGTGTACTGGAGGTCGGAGCTTCAATGCAGAGATCCTTGGCTTCGCCGAGGACAAAGAGAAGAAAAACTCAGTTAGCCACACCGCTTGCCGTTGGCGGTTGCGCCTGCGTTACGTTTTTGGCCGGCTGGCCTGGCTGCATGCCGTTGGCGGGAATCCCCTGCTGCGGCGCGTACTTAGACGCACACTTGGCTTGCAATTGTTTCGCATGAAAGACACCGTCGCGGCCGAAGCTGCCATCGGCCAGCGCCTGGGACTCATCTTTGAAGGTGTCGGGCGGAGCCTCTGTACCGTTGTAGTCCACGGAGAGAGTCTGATCCTGCTCTACGAGCACAAACTGCACGTGAGTTCCGGCACGTTTAATTGACCCGGACTGTACATTTCCTGCCACGCGGAGTCGCTTGCTATAAGCCTGGTCCCCCAACCTGCGCAATTCTTTGATCGTGACGTAGTAACTCTTGCTGTCTTGCACTCCGGTGTAGGCCAGGTATCCCAGCATTAGCAGGATGACCACTGTCGCTGCGCCGAATTTTAGATATGTCTTCCCCTGGCTTGACATAGGCACCTTACCGCAGCAATCTGCTATTCACTAAGACTACGCGCCGCCGACCCCGGAATCAAGGTCCCCAAGGTCCGGTCACCGTCTGTCAATCCGTCGACTCTTGAGTCAATCGAGCAGCCCAGCCCGGGGAATCGAAGCGTTTCTCCGCTAAAATTAAGATCGGTTCGAAATCAATCCGATGATTCATCCTTGGCACGACGTAACTCCCGGCGACAAGCTACCACAGGAATTCGACTGCGTGGTCGAGATCCCATTCGGTTCGAGCGTCAAGTACGAACTGGACAAAACGAGCGGACTCATTAAGCTGGATCGCGTCCTCTATTCTGCGGTTTATTATCCCGCCAACTACGGTTTCATCCCGCAAACGCTGGCAGAAGACGATGATCCGCTCGATGTCCTCGTGCTCTGCCAAGAAAGCGTGGTGCCGCTCACCATCATTCATGGGCGAGCCATCGGGCTGATGACGATGATCGACGCCGGCAAGCCGGACCATAAAATCATCGCCATCGCCACCGAGGATCCCGAGTTTAACTCCTACCACGAGGCCACGGAAATGCCGCCGCACCGCCTGATTATGCTGCGACGGTTTTTCCAGGACTACAAGCTGCTCGAAGGCAAGGCCGTCGAGGTGGATGAGATACGCCCCGCGGGCGAAGCGTATCCCATTATCCTCGATGCATTGCACCGCTACAGCGAACACCGCCGCAAGGGCTTCAAAGGGCTGGGGAAGAATTGAGTCAGATTACATTCCCTTGAAGACGAAGCTAAGCTCTTTGGTTTCGTTTGCGCCAATGGTGATGGTCTGGCTCGAAGTATCCAGTTTTTCGTGCCAGGCTTTGATCGTGTAAGTGCCGGGGGGCAGATTGGACAGATCAAAGGTGCCGTTATCCTTCGTCACCACGAAGTAGGGGTGCTTGAAGACTGCGATATATCCCCGCATCCAGGGATGAATGTTGCACTTCACCGGAATTGCGATTTCTTCGCGAGCGAAAGCCTCCTCAACTTTAGCCCCCGGGAGTTCAGCCTTGTTCCATTCCCGTGGGCGGTGGAATCATTGTTCACTACTTCCAAAGGCTGATTCGCGCGCACGGCTATCACATGCGGCTGATACAGGCATCCTTTTTGAGCAATGACTACCGGCTCCGTAGGTGGATCGAAGGTTCGATCGCCCAGTCCATCCGCGACAAAAACGATCGCATTCTGTAGTCCACCCGTCGAATCGACAACGACTTCCTTGGCAAGAAACGGTGCCGGATGCTGCTTGGCACAGCTCGGGTCCGCTGACATGCTGATCGGCTTGGCCGCCGGCACAGCGCCCGTGAACTTAACCACGCCTCTTAATTGTTGCTGCTCCGGCACTGGTTGCAGGCGAGGGGGGACTCCCGGCCTTCACCACTTGACGTCCAGAAATGCAAATCATGAGCGTGAGAACAATTATAAGAAGAAAGTTCTTGATTTTCACACGGCACCTCGGGGAGGGTCTACCCTCAAAATTTGCTTCGTGAGCGAAGTCACGCCGCAGGGGCCTACTCGGCTTGGCCCACTGGTTTGTCGGATATAGCGCGGCTGGCAAGAACTTCCTTGTATCCGCGCTCGTAGCCAGCCGTGAAAGGCGCTTGATCCTCTGCCGTTGCCCAGCGGCCGCGTGCGACACGCGGCGCCATGCCGCGTTCGGCAGCAAGTCGTCCCAAGTACAATCCGTCGCGGAAGGCGCCATTTGTCGTCTGGGCAACGTTGTCATTTGCGCTGAAATACGCGACGCGACGGTCGCCATGTAGCAATGACGCCGTTCCCATACCGAGTACCGAGCGCGATCACCGATGCGAACAAAGCCTTTTCATCTGTTTTTTCTCCTGACCATCTTCCTGAACTAAAAGTCCAAGTTGATCGAAATTTTTGCGTCGCTGGGATGAGCGTAAGACGGTTGGCACGTGACCGTGTCATTGACCAGTCACGCGCCAGTCAATTTGTCGTTATCTCTTTGTCAGAGACTTGTCACTTTTGATTTAACAACTGAGGGACACCTTGCGGAGAACACAAAAGCCAGGGAAAATACGTCCCTGGCTTGCGCCATCTCACCTACCCACACGATTTTTTATCTGACTCGTTCAACCTCACCAAACGTGGCAGGCGTTCTCTGCCACCATGGGTTGGCTGGCTTTGCAGCCCCAAACCTTCTGAAACTCAGGCATGTTCTGTACCACGCCGTTCACGCGATACTTGCCCGGTGAGTGCGGATCGGTAAGCACTCTCAACCGCGCAACCTCCGGACGCCGCTTCTCGCACCATACTCGCCCGAATCCCAGGAAGAAGCGCTGCTCAGGCGTGTAGCCATCGATCTTCTGGCCTTCTTTTCCAGTCTTATCGTCGGCAATCATGTGCTCAAGCGCCGCCAGTGCGATGCGAGCTCCGCCGTTGTCAGCAGTATTCTCGCCCAGCGTGAGTTTGCCATTTAATTTCAAGTCATCCACGGCAACGAAGTTTGAATACTCATCGGCAATACAGCTCGCTCGTTTCTCGAATTCCTTACCGTCCTGTTCGGTCCACCAATCGTGCAGGTTGCCTTGCGGATCGAATTTCCTGCCCTGATCGTCAAAGCCGTGGGTAAGTTCGTGGCCAATCACCAGGCCAATGCCTCCGAAGTTCACGGCATTATCCATAGCTTTATCGAAGAAGGGCGGCTGCAGGATGCCTGCGGGAAAAACAATCTCGTTGAATGACGAGCTGTAGTATGCGTTCACCGTGGGAGGAGTCATGCCCCACTCCTTGCGGTCGAGCGGCTTGTCTATCTTTACAATCTGACGCTTGGCCTCGAATGCGTTCGCTCGTTCGACATTTCCTAATAGATCGCCGGGCTTGATCACGACCGAACCGTAATCTCTCCACATCTCGGGATAGCCAATTTTATTGCGAATCGCCTCCAGCTTCACCTTGGCCTGCTTCTTGGTTTCGTCGCTCATCCAAGACAGGCCGTGAATGTCTTCGTCAAGAGACTTCTCCAATGCGTCCACCATTTTCAGCATGCGCTGCTTACTCTCAGGACCGAAGGTCACATCGACATATCTTTGTCCCAGCGCTTCGCCCAGCTCGTGGTCGGTAAGGTTCACGCAGCGCTTCCAACGCGCCTGAATTTGTTCTTGACCCGTGAGCTTCTGCTGAAGCTTGAAGTTGGCATCCACGAATGGCTGAGAAAGCCACGGAGCGGCAGCATTCAGCACATGCCAGCTCACGTAAGTTTTCAACGCATCCAGCGGCTCCGATTCCAGCACGCCGTTCACTTGCTTGAAGAAATCAGGATTCGTGACATTGAGTTGCGTAAAGCTGGGTGCGCCGACCGCCGTGAAGTAGCGATTGAGATAGAAATTGGGACCGAGCGCCGCCGCCTCGTCGCGGCTCATCTTATGGTCGCGGTTCTTCGGATCACGGCGCTTGGTGCGGTCCATGGAGTCTGCCGCAAGCAAGGTTTCAATCACCAGGACGGTTTGCGCCGACTTAGCCGCCAGCTGTGGACTTTGGCCTGCCAGGGTAAACAATTGCGTGGCGTAGTCGACCAGAATCTGACGCTTCTCAACTTTGTCGGCATCATCCTTGATATAGTAATCGCGGTCGGGCAGCGTGAGCCCTCCCTGGTCGATGTAGGCAATGACTTGGTCCGCATTGTGCAGGTCCGACTGCGAGTAGAAATTGAACAGAGGGTTCGGCCCCATCAGGTGTACGTGGGCGATCTCATCAATCAGCGCACTCTTATCGTTGACCGCAGCAATGCGGTCCAACTCCGGCTTCGCTGGCGCAACTCCCTTAGCGTCGACCGATTTCTCGTCCATGCATGAGCCGTAGAGATCCCCAATCTTCTGGTCGACCGCATTGCGGCTCGCGCCCCCCGCAGCAGCCTTCTCCAGGATGCCGTGCTCGATGTCAAGATTGCGTTCGTGGAGCTCGACGAAACTCACCCACTGCGACTGGTCTGGCGGAATCTCAGAATTCTTGATCCAGTTGCCACAGGCGTATTGGTAAAAGTCCACACAGGGATCGATCGTCTGGTCGATGGTATTTATGCTGAAGCCGGGGGCCGGCTTGTTGCCTTGAGCGGATTGGGCCAAGCTGGCAATGGCTAAGAGCAGCAGTAGCGGGAAGAAAAGAAACGAACGCATGGGAAGCTCTCTCCTTTTGGATAACGGCTGATTTTAAGCCCGGCCTGGCGGGTGAGCAAACTAGGAAGCGGCGTACAGAACGCTCGGGATGCGCGCGATTCAGCCCACGTCGGTTTCGCAACCCACCACCCACTTGAAGAGCCCCATCGTGGATCTCCGCTTGCTTTGGCGGAGGACGCTGTCGCTGTAATTCTTGTCGTTAACGCCCTGTCTACTTCCACGGCACGCCGATGACGTCCCACTCCGCGCGCTGAATCGCCAGCTCGAATGCATCTCACAGTTATCCACGTTGGCCTTGGCCACGCATTTGCACAAACCGCAGCAAGCGAATTGCAGCCCGCGTACTCGAACACCCTCAGCGAGCATCCGCCCAACGCTCTCGTCCGCTGGCCCCCAGCGGCCGCGGGTGATCGACATTCATCGTCGTCATGAGCGCACTGGGAGTGGCTGAGAGTCTGCGGTTCATAACGCGAACCTTGGGGGTGGAGCACGAATATAGGGCAGGCGCTCCATGGGTCAACAGCGTGCCGTCACACCCCAACCTAATTGCGAAGGACGCAGCCTTGTACGCGAGCGAGTTGCTCGTCGCCTACGAGATCAAAAAGGCACTCCACTGGCTTCCCGGAAGACAGGATCATCCGTTAGCTCTGGTGGGCCTACCCGTTGGCAAGGGCGGCGCTCGAATTGAAAAACGGGGTCGCCAACATCAGGACTCAGCCTCCGTCGCAGTGTCCTTGCCCGAGTGCCAGATGCCTTAGCCTTGCTTTGCCTCGGAGCCAGAATCTTCGTGCTTCTGACAAGGTAAGTACCCTGTCAGCTGCCTTCGGAGGAAAGCGAGGAGCCAGGTATAATTTCGAAATAAGGAAAGTGTGGACCCGATGACTTCCCCCAATGGAACGAACGGCAATGACGGCAACGGTTACAGCGTCCCCAGCCCGCGCGCCGAGTGGCTTGCACGGCGTAAGCAAAACAACTCGAACGGCAACTTCTCGCAGATGCACTATGCGCGCCAAGGTGCCATCACCGAAGAGATGGGCTACGTTGCCCACCGCGAGAAGCTGACGCCCGAGCTTGTGCGCGACGAAGTGGCCCGCGGCCGCATGATCATTCCCGCCAACATCAATCATCCTGAGCTTGAACCAATGGCCATCGGCGTGGCGTCGCTGTGCAAGATCAATGCCAACATCGGAAACTCCGCCGTCACCTCAGAAATCAATGAAGAACTCAAGAAGCTCCACACCGCCGTCCACTATGGCGCCGACACGGTGATGGATCTTTCCACGGGTGGCAACATTCACGAAATTCGAGAGGCCATTCTGCGACATTCTCCGGTTCCAATCGGCACGGTCCCGATTTATGAAGCGATCGCCCGCGTGAAACGAGTCGAGGATTTGAACGCAGAAGTAATGCTCGAAGTCATCGAAGAGCAGGCCGTGCAAGGCGTGGACTACATGACCATCCACGCTGGCGTCCTCATTCAATATCTGCCGCTCATTGCAAAGCGCATCACCGGCATCGTAAGCCGCGGCGGCGCCATCCTCGCTCAGTGGATGGCCTACCATCACAAGCAGAATTTCCTCTACGAGCGCTTCGACGATATCTGCAACATTTTCAAGAAATACGACGTCAGCTTTTCACTGGGCGACGGCCTGCGTCCCGGCTGCGTCGCCGACGCCAGCGACGAAGCCCAGTTCGCTGAACTAAGAACTCTCGGCGAGTTGACCAAGAAAGCCTGGGAGCACGACGTACAGGTAATGATCGAGGGTCCCGGCCATGTCTCCATGGACAAGATCAAGGAGCAGGTCGAAAAAGAAGTCGAGCTTTGTTACGAAGCCCCGTTCTACACCCTGGGACCGCTGGTCACTGACATTGCTCCCGGCTACGACCACATCACCTCCGCCATCGGCGCGGCCATGATCGGATGGTACGGTGCGGCCATGCTCTGCTACGTCACGCCGAAAGAGCATCTCGGCCTGCCCAACGAAAAAGACGTGAAAGACGGCATCATCGCCTACAAGATTTCCGCCCACGCCGCGGACATCGCCCGCCAGCGTCCCGGAGCCCGCGACCGCGACGACGCCCTCAGCTTCGCCCGCTACAAATTCGACTGGGAGAAACAGTTCGCCCTCTCGCTCGATCCCGAAACCGCCCGCTCCATGCACGATGAAACCCTCCCCGACGACTATTACAAAGAAGCCGCTTTCTGCTCCATGTGCGGCCCGAAGTTCTGCTCCATGAATTATTCCTCGAAAGTCGACGAATACAACAAGCAGGTCCACGGCATCGAGAAGAAGGATTACTCGGACCTGGTGGAAAGGCTGGTATCGCTGAAGTAGCGCTGCATGTGTGGGGATAGCCGCTGTCCGGCCGAGCGAAACTCGGCTGCGGTCGCTTGGGGGGGAACAGGTCTCGGTCCGGTCCGTGCTGAGCGAAACTCCGCTGCACCTGGCTCACAGGCGGAGCGCCCCAAAGTAATCTCGACCGTCCCGCCAGTCTGCTCCCTTCGCCCTCTTCGCACAGACCGTCGTCGTTGCGGGCCTAGATATGCCGCCAGCGGAGTCGGACTTGGCCCGGGAATCCTACTTCCCTTCCAGCGTAATATCCCCCACCGATACGTGCGCCCGCAGTTCGTATTTGCCCTCGCCGTGATACTTCAGCGTCTTGCCCAGCCAGCCGCTGGTTTCGCCGTAGCCGTTTCCATTCACGTCGCCGATGCTGGTGCTGGCGTGGACCAGGCGATAGCCCGAGTGCCCGGCGTCAACCCGAATGTCGCCAACGCTTAGGCTCAAGTCTTTGTCGCCCTCGACGTTCTCAACGATCATGTCGCCGACTTTTTCATGCACATCCAGGCTGGTGTTGGGCGGGACTTCGAGCTCGACATCGAACTGCGTATTGCCCGAAGTCGGCGAATGGAATTCGATTCTGGCATCGTTGCCGTGGACCTCGAAATCAACTTTCGCGTCCTTCACATTTCTTTCACGCCGTGACTTGACCGTGTAACGCAAATGAATCTTGTTGGAATCGCCGCGGCGAATGCGCAGGTCGCCCACGCCAAGCCGCACGTGCAGCGTTCCACCCGCAGTGAAGTCACGAGCATCGGCGTGAGTCTCTTCGTAGTCCCAATGGTCCGAAGCAAAACAAAATGGAACCAGAAGCTGACAGGCGAGAACTACCTGGCGAAGCATGGTGAAGCGAATGAAGGATTTTCCGAGCACAGCGCACCTCCGGAGCGTACCAGCGCCTGACTGTGGTACGGGAAATATGTGGCCAAGGTTCCGGGAAATTTTGTTGCGGGCTGTCCGGGCCAGACCTATCCCTTGAAGTCAGCCACACCGTCCCACACCAGTTGGACGGCGATGGCCAGGATAAGAAAGCCGAAAATGCGGTTGATCGCTCCTACGGCGCCCGGACCCAGCCGACGCACCAGCGGCCCGCCCATGCACAGAAACAAGAAAACTGATAAAGCGACAGCGGCAATGCCGATCACCATGCCGAGATAAGCAAGCCAATTATCCACGTGCGCCGCCAGCGCCATAACGACGCCGATGGCTCCCGGACCGGAAAGCAGTGGCATAGCCAACGGAGTCAGTGAAATATCTTCTTTGTCAGTGGCTTCCTCGGTCTCCGCAACCGTCATGCGGCTGGTTGAAGTCACCATTCCCCAGGCGGTGTTGGCCACGATCAGGCCTCCCGCGATCTTCAGCACCGGCAGTGAGATGCCGAAGAAAGATAGGACGAAGCGGCCGAAGAACAAGAACACAACAAGAATCGCGAAGACGTAAAACGAGGTCTTGAGAGCAGTGCGCCGGCGTTCAACTGCCGGCCACGACGAGGTCAAAGTAAAAAAGATCGGGACGCCGCCAAAAGGATCGACAATAGGAAACAGAGCAAGGAACGTCGCCGCTGCCGAAGCCGGCAACGTGCGCAGAAACTGTCCCAGAGCGTGAGCGGACGTCATGCGTGGTTTTCTCCTGTATGGATCCTTTACCGATATCCTTCAAGCTGCCTGGCTGCACGTTCCAGCGCCGCCGTCAGTATCGCCAGTTGTTGCCGCACCCGTTCCGCATCGCTTTTGTCGAGAGCTTCGTTGACTCCCGGAATCACCACGGCGGCATAACCGGTGTATTCGCCCGGAGCATAAATCACATGGCGAAACCACGGCCGGTGAGGCAGTCCATCAGAGACGAGCAAAGCCCGCTCGGCTTCGCGCAGTGCCGAATTCAGTTGTTTCAATTTGGCCGGATCGTGGGGAGGATTTTTCTGCTTCGTCGCAATCTTGACGCCAGCCTCTTCAAAGCGCCGAGCCGCGGCTGACACGGCATTGAAATCGACAGGATGATCACCAAACTTGCCAGCGGCTCTCTTCCTCGCTGTGTCAATGTAGGCGGTGATCTCCTTACCGTATTCTTCATAATCGTAAGGCAGAACATCGGCATCCGCCATGCGCATGGTCTCTAGACCGAAGACACGCGCCATTTGCTGCTCATAAACAAAATCGGGATCACCGAATTTCTTGAACCAGGCGAAATTATCAAACACAGAGTGATAAACGCCGTAGGGGCCGGTAGAACCGATATCCGTCGAAGAGACACCGAGATGTTGCAAGAAGGCGGTATAGTCCGAACCGCTGCCCAGATCGCCGACCGGTACATCGGACTTACCTTGTGCTGCCGGAGGCCGGTAGTTCGTGGTCGTCGGCTCCTGTTGCGAGCCTTCCCCTCCCGGCTGATTAGCTTTCTGCCAAGCGCCATAAACGGTACCCCCTTGCGGGCTCGGGACAGCCTTGGTCACATCGCGCAAAAACTGCTTCAGGCTGGGTACAGATGAAGCGCCAAACTTCGGCCCGGAGACCGCTACATCCATGTTGAAATACGCCGAGGCCCGAGCGAGGTCAGACTCGTGTTGCTCGGCCCATTCAGTCGAGCCAATCAGCCCTTCTTCTTCTGCGTCCCAACTCCCGAAAACGACCGTGCGCTTCGGTTTCCAACCCGATTTCAGCAACTCGCCGATGCCGTGTATCGCTTCCAGCATCGCCACCGTTCCGCTGTTCGGGTCCACTGCACCATAGACCCACGCGTCTCTATGATTGCCCGCAACCACCCACTCATCGGGCAACTCCGATCCCGGCACGCGGCCAATCACATCCCAGATGGTGCGGAATTGATAGTCCTGTTTGAGTCGCAGCTTCACTTTCACCGGCCCCGGACCCACGTGATACGTGAAAGGTAGTGCGCCTTGCCATTCCCGCGGCGATAGAGGTCCGCCCAGATGTTCGAGCATCGGCGACACGTCGTGATAGGAAAGAGGCGTGACTGGAATCTTTGGCAACTGCGGCGACTGCTCAGGCGAAATGCGCTTAGCGTCTGATAGGGAAGGCACGGATGCGACGCCTGGGGTCGTGGGATCGCCGGGAAATTCGAACATGTAGCCGACAGACCCGCGCTGCACGCCAGTATCAGGCCGCCACGGCCCCTGCGGATATTTATCACCGCGCCGCCACCCGTCATCAGCCGGATCGGAATAAATAATCACGCCCGCAACCCCATGCTCCTGCGCCACAAAAACTTTAACCCCGCGGAAGTTCTGGCCGTAGCGCACCACGACGATCTTGCCGCGCACATCGATCTTCATCTTCTCGAGCTTCTCGAAGTCTTCGGGCGTACCGTAATTGGCATAAACCACTTCGGCCTCGGCATCTCCTGACGGAGACATCCCGCTGAAAGGCATCACCACTCGACTGTCGTTGTCGTAGGGATCGCCATCGACATGCTCGCGCGTAGGACCATGCATCGTAACCCCAGGAGGGGCAGTTACGTCCACGCTGACTTCCGAGGGATAGTTCATCCACACTTTGTATTCCACGATCTCCGTGTCGAGCCCGGCATCGCGGAATTTCTGTGCCACGTAATCGGCGGTGGCCTTGTCTTCGGGCGTGCCAGCCATATGCGGAACTTGCGTGAGCGTACGAAGATGCTGCTCCGCAAGTTTGGAATCAGGCACAGCAAGGAAGCGCGCCTCGGCGGCATTCTCGGCGGTGGCGTCGCGAAAGCCGAAGATGGACTGCGCGCCCGGCGGTTTCTCGTGTGCACTACCGACACTGGTGGACAAACTGGACAGCAGGACGGTCGAAGAACAAATTACCGCAGAAAAGAGTCGCATCGGGCTCCAGAGCGAAAGAAAGTACGGTAGCACAGGATGGTCGCTGCGCGTTTGCTCCAGCTGTGAACGCTGGTTCGCGCCTCCCAGCCCACGCAGTGAGCGTTTGCGCCATAGTCTCTGGAATCACCAGCTTCACCACTCGCACCAACCGGTGCCATAACCGGCTTATGAAGCGAGCCAGCATGACTCTTCCAGACCACCGGGCTGAAGCTGTAGACAACGATCTGGGCTCAGGAAGTTCCGCCTAGGCTTACGGCCGTTGTGCAAACCGCGCTACGGGAGTATCTGCGGGAACGAGGGTTTCTCCAGTGCATCGGCCCTTGAGAATTAGGCCGGCAAAACGAGGAAACGGGCAAAGCAACGTGACTGAGAGTCACGACCTTTCCCTGGCGGGCGTTCAGAAATGATTGGCGCGGTGCCAGTGGATAGGAGACCATTTTATTGCAAGCGATGTACTCCGAGTCACCGCACCTGCCCAGTCCCGACAATCTCGTACTTGCAAGAAGTCAACTCGGCGAGCGCGAACGGCCCTCGGCAATGTAGCTTCTGTGTGCTGATGCCCATCTCGGCGCCGAAGCCGAATTCCGCGCCATCGGTGAAGCGCGTAGAAGCATTCCAATAGACTGCCGCGGAATCCACGCTTCGGAGGAATTTCCTTGCATTCGGCTCGTCGCGGGTCACGATCGAATCAGAATGCTTTGTTGAGTAGCGGTTGATATGTGCGACGGCCTCATCCACATCGGCGACCACGCGGATCGCCAGGCACAGACGCAAGTACTCTTCGTACCAGTCCTGATCTGCCGCGGATCCCACATCTAATCCTGCGGCCAAACTGCGGGATTTTCCATCGCCGCGAACTTCGACGCCCGCTGCGATCAGCTTCTTCACGATTCGCGGGACATACTTCGCCGCAACCCTCTCGTGCACCAATAGTTTTTCCGCTGCGTTGCAAACCGAGGGCCGCTGCGTTTTGGCGTTAATAACAATGTCGTCCGCCATATCGAAATCGGCGGATTCGTCGACGAAGATGTGGCAGTTCCCCGCTCCGGTCTCGATGACTGGCACGGCCGAGTTCTCGGTGACGAACGTGATCAGACCTGCGCCTCCGCGAGGAATAATCACGTCCACCAGCGCACGCGCTTTAATCAACTCCTGCACAGATTCCCGGGTGCTTGAATCCAGCAGCTCGATAGCGCCGTCGGGCACCCCCGGTACCGCGGCGAGGATTTCGGCCAGTCGCTGATTGCTACGCGCTGCTTCTTTGCCGCCTCGAAGCACGATGGCGTTGCCAGTTTTTAGCGCGAGCACGGCAGTGTCGACAGTCACATTGGGCCGCGATTCATAAATGATTCCGATCACACCCAGCGGTACCCGCACTTTGCGCATATGCAGGCCGTTGGGTCGAGTCCACTCAGCTAAAGTCTCGCCAATTGGATCGGGTAAAGTAGCCACCTCGCGCACTCCGTTCGCCATTTCTTGAATGCGGGCCGGAGTCAGCAACAAACGGTCGCGCATCGCTCCGGCCAGGCCGGAGCTCTCCACATCAGCGCGATTTGCTGCCAGAATCCCATCCCTGTTCGCTTCCACCGCGTCTGCCATGGCAAAAAGTAAAGCATTTTTCGCTTCCGTGGAAAGCTGCGCCAGTTTGCTAGTTGCCTCGCGCGCACGCAGCAACTTTTCCTGCGTGGAGAGCACGGTAGTGACAACAGAAGCCATAATTCATCTCCCCGCGCGCGGTGGCGGAAAGTATGTTCCAATCTTACGCGCAGTGCCCATCGCGATCGCCCGCGGATGCCGGCCATTCACGATGGCCACATGCACTCCAGCCTCGCTGGCCAGTTTCGCCGCCCGTAGCTTTGAGATCATGCCGCCACGACCCAGCTTGCTTTTTCCGTTGCACTGCGCTTCCAAAGCCGGGGTTAGCTTGCGAACCACACGTTGCAACCGCGGTTTCTTGCGCCCCTTGGGAACGAAGAAGCCGTCAACATCCGTCAGCAGCAACAGCCAGTCAGCCTTGACAGCTGTAGCCAATAGCGCGCTCAGTTCGTCGTTGTCGCCGAAGGCCCCAACCAGTTCGCGCACCGAGACGCTGTCATTCTCATTGATGATGGGCACTACTCCCAGCGAAAGCAGCTCGGCCAGCGCATTCTGCAGGTTGCGGTAGCGAACAGGCGAAGTAAAGTCGTCACTCGACAGCAACAATTGCGATACCACTTTCTTACCGAAGAAAAGCCGCTCATACGTATGCATCAAACGGCTCTGGCCCACGGCCGCGCAGGCCTGCATGCCGGGAACATCCTTCGGACGCTTCTGCAGTCCTAGTCCCGACATCCCGGCCGCGATTGCCCCCGAAGTAACGATCAGGTACTCGTGCTCCGAGAGGTCGAATTGATCGACCAAGGCGCGCAGAATGTTGGTGTCAATCTGTCCGCCCGGTGCGATGAGGCTTGTCCCAACTTTAATGACAATTCGCATGTATGTCGTCTAGAACCCGCAACTGACTGGATTTGGAACCTACCCCTCCTGTTCCTGGCTATGGAAACTTCGCGCTGGAGAAACCGGGAGAATTCGGTGGGAGGGACAACTCCTCTATCCTGCCGTTAGAATGGCTTTCTGGCAAGCTGAAAATCTTGCCGCTTTGGGTCTCATGCCTGCTGCCAACGCCACCAGCCGCTTTTCCGACCGGGTGGAGAATTATGTTCGTTACCGCCCTGGCTATCCTGCGGAAGTCATTGATACGCTGAAGGCAGAGTGTGGGTTGAAGCCAGAACACGTCATTGCCGACATCGCCAGCGGTACGGGAATCTGGACCCGCGTACTACTTGAAAATGGGAACCAGGTTTTCGGAGTCGAGCCCAACAGTGACATGAGGCTGGCGGGAGAGCGGCTGCTGGCGGATTTCCCCACCTTCAGTAGTGTCGCCGGATCGGCCGAGGCGACCACGCTGCCAGACCGGAGCGTGGATTTTGTCACTGCCGCCCAAGCTGGGCATTGGTTCGACCGCCCGCGGTCAAGGCGGGAATTCGTACGGATACTCAAGCCGGTGGGATGGCTCGTGTTGTTGTGGAATGAGCGCGGTACAGATTCGACGCCGTTTCTGAGTGAATACGAACAACTGCTACTGACCTACGGAACTGACTACAAGGAAGTTCGCCACGAACGCACAACTTCGGTAATTCAGGAGTTTTTCGATCCAGCGCCGTTCGAAGAACGTGTGTTCCCCTTGCGGCAGGAGTTCGATTACGTCGGTCTGGAGGGGCGCCTACTGTCGTCCTCCTACACACCCGATCGGAATGATCCCACTCACGCGGCGATGTTGCGAGAATTGAGGCGGATTTTCGATAAGCATCAACAGTTTGATCGAGTCCTCTTCGAGTACACGACGCGCATTTATTTCGGCCAGATGACCTGACCTGGATTTCCTTGGTCTGACCTTGTCCTTTGGCTGTCATGTCCTGAGGCCAAACCCCTACTCGCTTTGATACGATCTGCTCTGGTAAAGAGGTCACGCAAAGTGTCCGACGAAAAATCATTTCACATGACATCCGACGAATTCCGCCGTCACGGCCACGCCGTCGTCGACTGGATCGCCGATTACCGCGATCGTATTGAGTCGTTTCCCGTGCTATCACAAGTGAAGCCAGGCGAGGTTCGCGCAGCGCTGCCGCCGAGTGCTCCTCTGCACGGTGAGCCCTTTGCTGCCCTGCTCAAAGACGTGGAGCAAATAATCCTTCCCGGCATCACGCACTGGCAATCGCCGAATTTCTTTGCTTACTTCCCTTCCAACAACTCCACGCCTTCGATTCTCGGGGATCTTCTGTCCTCAGGCCTGGGCGTTCAGGGAATGCTCTGGTCAACGAGTCCCGCCTGCACCGAACTGGAAACGCATGTGCTTGACTGGCTGGTTCCCATGCTTGGCCTGCCGGAAAAGTTTCTATCCTCCAGCACTGGCGGCGGCGTCATTCAGGACACCGCTTCCAGTGCCGTGCTCTGCGCTCTCCTGGCTGGCCGCGAACGCGCCACCAGTTTCACCAGCAATGAAAAAGGATGCGATGGGCGCCTCATCGCCTACGCTTCCACCCAAACCCATTCTTCGCTGGAAAAAGCTGCGATGATCGCCGGAATCGGCCGCACAAACTTGCGGCTGATTGAAGTGGATAAAGATTTTGCCATGCGGCCAGAGGCTTTGGCTCGCCAGATCGAAACTGATAAGAGCGCCGCTTTGATTCCCTGCTTCGTCTGCGCAACCGTAGGCACAACTTCATCGAACGCAATTGACCCCGTGGCTGAGATCGGGCGCATCTGCCGCCGGCACAATCTTTGGCTCCACGTGGACGCAGCAATGTCCGGCACAGCCGCGCTTTGCCCCGAATTTCGCCGCATTCACAACGGGGTCGAGCTGGTCGACAGCTACTGCTTCAATCCTCACAAATGGATGTTCACCAACTTCGACTGCAACTGTTTCTGGGTCGCCGACCGCAAAGCGCTGATTCAAACGCTGAGCATCCTGCCCGAATACCTTCGCAACCAGGCAACAGAATCAGGCGGGGTGATCGATTACCGCGACTGGCACATCCAGCTCGGCCGCCGTTTCCGTGCGCTCAAACTGTGGTTCGTGATTCGCCACTATGGCGTAGAGGGGCTGCAGCACCACATCCGCCGCCACGTAGCATTGGCGCAGCAGTTCGCGGAGTGGGTGAAAACTGACAACCGTTTCGAGCTGGCCGCGCCGGTTCCGCTGAACCTGGTCTGTTTCCGCCACAAAGGAGGAGACGCTGTAAACCAAACAATCATGGAGTGCCTCAACCACAGCGGCGACCTCTATCTCACGCACACGAAACTGGATGGGAAGTTCACCCTGCGTGTCTGCGTGGGACAGACCAATACCGAGGAGCGGCATGTCGAGAATGCCTGGAAGAGAATTCAGGAAGAAGCGGCAGGGCAGCCGCGCGTTAATACCGCATCTGGCCTACGGAACTGAAACAACCGTCAGCGTGACGGTGGATGAACTGTAGTTCACCTGGAAATGCTCGCTGGAATTGATGCTTAGTCCCTTCACGGTGGCGAACTGCCCGCTCAGCGTTTCGGGCAGAATCGTAAAGCTGTCGGCAATGACCGGAACAAAAATTGGCTGGAAGTCAAGGCGAAGAGTTTCGGCTTCAAATGCCTTCAGTCCGCGGGCATTGGCGCAGGCTTAGCCACCGCGGTACGAGCTCTTGTCGGAACAGCGGTACTCTGAGGCAGAGCCACGTCCTCTGGACTCTCCATCCAACTACGCACTTCCGGAAGCGCTTTCCGCATCGCCTCTTCGCCCGCGCGCACGAGGTCGCCTGCGTGTTTGAAGTCGTCGTATTCGAAAGCGGCAACGTCCGGCTCGATCACAAGATCGGCTGCACTCCTCCACAGGGGAGCCATTCTGTCTTGCGCGATGGCGAAAGATTGTCCGATCACGTCAAAGAGATGACGCGGGGCGCCATTTCGTGCCCACTGTCCTCTCAGATGAACCGCCAGCACGCGCTCAGCGCCCATCTCGCGCAGCGGCTGCGAGGGCACGGGATGCGACAACATCCCATCCACCAGCCACCGTCCGCGGATATTCACCGGCAGAAACATTCCGGGATAGGCGCAACTGGCTCGGATCGGTTCGATAAGTGATCCAGAATGAAAGACCACTCCTTCGCCAGTGTTGAAATCGGTGGCAGTGACGCCCAGAGGAATGCGCAACTCTTCGAAGGTTTTCACCTTCAAAGTGCGGGTCAGGAAGGCAATCATGCGATCGTTGCTGGCAAAACCATAGCGAGAAAGAGTCCAGCGGGCGAAGGTTGTAAAGCGAGCCGAGCGGGCCACGCCTTCCAATTCCGTGGGAGACAGACCGCTGCAGTAGGATGCTCCGATTAACGCTCCCACACTGGTCCCAGCCACGATGCGAACTGGAATGTTTTCTTCCTCGAGGACCTTCAGCACGCCGACATGCGCGATGCCGCGAGCGAAGCCACCACCCAAAGCCAAGCCAATGATAGGGGTGCGCTGTCCCGGGAGTTCGAGAACCGTCTTGCGGGAAAGCTCCCGCCCAAATGCCTGCACCGACCGGATAATCTTGTCCAGACTTTTCACGGCCTACTCCAAAGTTCCAGCAGCGCTCCTGATTGGTTCAAGACTGCTTCAAGCACCACTTGCACACCTACTTATTAAGATGCCACAAGCAGGCGCCAGGACTACATGCCACGTACGTGCCAGTCTGTATTACCGAAGATTTCGTAACCGAGTTACCCTGCGCGCCTACTCGTGCGATCCAAGTGACTAACTCCTGTAATTCTGCTAACTTGCGGACATGGTACGGGAGATTTCCGCTGGCGGAGTGGTGATCCGGAAGGGGAAGGGCGGTTGGCGGATGGCCGCCATCGAGCTGCCCCTTGCGCCCACAACCGGCACTCCCCGGTCAACTAAACGTGTAGGGCATAGGCCAAAACGCGTGATTGCCCTGCCCAAGGGCCTAGTCGATCCCGGAGAGCCTCCATTGGAAACCGCCCTGCGCGAGGTCCGCGAAGAGACCGGCCTAACCGCGGTTCCCATCACCAAGTTGGCCGATATCAAGTACGTGTACGTGCGCTCCTGGGGCGAGGGCGAGCGGGTATTCAAGATCGTCAGCTTCTATCTGCTGCGTTACCATTCCGGCCGCATCAACGACATCGTCCCAGAGATGCGAATCGAAGTGAAGCGCGCTTTCTGGACACCGTTGCCGGAAGCACCGGCTCTGCTGAGCTACAAAGGCGAGCGCGACATAGCCCGGCTTGCGTTGGAATATCTCCAATCCCTTCCCCACACATAACCCTTGTGCTCTCGGCATTGCGATAACCTCAACCAAGTTGCTAATGTGTTCTGCACATGAGAAATGGAGCGCGGAAGACCTTCGCGCGGCTTTGGCCGCGGAGAGCTGCAAGGCCCTTAAGCCATTAGGAATGGGAATTCTGAGTAACCAATGATGAAGCGCATCAATAAAGTTGCCATCCTCGGAGCCGGAACCATGGGCGCACGCGTTGCCGCCCACCTCGCCAACGCTGGTGTTCCCTGCTACCTGTTCGACATCCTCCCCCCGGATGTTCTTCCCGGTGCGGACGCGGCCATGCGAAATAAGATCGCTGCCGCCGGACTCGACGCGGCCAAGAAGTCCAAGCCCGCAGCTTTCATGGAGCCTTCCCTCGCTCGTCTCGTCAGCGTTGGCAACTTGGAAGACGATTTGAAGAAGCTGGCCGATGTCGATTGGATCATCGAGGCCGTGGTCGAGAATCTCGAAATCAAACGCGCGCTGCTGAAAAAAGTCGAGGCCGTCCGAAAGCCCGGCACGATTGTCACCACTAACACTAGCGGTCTGCCGGTAAGCAAGATGGCAGAAGGCTTGTCGGACGACTTCCGCCGGGCGTGGTTTGGCACGCACTTTTTCAATCCGCCGCGCTACATGCGCCTGCTCGAACTTATCCCCACGCCTGAGGCCGACCGCGCTCTGATCGATGCGGTCTCTCACTTCTGCGACGTGCGCCTGGGCAAAGGCGTAGTCCTCGCCAAAGACACGCCCAACTTCATCGCCAACCGCATCGGCACTTTTTCAGTGCTCAACGTGATGCGCCTGATGCAGGAGTTGGACCTCACCATCGAAGACGTCGATGCGCTCACCGGACAAGCTGTCGGCTGGCCCAAGTCCGCGACCTTCCGCACCATTGACCTCGTAGGCCTCGACATCCTAAGCCACGTAGTTGCCAACATGACTGGGCAAGCCGGTGTGGGGCCGGCGTCCTCGCCCGCCGATGCTCGTGTGGGGCGGACACTCCTGTCCGCCACTCTTGACGAACGCAACGATCTCAAACTTCCAGATTTTTACAAGCAAATGCTCGACCGCAAATGGCTCGGAGACAAAACCCAAGGAGGCTTCTACAAAAAAGCGAAAGGCGGAGAAGGCAAAGAAGACGAACGTCTTGCTCTCGACTGGAAAACGCTCGAATACCATCCCCGCCAGAAGCCGAAGTTTCCCGCTCTCGACATGGCGAAGAACATCGAACACACGGGCACTCGCCTGCGCGCGCTCCTGGGACTGGAAGGCACCCCGCAAAAGGGCGACAAAGCCGGAGCATTCCTTTGGGCAGCGCTTTCCGACCTTTGGACGTACTCCGCCAATCGCATCCCCGAAATTTCCGATTCCACCCTCGAGCTCGACCGCGCCATGCTTCTCGGCTTCAACTGGGAACTCGGGCCCTTCGAGCTCTGGGACGCCGCCGGAGTCGAAGCCACCGTTGCCCGCATGAAGAAGGAAGGCAAGCCCGTGGCGGCTAATGTCGAAAAGCTTCTCGCCTCGGGCAAGAAATCCTGGTACGCCGACGATCCCAAGACCGCATCTGGCCGCATGTTCTTCGATCTCCCCAGTTCCACCTACAAGCCAGTTCAGGTTCCTGCGGGCGTGTGGTCGGTCACAGTAGCAAAAAAATCCAACGGAGTAGTAAAGAAAAATTCCGGAGCGTCCCTCGTCGATCTCGGCGACGGCGTGGCCTGCATCGAGTTCCACAGCAAGATGAACTCGCTCGGCTCAGACCTCGTCAGCTTGATCACTCAATCCCTCAAGCCCGGAGGCCCCGGTCACAATTTCGACGCCTTCATCATCACAAACGACGCCACGAATTTTTCTGTCGGCGCCAATCTCATGCTGCTGCTCATGAGCGTGCAGGAAGAGGAGTGGGACGAGGTCGACCTCGCCATTCGCCAATTCCAGGGCATGACCCAGGCCATCAAGTTCTCGCCTAAGCCTGTCGTGGTCAGCGCATTCGGACTATGCCTGGGCGGCGGCACGGAAATCTCGCTACACGCCGCAGCCCGCCGACCTCACGCCGAGCTCTATACAGGGCTGGTCGAAGTCGGCGTTGGCTTGCTCCCCGGCGGCGGAGGCTGCAAAGAGATGTTACTGCGCGCCGTTGACAGCGCGCAGTCAATCCGTCCCGGAGGCCGCGGCGAATCCATCGAGCTGATGGAAGCTGTGAAGCGCGCGTTTGAAACCATCGCCACCGCCAAAGTCGCAACCTCCGCGCATGAAGCCCGTGGCCTCGGATTTCTCTCCGATTCCGACAACATCACTATGAACCGCGAACGCCTTCTCTCCGACGCCAAGACCCGTGCCCTCGAACTCGTCCGCGCCGGATACGAACCGCCTGTCCCCCGCATCGACATCCCCGCCCCCGGCGAGAATATTCTTGCCGCGCTCAAAATGGGCGTCCACCTCATGCGTCAGGGGGACTACATCACCGACTACGAAGTGAAGCTAGCCGCCACAATCGCCGAAGTTCTGTGCGGTGGCAATATCACTCCAGGCACGCCGGTAAGCGAGCAGTACATCCTCGACTTGGAACGCGAAGGATTCAAATCACTGTGCGGCGAGAAGAAGACGCAGGAACGAATTCAGTACACCCTGAAGACGGGGAAGACGTTGAGGAATTAGCGAAGGTGACCATTTCACAGTGTTGACCTTGAATCCTAGAAACTGGCCGCTGCTACAATCTATCGCCATGCGAAGACTTGTGGGATGTGCTGCTGTAATGCTGAGGGTCGGAGCAGTAACATGCCTTCTCGGGCTCCCTCTGGCCAACGCTCAGAAAGAATCTCCTCCCGACGTGCCAGATTCGATCGAAGCGCCCGCGGGTGAAGAGGTTGTTCTCTTCGCGCACGCCACCGGATCGCAGATCTACACCTGCCAAGCCGGGGGGGACGGCAAGTTCACTTGGACCCTTTCGGCTCCTGAAGCCGACTTGCATGATCGTCAAGACAAGGTGATCGGTCGACACTATGCTGGCCCAACCTGGAAGCTCAAGGATGGCAGCGAAGTCACAGGAAAACGTGTGGCCAGCATCGACTCCATTGATTCCGAATCCGTTCCATGGCTGCTGTTAAACGCGGTGGCGCACGCAGGCAAAGGCGTACTCACCACGGTAACGACCATCCAGCGAGTACACACACACGGTGGCCAGCCCCCGACCGAGGGTTGTGATGGGTCTCATCGCGACGCCGAAACGAAAAGCACTTACAGTGCGGATTATTACTTCTACACACGTGCTCGGTGAAGCCAAAAGATTTTTGCAGCGCTTCGTCGAACGCTCCCGTGGCTTTTTCTGCGTCCCCATAGCCGTTGCGCGTGCTGATGAAGCTGACCCGTTCTCCTTGTCCGTAGACGGTTTCCATGGCAATCCATACATCACCTTCGTTTTGACGATTGGCGGCCACGATTTTTCTCGAGACGGCGTCGAACTCTGCCCGTTTTTCCGGTTTCACCTGCACGACGTAGACGTCGAGGTATTGCTCTTGAGCTTGGCCGGCAGCCAGCGCCGCTAGCAACATCCCTGCGACTGCGACAAGGCCTTCCCCTTCATAGAAACCTCCTTTGTCTGAATGGAAATGTCTGATTGGCTTCTTCCGAGCGTGGGCCACGCAACTCCCAGCCGAAGCCTTGGTCAACTGTGAAAGGGATACTGTGAAAGGGAAAACATGCATTATGTAACCCACAGCGCGATGTCTCATCCGAGCTTGCGTTCCACTCAAAATCAGCCGATCCTTAAGCGAGGGGGGGACGCAGCGCAATGAGTTGCGTCTGTAGAGGACCTAAGTCCTATCTGTCCAAGATTTTGGCCTTACCTCTTTCAAATCTGAATTTTGCGAACGAATTCTTGCCAACCCAATGATTCCAATAGACCAAGGGGGGAGAGGATCCGGCCGATTCCCTCGAAAAGATGCGTGCAACCTCGTTGTGCACCAAAAGTAAAAGAGGCTCGGCAGCATTTTTCTTGGTCAGATCACAGGTAGCAGACACCCACTTTGGGCCGAGGTTCGGGATGGACGTCGCGGGCATCTGATACTTTAGACGAGCATAGCGCCGCGCGGCTGAATGCTGACTGCTGAGCGCTAAGTGCTCGCTGAGAACCGAGAATTGCCATGAGAGAAGTCATCATCGCCTCGTCCGTTCGCACGCCCGTGGGACGCGCCTTCAAAGGCACGCTCCGCGCCACCCGTCCCGATGAACTCGCCGCGGCCGCCATCAAGGGTGCGCTTGAACGAGTGCCGCAGGTTGATGCCAAAGAGATTGAGGACGTGATCCTCGGCTGTGCCATGCCCGAAGCCGAGCAAGGGATGAATGTCGCCCGCATTGCCTCGCTCCGTGCCGGCCTGCCGGTCGAGGTCTCAGCGCTCACCATCAACCGTTTTTGCTCTTCCGGCCTGCAGGCGATTGCGATGGCGGCCGAGCGCATCATAAGCGGCGGCGCGGAAATCATTGTCGCCGGTGGCGTCGAGTCGATGTCGATGATCCCCATGGGCGGCCACAAAATTTCGCCGAATCCCTGGCTCGTGGATCACTATCCCGACGCCTACCTGAATATGGGCCTCACCGCCGAACGCCTCGCGCAACGTTTCGGCATCACCCGCGAGGCCGCGGACCAGTTCTCGTTGCGCAGCCACCAAAAAGCCCTGGCTGCGTTACAAGCTGGCAAGTTCGCGGACGAAACCGTCCCCGTGCCCGTGAGCTTCACCACGCCCAACGGCTCGAAGCCAAAGCGCCAGGAAATTATTTTCAAGGTCGATGAGGGACCGCGCTCCGACACCTCGCTCGCAGCTCTCGCTGCGCTCAAGCCCGCGTTCCACGCTAAAGGCACGGTGACTGCAGGCAATTCTTCGCAAACCTCTGATGGTGCGGCCGCCACCGTGGTCATGTCTGCGGAGCGTGCGAAGGCACTCGGCATCAAACCGCTGGCGCGCTACGTTTCGTTCGCAACGGCTGGATACAAGCCGGAAGAAATGGGACTCGGCCCGGTATTCGCGATCCCGAAAGCTCTGAAGATGGCAGGGCTCAAGCTCTCTGACATCGACGTGATCGAGCTGAACGAAGCCTTCGCCGCGCAATCACTCGCGGTGATCAAAGAAGCGGGGTTGGATCCGGAGAAGGTCAATCCTAACGGTGGGGCGATTGCGCTCGGGCATCCGCTCGGCTGCACTGGCGCGAAGTTGACGGCGACCATCATCCGCGAACTCAAGCGTCGTAACGCCCACTACGGTCTCGTCACCATGTGCGTGGGCGGCGGCATGGGCGCTGCCGGCATTTTCGAAAACCTTTAACCACAGAAGACATAGCGTGGCATAGCCGCAACCAAAACAGTCGGTAAGCTTTTACTATCAGCTGTTGGCAATCGCTTTAGCCAAAAGCCCCATCGTTCGCGCATCCTGAAATCGCATTCGTCTTCCGGAACCGGG
>Ga0207646_10000693_pt1 | contig 43567 bp, 31 predicted proteins | sample KBSK5502metaG_FD_184343 | JGI IMG/M metagenome (GOLD analysis project Ga0207646, IMG submission 184343) | Corn, switchgrass and miscanthus rhizosphere microbial communities from Kellogg Biological Station, Michigan, USA - KBS K5-50-2 metaG... | ecosystem: Host-associated > Plants > Roots >... | reverse complement strand
TCCTGTCGCCGTTGTGATTGCGGACGACCGCTACACTGCTCGCGACGCGCGCGACTTGATCGAAGTCGATTATGAGCCGCTGCCAGCCGCCATTGACCTTGAGAAGGCAATGCAGCCTGACGCGCCACTACTGTACGAAGAATTCGGCACGAACGTTGCCCTGGGGATACACCCGCCTACGGATGAGATCGACAAGGTTTTCGAGCAGACAAAGGCCGATGGTGGCGTTGTTGTCAAACAACGCCTGGTCAATCAACGACTTATTCCTAACGCTATGGAGACACGCGGGGTGGTAGCGGAGTTCCGCAAAGGGGATAAGAAGCTTACTGTATGGAGTTCGTCGCAGATTCCGCATATACTGCGTAATATCCTGTCGGCGCTGCTTGGTCTTCCCCAGCACCAGGTGCGTGTGGTCGTACCGGAAGTTGGCGGTGGCTTCGGCTCCAAGCTCAATATCTACCCCGAAGAAATGATGGCGGCTTACGCTGCTATGAAGACGGGGCGCCCTGTCAAGTGGATTGAGGACCGCAGTGAGAACATGGTAGCGACGATCCACGGACGCGACCAGGTTGACTATGTAGAGGTTGCGGCTACCAGGGAGGGCAAGGTAACAGGCCTCAAGATTCACGGCATCTCTGACATGGGAGCGTATTCACAGCTTTTCACCGACATCATCATGATAGCCCTTGGGTTCCCGGTGTCGGGTGGGGCCTATGACATTCCGGTAGTGCACATCAGTGGTGATATCGTTTTCACGAACAAAACTCCCACCGATGCCTATCGCGGAGCGGGTCGCCCCGAGGCGACCTACATCATAGAGCGGGCCGTTGACCTGGTGGCGCGTGAACTGGGCAGGGACCCGGCTGAGATACGCAGGCTCAACTTCATCAAGCCGGAGCAGTTCCCGTACAAGTCGGCTGCCGGGGCCGTGTATGACAGTGGCGACTACGAGGCCGCCCTGGACAAGGCACTGGCGATTGCAGGTTATCAGCACCTGCGTGCCGAACAGGCTCAGAAACGCGCAGAGGGTAAGCTGGTGGGTATTGGCCTCTCCTCCTATATTGAGGCTTGCGGCATCGGTCCCAAGGGGAGCGCGCCGGTTGGTCTCTATGAGAGCGCTCGCGTGCGTGTCGAGAACAGTGGCACCGTGATGGTCTACACCGGTTCGTCTCCGCATGGACAAGGCGAGGAAACCACGTTTGCCCAGATTGTCGCGGATGAGTTTGGTATCCCGATAGACAACGTCATGATCATGCATGGCGATACTGACTCCACGCCAGAGGGTCGTGGCACGTATGGGAGTCGCACCACGGCGGTGGGTGGCCCTGCGCTCTACACTGCTGTCCAAAGGCTGAAGGAGAAGATGAAGCTGATCGCCTCCTACATGTTGGAAGCGAGCGCTTCAGACGTGACGCTGGAGGATGGCAAGTTCTTTGTAGCAGGCTCACCACAGAAAGCTGTTTCCTTTAACGAAATAGCTCTGACGGCTAACTTCTCCAATACGCTGCATCCGAGTATCGAACCCGGCCTGGAGACGACGGCTTTCTGGGAACCGCTATCGAATACCTACCCTTTCGGCACACATATCTGCGTGGTCGAGGTAGACAAGGATACCGGAGTAGCGGAGATTACACGTTTCGTAGCTGTTGACGACTGTGGACGCCAGCTCAATCCAATGCTTGTTGAAGGCCAGGTGCATGGTGGTCTTGCCCAGGGCATTGGCCAGGCCATGTACGAGGGAGCTGTCTATGGTGAGGATGGACAGCTATTGACGGCAACACTGACAGACTATGCGATGCCTCTCACCACGGAGCTTCCGCACTTTGAGACTGATAGCACCGTCACATTAAGCCCCGTCAATCCTCTCGGTGTAAAGGGTGTCGGTGAGGCTGGTACGATTGGTTCTACACCGGCAGTGGCGAACGCGATTGCTGACGCGCTGGGTGTAGCGCATGTTGATATGCCGTTTACGTCGGAGAAGCTGTGGAGAATCATCCACCAGAAGTAGGGGCACAATTTATTGCGCCCGAAAGGAGAAAAGAGCATGTCTGTTCCAGCAGCATTTGATTACCATCCCGCTACGTCGGTGGATGAGGCGATAGCGCTCTTGCAACAATATGGTGATGATGCCAAGTTACTGGCGGGTGGGCATAGCCTGTTACCCACGATGAAATTGCGCCTGGCGCAGCCCGGGCACCTGATCGATCTCGGCAGGGTCAGCGGCCTTTCCTATATCCGGGAGGAGGATGGAGCGGTCGCTGTAGGTGCGATGACGAGGTATGTGGACATTGAGGGTTCGGATGTCATCAAGAACTATTTCGCCCTGTTGCCCGAGGGGACGGCGATGATCGGCGACCAGCAGGTGCGTAACCGGGGCACTCTCGGCGGCAGCGTTGCTCACTCGGACCCTGCTGCCGATACACCTGGTATGGTGCTGGCGCTGAGGGCCGATATTGTGGCGAAAGGGCCGAACGGCGTACGCACCATTAAGGCTGACGATTTCTTCAAGGATCTGTTCCAGACTGCGCTGCAGCCAGACGAGGTTGTCACAGAGATCCGGTTCCCCAAGCCACCTGTGCGCACCGGCAGTGCGTATACGAAGCTCCCCAACAAGGCTTCGCACTATGCTGTGGTCGGATGCGCGGCGGTTGTCACCCTGGATACTGATGGCACCTGCACATCAGCCAGCGTGGTGATCACGGGAGCATCGGTCAAGCCAACCCGCGCCAACAATGTCGAGGCGGGCCTTGTTGGTAAGAAACTGGACGAGGCAACGATTGCTGATGCTGCGAGTCACGCGGCGGAAGGACTGGAGCTGGTTTCGGATATCCACGGCTCTAAGGAATACCGGGCACAGATGACTGCCGTGTTTGCGCGTCGAGCGATTGCAAAGGCGGCAGAGCGAGCGTAGACGCTGGGTAGAGGCGAGACCAATACCTGCGGGAGTGCCGAGAAGCTGTTACACATTCATACGTGACAGCTTCTCGCATTCCACTGGCTAACATATCTGCCAGCAGTAGAACTCCGTTTGCTGCTGGTGATTGATGATGCCTGGCATTCAAAGCGGGTGGTCCCGCTGCGCATATTTGATGACGACCCGTTTTCCCCCAATCGCTCTTCAATTTGCCCCTAATGACGCGATCACCATACCTGAGCTGATTCATACAATGCGTGGCTCAGGATATATCTTACGGGAAGCATGGATGATTACACACGAAAAACACACGCAATTTTTACACTCATCACTCAAATTGGGAATATTTCGTCATAAGCGTAAGGTAGGAGGTTAAGGTTTCTCAATATCCGATTAGTACTTTTCTGTCAGAAGATCATCTGCCGATGAATACCTCCTCTCTTCTGTAGAGTAATATCCTTCTTGTGTCATCTGTAGTCAAAATGTTTCAAAGCGTTTCAGCGTGGTTACCTGATGGAGCTTTCCTACATCGAACACGGACATCACACATTATGTACGAGCGGATGACTTGCGTTCGGAAAAGAGAATGCATACTCTGGAAGAGTTTTTCGTAGGTTCGTACCGGTATCAACGAGGGGCAAGTGACAGGATTGATACGTGTGCTGGGTATACGATGGTTTGCCCAATGCCCTATCTGGAAAGAGGAAGTAATTTCTATGCGTCAGCGATACAGGCATAAGGTTGTCTCGTCACCTGCACGATATAAACATTTTTCCCCGCTCATGCTGGCGGGCTTGAGCGTGCCAGCCGTGCTTATGATTATTGCCTCGGCTGTGTTCATACTGCCGCACCTGGGTTCTCACGCAGCGGCGGTTAATGGCGATTGCACTTTGCTTGTGCCTCCCAAACCGCTTTCGGCTCAGGGGTTGGCCACACCATATCAGCTCGTCGCAACTAATCCGGAGAATGGTCCGTGCAACGAGTCGAACAAAGCACAAGCTGCTTTTGTTCAAGGAGCGGTGATCAACCCGGCAACCGGCCAGGTTTCCATTTACAACCCGCTCGTCATCGACCAGGGAACTCAGCCCGCTGCCGCTCCCGTGGTACCACAACTCCCGGCCAATGGCGTCGTAGCGCTCTGGTTTGGGTTCAACGGGAATAATCTCACGCTGCAAGATACCAATGGCAGCTTGAAACAGGGCAGGTGTGTCAACGGAGTTAACGGCTCCATCTTTGGGCAGTTCGCCTACTGTAATGCCCCAGCCTTCTTCAGAGCGGCCAAACAGGCTAGCGGAGCTGGTTTGTTGAACCCACTGCCACTTGGCATGGCAAATGATGGGAAACCCTGTCCCTCGGTTCGTGATTTTGGTCTTGTGGACATGGATCAAAGCGATAACGTCATCACCACCTATCTTGTAACCGCCAACGGGCAGACGGCTCAGATGACCACCGCCAATGCGGCTGCATTACAAAATGCCCAGACGCAAGCCAACGGGAGCGATAACCGTCTGCTGGCGGTGGCCCTGGATAGCGCGTTGGGATGCACCCCCTGGATGGCTCCCGACCTGGCCGATCCAGGCCACATGTTGCCTGCGCTGCCGCTCAACGAACTTCAGGCGGCTGCGCACCAGGCACCTCCCGTCGCGCATGTGCCGGCGGGCGATCCCATGGTCCTCAACAACAATCAGCCCGATCTCAACAAGATCAACGCTTATCGTAGAGGCGTCGATCAGTCTGCCGCAGCAACGTTAGGGGCTGCCAGCACGACGACCTACTGCAGGCACCTTCTCGCAATAGGGCCGGTGCGTATCCAGCTTGATATGCAGTTCACCCAGGGACAGAATTCGCCTGACCCGGCGGCTGCCAATACGCTCTTCACCTTTCTCGCGCAGCGTTTTGTTGCCAGCTACGGAGCCAACGGGCTGAACTGCGTGGGTTTATTGAATATGCCCGACCCTGTAGCGGTAACAACCGATGGGAACGGTGTAGCCATCAGCGCAACTTTTAATGCTGGCAATACTGACACACAGAGCCAGAACACCAACCCGGCGACCGGCGGAGATACTACACCGACAGCGGGAGTGCCTACAACAACGGCCACGCCTACTTCGAGTCCGACGGTATTCCCAACGACGGGCATAGACGGGACACCAACGCCAACGACGGTACCTGATACAAACCCAACCGCTACGCCGACTCCGAGTCCAACGCCGATACCGACTACCAATCCAACCGCTACGCCAACTCCCAGCCCAACGGCCAACCCAGGTAACTGATCTACCCGCAAGCATGAAGAGAAAGGATAGAGCATTTCTTGAGCCACAACCAGAGAGCCTCATTGCAACCACTTATTTAGCCGGGGGGATCATTCCTAGTGCTCGGGTTTGACCCAGACGCCGCGTTCGTGCATCAGGTCAATCTGCTTCTGAATGACCTTTTCGCGGTACTCGGCGTGCTTCATGGGTTCGCGGTCGAGATAGAGGTTTTTAGGATAGATGGGCTGCTCATACAGCATCTGGTAGAGTTCGGTGCGCAGGTCTTTCATCCAGTTGTCCCACTGGGCGCGGGCGCGGTGATCGCGCAGGGCCTCGATATCGATGACACCTGCCACGTAGGTTGAGCCAGCGCCATAGTCCTGGCGACCCACGATCTGCCCCTTGTAGTTGATGACAAAAGAACGACCACCGAAGGTATCGATGGCGGTATCGTCTTCGGGGAAGAGGTAGTAGGTGCCCATATTGGGGGCGACGATATACATGTTGTTGTCGAGGGCACGGGCGCGGCTCTGGATCTCGAAGATCTCGTTGCCGGTGGCGGGATGGGGATAGGAGGCGCGGTAGACCACCTCGGCACCGTTCATAGCGAGGGCGCGAGCATTTTCAGGATAGGATCCCTCGTTGGCCATCATGATACCGAGGCGCCCGATTTCTGTATCGACGACGGGCCAGAAGGCGTCGAGGTTCCTGCCGTAACGTTCGAGCCACCAATCCAGGATGTCGTGCGGGCAGACTGAGTGCTCGACTGGGAAGAGGGGCGAGACCTTGTAGTGCTGCAAGATCACCTCGCCCTGGGGATCGAGGATGAAGCCGACGTTGAAGAAACGGTCCTTAATTTCGGGGTGGCGGGCTTTGGCCTGGGCCATGATAAAGGCGTTGTAAGTGCGGGCGATCTTGCCCAGGGCTTCGGTCTCCTCGCCAGGGATGTCGATAGCGCATTCCCTCGCGAACTGTACGTGGTCGAGATCGAGTACCTCGTCATTGAAGGCCTGGAGAGCGCCTTCGGGAAAGGCGATGAGCCGAACGGGGAGATCGAGGCTGGAGAGCCAGGAAGCGGCTTTGACGAGATGGGAGAGGTGTTCAAGGTTGCGTTTAATATCGGCGCGGCTGCGAATGCCGCGCACGGTGGGGATGAGTCCGACGGCGGTGTAGGGCTTAATCATGCGTTGCTCCTTCTATGCTTTGTTGTGTGAGGGACCATTATACCAATAGAAATGGTCAATAGAAATGGCCGATAGAAACAGAATAGTACAGCTAGCGCTGTCCAGTCAAGACCGGGAGCAGAGAATCTGGTGTTCGCCTTATTCGTTGTAGTAGGTAGATTTATTGGTTTGATAGTTCAGCTAGAAAATATGAGGCTATGCAGGATATACGTATAGGGCGCTGGGCGCACACGCTTGTTCATTATTGTTTGTCTGTCGAGGCGGGAGAGACTGTTGCAATCAGGGCTACGCCACTGGCTGCGCCGCTGGTGGAGGCTGTGTATCGTGAGTTACTGCACGTGGGGGCCTATCCACTGCCGTTGATCGAACTGGAGGGCCTTGAAGAGATTCTGGTGCGTGAGGGGAACGATGGCCAGCTTGCTATGCCTCATCCTGTGTTACATGCGATGGCGGAACGTATTGATGCGCAACTCTCGATTGGGTCGAAGGGCAACACAAAGTCTATGGGCGGGGTTGAGCCAGGACGTATCGCCAGGCGAAGGCAGGCGGCGGCGAATATTGCGAGGGTGCTGCGCAGGCGCGAGCAGGAGGGGGCGTATCGCTGGGCTTCGACGCTTTATCCAACGGCAGCCTATGCCCAGGATGCTGAGATGTCGCTGCACGACTTTGAGGAATTTGTGTTTGATGTGTGTTTCCTGAACGATGCAGATCCGATTGCGCGCTGGAAAGAAGTTTCGGTACAGCAGCAGCGCCTGGTGAACTGGCTTGCGGGGCATAAACGGGTGCATATCCTGGGAGAGGGTACGGACCTGAAGCTTTCGATTGAGGATCGCGTGTTCATCAATAGCGACGGCAAGCGCAATTTCCCAAGTGGTGAGTTTTTTACGGGGCCGGTTGAGGATAGTGCGAATGGGGTGATCCAGTTTGATGTGCCTGCGTCGTTTGAAGGCCATGCTATCGAGGGGGTACGGCTGGTATTGCGCGAGGGAAAGGTGGTTGAGGCGAGTGCGCGGCAGGGGCAGGATTTTCTGGAGCAGATGCTGGAGCTGGACGCTGGAGCGCGATACCTGGGCGAGTTTGCTTTTGGGAATAACCCGCGTGTGTTTCGCAGCACCAGGAATACGCTTTTTGATGAGAAGATGGGTGGTACTGTGCACCTGGCCCTGGGTGCGAGCTATCCGGAGACGGGCGGGGTCAACCAGTCGGCTCTGCACTGGGATATGGTATGTGACCTGCGCCGCAGTGGTGAGGTGTGGGTTGATGGTGTGTTGTTTTTGAAGGATGGGAGGATGGTGGTGGGCTGACCCGGTGCATTTGGGTGGAGTAGCATGTGATTAGAGAAGCCTGACGACCACAAGCCTTTCTAGGGCGGCCACGAACCCTTTCAGGGCGGCCGCGAGGGTCGCCCCTACTATGATATCAATCTTCTGGTGGGGCGAGATCAGAGGCGGGTTTTGTATCATTTGTGTCGCTTGTGTCATTTGTGTCACTTGTGTTGTTTGTATCATCGCTGATAATTGCGCTTTGCCTTGCAATTGATGGGTGATTAAGGGTGGTGAACTTTCCCCGGTATGGGCGGACGATATCCCCGGCCATGCACATCCGGTTGAGCATCAATCGCAGCGGCTGGTATTTTAGCCCGGTTAGCTCTACAATCTCCCTGGCGTCGAGCGGACCTTCGGCATCCTTGAGCACTCTAAGAATCTCCTGGCGCTCGAATGAGAGGTTCGTGCCGGAGTTGAGCAGGGTTGATGTGATGTGGTGGTTTTCTCCAAGCCATTGAATGTAGGGTGTGCCATGTTCGTTTTCAACTACCTGGTGGGTGAGGTTGGAGGCTAACTTGCTGAGGTTGTTTTTTGAGGTGGCGAAGACGCGCTTTTGTTCGTCGTCGGGGTCATGGGCGACAAGCAGGGCAGTGCGGGCGGCGGCGATGATGCCGATTGAGCCAGCTCCGCGATAGAGCACTTTGTCAGAGGTCCCTTTATTGAGGTGACGAATAATCAAGATGGCACAGCCGTTGCGTTCGGCTAACTGCGCCAGCGGGGTGAAGACCTCGCGCACATCCTGGTCGCGGGAAGAGTCGATATTGCGTCCCAGAATGGCCATAAGAGGGTCCAGGACAACCAGGATGGTGTTTGTACACTTAATCTCCCTTTCCAGGTCATCCAAATCGCGTGAGAGTGAGAAAGTACGTGCGTATATCCCGAGTCTTTTTTCATCAAAGTCTTCAATGGTGTTGAGCAGGAACACTTTTGATGGGTCGCCTCCTGCCGCTTCCATGCGCGGCTTGATGGTGTCTTCTGCACTATCTTCAGGAGCTATCAAGATGATGTTGCCCTGCCTGCCGGGTGTGTCGTCGGGCATTGGGCGTCCTGTTGATATACAGGCGGCGATATTGATGGCGAGCAGTGATTTGCCCATGCCCGGGTCGCCATCCAGGATGGTGATTTTTCCGAGGGGGATGCGTCTTTGCCATAGCCAATCGATTTGCTGTGCTTTAACCCCTGAGAGCTTGACGCCGGGTGGCTCTATGATGAGCCTGATGGGAGCTTCGGGATTCTCTAGTCCGGACCTTATTTCCGGGTCGTCTGGCGGGGTATCCCTGGCTTGTCTCGCGGTTTCGTAAGCTCTCTTGATTGCTTCCTGTATTTTGTGTTCTTTTACTCCTTTCTCACGCATGAACTTCGCTCCCCGGGCAAATCCTGCGTTAAGCTCCTGGCGTTTCTTTTCGCGGAGTTCTTTGTCGAGGCCGTCAAGAGCTTTGTTGAAGTCGCGAATAAGATCCCGTTCGTCCTTATAACTCATGTTTTGTCCTTTCGTTGTGATTTTTGAATGCCTGCATGTGAGGCTTGGGGACGATTAGTTTGGGGTAGGTGTTTCGTTTAGTTGGGGAATTCAGATGTAGGTGTATCAAAAAAACTCCTTCTTGTCTCGTCAAGAGCGGCGAGACAAAGTTATATATAGAGTAAGCGAGAAGCAGCGCTGCTCGCTCCTAATTCCAGTATAGGGTATGGGTGGAAAAGCATGGGCGGGTGTAGATGAGTTCCGCATCCACTACGGGCGGAGGACTTTCGCAGCTTTTTTGAGGCTATGCCTCTGTTTCTGGCGTCGGGCCGGCGACCCTGACAATCCGGGATGAACATCTTTCAGGGCACGCTTGCTATCGGATATGGAGTGCAGGTATTTGCACGGAAAGGTTAGCGTGCCTCACGAGAGCGGAGTGCAATTTCCTGAAGAAGAGCTTGCCCTCTGAAGAGAAAACGGTTACTGGTCGCCTGGTCGTGGTGGCGGAGCGACCAATCGACCTGGCGGAGGATCAGGTGGGCCAGATACACACTTAACACGGACAGAGAAGCCCGTTCTAACGCGTATCGCCACAATTGCTCGCGGAGAGCAACGTTGTCGTAAATGTAGAACAACAAGGTTGCGAGATCGAAAGCAGCATCTCCTGCACACGTCGCCTCCCAATCAACTACGCCGCTAATCTCTTGGTGGTGGATGAGTACGTTTGAGGGCTGGAAGTCAAAATGAACGATATCATTGATCTCCGTGGGTTCCTCTTGATGCCTCAAGACCAGCTGTTGTAGTTGATGGAGCAATGCCGCCGTCTCAGGCGAATGCTGTTGCAGTGAGGTGTGTATGCAGTACCCGTGCCCTCCGAATAATAGTGTGTTCACGACCTCTTGAGGCCAGTCACGTGGTCCGGGAGGTGCCTGTCCCACCTGTAACTCATTCAGCGCTATCAGACGAGAGAGAAAGGATTCTGTCAAGAAACGCATGGGAGTGCCAGGAAGGGTGGTTTGTACGAAGTAGGTTCCTCCAAGTGCATAACCAGACCAGACATATGCGGGAGCAGGGTATCCTTTGGTTCGCAGATGATCTGTTACCTCTCTGACATAGTGCACCTGGCTCGCGTGTTCCAGGTCTGGTCGCCATTTCAACACATAATGCTTTCCACGGGAATCAACGATGGCGAAAGCTCCTTGTTCACCTTGCGCATACTGCTCGACGAGCGCAAAGGTGGTGCGGTGGATCTTATTAATCTGCTGGAGCAGCTCTGTGGGTTTTATGATGTCTTCCTTTCTCAGTTCACTCAAGGATATCATCCAGTGATACCTGATCCTTATCTCGCTGCTTGATAGGGATTGTACAATGCCGGGACTCCAGAGCGACTTATGGTGTGATGCTGGGTGGACGGGATTCAAAGGGTGGCAAGGTAGCGGAGAAGTCGCTGGCGAAGCGTTGGATGTACTGGTCAAGTAAGTAGTTGACGCGGTCGGGGTCCTGGGCAGCGACGACGAAGCCGATATGATGGCGCTTGTTGAGGCGCCAGACGATCTCGGGGTCCTGGTAGGCCGAGGTGTCCGGGTATTCCTGGCGGGCCAATGTGATGATGACTCCTGCATAGTTTTGCCGGTGCTGCGGCAGTTGATAGGATTGCTCATCCGAGGCAAGCTCGATCGTGGCCCACTCGCGCCAGAGGTTGATGCCGGTGGATGCATCGATCAATTCAACGATATTGGCGCCGCCTACACGCGCGGCGGTTTCGAGGAAATAAAAATGGCCCTCCTCACGCCCTTTGATGAATTCCATGTGGGTTACGCCATGCACCAGTCCGAACGCGCCGATGACCTGGCGGCTCAAGGCTTTTAAGGTTAGCTCGTCTTCGGACCCACGGTGAAGCGTGCGGGTAGTGGAGATGCCGCCTTCGTGGAACACCTCCAGGGGCGGGCGACCATAGCGATGGGCCTCGGCAAAGACTACCTGGCGGTCGAAAACAAGGGAATCGACATGATACACGTCGCCGGAGATGTAACGCTCTAACAGGTAGAAGGATTGCTGGTCACCGAGCACGTCCAGGCGCGACCATAATTCTTCAGGGGTATTGATTTTGGCGATGCCAATGGTAAAGGCTTCAAAGCGCGGTTTGAGCAACCAGGGTGGTGGCACACGCGCCATGTACTCGTGGAGCCTGCCATAGTTCAGGACATGGACGAATTCGGGCACGGGGAAGCTGTGCTCCTGTGCTTTGACACGCATCGCCAGTTTATCACGGAAGTACCTCATGGTAGTATCGCCCATTCCTGGTATGCGCAGGTGTTCTCGCAGGGCTGCTGCCGTTAAGACGTCATAATCATCCAGGGCAACGATGCGATCGATGATGCGCGAGCGGGCGAGGAAGCTGACACCGCGAATCACCTCGTCCACTTTTGACAGGTCGGGCATGTAGAACAGCTCATCGATGCTCTCACGGGGCCAATTCGCGTTCTCAAGCGTTGTCACGGTTAATAAGATTACATAGGATCCCCGGCGCTTGAATTCGCACATGAATTCCTGGCCTTTTTCGTAGCTGGTAATGCAGAGGATAGTTTTCTGAGATTGGTTTGTCATCGTCATCACTCCGTGGTTGGTTCTCTTCAGTATGACAGAAAATGGGTATGATGCCTCTGTCATCGCCAGTGATCACGGAGCGGAATCCCTGCCCTGGGATTTACTCCGGGAGGTGAAAATGCCTTCTCTAAAAGAAAAGTATAGCATACCCGGAGGTTGATGTTGTTCAAGATGCTTTGTGTTTTGCGCCTTTTAATTCCATCAGTGTGCCTTGTGGGTTCGCTTGGATGGCGTTGACGCCGGGGAGTGCGCGCAGTTCGCTGATTACTTTGGCTAAAGCTCCTTGGCCAGGAACCCGGCAGATAAGTCCGATGACTTCACCCTCCGGTTCAGATTGTACGCTTAGTTTCTCGACGGTGACACTATTACGAGAGCAGATGTCGTAAATGCAGGGGATGAGCTGGCCTGTTACCGATGTAACGTTCAGGTGCAGGTGATATGTACCTGCCACGCGGTGAGGTACGATAGCATCTTCCACGATCCGTAGTAGGACTAACACAATGAGTACTATAGCCGTTGTGGCTGTCGCTTCCAGCAGCATTCCAGCGCCACAGGCTATGCCGATTGCAGCGATTACCCAGATAGATGCTGCGGTTGTAAGTCCTTTGACGCGCTCGCTTTCACGGCTCAGGAAGATGGTGCCCGCGCCCAGGAAGCCGATGCCGGCGACGATGTAAGAGGCGATGCGTGTGGGATCGAGCGTCACGTGGGGTATAGCAAGCAGGTCCAAGAAGGCATAGGCCGAGATGATGGTGAAGAGAGCGGAACCGAGGGAGACAAGGGCGAGGGTGCGCATACCGGCCCCGCGTTCTCTTTGTTCGCGCTCGACGCCGACGATGGCACCGAGTAGAACTGCCACTCCCAATCGCAGTAAGATTGTTGGGAACGAGATCATGCGATTTTGCCCTCTTTGGTTGTCGTTCCGCTTTGGATGAGCTGGTAGATAGTTAGAGACGATGACAATGTGATCATGCTGCTCACGGGGATATTATAGCAGCTACGTCCAGGGATTGGTGAGGGCTTTCTAACCTCCCTGAAGAAAGGTAGCATGGTCTTTTTGTTGTTTTACTCTGCTTTCGTTGAGTGGCTATCTGCAATCTAGCTACTTGGAACTGGCGGGCTCTGAGATGCTTTCTCGCCACTTGCACCAGCCTGTGTTTTCTGCGACCCATTAACGATGGCAAGCACCTGTTCGCGCTCCAGTACCTCTTCTTGCAGGAGAGCCTGCGCCAGGCGTTCCAGGGCATCGCGGTGCTCAGTCAAGACGCTTCGAGCCTGCTGATGGGCTTGCGTAATCAGCTGCTCGACCTCGGTATCCAGGCGCTGTGCCGTCACCTCCGAGTACACCCGATTGTGGTCTTCCAGCGGTTGCTGGTTGAGGTAGGGACTATCGATCGCCAGGTCATAGACCACCGGGCCCGTTTGCTCGCCCATGCCCCACGCGCTCACCATGCGCCGTGCCAACTGGGTGGCTTCCTTGAGGTCGCTCTCCGCACCCGAGGTGATGTCTCCCAGCGCGAGTTCCTCCGCGCTGCGACCGCCCAGGGCGACGGCCAACCGCTCCATCAGGTAGGTGCGCGGTAAGTTGCGCCGGTCATCTTCTGGCAGGAACTGGGTGACACCAAGCGCGCGCCCGCGTGGCACAATCGTCACTTTGTACAGCGGATCGACATCGGGCAGCACCGCTGCCACCAGCGCGTGCCCGCCTTCATGGTAGGCCACGATCCTGCGCTCCCGTTCATCCATCAAGGCTTCCCGTTTGCCTCCCAGCAGTAGTTTGTCGAGCGCATCCTCGAAGTCCTTGCGGTCCACCTGTGTCTTGCCTCGCCGTGCCGCAGCCAGCGCCGCCTCGTTCACCAGGTTTTCCAGGTCTGCTCCCGAGAAGCCCGGTGTCGCACGTGCCAGGTCCTCCAGGTTCACATCAGGCGCCAGGGGGACGTTGCGCGCGTGGATGCGCAGGATGGCTTCGCGCCCACGTCGTTCAGGCAAATCTACCGTGACCTGCCGGTCGAAACGCCCCGGCCGCAGCAAGGCTGGATCGAGGACGTCAGGGCGGTTCGTGGCGGCAATCACCACAATGGCATCGTGCGTCTCGAAGCCATCCAACTCCACGAGCAGTTGCTCCAGCGTCTGTTCACGCTCATCATTGCTCGCAAAGGCCGCGGCGCCACTGCGCGTTCGCCCGATCGCGTCGATCTCGTCGATAAATACGATGCAGGGAGCGTTTTTCTTGGCCTGCTCAAACAGGTCGCGCACGCGGCTGGCTCCCACACCGACGAACAGTTCGACAAAGCCGGTAGCACTGGCGCTAAAGAAAGGCACGCCTGCCTCGCCTGCGACTGCACGTGCTAGCAAGGTCTTGCCCGTGCCTGGAGGGCCGACCAGCAGCACGCCTTTGGGAATATGTGCCCCAATCGCGAGGTAGCGCTGTGGATTGCGCAGGAAGTCGATCACCTCGCGCAAGTCCTGCTTGGCTTCGTCGACACCCGCCACATCAGCGAAGGTCGTCGATGGACGCTCTTCGTTGTATAGTTTGGCACGGCTGCGACCCACTCCAAAGATGCCTCCTCCTTGCTGCGACTGCCGCATGCTGCGCAGGAGCATGTAGCCAAAGTAGACCAGCAGCAAAATGGGGAAAGCATTGAGCAGTATCGTCAGGGCCGTCTGCCACCAGGGAATCTGCACGGGCTGAGCGGTGACCTGGACGCCGTTTTTCTCTAGCAAAGGAAGCAAGTTGGGATCGCCCGTATCTGGCGCATAGCTTGTGAAACGCGGATACGTAGCGGTGTTGTTCCCGGTGCCGCTTTGCTGCTGATGAATAGGCGTTTTGAAGTCGCCGGAAATATTATTGCCTGTGAGCGTCACGTCCTTCACATTGCTGTGCTGCACCTGCTGAAGGAAGCTTGTGTATGACAGGTTGATCGTCGACTGCTGCCCACTCAAGCCACCAAAGATGAGCGGAGCGTAGAAGATCAGGTTGATGACGACGATGAAGATGAGCCATTGCAGCCAGAAGTTCCGCCTATTGGGGGGGGTTCCTTGCGGTCCAGACCCTCCAGGTCGTCCGCCCGGTGCGTTAGAGTTGTTTTGGGAAGGGCGAGGGGACTGACTCGTTTCCCGTTGGCGAAGCATTAGCGTGGTCCTCGTGCTTTCCATGATGCAGATTCTCCTTTTTTCCCATCCTGCCGCGATCGTACGTTTTTTATGTGACGGTAACGACCTCCCAGTATCTCTCAGAAACAATTATACGATATTTACCTGCGCAACCCCTTTCGAGCAGGCGAAGGAAATGGCAAAGGGTGATCTAAAACTCCTGCAGCACCGTTTCCGTAGCCTTGTGCGTGGTTGTGAGGCGGTGTACCGGGAGCGATTGAAAGCGGAAAAGGAGTACGAAGAGGATGTCGGAAGATAGACTACCAAAGTATATCACGCCAATGAGGTGCCATGTCGTGGCCTGTCTCGCGCCGCCTCTCGCCGCGTTCGGCAACGCAGTGCTCGCTGCATGTGTTCGTCTGTTCGTCTGAAAAGCCTTGACAGAGAGGAGAGAGTTAGCGTATACTATTCGTGCCTCCTGGAAGACGCGCGACACTACCAGGCAGGCCATCAAGGGGTGTAGGAACCTGCTATCTAGACGAAGGAAGGGCCAGGGACCGAAGGACTTGATGCAGACCTACATAGACAGGCGTAGTCCTTCACAAGTCAAAGTAGGCCACTGAGGAGAGACTCGGAGAGGAAATGATCACTTCTCTTCGGGCCTTTTCATTTTTGGGGCGGGTTCACCAAAAGCGGCGGTGAACCGTTACTTCTATGAGGCAATGCGACGACATAGTTGACCATTAACATCACCCTATGGTCAACACGATCACAAACCCATCTTCCACCCGCCGGACCATGATCGGTATCTCATACGTTTTCCCGCTGCGCCGGCCAACGTGGCGCAAAAGCGCGAACGGGCCGCGGGAAGAGCGGGCAAAGTTGCGCATGAGTGGATTGACGAAATGTTTGACAAAGGTTCGCAAGCGCCTATTGTCTTTGTTGATGAGAGTCTGTTGGTGTGGGGGCTTCGTAGGCGGGTCAACTTGCATACTTCCTTAAGTATAGCGTAGAATAGTAGTACCTGATCTATGTGTGCTGGAAAGCACTAGTTTTTTTATTGGAGGCCTGATTGGACCAGGAACAGTTGACCACAATTGAAGATGTACAGCGGGCGATGTTTGCCCAGCATTATATAGCCGATCGCAGCCTGGCAACGGCGGTGTTCCTGGCGCTCAAACGACGCAAGCCACTTTTGTTAGAGGGTGAGCCAGGGGTGGGTAAGACGGAAATTGCGAAAGTTCTGGCGGCTATTCTCGATACGAGGTTGATCCGCTTGCAGTGCTATGAAGGGATCGATGTGAGCACGGCGGTCTACGAGTGGAACTATACACGCCAGATGCTGCATATTCGCTTGATGGAGGCGGCGGGTATCAATCGCCAGGAGGAGCTGAAGGAGATCTTCGGCCCCGATTTTATGATACAGCGCCCGCTGCTGCAGGCTATCGACCCGGCTAACACCAGGGCTCCCGTGCTGCTGATAGATGAGCTGGACCGCAGCGACGAGGAATTTGAAGCATACCTATTGGAGCTGCTTTCTGACTTCCAGATAACGATTCCTGAGATTGGCACGATTAGCGCCAAAGAGACGCCTGTCGTGATTATCACCTCGAACCGCACGCGCGAGATTCACGATGCGCTGCGCCGGCGCTGCCTGTATTTCTGGATCGATTTTCCGACACTGGAGAAAGAATATTCGATTGTGCTGGCGCGGATGCCGGAGGTACCCGAACGGCTGGCCAAACAGGTGTGCGCCTTTGTACACGAGCTGCGCAGCGCGGACCTGTTCAAGGCCCCGGGTATCGCGGAGACGCTTGACTGGATCAGTTCCCTGCTCGCGCTCGACCAGTTGGAACTCGTCGAGGGGCCGGTGCGCGATACGCTGGGTGCTCTGCTCAAGTACCAGGATGATGTACTGAAAGTGGGCGGGAACGACGTGCACAAGATGTTGAAGAAGGCCCAGGGAGTTTCCTGATGAATGCACTGCCCCAGGAGAATGGCAACTACTTTGTCTTACGCCCCTTAGATATTGAGCGTGGTGAGCGTCTGCTCTATCGCTTAACCGAGTTCGGGCGTATTCTGTGGGAGGTAGGTATCGATGTGGGGCCGCGTAAGCTGCTGGACCTGGCTGAGACGCTGGATTATGTTGACATAACGAACAAGGAAGATTTTTACGATACGCTCAAGTGCAGTCTGCTGCCCAGGCATGAACAGGAGCCCCTGTTCAACCAGATGTATCTGTATTACTGGTACATGCGGGACCGGCAGGAGAAGAAGAAGACGGGCGATACGCCGGGGACGGCCAGGCGCGATGAGAGGCAGATGCGCCTGCCTCCATCGGAACTCAAACGCTTAGCGGAGCATCTCAACGCGCCAGCCGAGCGCAAGGATCTGCGTACTGAGATGCGCGAGAGCGAACGCAGGCGGCGTGTGGATGAGTACCTGAAGGAGGAGGACGATGACGACACGTCCAACCCGCAAGGCACGGCGTATAGCGCAATCGAGGTGTTGAGGAAGAAGGATTTCGAGTCGTTTACGTGGGACGAGGTGCAGGAGGCCAAAAAGTTGATGGCCGAGATGCGCTGGAACCTGGGGCAGCGTCCAACGCGCCGTAAAAGGCCTGCCCGGCGCGGCTCGTATCCCGACATGCGGCGTATCGTGCGCCGGAATCTCAAGTACGGGGCGGAGTTGCTTGAATTGACGTGGAGGGAGATCAAGTATAAGCCGCGCCCGCTGGTGATCATCTGTGATATCAGCGGCTCGATGAGCCTGTATTCGCGGCTCTTACTGCATTTCATTCACACCATCTCGAACGGGTTGATGAATGTGGAGGCGTTTGTTTTTGGGACGCGGCTGACGCGGGTTACGCGCCAGCTCAAGCGGCGCGATGTTGATGATGCGGTGCGCGACGTTGCCAAGACGGTGCAGGACTGGTCGGGCGGAACACGGATAGGCGATGCGCTGCACTTCTTTAACCAGAAGTGGGCCAGGAGGGTGCTGGGGCGCGGCGCTGTGGTGCTGGTCATTAGCGATGGCTGGGATCGCGGCGACGCGAGTGTGCTGGAGGTGGAGATGGATCGCCTGCAACATAGCTGCCACCGGCTGATCTGGCTGAATCCACTACTGGGGTCGCCCGATTACCGGCCATTGACGATTGGCATGAAGACCGCGCTGCCGTATATCGATGATTTTTTGCCTGCACATAATCTGGATAGTCTGATTAGCCTGGGGAATCTTTTAGGAGCCATTGACGACAGCCGGCCGGTGCGCAGCGTGGCGGCACGGCGCAAGGCGGTGGCTGAGTGGAGCAAGCCCAGAGTGAGTGTGTAAGGTGTGATAGGACGACTGCGTCGGTTCTTGCCCGTTCTGCCAACGACGCTGGCGCGTCTACTGACTTCGTCAGTCAGGCAGAACGAAAGGCACTACTGACTAGCGTCAGTCAGGTTGGTGAAAGGAAGGCAGGATTTCGATGCGCGATGTATTGCCTGATGTAGAGCGCTGGCGCGAACGCGGCGAGCGTGTGGCGGTTGCCACTGTAGTGACGATGTATGGTTCGGCACCACGCAGACCGGGTGCAAAGCTGGCGGTGAGCGAGCGCGGTGAGCTGTCGGGTTCGGTCAGCGGTGGGTGTGTCGAGCCAGCGGTTGTGGAATCCGCGATGGAAGTGATTAAAACGGGGAAGCCGCAGATGCTCGAATTTGGGATCAGCGAAGAGGAGAATTTCGAGAAAATTGGCCTGTCGTGCGGCGGCACTATACATGTGTTTGTTGAACGGTTAGATTGGTGAGAGCGTTATGGGCGATCTCTATGAAGAATTAAAAGAGCGGCTGAAGCAGGAAAAAGGCGTGGCGCTGGCGACGGTGGTGCGCGGCGAGGAGCATGTCGGCGCAAAGCTGCTGGTATTGCCGGATAAGAGTACGCGCGGCACACTGGGCAACGCGGCGCTTGATGCCCTGGTGGTTGAAGATGCTGAGCGTGCCATCTGGAGCGCAGACGCGGGGACACGTACCTATGCCGTTGAGGGGCCGGAGGGAGCAGAGGCTTTTGATGTCTTCATAGAGGGTTTCCCGCCCCCGCCTACGCTGGTGATTGTCGGAGCCGGGCATATTGCCATTCCGCTGACCACTTTTGCCAAGACGCTGAATTACCGGGTGGTTGTGATTGATGCGCGCAGCGCCTTCGCCACGCGCGAACGCTTCCCTCATGCTGATGAATTGATCGTCGCGTGGCCTGATGAAGTGCTGGAGAGGATGGAGCTGTATCCGTCCACGTCGGTGGCGGTGTTGACACATGATCCTAAATTCGACGAGCCTACTTTGAAGGTAGTACTTTCGCACCAGGTGGGTTATGTGGGTGCGGTTGGCAGCCGGAAAACAAAGGAAGAGCGCGATGAGCGATTGAGAAAGCAGGGATTAGCGGAGGAGCAAATCAGGCGTATTCATGGGCCGATCGGATTGAATATAGGGGCTACCTCACCGGAAGAGATGGCCCTGGCGATTATGGCCGAAATCGTTGCGACGCGGCATGGGAAAGATGCGGCAGCGGTGCTCGATTGGACGAAGAAGTGAAAAACGCAACTTCGTGGGCGCTGGTTCGTTCTGTTGCTACCACTTACTCTCTCTAAGCAAAAAGACAGTCGATTTGACAGGAACACCGGTTTTTCCACCGGTTTGCTAGGGGCGTTTTGACCCATCAGGCATGATTGCACCTGTGAGTGACCAGACTTGCTCGAAGAATTGTTCGGTAGTGGTGCCTTTGGCTCCGCTTCATAGCTGGCTCTGTGAGAAGATACCGACAGTTTTCTTTAAGATGTCGCGCTCCTGCCTGGTGACTTCCAGTTCACGCTCCAGGCGACGGATTTCCTCTTGCTGAGCCTCCTGCTGCTCGCTCTGCAATGGTACAAGGCGCTGTCGCTGAATCCCTGCACTCCCGCCACCTGGCTCAGCAGTTTCCCGCTGCTCTTGACTAGCTGCACCACTTCCACTTGGAACTCCCGTATTCAGGTTTATGGTTGTTTGCCCATCTTGCTCTCTTCTGGTAGAGTTGTACATTCCACGTTTGCTCACTCTACCAAATCGGAGCGAGATCGCGCTTCTTGAAAAGCTCGCAATACCCCATCTTACCGCGAAGGCCAAAAGCACGAGAGCAATGCATGCGAGCGCTATATTGATGGGCAGGGTTTGTGAAAGCCCCACTGCTGAAACGGCCTTGCTGCTACTCGCTGCCATACCCGCTAGCTGTTGCCAATCGCTCTTTAGCTTAGTGAATACCTGGCCAGCAAGAAATAGCGTATTATAGTCTTGTGCATACCATTGATTGACCAGCTGTGAGGTGACTTTCGTACCGCTCTGCGATTGATTCACTGTTGCCTGAAGTGCTAATAGCACTTGTTTTTGGTACATCTTATATTGAGGCCAGTCTATGCTTACAACAGCGTCTAGCACAGCCTGTTGATCGTTCAATAGTTTGCCGTCAGTACTGGTACGTTCTAAGTAAGCGCGGACGTAACTCATATTAGGGGAGGTCGCCAGTTCGAAGCTACTTTGATAGTTTCTTACCGCCTGGTCGAAATCCTGTGCACGGGCTGCTATATCGGCTTCTATTAAGTCACCGGAGTTAGACAAAGAGGGATCCAGGATGCTGTTGTTCCGGCTCGCAAAAGTCTGATAAAAGCGCGACCCCAGCTGTGCATACATTACTTGCAGATTAGTTTGCAGCTGATCTGCGACTGTCTGAGCATCAACACTGGTTTGGACAGCCTGTGATCGCTTATTCAGTGAAGTGAGATAAGAGCCGGACAACCAGATGATAACTGGTATGGCTACCAAAAGTGTTAAAGCTAAAAAGATGCGACGGAAGCGAGGAATGTTGCTACTGGATTGCATCATAGGATTCCGTCCTTTCTCGGGTAGCATGCCATCCTGCGGAACAAGTACGCGCTCTAATTTCCCCTCTTGTGAAGAATAGCACTACAAAAAAAGTATCGAGCACTTCCCCCAGCTAAATATATACAATCTCAGCAAAAAATGATATGTTTAGACGAGAAATCCACCCTTTTATCCTAGTGAACGAAGATGCTCCTCCTTATCTCTATACCCGGCCGGAAAGCGAGTAAAGATGTACCGCTCCGCGCAGGTCGGCTTTGAACAGGAAGGCTCTGCTCAGATCAATAATACGGTTGTCCTTGTCTATGAGACTAGACTTGTGCAGGGACTGGACAAGCCCCCGACGGTGTACCGCCTGGTCGAACGGCATCACCAGGAGCACCCGGTCAACGAACCCGCAGCGATGTGTGAGACGGAGACGCAGCGCGACGAAGCCATGAGCGGTGAGACTGAGACCGCCTCGTGAGTGAGACACGAGCAGTCTCAGCTCTGGTGAGCACATAGCGTCTCACGAGAGGTGAGACAGAGCGATGAGACTGCTTTCAAAAACGTGTGTTCACCCGTTACTGCCCAGCAGTGCGTGAAAAAGAATGCATGAGTAGTAGCAGAAGCAAGAGGTAAAACGAATGCAGCTAGTTGAGCAACATTGCATCAGGAAAAGTGACCCGCGCTATGCCATCATCGATGATGCGGCGTTCAAGTCCAAGAACCTGTACAATGCTGCACTGTACGAGATGCGGCAAGCGTTTATCCGTTCCGGGGTCTATCTCTCCTACGAAGAGATGGATACGCGCATGCAGCCGCATGAAGCCTACAAAGCCCTTCCAGCAAAGATGTCACAACAGGTCCTCAGGCAACTGGCTGATGCGTGGAAAGCGTTTCGTGAGGCAAAAGCGGCCTATGAAGAAGACCTGTCCAAGTTTACCGGACGCCCACGACTGCCAAAGTACAAGCACAAAACAGAGGGGCGCAACCTCCTGATCTACACCATGCAAGCGGTGAGTCGTGGGAAGAGAAGCTTGCAACGTGGCATTATCAAACCCTCGATGCTGCCTATCGAGGTGAAAACACAACAAGACCCTAAGCAAATCGATCAAGTTCGCATCGTCCCTCGTAACGGCCATTATGTTGTTGAAGTCGTGTACAGCAAAAAACCCGTCCAGGCGCAAGTAGACCCCGCTTTCTGCGTAGCCATTGATCTAGGTGTCACAAACTTAGCGGCGATAACAGCAAACCGTGTAGGGTTCATCCCTCGATTGGTTAACGGTCGTCGGCTCAAAGCCATGAACCAGTGGTATAATAAGCGCATGAAAGAGTTGAAGCTGTGCCTTCCCAAAGAGGAGCGAGAACGTGTCACGAAGCAGATGGAGCAGATTACCAACAAGCGTAACCGGCAGATCAATCACTACCTGCACACCGCCAGCAAGCGGATTATTGACTTTCTGGTAAAGGAAGGGGTAGGAACGATCATTATTGGGAAAAATCCACTCTGGAAGCAAGAGACAGGCATGGGCAAGCGCAACAATCAAAACTTTGTGGCTGTTCCTCATGCAAGGTTCATTGGCATGCTCACGTACAAAGCGTCTCTTGTGGGCATCCAGGTTGAGGTGCAAGAAGAGAGCTACACGTCACAAGCGAGCTTTCTTGATCTGGACCCGATCCCTACCTACAAACCCAATGATGACACGGAGTACAGCTTTAGCGGGAAGCGGATTGGACGGAGAAACCGTTTGTATCGCACGAAAGGTGGAAAGATCATCTGTGTGGATGTCAACGGCTCATACAACATTTTACGTAAAAGTAAACCTGATGCCTTTTCGGAGGCAAAGGGAGTAGCGGGCTACGTAGTTCACCCCTTACGGCTTGCTGTTTAAGTCGTACAAATCAAACAAAAAATGTGGCGTCCATAGATGCCCACACGTTTTGGAACTATAATTGGTCTGTGTTATGTATGGCTAAGCTCTTCTTAAATGTTTTCTAATGAGAGGGATTATTATGAGCTCGTGTGAATTTTGTGGCTCGGAGATACCTGAGGATGCCAGGTTTTGTGGCAAATGTGGACGGCTATCCCGGGGATCGCAGCAAGCGGCGAATGGCAATGCCGCAGTGGATCGAAGCATCCCCGGCCCCGCGAGTGTGCCTGACTCTCAAAGACGCTCTATTCGCAGACCATACCAATATCAGCCTCCATCCCCGCGGCAGTATCAGAATTCACCAGGAGCGGCAGAGCCAACCGGGATTTATTCGCCCGTGGCTGCTCCGGTACAGCAAGCGCCTAAGGTTGCACCCCAGGGCGTTCAGTCGTACCCCAATGCTCAGCCGCAGGGGCCGATTTATATAGGGGGACCTGGACCAAGTACGGCGCGACCAGTAAAGCCGCCGCGCCGCCCGGCGTATAAACGTAAGGGTTGTTTGATCAGCTTTGCGGTCGTGCTTTTGCTGCTGGTGGTGTTTTTTAGTATAGCCATTCCTACGGTACAAAAAGTACTGGCTTTCGGGTCCGCCATTTCCACGCAGTCGCCGCTAAGTTCGCAAACAGGCTACATGGGGGGTAGTGACCGGGTGAACATACTGATGCTGGGCTATGGTGGCAGCGGCCACGATGGCGCGTACCTGACCGATTCGATGGTCATCATGAGTCTGATCCCGTCAAACCACCATACGACCCTGATCTCCGTGCCGCGCGATCTGTGGGTGCAGAATCCAGCCAATTCGGGTAACTATACCAAGATCAATGCCGTTTACCCTACAGCAGCCGGGGCTGACAACACCGACCCGATCGCCGGTGGCATTGCCACGGCGCAGAAGGTCTCGCTGGTCACCGGTTTGCAGGTCAACTACTGGATGACCATCAATTTCACCGGATTCCGCGACTTTATCAATGCGATTGGCGGGGTTGACGTGGATGTGCCTGATTCGTTTACCGCCAATTACCCAATAAATGATGATCCCAGCATTAATGCGGGCTGGAAGGTTATACACTTTTCTAAGGGTTTACAGCACATGAGTGGCGAGACGGCGATCGAGTATGCTCGCGCCCGTTATGTGACCGTCAACCTGGCGGAAGGAACCGATTTTGCGCGTTCGGTACGCCAGCAGATTATCATGAAAGCTGCGCTGGCGAAGTTGAAGGATTGGCATACCTGGCCCCATCTGTTTAGCGCGATGGATGCATTGAAACGCACCATTTATACAAACCTGTCCCTGGCCGATCTTGGGATGTTCGCTCTAAAGATGGATTTGAATAACGCGCATCGTGTGGGATTGAGTTTTTCAAATGTCTTGACAAATGGAAATATAGGTGGCCAGTCTGTGGTGTTGCCGCAGAATGGTAACTGGCAATTGATTAAGGACTATATCAAGCAGCAACTGTACAATTGATGCTTGCTGCTTTAAGCGGCGATGAGGGGCCAATCTATGCTAGAAGAAGCACGAAAAAACCCTCGACTGATTGGCGGCGTCTATCAAGTGGGCCAGGTGATTACTACCGGCCCGATGCTTACTGTGTACAGCGCATACAATCGCAACACAAGCGACGTGGTGGGGTTGCTGGTGCTGGAGTTGCCTCCAATGATCGACGCCGAGACTGCACAGCGGCTGCTCGACCCCCTCGAGAGGCGGCGCCTGGTGAAGTCCTTGCATGTAATCCATGTCTATGACTGGGGTATTGATGGTTCTCGCGCTTACATCGCGACCGACCCCCCAAGGGGCGTTGCGCTGCGACATGTGTTAGACAACGAGAATATCGATTTGCGGCGGGCGGTTGACTTTGCGCGGCAAATGGCGCGAGGGCTGGTGGCGTTGCAAGCGCAAGGGGTGGTGGATACCGATATGCGCCCCCAACTGATCACTGTGGATATGGTGGGGGTTACGGATCGCGTGCAACTCGATGATGTGGGCTTACGCCTGTTGCTCAGGCGACTGGGCTATGTGGATAGCCAGCGCGGTGATGATATCGGGTATCTTGATCCGCGCTATGTGCCGCCAGAATTAATTCAAAATGGACAGATAGGGCCCTGGAGCGATGTCTACCAGTTGGGGCTGCTGTTGTTTGAGCTGGTGACGGGTCGAGTTCCTTTTGTCGGGAGAAATCCTGCTGAGACGGGTGTACTGCAAAGCACTGGCCCGGTCCCGCGTATGGTGCAGTTCAGGCATGATACTCCTCAAGTTTTGCAAGACCTGGTGGACCGCGCGCTGGCGAAGAACCCTGCCCAACGGTTCCCAAACGCCGCGGAGTTACTGAAAGCGCTGGAAACGCTGGCGATTCGTCCCAGGCATGTAAGTGATGAGCTGCGTGTGGCAGGTGCTGCCCCGCAGATACCTCCTGCCGGCGCATTATCCGCTGTGAAAAGCGCCGGTTTGACAAAGGGAATGGAGTCGGTTCCTGGTAGGGATGATCTCGCATTAGAGGGTACACTTGCCGGGGGTGAGTTGACGGTGAAACGCAATCCGGCGGTACCTGAGGAGGAGGGGGTGTACGCCTGCCTGTATTATGAAAAGGAGGGCGAGGAGACGCGGCGGTTTGCGATTAAAGAGCACTATGTGATTGTGGGACGAATAGACCCCAAGCGAGGATTGACTCCTGAGATCGATCTTACGCCGGTTGATCCACAGATGACCGTTTCACGCCAGCATGCGCGCATCCATTTTGAAAAGACTTTCTTCTATGTCGAAGATCTGAAGAGCCGCAACAAGACGCGCCTCGGCGAATTGACGCTCACTCCTTTTAAGGCGGAGTTGTTGCAGCACGGTGATGTGCTGCATTTTGGCTCTGTGCGCATGGTGTTCAGGGTGCCTGGGATGCGGGATATGCCTGTTTTAAAAGATAAGCGGGGGTAATTGATGCTACAGCCAGGAGAGTTTGAAGCGGTCGAGTAAGCGCTTGACGGGTCCCTGGTTCCAGAATTCTTCGATGCCCAGCAGGCGCGTGACGCGGATGTAGATGAAAAGGCCAACGGCCAGTTCGATGAGCAGCTTGATAATGGCAGCGAGAGTGCCACCGAATCCCAGGGCTAGAGCCTGTGTGGTTACCAGGATGTGATCGAGCACGAAACGGACAATCAGCAGACCAAGACCCATTGCCAGCGAAGCCAGCAGAACGCGCGCGGAAAAGAGGGCGAGATTACGGAGTTCAAGTCCTTCGATGCGTTCTTGCAGCAGCCACAGCAGGGCAAAGGCTTCGAGCAGTCCCGCTATGGAAGTGGAGAGGGCCAATCCGCCCAGGCCCCATTGTAAGCCCCAACCCGCCGCGTTGATCAGCAGCAGGCTCAGGGCAATCTTCAAGATAAACTGGCTTATGCTCACAGTCACAGGTGTTTTGCTATCCCGGAGGGCGTAGAATGAGCGTGTGAGTATCTCCACCGAGGCCAGGCCCGTCAGGCCAACGGCGAAGAATGCAAGCGGAACCGCCGTGCTTATGGCATCGTTCAGAGTGAATGCACCATGTTGGAGTAATACCTGTATGATGGGCAGGCCGAGTACGATTAGCCCCACGCTGGAGGGTATGGACATGAAGAGGATACTGCGCAAGGTGTCCTGGATGATATTACGCACGCGGTCCATGCGCCCCCTGGTGACGTTTTCAGACATTGTCGGGAAGGCTGCGGTGGAGATGGCCATGCCAAAGATGCCGAGCGGCAGCAGCACCAGTTGGAATGCCTGGTAGTACTGGGTAATGCGGCCGTTAATGTCTACCGGGTGGGTGATCCCTATGGCTAGGAGAAGAATGAGGCCCCGGTCTACGAAGGTCGAGAAGAAGAGCATAGCGGCGTTGATGACGCGAGGCACCATCTGGCGACCGATTTGAATGACACCGGGGTGATGCCGGTCGAGGGTAAATGAGTAGCGCAAACCAACTTTAATAACGCCGGGTATCTGAACAGCTACCTGCAAGATCGCGCCCAGTACGACCCCGATGGTGGCGAAATAGACGGCAGTGGTTTCGGCTGCAGGTGTGCGGTGTGCCACGAGAAAGAAACCGGGGAGAAGCCCTATGATTAAGCCTACGTTGTAGAGGACTGTGCCGACAGCAGGCAAGAGGAAGTTCTGTTTGGCGTTGAGTATGGAATTGATAATCACGCCCGCGCCAAGGATGATGGATTGCAGGAACATGATGCGGGAGAGCGAGATAATCAAGGCGAGTTCCTGTGCACCGGTCTTAGTCGTGCTCAGGCCGGGGTTGTAGAGCGGTACGATCCACGGGGCGAGGATAATGGCAAGCAGAGCCAGGCCCATCATGACGACAACGGCAAGATTTAGCGCAGCGTTGGCGATATGCCATGCGGTTTTTTCATCTCGCTCACCTACCATGTAGTGCGTGAAGACGGGGATGAAAGCCGAACTGAGCGCTCCGCCGGCGACAATGGTGAAGACGAGGTCGGGTACAAGAAACGCCTGGTAATACGCATCGGAGGTACTGGTTGCACCGAAAATGTAGGCGAACATCGTGGTGCGGAGCAGGCCGAGTATGCGGCTGGCGATGAATGCGCTTGAGAGAATGAGAGATGCCTGGCCGATACGCGCCTTTTGTAACATGCCTGTGTCACGGGCAGGTTCAGCGGCGGATTGCAGGTGCACCTTCGCTCCAATAAAGGGGCCGGATGGGCTGCGTTGAAAGATCGGGGGTACCCTGGATGGAGGTACAGGCGATGATTCAGCCGGTGCCGGTGTTCCAGGTGATAGTTGTGCCGGGACCTGGGGTTGTGATGTTCCCTGACCCCAAGGGGGCCTGGTGGTCGATGGAGGTAGAGCATCAGCGGATGGCCTTGCTAGTTTGCGTTGAATGAGGCTTGCAATACCTGGCTTAGCTGGCTGCATACGCTGTTGTTGACGACGCATGCGCTCCTCGCGCAGTTGTTGCAGGCGTGCTTGTCGCAACTGCGCCATAGGCTGGGATGGTTGAGGCGCATTGTAGTACTGGTATTCCATGCCTTGCCCGTAGCCCAGGGAATTGCCCATATCCTGGACTGGCTGCTGGTATTGTGGGGGTAATTGTGGCCCTGGCGCCTGGTATAGTGACATGGGAGGAGGAGGTACAGGCTGCGGGGGTACAACGGGTGGTTGCTGTGCCACTGGACCGGGATGATCCTGGTCGTATTGCCAGCCGTAGTATGGTTGTTGTGGTTGTCCTGCTGAACCCTGCTGGGGCAGGGATGGTTGTTGCCCGTCTTTTCCCAATGTTTCACTCAATATGCCTGGTGCCCCCTGGCACCCGCGAGGGGTGCCACTACAGTTATACGATTGATCAGCCTGACGCCCGCGAGGGGTGCCACTACATCTGTACGATTGACAAAGCATACCATAATCATAACGTTCTGGCAACGCAAAGTTTAACAAAAGTCCCATCAAGAGTTGGGGGCTGGGGGAGGAGTTTCCACTAGCCTGAGATTCTGGGTGGAGCGACAGAACTCCTACTTTATGAAATATGATTAGGGGTTGTGCTATACTAGGGTCGCTTTAACAGGAACAAGAGGGGCAAGGGGGCCCCATAGGCATTAACTTAAGCACTGATGGTGGGCGGGGCAAGCCCCATAGGTGTTCACTTCAGCACCTGAACATAGGTACTTCTTGGCTGAAGTGAACACCTATGGGGGAGTCCCCTGAATCATAAGCAGCGAGGTGAAGGTATGTCACTTCAAGGACAGCAACTTGGTAGCTATCGCCTCCTACGATTGATTGGTAGTGGGGGGATGGGCGAAGTCTACCTTGCAGAAGACACGAGCGTTAATCGGCAGGTGGCAATCAAGATGGTGCGAACCGAGTTAACAACGTATGAGAGCTCAAAGGAGGCCATGCACCTGTTTCAAAGCGAAGCCAAAGCGATTGCACTGCTCGATCATCCAGGTATTTTACCCCTCTATGACTATGGTGAGCAGAGTGTAAATGGGGCAATGCTGACGTACCTGGTTATGCCGTATCGCGAGGAGGGCTCCCTGGCTAACTGGCTGCAAAAGGTCGGCGTTGCCAACCTCTCACTACAGGGTGTTGAGCAGATAGTGCAGCAGGCGGCGGCAGCGCTCCACTATGCGCATGACCACCAGGTTGTGCACCAGGATGTTAAACCTTCCAATTTCCTGATGCGCATCAGAGGGGACAATCCGAGGCGGTTTGATTTGTTGCTGGCAGATTTTGGCATTGCAAAACTCAGCATGTTTATTTCCAGCACAAGCCTGAGCATTCGCGGCACTCCAACCTACATGGCTCCTGAGCAATGGGAGGGACATCCTGTTCCTGCAACCGATCAATACGCGCTGGCAGTGATGGTTTACGGGCTACTAACAGGTCGTCCTCCTTTTCAGGGAAGTCCTATGCAATTGATGTATGCGCACGTCAATACACTGCCACTGGCACCCAGCCTCTTGAACCGGCATCTCTCGGCTTCGATTGATGCTGTGATTTTGCGGGGGCTGGCAAAGAGATCCGAGGGACGGTTTCCCTCTATCCTTGCTTTTGCCTTTGCCTTTCGACAGGCACTGCGCAGTGTTGATCCTTCAATCGCTGTGGGCATTTCGAGTCCCGATCTATCAAGATTGGTTAAAGCAACAAGCACAACCGGCGGTGGTGTCTCCTACGGTAGACTGGTTATCAACGAGGAAGAGGCACAAACAGGTACAAGTCGCACATTGAGACTTCCAAGTGGGAGACAGGTGCGTATCAGGATACCTGCAGGTGTGCGCGAGGGGCAGATTGTCAGCGTAAAGGATCAGAGCGAAGCAAGCACCGGCGCTTCGGCAGGCAGGGTACATTTGACCCTGTCAATCGCGCGCGCGGCAACTGGCCCTGCAGCAGTTGCGAGTAGCGAGGGAGCGATTGCGCAGGGCGATTCTACGGCCATGACTACAGGTGAAAAAGCCAATAAGGATAGAATTTTCGTGCGTGATGATGCGCTGATAGCCGCTAACCCTGATGGGAGCAAGCCAGCCAGTGCTTCCCCGCTTGCAGCCGGGCCTGCAACCAGTAAAGCTGGGAGGGTGGGAGATCGTGGTGTACTAACAGTTACTGATCAATTCCGACCATTTCAATTCCGAAAATTGTCCGGTGTCATATTGTTGGCAGCATTGGTATTGCTGATAGTGGCCGGTAGCGCTGGTTTGTTCTATTTTGCCGGTGGCCATCACGCTGCTCCAGGATCGGAAGCTAACCTAACAGCCACCGCTGAGGCCAATGTATTGCATACAGCTACAGCCCAGGCTCGTAATGGCGCCACTGCGACAGCCAGGGCCAGTGCTACGGCGAGAGTGATTACTCCAAACTCAAATCCTTACCCTCCCTATGCCGGGTCGCTGGCGCTGAATGACCAGTTGAACGGTGACAGCAGTGGACACCAATGGCAGGTGTTTAATGGCGGCGCAACCGGGGTGTCCTGCCTATTCGTAAACGGTACATATCACGTGATCGACGCGCTGCATAGTAAAGGCGCGTGTTATGCCGCTGCCACTGATTTCAGCAATTTCACATACCAGGTGCAAATGATGTTTGTGAGAGCAGGCCAGACTTATGACGGGGGAGGCCTGGTTATCAGGAGTAGTGGGAATAATTACTACTATTTTGAGATTTTTGAAAGTGGCAGGTATGAGTTTACCGCGTGTGCGGGTAATGACTGTAACCACACTTTAACACAAGGTTTGCAGGGTATACCGGGGTTTCATGTTGGCCTGAATCAGGCTAATACGATTGCGATTGTGGCTGGCGGCAACAGCTTTGATCTCTATGTAAATGACCAGCATGTTGCAGGCCCGGTCAGCGATAGCAACTCTACCTCGAGTCATGGAATGATAGGGGTATATGGAGCGGGCGGCGATGCGATGACCGAGGTGGCGTATAGCAATGCAAAGGTGTGGGCGTAGGATAAGCATTTGACACGACCGGTCAACCCCGCTACAATCCATGCAGATGTTTGGAGATAATGCCTGTCACCCTGAACCCTTCGCTTCGCTCAGGGTAAACTCCGCGAAGGGGCTGGCTCGCCGGACACAGAGATCCTTCGCTGCGCTCAGGATGACAGCTAAGAGATATGTTTTGAAAGGCAGTTGATGTAGGTATGGATCATTTCAACGCGGTTATCCTGGCGGGTGGGAGTGGCACACGGCTGTGGCCGCTCAGCACGGCGAGTTTCCCTAAGCAATTTTTGCCGCTGCCTAATGGAAGGAGTTTGATCCAGGAGGCCCTGGCGCGGATTGAGACACTGTATGCGCCCGAACGGACGTGGGTGGTAACGGGCCGCGTTATGGCTGAACTGGTACATGAACATGTACCTTCGGTGCCTGTGCAACATATTCTTGGTGAGCCGGTGGGGCGCAATACGTCAGCGGCGGTCGGCTGGGCTGCTGCAAGCATCGCGCGGCAGGACCCGCAGGCGGTCATGGCGGTGTTGACTGCTGACCATGTGATTACCAGGATTGATGCATTCAACCAGGCGCTCCGGCTGGCCGGCAAGTTGGCCGAACAGGGATATCTTGTGACGCTGGGCATCAAGCCTACTGCTCCTGAGACCGGGTACGGGTATATACGCTACGCTGCTCCGCTCACAGAAGGGTTTGATCACCAGGCATATTATGGCGAGCGTTTTGTGGAGAAACCGGATGTTGCGACGGCGCAGGCTTACTTACAGGATGGTCACTATGTATGGAATAGCGGTATGTTCATCTGGAAGGTAGAGACGATTCTGGCTGAACTGCGCCTACACCTGCCCGAATTGGCACGAAAAATAGAGATGATTGTCGATGCTATGGGGACAGTACGAGAACGCGCAATGCTCGATGAACTGTGGCCGACGCTGCCAACTATCTCTATTGATTATGGTGTGCTTGAAAAGACAAAAAATCTCGTTGTGATTCCGGTTGATATTGGCTGGAATGACGTGGGCAACTGGGAGCAGTATGGATCGCTTTTCCCTGCCGATGAGCAAATGGTACGCTATGTCGGGCACCACCAGGGATTGGGAAGTCAGAATATCTTTGTGTACAATAATACCTCGCGACAGGTTTTCACGATTGGTATAGAGGATGTGGTGGTGGTTGAGATGGACGATAAGACGGTTATCTGCCACAAAGATTCCGTGCAGCGGGTGAAGGAACTGGCGGAGAGTTTAGAGAAGAAGGGGTAGGGTCTCACCTGGCGCCCTCGCGGGGGCACTGATCCTCCCCGGAGGGTGGGCACTGATCCTCCCCCGGAGGGTGCGCCACTACATTCAGGTGGCAGGAAAAGGTGCTCTGCTCAGACCATCTTTTTTGGTGCTATAATATTCTATAATGCACGACTGATAAATCGTTGATGCCCCTGATAAGGAAACGGAGTTTCCCGCTATGCTCTCCGAACAGCCGGTTTTTGCCTCCCGTGGTATGGTTGCCTGCGCGCACTATCTTGCTACCCAGGCGGGTGTACATATTCTCAGGCAGGGTGGAAATGCGATAGATGCGGCTATTGCCGCGAATGCTACTATGACCGTGGTGTACCCATCCACCTGTTCGGCAGGCGGCGATGTGTTCATGCTGATCTGGGATGCGAAGACGCAAAGGCTATATGCGCTGAATGGCAGTGGTCGCGCTCCCCAGGGTATGACGCCTGAGTTATTTGCCGCGCAAGGCCTGGAGCGGATACCAGAACGAGGCCCGCTTACAATTACTGTGCCTGGAGCGGTCGATGGCTGGTTTGAGGCACTGGGGCGCTTTGGGACACTGGCTGCGGAGTCGATTTTTGCTCCGGCTATCGGGTATGCCGAGGAGGGTATGCCGGTCACGAGCAAATTGAGTGGCTGGCTGAGCCAGGCGGCTGAACCGGTATTGAAACGATGGGAAAGTAGTGCTGGCGTCTACCTACCAGACGATCGAGCGCCACGTACGGGAGAGGTTTTACGCCAACCTCACCTGGCACGTACTTACCGGCAGCTGGCGAGGGAAGGGCGCGATGCATTTTACCGCGGCCCGATAGCTCGCACGATCACGGATTACGTGCAACGGGTTGGTGGCGTGCTCAGCCTGGAGGACATGCAGCGGCACCACTCCGATTGGGTAGAGCCGATCTCGACAAACTACCGTGGATACGATGTTTACGAATTTCCTCCTAACTCGCAGGGCGTTGCGGCCCTCGAGATGTTGAATATCATCGAGGGATACGATCTGAAGTCGCTGGGCTATCAGTCTGCCGAATGCCTGCACATCTTGCTTGAGGCGAAGAAACTGGCTTTTGCCGACAGGGATCGTTATGTTTCTGATCCCGATTTTGTTGATGTGCCGTTGGAGCAGCTTCTCAGTAAGGAATATGCTGTGCAGCAACGCGCAAGGATAAACCTTCAGAAGGCGGCAAGGAGCGTTGCGGCGGGGCTTGAGAAAGACGGCGATACCATGTATCTGTGTGTGGCGGATGGAGAGGGTAATGTCGTCTCACTGATCCAAAGTCTCTACTTTGGCTTCGGAAGCGGCGTTGTTGGAGGGGACACCGGAGTGATGCTGCATAACCGGGGGGCGTACTTCTCGCTTGACCCGCGCCATGTGAACTACTTGCAGCCAGGCAAACGTACTATGCATACGCTGACTCCGGCGATGGTCTTGCGCGATGGTGCGCCCTACATGGCATTGGGATCGATGGGTGGAGATGCACAGCCGCAGATTCACGTGCAACTGCTCACAGCGATGCTCGATTTTGGCATGAATGCTCAGCAGGCGATTGCTGCACCACGCTGGCGCAGCGGGCTTGTGCGCGTAAATCCAGTGCGAGGCAGGCAGGAGATCATGCAGGGGCAGCGGGGTGTGGATGGGCACCTGGACCGCTATCTTGAGGAGTTGGTGATGCTGGAGAGGCGTTTTCCCAGCGGTGTGCCTTTGCTACTTGATATACTAGGGCACCGTACGAACGTGGTCGGGCCGTGGGATGATGGGATGGGCCATGCGCAAGCAATTGTTATCGATCCTTCCGGCTATATTTTTGAGGGAGCTGCCGACCCTCGTTGTGATGGACTGGCGATGGGTTGGTAGCAAAGCAATTAAGTGTAGAATATCGAAAAGAAGGATAAAGAAGATGACTATACAACCTTCGCGCCCTGGAATCCCCGCAGATATACTGGCGCTCTCACACGAGCGTGACGAGCTACGAAGAAAAGGTAAATATGATCGAGCCGACGCTCTGAAGCGGCAAATTGAGGAGGCTGGTTATGGTATTAAAGATAATCCGCGTGGTGCACACCTGATTATACTGCCGAGTGTCGAGGTTGATGGTATAGTCTATCGCACGGCCCGCCAGGTGCCTTCATTGTTGGAGGAAGCGGACCGCTGCGAGTTTTCTGTCAATATCCTGGCAAATACAAGCTCCGAGGAGGCGAATCGCTGCCTTGAGAGCGTTTTGCGTTTCGGTGAGAGCAGCGATATCGAGGTCATAGTAGTTGAAAATAGATCGCTGGATGAGGAGCTACAACGTAAGGATCCGCGCCTGCATGTGTTGCGTACGTCGCGCCCACTGGGCGTGGCGGAGGCGCGCAATACCGGCTTAAGGCGAAGTAGGGGAAGATATATACTGCTGCTCGATAGCAGCGTCGAGCTGACAGGCGACGTGTTCACGCCGCTGGCGCAGGTTCTCGCGAATCGCAGCGTGGGTATTACCGGCGTCCGGGGATTGCTCACGGAAGACCTGCGACATTTTGATGAGTGTACGACCCTGGAAGTCGAGGTTGTAGACGGATTGTGTATGGCTTTCAGGCGCGGGTTATTGAAAAAGGTTGGTTTGTTTGATGAGCGCTATCGCTTCCCGTCCTACATGGATATCGATTTTAGCTTTGCAGTACGCGATAGCGGCGCTCAAGCGGTGGTTACGCCCAATTTGCCATTGATAAGCCATCCTCTGATGCAAGATGCAAATCTCTCTGATGCTGAGCGAACGCGGTTGACGAAAAGAAATTTCTACCGCTTTCTGGGGAAGTGGGGGCATAGGGATGATTTGCTGCTTGACAAGAAAGGGGATTAACAACTATTCCTGATTCACTACATTTTTTGAAAGGCAGACCAATCAATTGCAGACATTGATGAAGCGCGGCGATATACCGCATGAATATACATGGGACCTGGAGAGTATATTTCCAGGTGATGGAGACTGGGAAGACAGTTACAAGACACTCCAGCATCGTTTGCCGGAACTGGAGGCACTGAAGGGGACGCTTGCTCAAAGTGGGCAGGCGTTGCTGGAGGTTTTACAGAAGCGTGACGAATTGTTTGAGAAGCTAGAAAGCCTTTTTGTCTATGCTTCTATGCGCAAGGACGAGGATACCACAAACAGTAAATACCAGGGGATGTACGACCGTGCGATGCAACTGGTTGTTTATGCTTCAACTGTAGCTTCTTACATCGAGCCAGAAATCCTGGCATTACCGGAAACCACGCTTGACAGGTTTGTGCAAGAGACTCCTGGACTGGATCTCTATAGACAACAGTTGCGTGATTTGAATCGCAAACGACCACATGTGCGTTCTGCCGAGGTGGAGGCGGTACTAGCTGCAGCGGAAGAGATTGCCGGCGTGCCGGATGCCATTTTCTCGATGATTGAGAACGCCGACCTGAAGCTTCCTTTGATTAACAATGAGGAGGGCGAAGAGGTTCCCCTGACGAAAGGCAACTACCTGGTCTATATTCGCAGCACCGACCGCCGCGTGCGTAAAGAAGCTTTTGAGGGTATGCACACGGCGTTCCTCAAGCAGCGCAACACGATTGCAGCGACACTCGCCGCCCAGGTGAAGGGGAATATCTTTTACACGAGGCAACGTGGATATGCTTCTAGTCGCGAACGGGCGCTTGCGCAGTACAATATCCGGGTCAGCGTCTATGACAACCTGGTTGAGACGGTCGGTGAGCATATTTACCTGCTCAATCGTTATATGAAGTTGCGCAAACGCCTGCTGCAACTCGATGAGCTGCATATGTACGATCTTTATGTGCCGATCGTGAAAGAGACGGCTGATGGCATAGCTTACGAAGATGCGCGTGAGATCATACTGGCCGCGCTTGCGCCTTTAGGTAAGAACTATGGTGAAGTCCTCAGACGGGCGTTTAAAGAGCGATGGATCGATGTTTACGAGACGCCTGGGAAACGTGGTGGAGCATATAGCGGGGGTGGATATGCGACGCATCCATTTATCCTGCTGAACTATCAGAACAAGCGAGACAGCATGTATACCCTGGCGCACGAGCTGGGGCATTCAATGCACTCTTACTTTACTCGTAGCCACCAGCCATTTCAGTACGGTGACTATACCATCTTTGTGGCCGAGGTTGCTTCGACGTTGAACGAGGGCCTGCTGACTGAATACCTGTTGAGGACGAATGCTGATCCCGCCGTGCGCCTGGCGATTCTCAATCATTCGTTGGAGGACCTGCGGGGCACGCTTTTCCGGCAGACGATGTTTGCGGAGTTTGAGCAGCTGGTGCATGGCAAGGCCGAGCAGGGCGAGCCGCTGACTGCTGATAGGCTGAGCGCGATGTATCACGAGTTGAACGAAAAATACTATGGCGCAGAGGCGGTTCTTGACGAGCTGATCGATATCGAGTGGGCGCGTGTTCCTCATTTTTACTACAACTTCTATGTATACCAGTATGCTACGGGTATCTCTGCTTCATCAGCGCTGGTGGAGCAAATATTGCGAGAGGGGAAGCCCGCGGTCGAGCGCTACTTGAAGTTCCTTAGCTCGGGCTCGTCTGAGTATAGCATTGAACTGCTCAAAAAAGCCGGGGTGGATATGACTTCGCCGGAGCCAGTCCGCCAGGCGTTGCAGCTGTTCGATAGGCACCTGGCGGAGATGGAGGAACTGATAAGCTAGTGCTGCTGGCGTGCATCCACAAACTCTGTGAAGAGTTTAAGTACCTCTTCTTGCTTTTCGATATGAGGCGAGTGTCCGCAATCGGATAGTACTACTTCTTGATACTGGCCACCGTTTGCCTTGTATTTTTCGAGGACGGCGCGAAGCTGTGTCTTCATTGGCTGCGGTGGGTATACCTCTGCCCCGGGCCAACCAGGGACGGCACCGAGCTGCCCCAGGAAGCCGAAGTCGAGCAGCGAGGTGTCGGAGACAATCTGATCGTCAGCGCCGTGTATCCACAACACGGGTGGTTTGTGGCTGATGCTGGCGAAGTTGCCCTGGTTCAGGTACTTGGGGGAGAAAGTATTATTGAATCCATGTGTACCGGGCGCGACATTGGGCCAGTTATTCGAGGGGGTCATGTCGCCAGGATAGTTGCCTGGGGTCACCTTCGTTGAGAGTAACGATGAGAGATACATCTCTTCGCGGTCAGGAGCCGGTTTGAAGGTGGGCTTAAAATAGAAGGAATCCATGGTTGTACGAGGCGAAAACTGACTGTTTCCTCGATCGCCTTCGGCGAGGAGCCGCACAAACTCGGGGTTGGCTGTTCCTCCTCCACTGCCAGCGAAGTCGGGCCAGTTTGGAGTTCCCTCTGCATCCTTTGTGCCACCAAAGCCGTAAGGTGAGCTTGCTGCTTGCAGGGTGAGAGAGCGTAATGTACCCGGATAATCGATGGCGTACTGCATCACGATATTGCCGCCGAGCGACCAGCCCAGCAGATGGAACGAGGTCAGACTAAGTGCGCGTGCGAATGAGGCCAGGTCGTCGGAGAAGTCGCGTACGCCGCGCGTCGCATCGACGGGCAACACCTCGCTATCTCCGTAGCCACGCATATCGGTCGCGTAGACTGTGTAGGGGCCGGTAGCTGCTACTGCGAGCATAAAATCCTGGAAAAAGTGGGATGAGGAGCAGTTGCCGTGAACGAGCACGATGGGGGTGCTGCCTGTTCCTGCCTCGAGGTATGCTATCTCCAGGCGGTCAGTTCTGACCTTATGCTGGGTGATGCCGGGTAAGAGCGGTATGCTGCTCATGATAGAGTGTGTCCTCCAGTGTTTTAGGTTATTGTACCATTTTTGCGAGGATACTCATCGATTGACGGGTATCCTTGCAGTTCGTGACAAAGGAATTTACGGGTTATCCCAGGTGCGTCCATCGTTCTCGATGAAGGCGTCGGCTTCTGGCGGACCCCAGGTTCCAGCAGGATAGGGATAGAGGGTGTCGGCGGGCATATTTTTCCAGGCATTGATGATGCAGTCAACGATGCGCCAGGAGGCCTCAACTTCATCACGGCGGATGAAGAGGGTGGAGTCGCCGAGCATACAGTCGGCAATCAAGCGCTCATATGCCTCCGGTGGTTGAATGCCAAAGGCGCTGGCGTACGAGAAATCCATGTCAACTGAACTGAGATGTCGCGCTGCTCCGGGTACCTTTGCGGCGAATTTCAGCGTGATGCCTTCATTAGGCTGAATCCTGATGGTCAGGCGGTTGGGCACCAGGCCCGTGGTCTCTGATGGCTTATAGAGCTGATGTGGGACGCGCTTGAATTGAATGGTTACTTCAGTGCAGCGTTTGGGTAAGCGTTTACCGGTGCGAATGTAGAAAGGAACATCGGCCCAGCGCCAGTTCTCGATGAAGAGTTTGAGGGCAACATAGGTTTCGGTCGTCGAGTTGGGCGCAACACCTGGCTCCTCTTTATAGCCGACAACGGGTTCTCCCTCGACCACGCCGGCTGTGTATTGCCCGCGCACGGTGTTTTTTGCTACCTGTTCAGGGGTGAACAGGGGGATAGCACGCATGACTTTGACTTTTTCATCGCGGATGGCGTCGGCGTCGAATGCGACGGGGGGTTCCATGGCGGTAAGGCAGAGCACCTGCATGATGTGGTTCTGCACCATGTCGCGAATCGCGCCGGATTCTTCGTAGTATTCGGCACGCGTGCCGATGCCTAAGCTCTCTGCGACCACAACCTGCACGTGATCGATGTATTTCTGGTTCCAGAGCGGCTCGAAGATACCGTTGGCGAAGCGGAAGGCCAACAGGTTCTGCACCGTTTCCTTGCCCATGTAGTGATCGATGCGGTATATTTGATTCTCGCGGAAGACGCGGGCAAGTTCACGGTTGAGCTTCTGGGCTGAGGCGAGATCGCGGCCGAAGGGTTTTTCAATGACGAGGCGTGTCCAGGATTCTTCATTGCCATTACTGTTCTGCGGGCGTGCCAGGCCTGCACCGCCGAGTTGATGAATAATTTCGGAGTAGGTCGTGGGCGGCGTTGCCAGGTAGAATATGCGGTTGCCCTGGGTGCCTTTCTCCTCGTCGAGCAGATCGAGCATATTGGCGAGTTTCTGGTAGCCTTCGCGGTCATCGAAGTCGGATTGACAGTAATACAGGTGTTGAACAAACTCCTGTTGTGCCCTACTGTCTAATTTATCGTCTTCCGGCATATATTTGTTGATCGAGTCCAGGGCCATGCCGCGCCACTGTTCATGGTTCATGGGCCGGCGCGCGAAGGCTACTATGGAAAAGGGCTGGGGAACAGGATGGTCGTGGAAGAGGTGTGCCAGGGTCGGCAATAGTTTACGTTGGGTCAAGTCTCCGGTGGCGCCGAAGATGACGAAGACACAGGGATCGGGTATCTGGCCGTTCTGCCAGATAGAATGCTGCTTGAGTTTGACTTTGGGATGAACTTCTTGTGCCATTAAGCGCTCCTCACTGTTCATATTTTGATGCTGACATTAAAGAGTATAACGTACTCGGGAAGATTCGTATATGCTATTTGTCTCGCTTGTGACAAGAACGTTTCATGGTGCATTTAATAAGGCGGTTGTGTTCGTGCCTTAACTGTATCACTTCCATTGATACCTCGGAGTGTCACCGATATGCTCTTTAGGCATGGTTCAAATGTTGCGTAGCTTACTTTGTTCCATAGTTTTGCGGGTCCTTGCCAGCGGAACCAGGAAATCAGGCGGGTGAGGAATATGCCTAGAGATAAAACCGAAGACAATATTGCGCAGCCGAATGGTTTTGGGCGCTAACAAGATGGCGACAAGTAGGGGTACCGCCAGCAAAATAGTGATTTCGTGCAACTGGACCAACACTCCTAGCAGAAGCATGGCCGGGAAGAGCCAACCCTTACGCCGCTCTACAGCACCCCAAAAGAGCGCAAACATAAAGAGTACGGTGAAAGGGGCTATTAGATTTGGCTGCCAGATAAAGCGACTGAAAACGATGGTGGTTTGGGCAGTTGCATAGAGCAGTGCGGCTATCGTTGCCGCAAGACGACCAAAATAACGACGGGTAAAGATGTACGTGAGAAGAACTGCAGCGACATTGAATAATGCCGTCATCACGGTAGCCCATAATGGATCGGGGCTGAATAAGGGTCCCCATCGCCCCACTCCGCCACTCCCGCCCTTACTATGATCCCAGGTTTGCGCAGGCGCTATGCTTTCTTTGCGGTCGGCGCCTGGGCTAGTTTGGTGGTCTTTTTCTGATTGAGTTGTTTGTTTGCTTGTTGCAGGCTATTGTTGGTACGTTCGCGCGCGGCCAGGAATGCCAGCCCTACACAGATCAACGCGGGGAAAAAGAGCGCGATAAATAGTGGTGCTTTGATCGAAAAGAACAACAACTGGAATATGGGGACAAGAAGAATGAGGACTGCCGACATAAATGTCACGACGAGCGTCCAGCGTGCTTGCAGGTGTTTACGTATGGTATCATAGCGAAACTGTGCCTGCTGGCTGATGCTATTTTGTAGTACGAGCAAGTTCTGGCGTTCGGCGGCAATTTTCTCACGCTCGTTTGCTAACTCCTCCTCGAGCAATGCAGCTTTATGTTGTGCCTGGCGCATCAAGGAGAGTAGTTCGGCTACGTGCTGGTCTTCGGTCTGCTTCACCTGAAATTCGAGGGTCTTTGCCACGTCGCGCAGTAATGCGGGGGTATGCTCGGGGGAGAGGACGAGGGTGCGCGCGGCCTCTTCGACCAATTTGGTTGCTTCTTCCTCGACTGTATCATGAAAGGAGTGGTAGAGTTCCTGGTAGCGCTGTTCCAGCGCTTGGTTAGCTTCCTGAAGCTGGTTGCGCTCGTCAATCATTTCATTGATATTGATCACGTACTGCTCGATAACATCGTGGTGTCCGCTGTGAATGGCTTCGATTTCTTTCTCTAGTTGGGCGTGGGTCTGCTTGTTCTGGTAGGCGAGGTGCTGGAGTTCGTCCAATTCCCAGCGGAGTCGCTTGTTTTCTTCACGCAATTGCCTTACGACGGTTTTCCCGTTTTCGCCATTGGTATACGTCAAAATGTCGGTGTTTCTTTGCCGCTTTTCGTTGATAAGCTCGCGGCGGCTGGCGGCACGAGGTGATCGCTCGATGGGTCCGGTTGAGGTATAGGTGGTGTCATCTGATGATAACATAAAGTCGCTCCCTCGCTAAAGCAATCTCAGGGCAATTGCATAAGAGGCCTGTTATGCAATTGTTGCAATTCAGATAGTAAACTCTCCCTTCTGTAATTATGCATGCATTTGCATAATTTTTCAAGTCTTTTGCAGTATTGTGCTCTTATTAGTCTTCGCCCACCCGCCTTTTTGGAGGGAATGAGGGGACACCCCTGCGACCCCGGCAAAGGGCTGCGCCCTCTGCACTCTTATATAACTGGTCCCCGGGGGAAATCGCTGCCTAAATGGCGGGCAAGAAATTGTTGCAATACGCGGATATACTCTTGTGGGTCGTGTCCATAGGCTCCGCAGTGGCTGGCCTCCTCTACAAAGTAGGTTTCCACGGGGATGGTGTATAGCTGTGCCTGGGCAGCGATTTGGCGGGCGTGCGAGATGGGAATAGCGCGATCCTGAGCGCCATGAATCAACAGGATACTCGGATAGGGTTGGCGAGTGGCGCCTTTTGATTGGGCTTGCCAGCGTTTAAAACTCGCTGCCGGGCGGGCGATGAGGGCATGGCCGAAGCGCAGGCGGAAGATGACTTTGCTGGCAGCTAGCGTGGCCCAGGAGAGCGCGGGAAAAGTACTACGCAGGCGGCGCAGTGAGGGTACACTTGCCAGTTGCCAGCGGACGAATCGCCGTAGTATTTCGTCTAAGCGCGCGTAAGGACTATCGGCGACGATGGCAGCGACGCCAGGACGGGGTGATGTGAGCAGGGCGATAGATGCGCCCATAGAGAATCCATGAATGACGATTTTGCCGGGAAGTGTCTCAGGTTGCCGGCCGGCAACAGCTAAAGCTGCTTCCAGGTCGTGCACCTCTGCATTGCCGCCACTGGTGGCTACACTTTCGCTCTCTCCGTGTCCGCGGAAGTCAAACAGCAAAATGTTATAGCCATATTTATACTCCAGGGCTGCGACAGGACGCAGGTAGGTGCGGGTAACACGGTATCCATGACAGAGGACTATCGTGGGTGCTGGATGCGGCTGCGCCCAAAAATCCCCGCTCAGCAGTTTACCGTCGCTTGTATGGAAGAGCAGCGAGCGTCGTTGCGATGCAGGTGGTTCGGGTTCTGGGTGGGGCAACTTCCAGGTGAAAAGGTTATGATCTGGTAGTGCATGTGGGCGAGAGAGTTGATTGACGAAGCGATGAGCAAGTAGGGCCAGGCCACTCGTGGCAGCTATACTGAGTACGCCCATACTGCCTGCTACGCCAAGTGCCAACCTGTGTCGATCAAACATAACAGCTCCTTGACTATTGGCTTTTATTGTGTCACTGCTCTATTAGAGCAAATTGCGGCTTGAAAAGTGTCAGCCAATGCTATTGCCATGCGAGTCGCTTGCGCGAATTATTGTATACTATGCTGTAGAGATAGAGCGTTTCATGCGGAAGGAGATGCCAGCTATGACTACTGTTGCTCGCCAGGGTGCTCCCGAATTTCCTGCTGTTGTAGGAAGTCTGCCGCCATCCACGCGGGACGAGATGGATACTGCCGTACAGTCGTTGCAGGCGCATAAAAATGAGTGGGTTGCTTTGCCCGTCGAGAAGCGCATTGCCCTGTTGGACCGTCTCATGGCCGACTTTGCGGCCATTGCGCCGCGCTGGGTTGCCGCGTGTGCCAGGGCCAAGGGCATCGCGGAGGATTCCCCCTTAGTTGGTGAAGAATGGGGCGCGGGCACGTGGCCTGTGCTCAAGAACAAGCGCCTGTTGCGGCAGGCGCTTGTCGATATCGAGGCATACGGGCGACCCAGGATACCAGGGCCGGTCAGGACGCGACCGGATGGCCAGGTCAGCGCGCAGGTCTTCCCGCAAACGATCTATGACCGCCTCTTCTTCACGGGCATCACGGCAGAGGTATGGATGGAACCAGGAGTAACGGTGGCGGATCTTCCTCAAACGCAAGCCCTCGCTTACCAGGATAAACAGCATGAGGGGAGGGTTGCGCTGGTGCTTGGAGCAGGAAATGTTGCGAGCATCGGTCCGATGGATGTGCTGTACAAGCTGTTTGTAGAAGACCAGGTGGTCGTGTACAAGGCAAATCCTGTGAATGCGTACTTAGGCCCATTGATGGCGGAGGGTTTTCGTGCACTTGTTGAGCCGGGCTTCCTGCGCCTGGTATATGGAGGGGCGGAGGAGGGAGCCTACCTGTGCAACCATCCGGGGATTGATGAAGTCCATATAACGGGTTCGGATAAGACTTTTGAAGCGATTGTCTTTGGCACGGGAGCCGAGGGGGCAAAACGCAAAGAGGAGCATCGTCCGCTGCTGACCAAGCGCGTCACAGGTGAGCTGGGAAATGTCAGCCCGGTCATCGTGGTGCCGGGCAACTGGAGCGCCAGTGACCTTGCCTACCAGGCCGCGCACATCGATAGCATGCTTACTAACAATGCAGGCTTCAACTGTAATGCTACGCGGGTAATCATCCAGCATGCAGGCTGGTCGCAGCGTGAACAATTGCTGCAACAGGTGCGCCAGGTGCTGGCCAGAGTGCCCCTGCGCAGCGCTTATTATCCGGGAGCGCGAGAGCGTCACCAGACCTTTGTTGCAGCGCATCCAGGGTCAGAGCAAATTGGTACGTCCA
>Ga0207646_10000692_pt1 | contig 43599 bp, 30 predicted proteins | sample KBSK5502metaG_FD_184343 | JGI IMG/M metagenome (GOLD analysis project Ga0207646, IMG submission 184343) | Corn, switchgrass and miscanthus rhizosphere microbial communities from Kellogg Biological Station, Michigan, USA - KBS K5-50-2 metaG... | ecosystem: Host-associated > Plants > Roots >... | reverse complement strand
CGCCGGCGCACTCACAGAAAGGAACCAGAGTGATGAGAATTCAAATCGAGATCAATCGACCTCAACTGCGGATCGAGCGCCGCGCCGTGCGCCTGCAAGCGCTGCTGCTCTCGCTCATCCTCGCCCTGACGGTGGCTGCCAGCCGCCTGCGGGCCGACACCGGCACCTGCGGCGGAGCCGACGTGACGCTGCCCTTCACCGACGTGATGGGCAACGTCTTCTTCTGCACGATTGCGGCGACTTACTTCACAGGCTTGATCAGTGGGACCTCGGCCACCACCTACAGCCCCGACCAGACCGTGACGCGGGGGCAGCTGTCGGCCTTCATCACGCGCACCCTCGACCAGTCGCTGCGGCGCGGGAGCCAGCGGGCGGCGCTCGGCCAATTCTGGACGACCTCGAAGCCTTACTTGTATGGCCCCTCCTTTACCCCTCCGGTGAATTTGATCAAGTCAGACGGCACGGACGTCTACGTGGCCGTCGGAGGCGAGCATCAAGTGCTGCGGCTGGCAGCGGGCCATTCGCAAGCCGCAGAGGTACTGGCCACCTACACCGGCATTGAGAACGCCTACGGCATCGCGATTACCCCAGACACTGTCTTTGTGACCGGGCGGACCAGCCCAGGAAAGCTCTATTATTTTACCCGGGGGGATAGCTCAAACCCGGGTATTGCCGTCCTCAGTAATTTAGGGGCCGGGCCGACCGGCATCGCCTACGACGGGGTGCGCGTCTGGACGGCCAACGCCGAGGGCGACAGCGTCTCGATCTTCAACACGACTACCGAGGGCGTCACGACTGTGGCCGGCTTCAATAATCCATTCGGCATCCTCTACGACGGGGCCAACATCTGGGTCACCAACTACGGCCACACCACCGGCAACACCCTGGTCAAACTCGACTCAAACGGCAGCATCATCCAGACCGTGACGGTCGGGCAGGGGCCAGGCTTCCCCGTGTACGACGGGACCAACATCTGGGTGCCGAACTACAACGCCAACACCATCTCGGTGGTGCGGGCGGCGACCGGCCAAGTGCTGGCGACGCTCGCGGGCAACGGGCTGAATTTCCCGAACGAGATCGCCTTCGACGGGCAACGGGTGATCGCGACCAACAACGTGGGCAATAGCCTCTCGCTGTGGAAGGCGACGGATTTGACGCCGCTCGGGAGCGTCAGCGTCAGCCCCTTTACGAATCCCATCGGCGTGTGCAGCGACGGCCAGGACTTCTGGGTCACGTTATTATCCGAAGGCCGCGGCACCTTCACAAAATTCTGAAGCCGAGGTAGTCGGGCTAAGGTGCGGCGTCCTTCGGGCCGGCTTCAGTCAGCAGCCGCTCGCGAGCGGACAATGGCACGCCAGTCGAAGCAGGAGCGGGACGGGGCTCCAATCATTCAGTCTTCCCCAGCTTCTCCAACTCGCTGATCACTTCGGCGGGCTGCCATTCGTTGCCGCGATAAAACTTGAAGACTTTCCCGTCAGGCGCGATGACGGCGGTGCCAGCGTTGGAGCGAGGTGCCGCCCGGATAATCCGGGTAGGCGCGGTCGGTCGTCTCGTCATACGTGCTCACCATCTGCACCGGCTTGCCCGTCTTCAGATCATAGAGCGTGAGGTCCACGGCGGCGCCGCGGTTATGACGCGAGCCCTTCGCCGGGTCGGCCACGAAAATTTTCCGACCTGTGCCAGTGGAGCTAAGGGAACTTCTTCAACACAAAGGGTCAAAGGAGACCGCTTAAAAAGTGCCTGTAACGTATCGCATATTGTTTTTACGCAACGCGACCACCACTACATATGGGGCTGTCACCCGACTTTTTAAGCGGTCTCCTTTGACCCTTTGCGTTGAATTCAGCCTGTTCACAACTGGCACAGGTCGAAATTTTCTTGTCATCCGGCGTCGCCTCCCAGCGGACCTTGGTGACGGATCGTGTCATTAAGGGTTGGTTCTCGCAGACAAACTTCCCACCCAGTGCTGAGGTTCACCCGAGATCTGGTATCATTCGCCTACGTGCGGGTTAGTACCAGGACTCATATGAAGCGCCTTGAGGTCATCACCTTTCGAGTTGCGTGTCTCTGCACCTGCCTGGTGACCGTGTTGAGCCTTGGCCAGGCTCAGCAATTACCGATCAAGACTTACACCACGGCCGACGGCCTGGCGCATAACATGGTCAATCGAGTAGTGCGCGATTCGCGCGGCTTCCTGTGGTTCTGCACCAGCGAAGGTCTGTCTCGCTTCGACGGCTACGGCTTCACCAACTATGGCCTCGAGCAGGGACTGCCTTCGGCCTTAGTCAATGATTTGTTGGAGACGCGCGAAGGCAGTTACTGGGTGGCGACTGCGGGCGGCCTGTGCCGTTTCAATCCGCAGGGAAAACCGCAGGCCAGGATCACCCACGCCAGCGAAAAACGTCATCCGCCCAAGGCGATGTTCAGTGTCTACTTGCCAGGTGACGATGCGAGATCGAAGCACGTCTTATCGCTTTTGCAGGATCGCGTGGGAAGCGTCTGGTGTGGCACGCGCAACGGCCTCTATCGCCTGGAAGTCGCGGCCGGCGAAGTGAAGGTTACCTTCATAGACCTCGGCATCCCGGATCATTTCGAAGCCAGATTCATCGAAAGTCTGCTCGAAGACCGCATGGGCACATTGTGGGCAGGCTCGCGCAGCGGCCTCTACCGGCGCTGGCCCGATGGACGGGTCGAAGCTTACACCACTCGTGATGGGTTGCCGGATAACAAAATTCAATCGTTGCTTGAGGATCGCGATGGGCGGATCTGGGTCGGCACAGGACGATGGCTCTACCGACTCGTGCCTAATCCGGCCCCAGGTCGAAATGTAGTTGCGCGCGCCTATTCAGACAAAGACGGTTTGCCAACCTATTGGATCAACCAGTTGTTTCAAGCTACAGACGGCAGCCTCTGGGCCGGGAGTAACGCGGGGCTGATCCAGTTTATCCCGACAGCCGATGGCCGCGACTTTCGATTTCGCGCATACGCCGAGCCTCACGGCTTGAGTTATCACGAAGTCGCGGCGCTGGCCGAAGATCGCAACGGGAACCTGTGGCTGGCAATCGCACAGGGCGGCGCTGCCAAGATCGCTCGCCACGGGTTCACCACCTTCGGCAAGGCGGCTGGTTTTTTCTGGAGCACCTCGATCGCTGAGACCAGAGCCGGAGAGCTGCTTGTGGTTGGCGGGCCTGACAAAAGGGCAGCCGGATCAGAAGGATTCATCAATCAATTCGATGGAGAGAAGTTCATCCCCATTCGCCCCCGCTTCCCCGAAAGGGTTCAGCAACAAGGATACGGATGGGGATGGAACCAGACGCTGCTTGAAGATCACACGGGCGAGTGGTGGATCGCGACCGGCGCTGGGGTGTGCCGGTTTCCGAAAGTGAGCAAACCCGCACAACTCGCTCAGACGCCGCCGAAAGCCATCTACACGACGCGCGATGGATTGGCTGCTGAGATGATCCTCCGGCTGTTTGAGGATTCACGCGGCGACGTCTGGATCAGCTCGGTCGGGCATGGCATAAAATTGAACGGGCTGTCGCGCTGGGAGCGTAGCACCAATGCTTTTCACCACTACTCCGACCAAGATCATCTGCCGCGCTTCGACACCTTCTATGTTTCATCTTTTGCTGAAGACCGCGCGGGCAATCTCTGGATCGGCTTCAGCGGAGACGGCGGGCTGGCCCGCTACCGCGATGGGCGCTTCACCCTCTTCACCGCCAATGATGGTGTGCCCGCAGGCCAGATTCGCAACCTGCTGATTGATTCAGCGGGCCGGTTATGGGCGGCGAGCTCGCGAGGCGGGTTGAGCCGGATTGACGATCCGTCGGCAGAGCGTCCGCGACTTGTCACCTACACGACCGCCGATGGCCTCTCAAGCAATGAGATCGCCGGCGTGAGCGAAGACCAGTGGGGGCGCATCTACATCGGCACGGGACGAGGGATTGACCGCCTCGACCTGGCGACGGGCCGCATCAAGCATTACACGACGGCCGACGGTTTGCCGCTGAGTAACCTGTATGGCACTTTGCGTGACCGCCAGGGCGCGCTCTGGTTCAGCTTCGAAACCGGGCCCACGCGGCTTGTCCCCGAGCCCGACCCGCCGCCGGTGCCGCCGCCGGTGCTGATCATCGGCCTGCGCATTGCCGGCGAGACGCAGCAGATTTCGGCGCTGGGCGAAACAGAGATTGCGCCGATTGAGCTTGGCCCGTATAAGAATCAACTGCGGATTGACTTCGTGGCACTCGGCTTCAGCCCCGGCGAAGGACTGCTTTATCAGTACAAGCTGGAAGGCACGAATCAGGACTGGAGTCCGTTCACCGATCAGCGGACGGTGAACTTCGCCAATCTGGCGCCGGGCCGCTATCGCTTCCTCGTGCAGGCGGTGAATGCCGATGGTGTGCGGAGCGCAGCGCCGGCGAGTTTTTCATTCACGATTTTGCCGCCGGTCTGGCAGCGCTGGTGGTTTCTGACGCTGGCGGCGGCGCTGGTGGGATTGTTGGCTTATGCGCTCTATGGCTATCGAGTCGCGCAATTGCTGGAACTGGAGCGGGTGCGCACGCGCATCGCCGCCGACCTGCACGATGACATCGGGGCCAACCTGACCAAGATCGCCATCCTCAGCGAGGTCGCCCAGCAGCCACGAGGCCCCGATGAGCCGCCGCCGGGCAGCCTGTTCTCGTCGATTGCTCACATCTCGCGCGAGTCGGTGGCCGCCATGAGCGACATCGTCTGGGCGATCAATCCGCGGCGCGACAGCTTGCGCGACCTCGCCCGGCGCATGCGAGGTTTCGCGAGCGAGGTCTTCACCAGCCGCGAGATCGAGTTTCGCTTTCACGCGCCCGACCTGGATCACGACCTGAAACTCGGGCCGGACCTGCGCCGCGATCTCTTTTTGATCTTCAAGGAGGCCGTCAACAACCTCGTCCGCCACTCCGCCTGCACCCAGGCCGAGATTGAGTTGCGGCTGGCGGGGCGCGAGCTCGCGCTGTGCGTCCGCGACAACGGCCGCGGCTTCGACCCGGAGCTGGCGGGCGAAGGCAACGGGCTGGTGAGTATGAGGCGGCGGGCGAGCGCCGTCGGCGGCAGGCTCGAGGTGGTCTCACAACCGGGGCGGGGGACGACGATTGCGCTGCGCGTCCCGGCGGCGCGGCGAAGCTGGGTGGGAGCCAGATGGCCATGAGAGCCGGGGACGCCTCTGTGCCCCGCAGATAATCAGTTGATCACGAAATCGGGAGGGAAGAGCATTTTCCATTTGTCATTTGATATTTTCCATTTGTCATTGTCAGAGGCCGGCCCGAGTCAATGCCCAATGAAAATTGAGCGATTTCTGGGGCAATGACAAATGACAAATATCAAATGACAAATGGAAAATGGAACTCTTCGTCCATTTCGTGATCTGCTGATAATTGAGCCACCCTACCTACCTACGTAGGTCCATAATCAACTCTGGAGGGTGTAAACTGGGCTGAGCTTGCAAGCTGGAGACCCGGCAAGCATCACTGAGCGCAACGCCCAAGCCCGGAGCTAAACATGTCTGACCCGATCACTGTCGCCATCATCGAAGACCTCCGTGAAGTTCGCGAGGGCTTAACCGTGCTCGTCAACGGCACGTCCGGCTTCCGCTGCTCGGGGAGCTTCCGCACGATGGAAGAGGCGTTGCGCGCCCTCACACGCGAGCGGCCCGTGGTGATCTTGACCGATCTCGGCCTGCCGGGGATGTCCGGGATTGAGGGCATTCGCATCTTGAAAGAGCGTTACCCGGAGGTGCCGATCGTCGCGCTCACCGTCTACGACGAGGAGGAGGAGATCTTTGACGCGCTGTGCGCGGGCGCTGCGGGCTACCTGTTAAAGAATACGCCGCCCGCGCGGCTGCTCGAATGCCTCAAGGAAGTGGTCTCAGGCGGGGCGCCGATGTCGCCGGAGGTGGCGCGGCAGGTGATCAAACTCTTCCGCGAAGTTTGCCCACCGGCGCGCGCCAGCCACAACCTGACGCCGCAAGAGACCGAGGTCTTAAAGCTGCTGGTCGAGGGCCACAACTACAAGACGGCGGCCTCAGAACTCGGCATCACCATCAACACCGTCTCCTTCCACCTCCGCCACGTCTACGACAAGCTCCAAGTCCATTCCAAGACCGAAGCCGTCGCCAAGGCCCTGCGTGATCATCTCATTTAGTGAGTAAAGAGCCACGCCTCCACCGGACGACTGACGACTGACCACTGACCACGGACCCTACCTACATACGTAGTTACGAAGGACGCCCGGTTAGACCTACTATAGCAGCGTCAACGACTGAGATCACGAAACCATCGTCTCGCTCGGCACCGAGTCCCAAGACCGGTCCGGCTTAACCCTGGGTGTCGCATACGCTGACGAGGTCGTTGGTCGGGAGGTCATGGGCTTTGAGGATAAAATTTGAGATCGAAATCAAGGGGAGTGTCCCATCACAGCAAAGGAGGAGAGACTTATGTGTAATTCCCGCAGAGTATTTTCGTTAACCGCCTGCCTGGCTTTCTTCTGTCTCGCCGGTTTCGGGCAGGCGCCACCGCCGGTGATTCTGGAGGTCCAACTCGAAAACGCTGTTATTTACGTCACCGACGTCTCTGACGTCTCGAGGTTCGCCACCGATCCAAACGTCACAACTGTATCCCCCCCGACGATGAGAAGCTTTGGCACGTCCCTGGTCATTGCTGACATCGTGGCCGTGAACGGCAGACCCGCCAAGGGAACAGCGACCATCAACCAACGGAGAACAAGCTTCAGCGCCAGCCCCACTCCCGGTCAAGCTATTTCTGACACCGGGCGGGCCTCTCTTAACGGCTATGCGTTGGAACTCCTACAAACAGACGGCACCGCAATCGGGAGCCTCTTCGCTTCCGGATTTGGTGGTGGTGGTGCTCCGCCAGGCGCGCCTTTGACAGTGACCACCTCCAACAACGCGGTGGTGGGCGGCACGGGAGCTTTTTTCGGGGCGCGAGGGCAGTTGGGCGCGAAGCCGGTGACCGTGCCCGTTCGGATTGCATCAGTCACGGAGGATCCCATTAACCGACGGACATACGGAGGAGGCAGTTTCACCATCGTGGTCCATCTGATCCCGACCTCCCGGCCGGAGATTCTGGCGACGACTCATGCCAGTGACTTTACCCTGGTCACGGCAGCCAATCCCGCCCGCGCAGGTGAGGTCTTGACGCTGTGGGCCACCGGCCTTGGCCCGACCCGCCCGGGAGTTGATCCCGGCCAGCCATTCACCGCCAGCCCACTGCGAGTAGTCAACTCGCCGGTGGAGGTGAGTGTGAACGGAGCACCGGCTGAGATTCTCTATGCGGGGGGAGTCCCAGGGACAGTCGATGGGTACCAGGTCAATCTTCGGCTGCCGGCAGGGATCACACCAGGCAGCGCGAGCTTACAGATGAGAGTGGCGTGGATTGCTGGGCCGGAGGTGAAGATCGCGATCCAGTAAACAAGACGCGCTGTCAGGTGAAGAAGAACCGTATTGGCCGCTACCCAGGTAGCGGCTGTGCTTCAGGAGGGCACATTTATGATCCGAGCTTCGTTTCCCAACCACCGTCGCCGCTGCTTGCTGTGGTCCACGTGGTTGATCTTGTTGCTCGCGGCCGGCGTGGCCCTGGCTCAGGGCACAGCCTTCACCTATCAGGGACGGCTCACCGAGAGCAGCGCCCCGGCCACCGGAGTCTACGACTTCCAGTTCAAGCTCTACGATGCCAATGGGACGCCGCAAGGCCCGGCGCTCGTGCGGGAAGACGTCCAGGTCTCTAACGGTGCCTTCACCGTCCAGTTGGACTTCGGCCAGGTCTTCGACGGCAATGCCCGACTGCTGGAGATCGGCGTGCGACCGGGCGCATCAACCGGCGAGTTCACCCTTCTTGCGCCGCGTCAAGCTGTGACTTCGACGCCTTACGCGATCCAGACGTTGAACGCGGCGCAGTTGGGCGGGGTGGCGGCGAGTCAGTATGTGAAGACGGATGATGCGCGATTGACAGATGCGCGTGCTCCGACGGCAGGCAACACGAACTACATTCAGAACACCACGACGCAGCAGGCTGCCGACTTCAACATCGCGGGCAACGGCACGGCGGGCGGGACGCTTTCAGGCAGCGTGGTTAATGCCGCGACGCGGTACAACATCGGCGGCAACCGCGTGCTGAACACTCCGGGGATGAACAATATCTTCGCTGGCGTGGGCGCGGGGCAAGCCCACGTGAATGGTCGGGACAACGCTTTCTTCGGACACGACGCCGGATTGAACAACGCGGGGAATGCTATTTCGGGTAACTACAACTCCTTCTTCGGCTCGAACGCGGGCAAGTCAAACACGAGCGGCGGGTTCAATTCTTTCTTCGGCAGCAATGCCGGCTTGTCCAACCTGGGGAATGCTAACGTAAGTTTGGGTAGCTTCAACTCCTTCTTCGGAACTGACGCCGGATTGAACAACACCGGGAACGACAACTCTTTCTTCGGCACCCAAGCTGGCAATGGGAACACGACGGGCGAGCGCAATGCCTTCTTCGGTCGCAACGCTGGCTCTGGCAACGTGAGCGGCAGCGACAACACCGTCATCGGCGCGAATGCTGCTGTCATCCCGAACAATCTCACCAACGCCACCGCCATCGGCGCGGGTGCCGTCGCCACACAAAGCAACTCAATCGTTTTAGGCAACAACGCCAACGTCGGCATCGGGACGACGGACACAGCATTTGCGAGGTTGAGCGTCGTGGCGGCTAACAATGGCACTGCGGTGTCTGGCAGCAGCGGCAGCGGCGGCGCTGGCGTGATTGGCGTGAGCAGCGGCGACGGCAGTGGCGTGACTGGCTTAAACGACAGCGACACCGGCTTTGCGGGTAAATTCAACGGTCATGTACTTGTCCTCCGCACGCTCTCCGTAGGCACCACGCTCAAGGTAGGCTCGCTCGGCGTGTCGGGCGGAACGCAGTTATGCCTCAACGGCGCGGGGTTGATTGCTGCCTGCTCGTCGAGCCTGCGCTACAAAACAGAGGTGCGGCAATTTTCCGCCGGGCTAGAAATCCTCAACCGCCTGCGCCCAATCACCTTCACTTGGAAAAGCGACCACACGCGCGACCTCGGACTCGGCGCGGAAGATGTCGCCGCCGTCGAGCCGCTGCTCGTCACGCGCAACGACAAAGGCGAGATCGAAGGCGTCAAATACGACCGCTTGAGCGCCGTGCTTATCAATGCCGTCAAAGAGCAGCAAGCGCAGATCGAGCAACAGCAGAATCAACTCAAGCAACAACAAGATGGACTCAAACAGCAACAGAGCCAGATCGAGAGCTTGAAGAAACTTGTCTGTCTGGATCACCCGCAGGCGGAGGTCTGCAAATTAAGGAGACAACCATGATAAACCACCGACGGCAATCTCAACTCACGCGCGCGTTATTGCTTCTTCTCCTGCTGGCTCTCTCCGGCGGCAACGACACCGCCTCGGCGCAGAGCACCGCCTTCGCCTATCAGGGCAAACTGACCGACGCGGGCAATCCGGCCAACGGCAATTACGACTTGCAGTTCACGCTCTGGGACGCGTTGAGTGGCGGCACGCAGCAACCACCACCGGCGCCCATCACGGTAACGAGAAATGTGCTGGTGACGAGCGGAGCTTTTACGGTGCAACTGGATTTCGGCGCGACGGCCTTTCCCGGAGCAGACCGCTATCTGGAGATCAGTGTCCGTAAAAATGCCGGTGATCCTTTCGTGACGCTCTCTCCGCGCCAGGCCGTAACGTCAACGCCTTATGCCATTCGCACGCTCAATGCGGCGACGGCCGACACCGCCTCCAGCGCCACTCAACTCGGCGGTGTCGCCGCCGACCAGTACGTGAGGACTGACGACCCGCGCCTGACGCCGGGCGGCAACTACATCCAAAACACGACGACGCCGCAAGCAGGTGCGAACTTCAATATCTCCGGCAACGGCCTCGTTGGCGGCAACGTCGGCATCGGGACCACCAACCCGGGCTCAAAGTTGGAAGTGCTGCAGACGGCGAGCAACGCTTACGGCATCACGTACACGGACGGGACGACCAGACTGAGCACTGTCATCAACAGTTTTCTCGGAGGCGCGGGAGGCTTAGGCACAGCGACCAATCACTCGCTCTTCTTTTACGCGGGTAGCGATCCCAAAATGATCATCGGCACTTCCGGCAATGTCGGGATCGGCACCTATACGCCGCCCCAGCACCGACTGGGCATTTTCGGCGGCCCTTCTTGGACTTCCAATCTGTGGAGCGGCGCCGTGGAGTTGAGTAACGCCTCGGCGATTGGTTGGCGGGCGAATGCCGGCGGGCAGCGGTTCGGGATCGGGCAATCGACCGGGGGACTCTATTTCTTCCATACCGCGAGTGATCCCGGCACCACTGGGAGTCCGGCTAACTATGACCTGGCGATTAGTGATTCCGGCAACGTCGGCATCGGCACGCTCAGCCCGACGAGCAAGCTGTATGTCCTGAGCAGCACTGCGGGCATCTCCGCCATCTATGGAGAGAGCGCGTCGGGGCGCGGCGTGTGGGGCAAGAGCACGGGTGCCAGCCGCGGCGTCTACGGCGAGAGCAACAGCGGGGAGGGAGTGCACGGGGAAAGCATTACTGGCACCGGGGTGGCTGGTGGGAGCACGAGCGGGGCGGGCGTGTTTGGCGCCACCAGCAGCAGCGGCGGCATAGGTGTGAGAGCTTCGGGCACAAGTTGGTTTCAAGGAGATACGACGCCGCTTCCAACCAGCGCCGGAAAGGGCATCGCCATCGGGTTCTCCGGCGAGCAAGGCTACATTTCGAGTTTCGACTACGGCACTTTCACTCCAAAGAATCTGCTCTTGAATCTTTCGGGCGGCAACGTCGGCATCGGCACGACTACTCCGCGAGCCAAGTTGGATGTGGTCGGGAATGTCGTCCAAGACCGCGGCAGCAATGGCTTGGTCAAGGCGATGGCGTTGATCAAGGACGACAATACGGTCGTCCAGTGCTACAACTCGCAAGCCACAGGCGCGGCAGTCACCACTCCACCTTGCAATATTGTTGTCACCTTCGAGAATACTGGCAACTACCTGATTGACTTTGGGTTTCCCGTGACGGATCGCTATATCTCGCTGACGCCACGCACCCTTACCGACGGTGCATCGGCCCCGATTGATGTGACCGCAGTTGTGGTTGGGACAAACAACCAAAATCAAACGAGGGCATACTTCCGTAGCCCTACAGCCGGAGCCAAGTCGGGATTCTTTATTTTCGTCTATTGATGGAGTCGTCGGCGCGAGCAAGTGTCCCGTTGATGCCCATCGTGTGCTGATGCCACTGCGGCTCAACTGCTGACGCGACCCGCGCGTTCGTGCCACTTTAGCGCGAGGCGGGCGGCGTGGTGAAACGAAACTGAACGGAAGAAAGGATGAGCAGACGATGAAAACTTTGTCGCAACATCACGGCCGCACTTATCTCTCGGCACTCATCCTGCTGTGCCTCTCCGCCGCAGTCACCTCGGGGCAGACCGGCGGCAGCTATAGCTTGTCGCGCTCCACCGTTGCTGGCGGAGGCGGCTCCAGCACCAATGGCAACTTGAGAGTTGACGGAACCATCGGGCAGCCCGGCGCCGGATCGAGCAGCGCGGATCGCTTTGCGGTCGCGGGTGGGTTCTGGCCCACGGCTGTTACGGATGGCGGCCCCGTTTGTAGCTACACGCTCTCTCCGGCCTCCGCGATGGTGCCGGCCGGCGGCGGCTCAGGCAGTTTCGCCGTCCAGACTCAGGGGAACTGTAGCTGGACGGCGACGACCATCGAGAGCTGGATGACCCTCACCGGCACACCCGGCACCGGCACAGGGACAGTCTCCTATGCGGCGGCGGCCAACCCCGCGACCACCCCCCGCACCGGGATCATTACGGTCGCCGACAAGACCTTCACGATCACGCAGGCGGGGAGTTGTAGTTTCTCGCTCAGCCCCACCAGACAAAGCTTCACCCCCCTCGCCGGGTCGGGGAGAGTCCAAGTCACGGCCGGCGATGGCTGCAACTGGAGCGTCACCACCGATGTCAATTTCATCTCCTTCTCTCCGGGCGGCGGCAGCGGCCAGGGGAGCGTCGACTATCTGGTCGCGGCCAACCCCAATCCGGTGGCCCGGCGTGGGGTGATCCTGATTGCGGGGCAGGGCTTGACGGTGCTGCAAGGGGCGCAGTTCTCAGACGTGCCTCAGAGTCACTCCTTCTTTGAGTTCATCGGCAAGCTCTCGGCGGCCGGGATTACCGCCGGCTGCGGCAATGGTAACTACTGCCCTGACAACCCAGTCACGCGCGAGCAGATGGCGGCCTTCATTATCCGTGCGCTCGGCGTCTTCAACCCTTCGACCGACGTGCCGCAGCGCTTTGCGGACGTGCCGAAGTTCATCAACAACGACCCGACTCAGCCCCATCCCTTCTACGGGTTCATCGATCAGATGGGAGCGCGCAGGATCACGAGCGGATGCGGGGGAGGCAACTACTGCCCGGGCAGCTCCGTCACGCGCGAACAGATGGCGGCTTTCATCATCAAAGCGCTCGGCGTCTTCAACCCTTCGACCGATGTCCCGCAGCGCTTTGCGGACGTGCCGAAGTTCATCAACAACGACCCGAACCAGCCCAACCCCTTCTACGGCTTCATCGATCAGATGGGGGCACGTGGGATTACCAGTGGCTGCGGTGGAGGCAACTACTGCCCCGGCGGCACGGTCACGCGGGGACAGATGGCAGTTTTTCTGGTCAAGGCCTTCGGGTTGTAGGCCCGCGACTGCGGCTTCACCCAGGTCTACATCGCCGAGGAGATCTAGGACGACCGCTTCAAGCTTGCGGGCGGGAAGGCCGGGCAGAAAGTCTCCTGGCAAGTAACTGGCATCGGGCAAGGCGCCTGGACCAACCAGCACCGCCTCCCGGTCGAGGAGGAGAAGGGCGCGGCAGCCGGAGCTGATGCGGCGGATGAAGGAGCAGTGCGGGAGGGTACAGCGGAAGAAGTTCCAGCAGCCGAAGCCCTAAGCGCAGACGAGATTATTGAGAGGAAGCTCCGGGCTGATTCAACTGTGCCACGTCATTCAGTATTTCGGCGGGCTTCCACTCGTTGCCGCGGTAGAACCGGTACACCTTGCCGTCAGGCGCAATGACGGCGGTGCTCAGCGAATGTACGATCTGGCCGGCTTCGGGCCAGTATTGCAGCCCGAAAAACTGCGCCACCGCTTTCACCTCCTCGGCCGTGCCGGAAGCGAACTCCCAATGCTTGAAAGCACCCTGGCTCTGCTTGCCCGTGTAGGCCATCCCGTACTTGCGCAAGACTGGCGGCCGGTCGTACTCCGGGTCCACGCTGATGCTGAGCAAGTGAGTCTGCTCATAGCGTGTCGGGTCTTGCTGGAGCGCTCGATCAACCTCAGCGAAGTTGCGGCTCATGAGCGGGCAAAAGTCCGGCAGCGGGCAGCGCGTGTAGATAAAGGTGAGCAGAAGAGTGCGGCCGCGGTATTGGCGGAGGTGGATGCGCTTGCCGTCCTGATTGACGAGCGTGAAATCAGGGACTTCGTCGCCCGTGCTCGGTTCGGACGCTGTTCCCGCGCCGCCCGTCGCCGCGACCTCTTGGGTGACGACCAGATTCTCAAGCCACGAGCGGTTAGCCGCGACGACCAGCTCCGCCTGAACTTTACTGCCCGGTGAGAGCACGTCGAAGGGCCACTTGTCCTTCAGCGTGAAAGGCATCGTCATGGCCTCCATGTAACCGGGGATCGGGTCGTGGGCGAGGGTGACTTGGCCACGCGCCTTATCGACGGAGACTACTTTACCTTTCAACTCATAGCGCTGCTCCGGCACACCGCGGCAGGCGGCGAGGTCGGCCCACAGCAATAACACGGCCAGGAATAGTGCTCTCGGCCTGATGGCGCGAGTTGTTTGCATGCTGACTCCTCTCCCTCAATCGACCGCTCGCTATTGTCCTAAAACATCGGGCGAACCGCAAACTGGAACTGGCGGGCCGGGTCGGAATTTGAAACCCCGGCCAGTGGGGTCAATTGCCCGACAGCCCCGAGGCCCCCGCCTGACAGCAGGTGATCAAATTTCCTTCGACCACCAACCACTATGGCGAAAGCGTTCTTCAGTAAAGTAACCGCGGAGAAGGGTGACTTCGGCCCTGGCGGCGGGGGCTGCAATCACGCTGACGACATCGTAGCGGTGAGGCTCGCCTTCAATCCGCAGAATCCGGCGATAGACGCGTGCTGCCCGTGTGATCTGGCGCTGCTTCCGCAGGTCCACGGCGGCCTGCGGGGCGGCAACGTCGGCGCTCGTCCGGGTCTTCACTTCAATGAACGCGAGCGTAGGTGTCCCGGCCGATTCGTCATAGGCGATGATGTCTATCTCACCCGTGACTTGGCGCCCGGTCAGGCTGCGGCCGATCGGCGCCACGAAGTTAGTGGCCACAATCCGATAGCCGTTCCGCTTGAGATGTTCTACCGCCATCCGCTCGCCAAGGGCGCCCAGGGCTAAATGCTGAGCAGCAGGTGCGGGGCTTTGAATCAAGCTTCGGATTTTACTGAGGAACTCCGGCATCACCTTTCCCGGCGCAGTCGAGCCGAAAGTAGTTCGGGCTCAAGCCGTCTTCCTTTCTGTATCCGTGTGAATGGAACGCTATCATAAAACCCAGGATGAGGGTAAGAGGCCAGGCCCCGGAGCGAGCCGGCGCTTGGTAATTTGCCGCAGTCCGCTTTGTGTCTTGGTCCCTTTGTGATAAAGAAGGAGTATCGGCCTCGGCGGGAATGGATGTCTGATCGAGCAGCGCCGAGTGACGGAGGGGCAAATGGGTGAATCGCGCCTGGCTCAGAGCCAGCAAAAACTCGAGATGATTTGTGAGGTGTTTCGCGGGCTGGCCGGTCAAGGAATGACTTGGGTCTCAATCCCGCAGCTCATCGCCGAGGCTCATCGGCGCCAGCTCAACTTGAGCCGGGAGCTGATCGGCGATTACGTGCGGCGTTACTCGGTCAATGACCCGTCGAATCGAAACTTATCACCGAAACACTACCTGGGGACCCCGCGCTTCGTCGCCGCCGACCATCAGCCCAAACGCGGCAGAGAGTACCGGCTGCTCTCCGAGGCCGAGCGCCAGTCCTTCCTGCGCGACCCCAGAGAGGATTGGCACGAGCGGCCGTATGCTGAGTTCGAGGCATCTTACGCGCCTCAAGTGGAGAGGACGGTGCATAAGCCTGTTCACCGCCAAACACGGGCCGGGGCTCACAAGAAGCCGGAGGCGCGCGATCAGCGGGTCAGGGTCCACGAGTTGGCGCGTGAATTGAGGATCGATCACCGAAAGGTGATCGAGGCCGCGAAGCGGCATGGCGCGGACGTGAGCTTGCCTAAGAGTGGGCTTGATGATTCGGTGGCCACACGGGTTCGCAAGGAGCTGGCTGTCACGAAGCAACAAGGGGCATTGCGCGCGGCGAAATCTCAACCACCACGTCAGGTCACTCACGGAATAAAGGAACCGCCGTCGAAGGAGGCACGCCATCAGCCTCCGAAAAAGACTCCTTCAGTGGCTGCTCACGGCAGAGCCGCCAGACAAACTGCGATTCACGAAGCCAGCAGAGAAGTCCTCACTCCCAAGGGGGCCTCAGCCGCGGGAGTTAAAACTAAGCCTAAGTCGGCCGCGAGTCATGGCAGCCGACCGGCCAAGGCGGGGCAGCTCACAGTGATCGTTGACGTCTCGAACGTCGCGCGCGAAGAACGCGACCCAAAGGGGAGAGCGAAGTTGGCCAACTTCCTCCACCTGGTCGACCAGTTGGAGAAGCATCAGATCAAGATCATCGCCATCGCCGATGCCACTTTATGGGGCCATATTGACCGCGAAGAAGAGTTCAAGGAGTGCTGTCGCACTGGAATCATCAAGCAGGCCCCGACGCGGACCGAGGCCGACGTTTGGATTCTGGAGAAGGCGAGCGCGGCCGGCGCCTACATCATCTCGCGGGACACCTTCCGCGACCGGATCGAGAAGTACCCCGGGTGCCGGGAGCGGATCGTCTCCTTCATGGTCTTTGACAGCGAAGTCATGCTGGACCCGGAGCACCAACTCACTACAATGATCCGCCAGGCCGAGAGCAAGAAGGCCGGCAGGAAAAGAAAATGATCCGACATCTCGTCCTCAGTACTTACCTGTTGCTCTCCTCGATGCTGGGTTTGATCCCGGCCTCAGTACCCCCGAACCGCGGCGACACCGAGCCGAGCTATCTCCCGCAACGCGTCTTCAACTCCGGCGACAAACGGTTCGGGGATTTTGAGGCGATGCTCGCCGAACTGGCGCACTCCGACGTGGCCTTCGTCGGCGAACAGCACGATGACCCGGCCACGCACCGCCTGGAGCTGGCGATTCTGGAGGGCGTCGCCCGCCGCCGCTCGTCGGTCGTCGTCGCGCTGGAGATGTTCGAGCGCGACGTGCAGCCGGCGCTCGATGATTACTTGGCTGGGCGCACCGGCGAATCGGAGTTCCTCAAAGTCGCGCGCCCCTGGCCACGGTATGCGACCGACTACCGGCCGCTGGTCGAGTTGGCCCGCGCGAAGGGCTGGCGGGTGATTGCCGGCAATGTGCCGCGGCGCTACGCCTCGCAGGTGTCGAAGACCGGCCTGGCCGCGCTCGACTCGCTCCCGCCCGCGGAGCGCGGCCTGATCGCGCGGCAGATCGAGTGCCCGAAGGATGACTACTTCAAGCGCTTCGCCGAGCAGATGAACTCACACCCCGGCGGGTCGGACGGGCAAGCGTCAAAGGACGAGCAGCGCGCCATGACCGAGCGGTTCTACCAAGCGCAATGCCTCAAGGACGAGACGATGGCCGAGTCGGTCGCCAACATCTATCTCAACGCCTCCGAACCGAGACCGCTCATCGTCCACTTCAACGGGGCATTTCACACGGACTTTCACCTCGGCACGGCGGCGCGGACGCAGCAGCGTTTGTCGAAGTCACGCGTGCGGGTCATCTCGATCATCCCGGTTGATAATCTCGATGCAGTCAAGCCGGAAGATTACCGTAAGCGTGGTGACTTCCTAGTCTTCACGCTCAAGCCGGCGAAGAAAGTGGAAGATGGCAGGCCGAGGGCGGAAGGCAGTAAGCAGTAAGCAGTAAGCAGTAGGCAGTGGGCAAGCGCCTCTCTTGGGTCCTGCCGTTAAGGGCTAGCGCTTGTTTCCTGCCTCCAGTCTCAAATACATGATGACCATGCGAATCAAAAACTCTCCCATCGACTCATTCGGCATCAGGGCGTGCGTGCCCTTCATGCTCTTGCTCTTGGTTCCCGCTCTCGCCGCGGCCCAATCCCTGACGATGGAGGAGTACGAGCCGAAGTCCACGCTGGTGGTCCGCGAGCACCTCGTGCCGCGGGCCAAGTACCCATTCATTGACATTCACAGTCACCAGCAGAACCTCTCCTCAGATTACGTCGATAAGCTGGTGAAGGAGATGGACTCGATCAACCTCCAGTTGATGGTCAACCTCAGCGGCGGCACGGGCGAGCGACTGAAGCAAGTCATCGCCGCCATGAAAGGGCGCTACCCGGACCGCTTCGTGGTCTTCGCCAACTTGAGCTTCGACGACCTCAACGAGCCGGGCTACGGCAAGCGCGCAGCCGAGCGCTTAGCGCAGGACGTGCGCAGCGGAGCGCAGGGGCTGAAGATCTTCAAGAACTTCGGCATGGACCTCAAGTACAAGAACGGGAACCGTGTCAAGGTCGATGACCCGGAGTTCGACCCGGTGTGGGAGACCTGCGCGCGGCTGAAGATTCCGGTCTTGATTCACATCGCCGAGCCGGCCGTCTTCTTCGAGCCGATTGACCGCTTCAACGAGCGGTGGCTCGAGTTGAAGGAGTTCCCCAACCGCGCCCGCCCCCCGGCCAGGTACCCTGCGTTTGAGACCTTGATGGCCGAGCGCAACCACTTGTTTGCTAGCCATCCGAAGACCACCTTTATCGTTGCCCACCTGGGCTGGCACGGCAATGACCTGGAGCGGCTGGGCAAACTCTTCGACCGCTTCCCGAACCTCTACGCCGACAACGCAGCGGTGCTGGCCGAACTCGGACGCCAGCCCTATTCGGCGCACGATTTTCTGGTCAAATACCAGGACCGCGTCCTCTTCGGCAAAGACATCTACAGCCCGCAGGAGTACACCTACTACTTCCGGGCGATGGAGACGCGCGACGAGTACTTCGAGTACTACCGCAAGCGCCACGCCTTCTGGCGCATCTATGGCTTCCAACTGCCGGATGAAGTGCTCAAGAAGATTTACTACCAGAACGCGTTGAAGTTGGTGCCAGGGATCAATGCCGAGCAGTTCCCCCAATAAGGAGAGGCTGTCATACCGCTGTCTTTACGTAAATATCACACCACAAGCTCTCAGCGAATCCTGACCTTAACAGTGTTCGCTGGTTTGCTGTCAGCCATCAACGTGATGTCTACCTCACCTCGCCCAATCAAGCTGCGTGGCAGGCGCACATTGATTTGATCGAGACCGACGAAAACACTTTGCTCTCCAGCATAGAGCACTTGTGCATCAACGCCGCCGATCTTCGCGCTGACAGCGGACAGATCGCTGCGGAATCTGATGCCGGTCCCGAAGAGGATCAGGAAGACCTGGTCAGTGGCGTCTCCCAAATCAGGTCCCAGATCAATCGGCACAGCCACGAATTTGTTCTGCGACGGATCGAAGCGGACAATCGGCTCGAAGATTTGCGAGCCATCGGCTTTGACTCGCAACGCCACCGCTGAGGCCAATCCTTTCCCGCTGGCGTCGGCGGTAAACAAGCCAGGAGCCACCGTGTCAATCAAGATGATTCCGAATGAAGTGGCTCCGTCTTCACGCATAACTTCCACTATTGCAGGGCCGGGCGCGGCATCCGGTGGAATCTGATAGTTGATCTGCATGGGCGAGACGAAAAATAGTGGGGCTAAGTATTCCGTGCCGACGCTGTCAGTGATTTTCACTGTCGTTCCGGCCAGTGTGGTTGGCAGTGGCCTGGTATTGGCTGCGGCAGTGGTTGAAGCCAAGCCGGAGCCGAAAGCGGCAATGATGGATTCGGTAGCGAGCGTGTCGCTTTCATAGCTGGCAGCAGAGACGCTGGTTACTTCGTCCGAAGACGGATCGTCGGGTGGAGCGACTTTGACTTCGACCTTTGTCGTCTTGTCGGAGTTGGTGATCAGAATCGTTTCGCGCCCGAAGCCGCGAGCTTCAACCAGACCATCGGCGTTTATTGATACTACATTGGTGTTTCCGCTCTGTAAGGCGTATAAGGTACCCGCTGTACTTCGGGTCAGGTCAATTGGCTCGCCATCAGCGAACTGGCCACTGACAAGCAATTGCGCTTCTTCGCCAATCCCCGTCAGATTTAGTTCTCTGGGAGATGCGTTGAGAGCTATCGGCGATGCCGAGGGCGCAATGATGATTTTGGTCGAAAGCGTATAATTCACCGGGCCGGGGCCGTAGGTCAGAGCAGAAATCTCCATCTCGCCCGCACGGTCAGTCGGCACGGTGTAGGAAAGAGAGAAAGGCCCTTCAGCTGTGGCATTGTAGAAACGACCTCCAATGATGAACAACACTCCATCAATCGGATTGCCCCCATCCAAAGTGAAGATGATCTGAATGACCTCGCCTGGACGAACTACAGTGCCGGCTGTCGGCGTCAGTGTGCCCGATACAGTTTGTTCAAAAGGTGCAACTGCCATCAGAGCCGCCGGGCAGGCAATTTCGTATGGTAGCGCTGCTGGGCCAGAGGGGACAGGTTTGGGAAGCTCAGGCGCAAAGCTTGGTGAATCGACTTTCTCGTGTAAAAGTCTGGCGATCTCTTCCCAAACTTCGCCGGAAGAAGTTTCACTTACATCTCCACCAAGGTCCGCGTGTACAATGTCGCGAATTAGGCTTTTTGCTTCGCCACTCAGTCCCCCACGCTGGCTATCGAAAGGCACTATCGTGTCGTGATTGCCCAGTATATCGAGCTCTTCATTAAGACTGGTTTTCCAGTCAATGGCACTGATTATCCCATTCAGGATGCCGTAGGTTACGCTTAAGTCTGGCTTTTTGCCGATTACAGTATGCGATGGCACTTTCGTCTCGCTGAGATGTTGCAGTGCCGCACTGGCAGTCTGGAATTCGAAGATCGCTGGACCGAGCGACTTGTTCAGCCTTGCAGCAAATAACTCCTGAACCTTCAAGAAGGTCGGTTTTGTCGGCATTGTTATGTCGTAGATAGTGTCGCACCGATGTTTGACCAGAAAGTTGGCCAATGGACTGCCATGGTGTGGTGTCCCGACAGTGATCAGTTTGTGAAAGTCACCCTGATTGTAGTTCTCCTTGCGTTGATATCGCACTGGCTTGAGTGCGACACGTGAGCGCGCCAACAACCCCCCCAGGCTGTGGCTGACGACATCTACTTGCGTGACAGCGATATTAGCGCGCCGATAAATCTCCAACGCCTTGTTCATCGCATCAACCAGCTTTTTGACAGGCAGGTTCGGAGTGAGGGAATTGATCTTCTCGGGATCGAATGAGCCGACTGAAGGATCAATTGACGAGCTAACTGATGATTGGATTGGTCTGCACATCTTGTCGTGATATGGCCAGCCGTAATTCACCCGGCAGCCATTGCAGATGTCGTAGCCATAGTTTTGCTTCAGGAAGTCCTCCAATCCTGCCCACGCTTCGTCGCAGCTCCAAACACCATGAACAAGCACGATGGGCGGCGGGCGCAAGGTGATAGTGGCGCGTCCGCTCGCCGCCCCAGCGGTGGCTTCGATAATAATCATCGGCCTGTCTCTCGGTAAATCCGCAGGAAAGTCTTTCGGCGTCTGGTAAACGGCAAAAGCAAAGCCACCGTCCGGGCTGACCGTGAGGGAGAGGCCCGTCTGCGATCCGTCCCTCTTCGTCAGCCAGCCCCAGGCAGGACTTGGCGTAGCGGTCGCCAAGCGCATAGAAAAAGTGACCGGCGAGTTGCTCTTCACACGCAGGAGCAGACGAGTGACGCCATCAGTCGCTGCTCCGACTCGTCTCACCATCGCTTTGGACAGTTCTCTCGCATCTGGGTGTAGTGTAACAACCTCGCCTGACTCGACCAGATAACCGCCTGCGCAGCCAGTGGATGACGTGCAGGCTGGGTCAAGCACCTCAACAATCAAGTTAGTCGGCGTATTGACGGTAATCATTGCGGGATTGCTATTGATGCTACCGCAAACATTGTTCACACGTACCCAGAAATTTGTGGTACTAGTCAGAGTCGGAGTGGTCAAGGTGCCTAATGTTGCTCCGCTGATAGGATTTGATGTGTCTCCACTTACGCCTTTGTACCATTGATATGTCAGCGGAGGAGTCCCTTGAGCGGTAACGCTAATTGTCGCCCGTCCACCACTACTGATGACTCGGCTACCAGGTTGTGTGGTAACCACCGGTACAAGGCAGTCGATAATGAACTTAGTGTTGGCCTTGTCATTATTCTCGTTACTCTGATTGGCTCGGCTGTAGGCATCGAGAATCACCCAGACATAGTAAGCTCCCGGGGCTTTGTTGCTTGGTATGGTGATGTTACGGATAACATCGGATGTTCCCCCCGCGACAAGGCTCGGCGTCGTGAAACTGGCCAGCAACGTGTCTTTGTCTGTGACTTGGCTATTTGAACCGGCAAGGCGAATGTGTGTAGTCGAGGCATTGGCCGTGCCAATTCCCTGATTGCGGATGGTGAAGCTGACCGTCACGCTTATTCCGGCATTGCCCATCATTTTACTCAAAGCCAGGTTTTGTACGACTAGATCGGATGGCGGCGCAGTTACAGTGAAAGCTACACGCGCTTTGTCATTGTTTTCGTTGTTTTGATTGGCCGTACTCTCTGCGTCTACCACGACCCAGATGTAATGCGTTCCCGGATTGCGATTGGCGGGAATCTTTAGGATTTGCGCCACCGGGTGAACTGCGCCAGCGGCCAAAGCCGGGATGTTGATGCTCGCCAGCAGATAGTCATTCATGGTCACAGTGCTGCTCGAAGTGTTGAGCCAGATGCGAGTTGTCGAAGGGGCAGCCTGGCCCGGCCCCTGATTGCGAATCGAGAAACTGAAAGCGATGTCTGTTCCAGGCAATCCGCTGGTTGGCGTGACAATGAGGTTTTGCGGAACCAAGTCAGAAGGAATCAACACGATGAACGGCACGTTGGCCTTGTCATTACTCTCGTTGCTTTGATTGGCTGTGCTATTGACATCAAGAATCACCCAGATGTAATGCGCGCCCGGAGTTCTGCTGCTCGGGATAGCCACAGTTCGGCTGACTTGATAAACTCCGCCCTGTGTGATGCTCGGTGTGCTGATCAAGGCCAACAAAGGATCGCTGGTCGTGACGTTGAGAGTTGAGTTGCTGATTCTGATGTGAGTTGTCGAAGCATTTGCCCCGCCGCTGCCCTGATTGCGAATGGTAAAGCTAATCGCGATGCTGGAGCCAGCCCGCCCGCTAGCTGGGCTCACCGACAGGTTTTGCACGATCAGATCAGATTGAGCTGCCCTCGCCAGGGCCGGCGCCGCGAGGATAAAGAGTATAACAAATAGCAGCTTGGAGATTCTGAGCAGGGAAGCACTTGAGTGAATCTCCACCAGTAGTCGAAAGCTGGGAGGTGCTTTAGATTGTTGGGGCGTAGGATGAATGATAGGTGCAACACTTGATCTCATCTGGCACTCATTCCGAATCCTTCTCTGCTTGATGCTCATCTTCAACTCCTGTTCTGCTGCGATGACCTGCGACTGGTGACAGTTACACTGGTCGAGCAATAAGGGATCTAGATCAGGCTAAAACCTCACCCCGGCGCCAATAAAAGGCCCGGCTAACCTGAGATTCGCGAAGTCCGACTCGTTCCTGGCCTTCAAATCCAGAAACCTGTACCCGCCGATCACGCGGACATTCGCTGCGGGAAAGAATTCCACGCCGGCCTCACCATCAAAGAAGTGACCATACTTCCCGGCCGGAATCCCAGAGGCGGCGGCGAAGAAATTGATCCTCTTGTGTGGATAGACGTTGAGGTCGAAGCCGATGCTGGGCAGTCCGACGGTCAGCTTCTTCGCCTCTCGAATCGGAGGGGAAGCGTTGGCAGTGTTGAGAAAGGCGTTCAGCCAGAGCGCTCTGGCTTCAAACAGTGGGCCGACTTTGATTCTCTCTTTGAGGTTGATGAATTGCCAGGCATATCCGAGCTGTAGTTGCTTCGCTTCAAGACCGGAGGTGACTCGCGTATTCACATGGTAGAGATTCCCGTTGAAGTTGATCGTCCGTGAGAGAAGATTGTCGCCGCCGTAATCCACCTGGGTGTAGTCAACCTTCAGTTTGCTCCTCCGGGTGAGGTGCCAGGTGAAACGGACCTCCGGCAGATTGTTGTCCTTCAGGCCGAGGTCGGATTTGAAATTAAAGTCCGTGCCGGCGAGGCCGCCGCCTGAGACGTTGGCGATCGCCCTCAGGTTCGTGATCCAGTAGCGGCCTTCGACAGCTACTCTGGTGCTCTTTTCCGGAGGCGGCGGAGGTGACTCGCCGGAGGCCGGAGCAGAAGGATGATCGCAGGCTATTTTGGGCGGGGGCGCCTTACTCACCCGCATCGGTGTGTCTGCCGAATCCGGATGGCCCGCTTCATATGTGGTCACGAACTGGTCTGTGATCAAGCCGGTGCGGCGCAGCTTTTCACCCAACTCGCACGCCTCGCCGGGAGTCGGGAGGCGCCCCACGCGCACGCGGTAGAAGACGCCTCTGCCCGGGATGGCGACTTTGAGGTAGTACACATCCAGGCCGCGTGACTTCAACTGATTGACGAGCGTTGCCGCCGCCGCCCGGGTGGGAAGTGACCCGACTTGAATGGTGAACGGCTCGGGCTGAGCGGCAGCAGTGCTGAATAGGCAGAGGCAGGCAAGGCCTGCGAAGATGGGTTTCATGGTGTCTCCTTCTCCCTGATCAATGTATTGGTCGAGTAGATCCGCGGTTGAGCCGTGCTTACTTCCACTCGCCTTGGAGGGTGAACGCCGCCCAGTAATAAGGCGACCGCCACCGCTGGTCTCGCCACATCTCGACCTGCGCCGCCCGCAACGCTGCTGCGGGTGACAATCGCTCCGGCCCCAGCAATCGTTTGTAAAAGCGCACCATCAACTCCGCCGCTTCCTTATCCCGCACCGACCACAAACTGACGACCACGCGCGGCGCGCCCGCGTACATAAAACTGCGCGTCAGGCCGATGATCCCTTCGCCTTTGACCTCTTTGCCGAGGCCCGTTTGGCACGCGCTGAGCACGACCAGCTCGGCGTTGAGTTTGAGATTGAAGATTTCGTGGGCGCGCAGGAAGCCGTCCTGCTCGCGGCCCTGTTCATCAACCAGCGAGAGGACGATGCCGGAGAGTTCCGGATGCAAGTTGTCAATCAAGGCGTGCGTGGCGAAGTGGACGAGGCGGTATTGGCTGAGGGACGGATCGGTGGCGGTGGCGCGGCTGGCCGCGAAATCGAGCGCTTTGAGCTGTTGCCCCGCAGGCACGCGCGCCAGAATCTGCTCGGCTTCCCAGCCCGTGCCGGAGAGCCGTGCCAGATGCGCGGGGCCGCTGATGCCGCTGACATCCTCCAAGGCTCTGTCCACATCGCGCAGCCGGTCGCGGTTGAGCGGCGGGGCTGTCGCTGGCTTTTCATGCGGCTTGCCGCCATCCGTGCGCGCGCGCACTCGTTCGTCGTCAGCGCTAAAGACCGGATCCGCCAGCACGGCGAGCGTCTTGGGCGCCGGCGGACGCGCTGCCGTCTCCCGCCGCAAGACGGCGAGCACGGAAGCTGAGGGCAGGTTGACGACTTCGTGGTTGACGATCAGCGGCGTGGCGGCGACGGGGCGACGGGGCGACTCTCCACTGGAGAGTCGCATGGGGGCGACGGGGCGAGAAGCTTTTTGCCCCTCCGTTCCAATTCTGCGACCGATGAGGTCTCGCTGACCTGTCCGAGGACGAGAAGATTTTTGTCCCCCCGTCGCCCCGTCCCCCCGTCGCCCCATCTCAGGCACGGGCAGCGCCGCGAAGGGAATGAACTGCAATCTGCCTTGCGCGACGATGAGCAGCCGTTTATTTCCCAATTGCGCGGCGACTGGGCCGAGCAGCATGTGACTCAGCGCCGCCGCCGCCGTGCGATATTCTGCGTCAGCCTGCGCCACGCGCACGCGCCGTCGTGCGGCGGTCTCACCGGGCGGGCGTTGATTGCGTGCGGTCAGCAGTTGATAGACGCGCTGGGCGGCGGCCTCGATCTCGGCGCGGTTGGGCAGTTCAAAGCTGTCGAGCCTCGCCGGCGTCACCGCCCAGAGATAGCTGCGCTGCGGGCCGAGCGCGTATTCGAGCAGCAGCGTGTCGTCAGCGAGCAGTTGCTGAATCTCCGCCAGCTTGAGCGGCTGCGGCTGAGTGAGCGCGGCGTAGCGCGGGCTGGCCGCGCGGAGTTGCGCCTCGAGTTGTTGAGACTCCTCGTCCAGCGCAGCTATCTCCCGGTCCAGCGCGGCGATTTGCGCGGGCGCGGGTTGGCCGCCGAGCAGGCGCACGCGCTGAGCGGCTTTGGCGTTGAGGCGCTGTTCGACGGCGCGTTCGCGGGCGACCAACTGTTGGTCAGCGCCTTGACGAATGTCGGCTCCGGCTTCGGCCAGCAGCTCCAACAGACTGCGCGCCCGCGCTCGCTCGCTGGCTTGCAAGGCCTGGGCGGCGAAGCCTTCTGGCAAATCTTCCGGCGGGTGGCGCTCGCGCGACTGCATCAGCAGGTCAATGTAGAACTCGTAGTAATCGCGCACAGTGGCGAGGTAAGAGGCGCGTAGTTCCTGGCTGATGAAGTTGGCGCGCACTTGCTCGACCAGGCGGAGTGCCTCGGCGACTTGAGCGCGCGCTTCGTCCCAAGCGCCACGCTCACGCGCCACGCGGGCGAGGTGATAGAGCCTCTCCGCCGTGCCTTCACGATCACCGATCTCACGGCCGAGCGTCAGCGCCTCGTGGAAATGATCAAGCGCTTGCGGCGTGGCGCCCAGCGAGTAGTGGAGCGCGCCCAGATGGGTGAGCGTGACGGCTTGCCCGCGGCGGTCGCCGATCTCGCGCCGCAGCGCCAGCGCCTGCTTGAAGTAATCGAGCGCGCGCTCGGTTTCGCCCGCTGATGCGGCGGTCTGGCCCATGCTGTGGAGCGTGGTGCTCTCCCAATACCGGTCGCCAATCGTGCGCCAGCGCTGCAACGCCTGGCTGTAATATTCCAGCGCCGTGCGCTCGCTGCCGGTCGCGTACACGTCGCCGAGGTAATGCAGCGTCCGCGCCTGTCTGGGGTCGGGGTAGCTTTGCCAGAACTGCCAGGCTTGCTGGAGAGCTTCGCGCGCCTTCTCCGGCTCGCCGAGTGAAGCATAAAACGCGCCCAGCCGGGTGAGTTCGAGGGCCTGTCCGTAGGTATGACCCTCGCCCGCCGCCTGATAGGCGCTGAGCGATTGCTGATAATAATCGAGCGCCTGCTGCCTTTCGCCCACGGCGTTGCAGATCACACCGAGATTGTTGAGCGTCCAGGCTTCCCCCGGGCGATACCCAAGGGCGCGCCAGAGCGGAAGCGCCTGCTCGTAATTGGCGCGCGCCTGCTCATACTCGCCCAAGTATTGATAGGCCTCGCCCAGGGTATTGAGCAGCGTGGCTTCCCAATTGCGATCCGCTGCCACTGGCCGCAACTGCAGCGCCTGCTCTCCGTAAGCGAGCGCCTGCTGATATTCACTGAGTTCGGAGTAGGTGATGACGATCTCAAGGAGCACTCTGGCTTCCTCGCGTTGGTCGCCGAACGCGCGCCACAGTTGCAGCGCCTCCTGAAATTTCGGGAGGGCACTGAGTCGTGATTGAGCCTCGTCTCTAGCTCCCAGCTCTCTCGCTTCATAAAAAGCCTGCTGCGCGGCGACGCGGCGACGCTCCGGCGGGCCGGCTTGCCGTAGCTCTTCGCTTCTGACTCGATAACGTCCGGGTGTGTTTTGCTTGCTGGCTGAGAAAATCTCCAACCGGTAAGCGCCGCTTGCCTCCGCGACCCACCACAACCGCTGCAATCCTTCCCACCACGAGCTGGCCTCAATGAGCAGCTTGCCATCAGGCCCCAGGAGCCGCAGCCGCAGATTGATGCTGAATTGCTCGACCGTCACCTGCACGCTCTGACCGGCGCCAAGCGTGAGTTGGTAGAAGTGATTCTCGTCGCTGGTCAGCTCGCGCTCGATCGGTTGGCCAGGCTCAAGCGGGCGAACATCCTGGCTGCCCTGCCCGGCGCCACTTGAACCGGTACCCTCTGGCGGAGATAGCGAGGGCTTGGCCGTCGGTCTCGTGGCTGGCAGCCACAACAGTAGCAGCAGGGCGAAGAAGAGACTGACGCCGCGACGGGCCAGGCGCCGGTGCGGGTGACAATCGTTGATTCCCTGGATCATGACTGCGCCTCCGCGGCAAGAGTTGCCAATGAACAATAGAGCTTATCGCTTCAAGGTCGCCTTTGAATTGCCGATCACGACCGGGTAAAAGTCAGGTGCTTGGCCTGCGCGGGCGACACTCAGGCGAGATGCTTTTTTGGAGAGCCCATTCAGATTGAGGATAACCGTCAGGGTTTTTCCGTCAGGGCTCTGGGGCTTTCTAGTAATCAATGGTTTGCCGTACGCATCTACAATGCTGACGTGGTATAAGCCTTTGGCGCCGCGTTCTGGCAGCCTGAGCACGAGGCGTGTGCGTGACGGCGGGAGCTTGATGGGTTTTTCTCCGCCGCTGCCAGCCTCCCTCACATCGCGTAAGGTGGTGTGGTCCTCCAAATCGATCTCGATGGGGACAACCTTGGCCATCAGCTCGTGCGGCCTGCGATCAGCCTTCTGCGAGCGCTGAATGAACGGTCGTTGCGCCGCCGCTGCCTCTGGAGTGGGCGTGACCTCGGATGCCGCTCCTGGCATCTGGCTGGCTTGAGGAGCCTCTGCCGAGCCGGCGGACGGCCCTGAGCCGTTCTTGGCCAGGCTCGGAGCCGGAGGCTGGGTCAGTTCCCGCCAGACGAACACACCGACAAACAAGAGAGTCAGCAAAGTGGTGGCGCTGGCGAACACGAGACTAGGCTTTCGGGTCCAAGCTGCCATCCTGGGCCACCACGAGTTGGCGCTCATCGCCGCCGCGCTCCTGTGGCTCGCCATCGCCTCCCGGTATTCGCAGAAGCACTCCGAGCACCCCAGCAGGTGCGCGCGCAGCTCGGCTTGCGGCAGCTTACCCGAACCGACGAGCCCGCTCAGCGTCCCGGGAGGAGGGCATCCGAGGTGCGAAAGGTTGGGGAAGTCCGTCGAAAAGTATTTCCGCGCAAAGGCTATCAGTTCCTCTGGGTCCTCAAACGCCGGGCTGCCTGCCTTTCCTCGTGCGGCTTCATCTGGTGGTTGGTTATCCGGACTAGTCTTCATCAAAGTACCTCGCCTACTTGAGAGAGGGGATGAGAATGCAAAAACGCACCCCTGGCCGGCAAAAAAAATATCGGGCGGGACAAAAGCGCCTCGCGCCTATCATCGGAGGCAAGCAGAGGGTGGCGGAAAGGACTCGGCTGGAAGGAATAGCCTGGAACCGCTCAGGGCGAGAACATGAGGATTCGGTGGACCGTGAAATTGTTGAGCAGAGAATCTCCTGCCGGGCTCTGACCGCCCTTACTTTCCTTCGCGAATCTCAGCTTCGATTTGCTTCATCAACCGGTTGAGTTGATCACGAAACTTGTTTCTGGTGGCCGGCGGGCTTTTGCCGAGCGCCTGCCCGATCTCCTCGAAGGTGTGGCCGAGGGTTAGCCATTCGAAGACTTGGCGTGTCCACCGGTCCATGCGCCGGACGATTTGCTCGACGAGGATCTTTCGATCCACCTCTTCTACCAGGCTGTGCGACGCCGCCTCTAGCCCCGCCTCTAGCGCCGCCTCGTGCCCATTCTCTTTCTGCATCTCAGCCAGCACTAGACGCTTGTAGGTTTGGAAAAGGTATGCCCTGATGTTGGCGATCTGCCCGGGATTTTCAGCGCGTTTGCGTGAGACAAGGGCCGCGGCCTTGAGCATCAAGCTTAGCCCGGCCGGCGCGTCGTGGAGCAGTTGGACGGCGAATCTCTCGGCTTGGCTCCATAAAGCGCCGGCCGCCTGATAGACTTCAGGCTCGATGGGCCCGTATTCATCGATGTAGCCCGCCTCGACGGGAGGCCAGATTGTTTCAGTCGCTTTCATCACCGATCGTTTGGGCTCAAGATGTTGCCCGCTCAGTATCCCCCCATCGCGCTGAGAAATGGAACAACCGCCGCCGGGTAGCTCCATTCCACATCTCGTCGCCCGCCCCGCTTGTGGGCATCGAGCTACGGCTCCCGGCTCAACTACTTCGACAGTCCTCCTACCGGATGGCTGAATCGGATGAAGAATGCTGAGTCCCTCCCTCTTCTGTACGAAGGGCGCGGTTATCCTACTACCAAGCAGCGGGGGCATCAAGCACTGAGTAGTGATCGGCCTCCCCGGCCGGGTGGGGTTGTGTTATCCTCACGCTCAGCAGGCTGATTTCATCAGGCAGGAGAAAGCTCATGCGTCGGTTCGCAATTGTTCTCGTCCTCATACTATTGGCCGGAATCCACGCGACCGGCCGCGCTCAGGGAGTCCGACAAACGCCAACGCTGGCCGAATGCCTCAAGCTGGTTCAAGAATATCCGCAGCGCCGGTATCAGGCGGCGCGCAGTGCCGGGCAGGAGCCGAAGTACGCCGAGATTCAGCAGGCGAAGGTGAAGCTCGCTGGGAAATATGCCGCCCGCTTTTCCATCGCGTCAGTCAAGCCAAAGGACTTGACCAAGCTGGCTCAGCTCTATGCGGAGGCGAAGCAGTACAACCTGGCCCGCGCGGCTATCAGTAAGCGCCTGGCCTCTCCGGGGATGAGCGATAGTGAGAAGGCTGAGACGCTGGCGGCGGCAATCGGCCTCTCCCTGACTCCGCCAATCGGCGACGAGAAGATTGCGCAGGCCGAAAAGTACGCCGCCCAACTGGACGGTTTAGGCGAGGGCGCGATTCGTCACAAGGTCGAGGCGCACAGCCGGCTTGGCGGCTACTACCGAGGCGCCGATGTCGATGAAAAGATCGTCGAGCATGAAAATAAGGTCCTCGCCCTCGCCAAGCACCTCGACCCGGCTGAGCAAAAAACATTGGGCCCGCGGCTGGTCAATTCTTATATCGGCCTCGCCGAAGTCTATGGCGACCGCGGGGAGGCCGACCAGGCAATCGCGGTCCTCCGGCGCGGGCTGGCAGAACTTGCCGACGTGCCTGAAGCCAAGCGGTGGATCACCCCCACGATTGAGCGTTACTCGCTCGTCGGGAAATCCGCCTCCCCGCTCGAGGCCGCATCTTGGTTGAATGGGTTGAATGGGTTGAATGGGTTGAATGGGCTGAATGGGCTGAATGGGCTGAATGGGCTGAATGCCGAGCCGGGGCCTCAGAGTGTAGACTTGCGTGGGAAAGCGACCCTCCTCCAGTTTACTGCCCACTGGTGTGGGCCGTGCCGGAAGAGCTACCCAAGCATGCTCGAACTCCATCATCGATTCGCGAGAGACGGGCTGCAAGTCATGTTTGTGACCCGGTTGTATGGGTTCTTCGAGCAGCAACGCGAGCTCAAGCCGGAAGCAGAGTTGGCGGCCGACCAACGCTATTTCGTCGAACACCACGGCCTGCCTTTTAAGATCGCCGTGGCTGAGGCGAGGTCACGCACGGCGAGCGATGAAGACACACTCTCGGGGCCGCGTTCGAACGAAGATCGGTACTTTGTTGGCAGCATTCCTCAGATCGTTCTGGTTGACCGACAAGGCATCATCCGCTTGATCATGGTCGGCTGGGACCCGGCCAACCAAGCGCGGCTCACCCGCTTGATCGAGAAATTGCTCGCGGAGAAATCTCCGAGTGCTTAGTCATCACAGGCCCGAGTGATCTGCTCTGCCTCCAGCGCAGTCGTATGCGATTGCGTTGAGCCTCTACACGCTTTGGGAGCGCTCGTCCAAGAAGATGATCCCCCACTTTCCCGCCGGAGCTGAGATTGGGATTCTAAGCCCCTGCCTTTGAGTGCATTGCTACCCTCCTAGTGAAAAGGCGTCACTGAAGACTCCTGGCACGGAGGTTGTTTTATGTTCGCGGTGAAAAGGAGGACAACGTTCTTATGACCACTGTGAAAAGATACACCTCGTTGATTGTAGTTGCCGTGCTGGCGGCTTCCGCCGGCTGGGGCTTCTCTGCTCTCGCCACTCGCCGAGACCCGAATGCTGTGACATCGCAGCCGGCTGCCCCAGCGCCGCAGGACGTCGTCCCCGCGACAGCCGTTCCGGCGCCTGGCCTTAATCAATCAAGTCAATTTGCTACGGCTCCGGCGAATATTGCTGCAACTCCGGAAAAGAGTGCTCTCACAGCTCAACCAGGAAGCTCTGAGACGGCCGCCGCCCCGGTCGCGCGCTCAAGCGCCTCTCGGGCTCCCGTCGTGCATCGTCGGACGGGTACAGGCGCTACCTCAGACGTAGCGCGGAGCGAGAGCCGTGAGGTCCGCCCTGCTTCAACCCCAGCTTACGAGCATAAGAGCGGAATGAGCAATAAGACTAAGACCGCGATTGTGATCGGCGGCGGCGCGGCTACGGGCGCGATCCTTGGTGGCATCGCCGGCGGCAAGAAGGGCGCCGCCATCGGGGCCATCTTGGGTGGCGGCGGTGGGGCTGTCTATTCGGTGATCCGTAACAAGCAGCACAAGCCGGTGTGGTAAATCGACTGGCCAAGAGAATAATCAGATGCGGGGAGTGGCTTTCCAAAGCGCTCCCCGCATCGGCTTTTATTGAGGCGCATAGCGCGTTGAGACATACTGATTCAAGAGTTCGATAAAATCTGGCACGATCGTCGCACCTTTGAGAGTCGTCGTTAGTTTACCATCCACAAAGACAGGGGCTCGCGGCTCCTCGCCAGTGCCTGGCAGGCTGATGCCGATATTGGCGTGCTTCGATTCGCCCGGCCCGTTCACGACGCAGCCCATGACCGCCACTTTGAGGTCCTCTACGCCGCGGTAGCGCTCGCGCCAGACCGGCATCTGGGCACGCAAGTAGCGGCCGATGTCATCAGCCATTTCCTGGAAGAAGGTGCTCGTCGTCCGGCCGCAGCCCGGGCAGGCAGTGACTTGCGGAGTGAAACTGCGGATGTTGAGTGATTGGAGGATCTGCTGCGCGACGATCACCTCTTCGGTCCGGTCACCATTCGGCGCAGGCGTCAGGGAGACTCGGATCGTATCACCGATCCCTTCCTGGAGCAGGACCGCGAGCCCCGCCGTGCTCGCGACGATGCCTTTTAGGCCCATGCCGGCCTCGGTGAGCCCGAGGTGCAAGGCATGGTCGCTGCGGCGGGCCAGTGCGCGGTAGACGGCGATCAGATCCTGCACCTCGGAAACCTTCGCGCTGAGGATGATCTGGTCGCGTCGCATCCCGTAGCTCTCAGCCAGCCCAGCCGACTCGATGGCGCTCGCCACGATGGCCTCCAGCATCACCTCGCGGGCCTCCCGCGGCTCGGCCCGGCGGGCGTTCTCATCCATCAGCCGCGCTAACAACGCCTGATCGAGCGAGCCCCAGTTGACCCCGATGCGGACCGGCTTATCATTCTCCAGCGCGACCTCGATCATCCGCTTGAAGTTATCATCGTGATGCCTGCCCGCGCCGACGTTGCCCGGATTGATGCGGTATTTAGCGAGGGCACGGGCGCAGTCCTTGAACTCAGTGAGCAGGATATGGCCGTTATAATGGAAGTCACCGATGATGGGAGTATTGAGACCGGCGTCGCGGACGCGGGCGACGATCTCGGCCACCTTCGCAGCGGCCTCCTTGGTATTGACCGTGATGCGCACCAATTCCGACCCGGCTCGTGCTAAATCGATTACCTGCTTGGCCGTGGCTTGGGCGGCGGCGGTGTCGGTGTTGGTCATCGACTGCACCACGATGGCGTTACAACCGCCGACACGCACGCCGCCCACATTGACGGCAACCGATGTTCTGCGTTCCATGATTGACATATGACGATCTTCAGGTGATGACGAAAGGCCTTCTCCAAGAAGATGAATTAAGAGCTGGCGCCTCAGCCGACGATGAGTTTGAGCACGCCAGCGTGAAACCAAATTCTATGCAACTTCCCGGCGTTGCGCAATCGCAGGCGGATATTAGGTGGGAATGGCTGATATGACTCCGTGCGCCAGAACGAGCGCGACTCTCTTTTTCCGTGCCCTCTCAGCTGACGTACTGTTCCTCGCCCCCGCCACTGAGGCTGATGACGCCTTCCTCATCCAGCGTGCGCAGAATGTCGATGACCTCTTGCTGCGCCTTGCTGACATCCTTGAGCTTGACGGCGCCCATATACTCTATCTCCTCGCGGACCATCTCGGCCGCCCGCTGCGACATGTTGGAGTAGAACCGTTCCTGCAACTCGGGCGAGGTGCCTTTGAGCGCGAGCGCGAGCACCTTCTTGTCGACCCGGGCGATGATCTCGCGGATGCCGAGGTTATCGACCAGCAGTAAGTCGTCGAAGGTGATCATCAAATTGCGCACGGCGAGGGCGAGGTCAGGGTTCGACTCGCCCAGCTCGTCGAGGATCTTGCGCCCCTGCGTGCGGTCCAGGTAATTGAACAACTCCGCCACGGCCCGCACGCCGCCGATGTATCGGCGGGCGGAGCTGTCGAGCGAACTGATCTTTTGGCCCAAGGCGGCTGACACCCGGCGGACGACGTCCTGGGAGACGTCTTGGAGACTGGCCATGCGGATGGCCACTTCGGTTTGTGCCTCCTCGGGGAGTTGGCTGAAGGTCTCGGCGGCCACTTTCGGGTCGAGGTGGGCGATGATGAGGGTGATAGTTTGCGGGTTTTCGCTCTGGAGCAGTTTGGAGAGTTGCTGCGGGTCGCACTTCCCCAGTCGGTCGAAGCCTGAGGAGGCCTCAGTCGAGAGCGCGACGCGGTCAAGCAGGCGCTTGGCCTGCTCAGCGCCGAAAGTCTTAGTGAGCAGCTTCTGGGCGTAGTCAGCTCCGCCGCCGGTCACGTACGGGCGCGCGAGGCTGAGGCGGTGGAAGTCTTCCATCACGTTCTCGGCCTGCTCGGGGGTCACTTCCTGGAGTTCAAACAGCGCCCGCGAGATGACTTGAATTTCCTGATCGTCAAGACGCTTGAAGACCTCACTCGCCAGATCTTCGCCCAAGATCGCCATCACGATGGCGGCCTTCCGCACGCCCATGAGCCGTCCCGTTGAAGCGCTCTCTCCCATACGCATTTTTCCTTGTCTCTGTCGGCTTTGGGTCAGTACCGCGAGCGGTAGCGAGCGTGGCTCCCGCCATCGGCGTGTTTGCCGCAAGCCACGCTCGCTACCGCTCGCGGTACTGACTCGGCATCATGTCCCAATCTGGTGTGGTTTGATTTAGTGAACCGCACCACTGGCATCTCAACCGAACCGCTGGCAAGAGAGCAATCACTGTTCCGGCTTCGAGAGGGAGCCGCACTCTTGATTGCAAGGGTGTTGGAGGCTCGCTGAAGCCTTGAGCCAACACGCCGCCGCCGGCAGTGTCATGGCTTTGACATTTTCCTCTGCTTGCCGTCAGAGAACCGTAGTGAGGAGGACGCGAAGCAACCAAGAGAGCACAATTATCAATGTTGGCAACTGGCATATTGCTTGCCCTGTTTCTCTTTCCGCCTCGACGAAACGCGAAACACATCCGGGAGCCAGATATGAGTCAGTCGCCAACGAGCTTGAATGAGGGACAAACAGGGTCGGACAGATCATCTGCCCCTAAATCTTCGGCTCCGCTGCCAACCGGGCTCGAACGCCTGCTGACGGTCGAAATCCCCATCACTATCCGGTTGGGCGCGACCGAAAAACGGTTGCAAGAGGTGATTGGATTCGAGGCCGGCACAGTGGTCGAACTCGATGCTGCCTTGAACGGCCCGGTTGAGTTGCTGATCGGAGGTTGCCGCCTGGCCCGAGCTGAACTCGTCGCCATCGGCGACGCTTACGGTGTGCGCATCACGGAAATCGCATCCCCCGACGACCGCCTCAAGTCACTGCTTTGAGCCAGCCATCGGCTTCCGGGTTCTGAAGTTGAGGGCTGAAAGCTTCCCTCAAGAGAGCGCGGGCTCGGCTTCGGGGGAGAGGTTCAGCCGTTTGAGTTTCTCGATGAAGGTCGTGCGCTTGAGGTTCAAGAGCCGCGCCGCCTGACACTTGTTACCGCCCGTGCGGCGCAGGGATTCAAGCAGCAGTTCGCGCTCGATCTGCGAGACAACCGTCTCGAAGTGCAGGCCGTCGTCCGGGATCGAAAGCGTCTGAAGCGACCGCGCCGGTTCCAGGCGGGTGATCTCTTCGGGCAGGTCGCCCGGCAGCAACTGTGAACGGGTTCCGGAAAGGATCGTCGCCCGCTCGATGACATTCTGTAATTCGCGGATGTTGCCCGGCCAGTCGTAGGCGGCGAGGCGCTCCAGGGTGGCCGTCGGCAGCGACTTGATGGGCAGCCCGTATTCAGTGCTGAACTGGTTGAGGAAATGAGCGGCGAGCAGCCGCAGGTCACAACGACGCTCGCGGAGCGGCGGGAGTTTGATGGCCACGACGTTGAGCCGATAAAAGAGGTCTTTGCGGAACTCGCCGCGGCGGATGCGTTCTTCGAGGTCGGCGCTCGTAGCCGCGATCACGCGCACATCGACTTTGATGGTGCGACCGCTCCCCAGGCGCTCGAACTCGCGCTCCTGTAGGACGCGCAGCAGCTTGGCCTGCAAGCCCAAGCTCATCTCGCCGATCTCATCGAGGAAGAGCGTGCCCCCGTCGGCCTGCTCGAAGCGGCCCACGCGCGCTTGATGAGCCCCGGTGAAAGCCCCCTTGACATGCCCAAAGAGTTCATCTTCTAACAACGTCTCAGGAATCGCAGCGCAGTTGATCGACACCAGCGGGCGCTCGCGGCGTGGGCTCAATTCGTGGATGGCGCGGGCGACTAACTCTTTGCCGGTGCCCGTCTCACCGACGACGAGCACGGTGCTCGGGAACCTCGCGGCAGACTCGATGGTCTCAAAGACGCGGCTCATTTGCGGGCCTGAGCCGATGATGCGGCTGAGCGCCTTCTTCTTGTCAGTGGCGACCCCGGCGGTCGCCACTTCGACTGCGCCGTCGGCCTGAAAGACGCGGCGGCAGACTTCGGCGAGCGCCGCCGGCTCCGCCGGCTTAAGCAGCAAATCTGTCGCGCCGTCTTTGACTGCCTGGACGGCCGCGCTCAAGCCTTGGGCATCAGTCACCACCAGCACCGGGAGGCCGAAGGACAGGATGCCTGACCATTCCTCTTCCCCGAGCACCGTCAGGTCACAAAGCAGGCCGTCGAAGTGCTCTGCGGCCAGCAGCGACTGGGTCTCCTCGAGTGAATCAGTCCAACGCGCGTTGCCCTCACAGGCGCTGAGGGCTTGAAACAAATCTTGGTCGGTAGAAATAAGGAGGAGCTTGCTCATGCTTTTTGATCTCATTTGGCCACTGTCTCCAGTGGCGGGGACGTCGTTTGCTTCGGTAGCGTGCGCTTTGAATTTGGTCGATCAAAGAACGCCGGAGCCCTGCGGTCGGAGTGCTGCGGCGGTGTCGGAACACGAGGTCTCAAGCCATTGGGGTGAGCAAAGGACATGCCAGGGCTTTGACATCTTTCCGGCCAGAGTGACAAACGGCCGACTCCCAGAAGGCTCGGAAACAAATCCGTCACCCCGCGTGGCTTTAACTAAAGTTCGGGCGCAAACGGACGGGGTATCGGCTTGCGGGCCGGTGACGAAACTTGTAAACCCTGATGAGTTTCCGTTCTTAATCCAGCAAATATTGTCAACCGTACATTTCAATAATTGGCAGGAGGCGGCACGACAAAGCAGGATGGAGTGTCTTGAATCCTGACGCTCGACACTTTTTCCGCCCGCGATAAAACCCACGACGCCGACTAAGTCACCTGGCTGCAATCGCAGTCGGAGGAGCAAAGTTGGTATGCTCCTTGCTATTTCTTTATTCTGATTATCAATCCGTATTGATCTGCCACTCACTTCATCGAAAGCCAACTCTCGATGAAGCGGGCATTGTGAGAGGAGGAAGTATGAACTTTCTAGACAGGTTGGGCCCTGCCAAAGGGATCCTGATAGTGTTAGTCGCCGGACTGGTGTTCTTCCTGGTCGGGTTTATGTTGGCCCGTTCGACTGCTGCCGGAGCCGCTGCGCACGAGCGTGCGCGCTGGGAGTTCGTTCCGGTCGGCGATACGGTCGCGGCGATCGATACCCAAACCGGCGAGACTTATGCGATCGATGGCAACACGCGGGCGTGGACGGTCTTGGCACCGGCGCTGCCGGGCAAAGATACTAAAAACACGAAGTGAAGAAGTCGGCAAGTAGGGAGGGGCCGATGAAAAGATGGTTGGTCACAATCCTGTTGATGTGTGCCTTGCCGATCTCTGTGGTGGCGAATCCGGCGAAGCAGCGCGGGCAGGCTAAAGGACACTTCAAACTCCCTGGCCAGGGGCGCCCGCGTGACGATGAGCGCCAGTTTGAAAAGGTCAAGATAAGTAAAGAGGCTCGAAGGCCAGACCTGCGAGTGCGCCCGATGAGAATCAGAGTCTACCCTGGGCGTAGGTTCGGCTATCGCACTGGGCCGCCTTACGGCCATGCGTATGGGTATTGGCGCAAGCATCGTCGTGTTCGTGTCGGGCCGCCTTACGGACATGCTTATGGTTACCGGCGCAAGCATGGCCGTTATTATGTGCGCTCACGCTACTGACGCTCTGCGCGGATGCGCCATCACGATTCAAAGTGCACGGGTGCGAGTGTGGGTAGCCTCTCCGGCTGGCTCGCCCTGTTTCTGCCCGTCTGTCAACCAACGATTTTCTTGACATCGGCGGCGCTTCCCCCTACCATCCCAATTCGTTCGCACGGTCTTCAAGCCGCAGCCCCGCGGGCACGCTTGTCGCGCGGGGCTTCGCTTTAGGCGCGGCGACACCCGCCGCCGCTGAGGGTCGGAATCTACAGATCGAAGGACATGGCTGCCATGAAGAATCAGGCAAAGAAGAGAGTCGGCATTCTCGGCGCCACCGGGCTGGTGGGCCAGCGGTTGATCCACATGCTGCGCGAGCACCCGTACTTCGAGGTCAGCGCCCTGGCGGCCTCGGACCGTTCGGAAGGGAAGCGCTTCGCCGAGGCTTGCACTTGGCGTCTCCCGTTCGAGCTGCCGGCGGCGGCCTCCGAGACCAAGGTCAGACCCTGCGCCCCGCCGCTCGATTGTGACCTCGTCATCGCCAGCCTGCCCTCGGACATCGCCGTCGAAGCTGAGGCTGCCTTTGCTGCCGCCGGCTACCCGGTGATCAGCAATTCCTCGGCCTACCGCATGCACGAAGATGTTCCGCTGATTGTGCCCGAGATCAATCCTGACCACCTGGGTTTGGTCGAAGGTCAGAAGAAGAAGCGCGGCTACGGCAGCGGCTTTATGATCACCAACCCGAACTGCTCGACGATTGCGCTCGTTCTAGCGCTCGCGCCTTTGCAGCAGCGCTTCGGGCTCGAAGCCGTGATGGTCACGACGATGCAAGCAGTCTCCGGGGCCGGCTACCCGGGCGTCGCGTCGATTGATATTACCGACAACGTGCTGCCCTTCATCGGCGGCGAAGAGGAGAAGATGGAGGCCGAGCCGCAGAAGATCATGGGCCGCCTCGCGGGCACTCGGGTCGAACTTGCGTCCTTCAAGGTGAGCGCGCAGTGCAACCGCGTCAACGTCCAGGACGGCCACCTCGAATCGGTGCGCGTCAAGCTCGGCCGCCCAGCGACGATTGAGGAAGTCACTGAGGCCTTCGCTTCTTTCCGCGGCCTGCCGCAGGAGTTGAGATTGCCGACTGCGCCCGAACGCCCGGTCATCGTGCGCCCGGAGAAGGACCGTCCGCAGCCACGCCTCGACCGCGACGCCGAGAACGGCATGGCGACCGTCGTCGGCCGGATCTCGAAAGACACCATCTTCGACTTCAAATTCACCCTGCTCGGCCACAATACTGTCCGCGGGGCCGCCGGGGCCGCCCTCCTCAACGCCGAACTGCTCGTGGCGAAGAATCTATTGTAATTGTCAGTTGTCCGTGGTCAGTGGTCAGTTGTTAGTACGAACCAGGTACCAACCGGCAACTGACCACTGACCACGGACAACTGACAACTGACAAACTGACCATGCTGATAGTCATGAAATTCGGCGGCACGTCCGTCGGAACCAGCGAGCGCATTGCGCAGGCCGCGGGGCTCGCCCTGGAGAGCGCCGCTCAAGGCCATCAGGTCGTCGTGGTCACTTCGGCCATGAGCGGGCTGACGAATCAACTGATCCTCGCGGCGCAGAATGCGGCCCAGGGCAGTTGGCGGCCGGAGGTGCGCGACCGCTTCTATGAGCGCCACAAGGCCGTGGCCGACCAGTTGATCAAAGACAACCCTGCCAGGCATCGCGCGGCGCTGGAGGCGATCTCCCAGCGGCTCGACCGTTTCGAGAAGCTCTGCTTCGGCCTCTCGATGGTCCACGAGTTGACGCCGCGGCTGCTCGACGTGATCTCCGGCACGGGCGAGATGCTGTGCGCGCCGCTTCTGGCCGGGGCGATTGCCACGCGCGGCGGCCAGGCCGAGCCGGTTGAAGCGACGGAGTTGATTGTGACCAATGATCAATTCGGCACAGCCGAGCCTCTGATGGAGGCTACGCGGGAGAAGACGCGGGCGCGCCTCCTCCCGCTGATCAAGGAAGGCGCCATCCCGGTCGTCACCGGTTTCATCGGCGCGACCGAGGAGGGCGTCGTCACCACGCTCGGCCGCGGCGGTTCGGATTATTCGGCGTCGATCATCGCCGCCGCGCTCGACGCCGACGAGGTCTGGATCTGGACGGATGTCGATGGGGTGATGACGGCCAACCCGGCGGAAGTCCCGGAGGCCCGCACGCTCCGCGAGATCTCCTACAGTGAAGCCTCGGAGTTGGCCTATTACGGCGCCAAGGTCTTACACCATAAAACGATCCTTCCGGCTTACAAGCAGCGCATCCCGGTGCTCATTCTCAACAGCTTCAACCCGCAGCACGCCGGGACGCGCGTGAGCGTCGAGGGCCGCCCCTCGACGCGGGGCGTCAAGGCTGTGACTTCGATCCGCCACGTGAGCCTGATTACGATCAGCGGCAAAGGCATGCAGGGCATCCCCGGCATCGCGGCGAAGGCTTTCGCGGCCGTGGCGGCCGAGCACGCCAACATCCTCATGATCTCGCAAGCCTCGTCGGAGAATAACATCTGCCTGGTCGTCAACGCGTCCGAGAGCCACCGCGTCATCAAGGCCCTGCGCGCGACGCTCGAACTCGACCTCATGCGGGGCCACATCGAAGACATCTCCGCCGACGACTCGATCGCCATCGTGGCGGCGATTGGCGACCGGATGAAGGGCCGGCCCGGGATCGCCGGCAAAGTCTTCGGGGCGCTCGGGGCGGCCGGCGTCAACGTGATCGCCATCTCGCAAGGGTCTTCCGAGAACAACATCTCGCTCATCGTCTCCGGAGAAGATGCTGCCGAAGCCGTCCGCGCGATCCACCGGGCGTTTGAATTGGAAAAGCCGTCACAGCAGTGAAAAGTAGAAAGTGGAAAGTAGAAAGTAGAAGAGCGATGAGACTGTTTTTCACTTTCCACTTTCCACTTTCCACTTTCCACTGATCTTTTATGTCTTCAGCTTATCTCCAGTGCATCGAGCCCCACTGCCAATCACGGTTCCCGGCTTCGTCACGCATCTACACCTGCGAGCGATGTGATGGGTTGCTCGATGTTGCCTATGAGCCGAGCGCCCTCAGCCCCGAGCATCTGAAAATTCTCTGGGCTAATCGCCGCGCCTCCGCTAAAGCGGCCGATCAGAGCGGCGTGTGGCGATTCCGCGAGCTGCTTCCGGAGGCGGATGAATCACAAATCGTCACGATGATCGAGGGGAACACTCAGATTTTTGAGGCGCCCCGCTCGGCCGAGTTCGCCGGCATATCGCGGCTGACTTTTAAGCACCTGGGCATGAACCCCACCGGCTCGTTCAAGGATTTAGGGATGACCACCGGGGTCACTCAAGCGCGGCGCCTCGGCGCCGAGAGCGTGGCTTGCGCGAGCACCGGCAACACCTCAGCCTCGATGGCCGCCTATGCCGCCCGCGCCGGGATGCGGGCCTTCGTCTTCGTGCCCGCCGGGCAGATCGCGCTCGGCAAGCTTTCGCAGGCGCTCGATTACGGCGCCACTGTGCTGCAACTCGAAGGCGACTTCGACGACGCGATGCGCCTGGTGCGTGAGGTGACGCGCGAAGCGGACCTCTACCTGCTCAACTCGGTCAACCCGTTCCGGCTCGAAGGGCAGAAGACGATAGCCTTCGAGATGCTGCAACAGCGCTCCTGGCGCGTGCCAGACCGGGTCGTAGTGCCGGGCGGCAACCTCGGCAACTCTTCGGCGATTGCGAAAGGACTCAAAGAACTATTTGACCTCGGGGTGATCCCGCGGCTGCCGCAGCTCACCATCGTGCAGGCTGAGGGCGCCGACCCGCTCTACCGCCTGTGGAAGGCCGAAGCCGCGGCGCTCGAACCGGTGCCCGGCGCGACCACGCTGGCCACCGCGATCAAGATCGGCAACCCCGTCTCCTGGAAGAAGGCGTTGCGCGGGCTGCGCTGGAGCGGCGGGAGCGTGGAAGAGGTCAGCGAACAGGAGATCGCCGATGCCAAAGCGATCATCGGCCTCGACGGCATCGGCTGCGAGCCGGCTTCGGCCGTGACGCTCGCGGGCGTCAAGAAGATGGTGGCGGCCGGGAGCCTGAACCCGGACGAAGATGTGGTGGCCGTGCTGACCGGCCACGTGCTGAAAGACCCGGACTACACGGTCAATTACCACCGCGGTTCACTCAGCTACGTTGATGCGAGCGGGGCTAAGGTGCAGATCACGCCTCATCACGCCAACCGCTTAGTCCAAGTTCCCGCTGAGGCCCAGGCGATCCTCAGCGCCCTGAAGATGTGATGTTCCACAGTTCTCATTCCTGCTTCACGGCAAAATGATGAGGACAGGGGCTGCTACCTCGGGATCGTATAGGCGCAAGTAATAATAACCGATGCCCGCCAGGCCCAACATCAGTCCTGGTGTTTCGCCGCCCCCAGGAACGCCACACGGCCAGGGGAGGCCGCGCTGCTGAGACTGCTCAATGCCTTGCTCTCCCACCTGATCGGCGAGGGATTGGTAATCCGCATTCCTCAACACTTGACTGGCGTAGATCAGCAACTCTGCGTTGCCGCACAGGCCGTGGCATAAGGAGTAGTTATTCTGGCCGGCATAGGCAGGCAGACTTAATAAGCTCGCGGTGGTTTGGAGCGCGGCCTCCGCCTCGCGCCGGTAAACCTCCTCGCCTGACAGCTCGTAGGCGCGCACTCGTGATAACCCGATCCCTGGGGCGCCATGACACCAAGCGACTCCGTAGCTGAGGGCCTGCCCTTCACTCGGTGCCGGGCTGTTGAGATCCCGAAAGTCCGGCCAGTTCCCATGCTCTGCGCTGAACCAGTGTCGCTCGTATCGGAAGCCCTGTTCTGCCGCCTCGCGGAACTTCTCTTGCTTTGTGGCTCGAGACAGTTCCAGTAAGGCCCAGGCGATCCCGGCCGTCCCGTGAGAAAACCCGGTCAGGTCTTGCTGGGAAGTCAGGTTCAGCGTGTTCCAGGACCAACCGATCTCACTCCTCCTCGCCGTCGCTAACAGGTGTTCTCCGTGTCGGATTGAGAGGTCGACCAAAAACTCTTTCCCATACTTCCGATGAATACCCAGGAGCGCGGGGATCGCCCCGGCGCTGCCGGCAATCACGTCCAATCCCTGCTGGCTCGGGTCGTCCTCGGTCAGTCCGGCGAGGATCTTAAAGGCCTCGCCGATGAAAGATTGATCGTCGAAGATTTCTCCGACCTTGATCAACGCGTAAGCAATGCCGGTTGCGCCTGAATAGAACCCGATGCGTGCCGCTGGGGCGATGTCTTCCAGCCGCGACAACGCCTGTCGAGCGCCCCCCTGCGCGGTGACGCGGTAGAGCCGCTCCCCCGTCGCCTGATAGAGCTGGGCTAAGAACAAAGCGACGCCGCTGGTGCCGCTGTACAAATCCGGCCCGAACGAGCGATGAGCTACTGCCCAGGTGTTACTCGTAAACTCCATCGAGTCCCCGAGCCAGTTACACCGCGCGCCGGACCACAAGGCGTCACGGCACAGCTTGGCGCCAATCGCGTTGGCGGCTTCTAGAAAGGTAGTCTTCGGTCGGTTCATACTATTTCTGACTCTGATGGCCCGGCCATTCATACTCGTCACTGGAGGCCGGGTTCAAATACGGGCGCTCGAGTGAGAGGCCGGACTGTCCGAATTGCGCGGCCACCGCGGCCAGCCTCGACTGCGGGGTTTGGAGGCCTTCCAGGTAAGCGTTCCAGATCCCTTCAGCCAGGAGGCGGCAACGATGCATCCCGAAACTCTCCCCGTTGGCCGGGTCTTCGGCCAGCGCTAAGCCCGGGGCGAGTGACTTGGTAAAGAGGGGCGGGGTCGGCTCAAGGTGTTCCCGGACTTTCCGGT
>Ga0207646_10000689_pt1 | contig 43637 bp, 62 predicted proteins | sample KBSK5502metaG_FD_184343 | JGI IMG/M metagenome (GOLD analysis project Ga0207646, IMG submission 184343) | Corn, switchgrass and miscanthus rhizosphere microbial communities from Kellogg Biological Station, Michigan, USA - KBS K5-50-2 metaG... | ecosystem: Host-associated > Plants > Roots >... | reverse complement strand
GTCCTCCCGCCGCCCCCCAAAAGGGGGTACCCCCACCTGCGCAGCCAGTCAGTGGCTACTCCACTAGCCGGCTACTGCACACGCCACGATCCCCATGTCAGGGCTAGCTGATCAGCCGGGTAAGTTGCAAGGAACATATGGTCATGGCCATACGTGACCATATATATGATGTCAGAATGACATCAGGGTGAGGTTTGGTAGGACGCAGAAAAGCCCTGTGAACCTATCGAGGCTCACAGGGCTTAGCTATGTAGCGGGAATTATTAGATGCGTTGTGTGCAACGCATTGCTACCAGGTAGCAGCCTACAGGTTCAGCGTCGCGAGGTAGGCTTCTACCCAGGCCTCTGACGCTCTGGCATCGCTAGGACGCGGTACAGGGCCTACGCAGGCCTTGGCGAGCGCTCGCTCTGCCCACAGCTGCACTGACAACCCCAAGGCGCCAGCACGTTCGGCACAGCGCTCCCAGGCCTCTGCAGTGAGCTGCAGCTCGATGCGTTCGGTCCGCTTGGCAGTCACAGGCCTCGCCTCGCCAAGCACGCATCGTAGGCTTGCCCAGGCTTCTCACTGTGGCTTGCCTCGACGTCGCAGGCCTCAAGCTCGCGGTGTAGCCCATCCATGGGCATGGCGCGCAGCTGAGAGGCCTTCGGCGCGCATCCAGCCCCCATGACGAGCGTAGCCAGCACAGCCCCCAGGACCACGAGCGCTAGCAGTGCAGCGCGCTCACTCCATGCGTCTCTAACCATACTTCACCTCGCCATAGCTTACCTGTGCCCAGTAACCGCTAGCGCCACGATCCAGGCCACAGCTAGCAAGGTCGCCTACTCGGTAATCAGAGATCTCGATCTTAACCATCTCTTGGCACCACCCTTCACAGCTGCATTGAGAGTCTCAGTCACCCACCGAGTTAGCGGCCGCTCTTGCTGCGCCTCGCTCCATCCCTTGGCGCGCGCCATACGCTTCGCCTCTGCCACCCACGCCTCAAGATCGGCGAGGCTACAGCGGCAGTGCAGCGTGGTGTTTTTGGGCGCGCTCACTTGGCACCACGCTTGACGCTGTAGCCAAGCGTGCGAAGCGTGGCGACCATGTCCAGTTCCACAGTGACCATGATCTCGTCAAGGGCCTCTGAGACCATGGTGCTGTAGTAGTCACCGGGATCCTTTGCAGTGCCTACGAAGTCCGCCTTAGACGCGTAGCTACAGCCTCCCAGATACTGGGTTGACTCGCACAGCACCTTGCCACGCGGAGAGCGCAGCACGACGTGCACAGTCACTGAACACCATGCCCACTCATTGCCATCGGCGAGATCGCGCTCGATGGAGCGAGCTTGCTCTTCGTCGGCTGCATCGTCGCCAGAGTCGAAGCTACCGCGGATCGCCATGTCTTCCGGCTCGCACCAGACATCGATGCTCGCCATGGTGCGCACTGCGGCACGAAGCGTCTTAGCCTTGCTCATGGTTACTCATCCTCTCCGACGCCATAGGCATCGTCACGCTGGCACTCTCCGTCGTTCGCCTCGCACCCTGCTTCGTCACACTCGCTGCACAGGGCCTTGCCAGCCTTGCCAATGGCAGTGTCGAAGCAGTCGCGGCATGCACAGTCGCAGTAGCCCCCAGAGCGGTCGTCTTGCTCTTCGGCCTCACACAGGCTGCAACCCTCGCCGCACGCGTCGTCGTCGTGTAGCTCTTGCTCAAGCGCGCTGTGGTCATCTTCGTCGAGTATCGGATACTGGTCGATCTCGTGCTCCATGTCTTCCAGAGCACGCACCAGATCCACTCGACGCCAGTCCACAAGCAGATGGTCATACCAACCCACCAGGCAGTGACCGGCATGCATGATCCCATGCGCATCCTCGCCAGGATCAAGCTCGGCAAGGCGCGCCAGCATGACGCGCCAATTGCTGGCCAGCACGGTATCAGCATCGCGGTGCGTGCCCCACTCACGAGCGATGCCCCAACGCTCGACACGCACCCTGTCATCCCAGCACGCGAAGCTTCGCATCTCAGACACGGTCATGAGCACGCTAGTCATGATCCACCTCACAAGCCGCGTCGCACTCGTGGATCTCCACGCTGAACTGGCCGATCGTGTAGTAGTCATCCGAGTGCTTGGTAGCCTCGCACTCCATGTCCTCTGCATATCCGTCCGCATGCTCTGAGGCGCACTCCACAGCCTCAGACCAGGTTTCACACACGTCATTGGTGTCTGGCATGTACAGGCCCTGCAGGCCGCACAGCACGTGATAATGGCGACTCACGAGCGCACCAGATAGGCCACGCCAGCGAAGTCTACTTCGCTGTAGTCCTGCCTCAGCTCGTTAGCAGCCTGCTCCCAGTCGATACAGTTCATCGGCCACTTGGCTTGCGTGTCCACCATGCCGCAGTCCTCTGCAAACTCTTGCGCGTAAGCCTGGAAGTAGGAGTAGCGGATCAGCTGCGCGCCATGCTCCCAATCTTCCACCCACGACTCACAGTCACTGGCCAGCTTGCACAGTGCGGCAAGCTCATCCCGATCAGCCTCGGTAAGGTCATCCTGCTCTATCTCGTGCAAGGCCTCGATGCGCTCGATGACGTCGCGCGAATCGATGCTGTCCTCGCTGTTGTCAATGCTGGTAGAGCGTCCCATTAGCGGCCACCTCCACGCACGTAGCGACGCACCCAACGGCACTCAGCGGCGGCCGTGCCACGAGCGGCCGTAAGGTCGGACTCCTCGCACTCAGCGCGCTGCTTGTAGCCACTCTTGTCCACGTACACCGTCACCACGGTGTAGCAGTCAAACTCGCGATCGCGGTAGATACGCACCGAGTCATGCTTGCCAAGCTCCACAACGGTAAGCAGCCGACGCGTACCCACTAGCGCACCACCGTGGTGAACGTGGCGCACTTCGTGCACAGGGTTTCGGGCTTGCCAATGGCGCGAGTGCAGTAGCGGCACTGCGTCAGGCGAGTCTCGCCGATCTTGCGCGGCATGGTGGGGTTACCAGTTATCCAGCTGGCCGAGTTCAGCTGGGTCTGTACAGAGGCAGTATCGCCAGAACCGATGTTTGAGTGCTTGATCATGCCGACCGATAGAGCAAGCGGCGGACCACTTGTTAATACATCTCTAACTCATGATGATCACACTCAACTGCCATTCTGGCCAGTTGACTGCCTAGCTTGCCAGTTCGCTACTCTTTGCGTGATTCGAGTGATCATGCGGGGTTAGATCTACGCAAAAAGGTGCGAAGCCTCGCAAGCTTTGCGTGGTCGCGATCGCTGGTGCGTGGGAGTCGAGGCAGGGTGGATCGCGCATGCATTTGCGCGCCTCTGCGACGGTGAATCAGAGGCTGGCGAAATGAAGAGAGGTGTCGACCTTGACCCCCTCTGCCGGGGTCATTTCCCCAGGTGGGGAAAATTTTCGGCCCCTCGAATTATCTCTTCTCACCCCACCCACCCACACGTTGACTGCGACGGTCCATCCACGCATCCAGCTCATCAATGAATACGTGCCAGGTGGCGTTTCTGGCGAGCCCTGGGCGAAGTCTGAAGAGCGGTATCGGGTCGTCTGAATTTACTGTGCTCACAATGATCCGATGCAGCTCTAGCTGACGAATCTCCAGGTACTGTGAAATTAGCTTGAGGCCTGTGAGCCGGGGGCGAGTCTCTAGGCCGTCAGGGAGGACGACCTTGGGGCGAGGCTTACGGCGAGGGCGCAGGCGCTTCGCAGAGGGGTCCAGCGGTACAGCTCCAGGAGTAGGTGGGCGGGTCGTAGACACAGTGGTTCAGCTCCATGTAATCGATGATGGCCCCATTCACGAAGCCGTTGCACCCCAGCTGGAAGCTCGCTGCCAACTTCAGCATGTCCTGCCTGAGCTGGTCGTTCTCCCTCTGCATGTCGGCCATGACCTGCTCGTAGCTCTGGTCACACAGCGCCCATGCATCTTGGGTGCATGTCGCGAGACCATCCTTCACCACCTGGGTACAGGAGTCCTCCAGTTCCGCAGTGTCTACCTGCTGGCAAGCGGGGATGAGAGAGAGCACCAGGAGAGCAGCGAGCTTGTTCATCCCTGAAGCGTACTACACGTTGTAGGTTGATTCAACCATCACGTTTCGAGCGCTCGATCAGGTTGTCAAGCACCAAGCTCTGAGCCTCGGCGTAGAGCGCCTTGCACTCCTTGTGGCTGATGATCCACCCAAGGTTTTCTGCAGCCTCGGTGAGCTTGAGCGGGATAGCCACCTGCTCCTTGGGCACGTTCCTGGGCTCGTCACGTATCACCACAGCGTCTACAGTCCACGTGGAGCCCAGCGAGCCACACACCCACTCCTCCAGCAGGTCGAGCGTGAACTCAGGCACACCACGCACCAGGGAACAGCTAGTGACGAACTGTGACTCAGTCATGCGCGGCACAGCTCGCCCAGGTTCCTGGTCGAGACACACGCTCTTGATCCCCACCCTGTGACGCCGCTCGATGACATGAGCACGCAGGATGTCGGCTGCCTCGTTGTGGTAGAGGGGTTTCACAGCTCATTCTCCCACTTGCGTTCCTGTACCTCCACCTGCACCAGGTTCTTCTCACCCTCCTTCCACGTGTAGACGACCACGCGCACGATGGGCTCGCCCTGCACCTTGATCACCATGGGGGCGAATTCACCTGGCCCCTCGCTGTGCTCGGTGATGTCATCAGGCGAGGCGCCATTCTCGATGAGCCGGTTGATGCTGTAGCTGATCCACTTCTGAAACTCAGCTCGCACCGTCTCGATGCCCGCCTCTTCGAAGGCCATCAGTTCTCTCCAGGAGGCTGCTTGCTTACCCCAGGGAGCGTGGCCTGCACAACTTCGTGGCGCTCCTGAGCAGTCATGGCGCGCGTCTCCACCAGCTCCCCAGTGTCGAGGCGGTACAGCTCCATCACGAAGCGCGTGTCATCGGGCTTGTTGAAGCACTCCACAGCGCGCGTCTCCTCGTGGCTGCGCACCTTCTCGCCCAGGTCGTTCATGGTGTTCTCATGCGTCTCGATGCGCGCCTTGAACTTGCTCATCGCCTCGGCCTTCTCAGCCTGCGTCTCATGTGCCTTGCTCTGCTCACGAGCCCACGCATCCACGTAGCTGCGCCACTCAGCGTCAGTGAGCTTCACCTTTAGGTCACGGAAGAGCTTCACTTGCTTCCTCCCTTCAGCATCCCGATGACGAAGATCAGCACCAGGGTGATCCACATCGGCGACGTCACCCACCACCACGACCAGTTGATCTGGTGGCTGAGCTTCAGGCCAACGAACATGAGCAAAGCCATGTCGCTCGCGGTTGCAGGGGTCTTGTGAAACGGTTCTTTGCTCATCACTCCTCCAGTCGGTACGCGCCCACGAGATCCGAGCGCTTGATGTACAGGTCACCGCAGCGGTACAGCTCGCTACCGCTCACCAGGTCGCAGAGCTGGCACAGGGAGTCTGTAAATGCTCCTCCACCAGGCCCAGCGAAGTGAGCGCCTACCCTCACCAGCACGAAGGCTCGGCCTCCCTGAGGCAGCTCCAGCACGCTCTGTGGGTCCTTAGGCAGCTTCACGCGGTGCTTTCCACGCACCAGACGTCTGCCTTCGTCGTCATCGTGCATCGAAGGGCTCCACGCGTTCCACAGCACGCCAGCCTCCACACTGCCGGCACTTCTTTCGCACCACAGCAGTACCACCAGGCTCGAGCCCAGCGGCATGGCCACAGGTGAGCCAGATGCGCCACGAGCGCGCAATCGAGGCATCCAGGATGAACTTCGGTTGATGGAGCGTCTTCATCTGCTCTCCCCTCGTCATCACATCCCCCTCACCACCAGGCTCACGCCTGGGAAGTTGCTGAAGTCTGAGTAGGCCTTCGTCGCGCACACGCTGGCCACCTGGCAGTCGTCCACGTAGCAAACCCCTGTAAGCGCATCGAGGACACAGCGCACCAGCTTGTCCAGGTCGGGCTTGTCCACGTGCTCCACGATCAGGTCATTGCGTAGCTTCCCCTTGCTCATGAAGTGCGTGCGAGGACGCGTGAGCAAGAAGTACGCATTCACCATCACCACGCCCTCCCAGGGCTTCTCACCTCGCATTTGACTCGTGGCATGGAACGTCATCAGGTCCTGCCACTCACGCGTCTTCGGGTTGTCGTTCTTCATCGCGATTCTCAGCGTGCCGTCCTTGTTCTTCGCTGGAATCGCCTTCAGCGAGCCCTTGGGCTGGGGCTCACCAGCTACTGTGAGTCTCAGTTCCATGGATGCACGCGACGTCTCGCGCCTTCACCACAGTCACAACAGTGGTGATTCCACAGCGAGTACCAGCAGCGACAGTGCCCAGCCATCCAGCAGCGCAGCTTGTTGAGCCACTTGATCATCGCAGGCGCTCCTTGGCTTCCACGTACTCGCCCTGGGTGATGAAGAACGCCGCAGAAGCCACGTCGCTCTCAGGTGACTCGGGACCGTGCTTGATGATGGCGCGGCAGAACGCTACTCCTGTGAGATGCAGGTGATCCGCCATCTCCAGGAGCTTCGAGGTGCGCAGAATGCGCGCATTGGCCTCATCCAGCATCTCCAGCGCCTCGCGCAGTTTGAGCAGCGTCTCAGGCCAATGCACACGAGCTGCAGCGAGGTAGGCAGCATGGTCCTGGGCATTCAGCGCGATGTCTAGCTCGCGGTCGATCTCGTCGAGCTGGGTCATGGCGTCACCTTCGCGCTGGCATAGCTCGCCTGGCGTAGGCGTACAGCGCGCAGATCGATGCAGAAGCCCTTGCTGGCGAATGCCTGCTGAAACTCATAGCGACGCGAACCCCAGTAGTAGAACGCCGAGGGGATCGAGGGAGCATCACCAGTCGAGAAGTCTGGTGGGTTCTCGAAGAAGATGCGCCCCTCCCAGAAGCAGAGCGCGTCTGCAGTCTGCAGGCATCCCTTCGTCCACTGCGTATCGGTGCGAGCAGCGACCAGCGCGATGATCTCGCAGCCAGCCACTGCCTCCAGGATGCACTTCTTCATGAAGTCGCGCGCCTGGTTGTAGGGCGGGTTCACGAATACGAGCCCTCCATTGGCAGCCTTTACCCAGCTCTGAGTCAGTCCGCCCTCAGTCCATTCCACCGCAGCCTTCACCAGGCTGTGCTCGTTGCTGCAGGGATCCAGCGCAATCACTGGGTCGACATTGCGCACGCAGATCAAAGACTCTTCAGGCGTCGTCCAGTGCTGCCAGCCACGCACCTTGCCACCCAGACGAGCACCCTCGGGATTCACAGTCTCATCCATGGCTACTCCATTCCTCTTCTCGACGCCTTGGCGCCAGTCTCTTCGGGTGCGTTCCAGATCGCCTGGAGGCACGACTCCAGCTGTGGGCCGAATGGCCCCTTCAGCACCTTCTGCAGGCGCTTCAGCAGCTCCTGATTCACGCCTGCGCTCTTGCCGCCAAGAGCTGCATTGGCGATGGCCTTGCGCTCAGGCTGCGCCATCACGTTCAAGGCGCGGCTCACGATGGCCAGGCGCTCCTGCTCCATGGGGATGTCGCTCCACAGCGCTCGCGACCACTTCGCGTAGCAGGCGCGGCACTTGTTCCCCAGGTCACTCCGGAGTCCGCAATCCTCGCAGGTCGGGCGATCATCCTGGGTCATGGTGACCCCCAGATCTTTCGGCCGTTGATGGTGCGATCCCACTCCCGAGCCAGCTCCAGGCGTTCCTCGAACTTCGAGGGGCGCAGGATGCTAGGTGGCACCAGGAAGGCAGCCATCTCTGGCTTGTCCTCCCAGCGCATGCCCAGGTAGAGCGCTACGCCGCGCATGTCGGGCTTTTCAGTGTGACCCTGAGCCAAGATGGCCCCCACCTGCTTCGTGAGCGCCTGGGTCACCCTGAAGCTTCTGGCGAAGGAGCGGTTGAACCACTCCAGCCATGCCTCGGTTGCCACCCTGGCCTGCTCGCGCTTCTCAGCCTGGCGAGCCTGAGCAGCAGCGCGTCCGGACTCCGGAGAAGATCCAGATCCAGAAAGAGAAGAAGAGATAAGAATACCCGGGGACGCCCCGGGGACCCCCGGGGGGATGCCCACGGGGACCTTATTGTCATCTGCATTACCCCAGCGGGCCTCATTGCCAGCAATCGACTTCTGCTTCTGGCTAATCCGGAACTGCGCCCACTGCATCGCCAGCTCATCTCCATGAATGCGCAGGCCATCGGGAGTGGCGTCAGCGAGACCCACTTTCACCATGGCCTCGGCCAGCCCCTTGCGCCGCGCTACCCCATCCACTTCGGTCGCAGGCATGAACCCTCCTCCACGCTCATAAAGGCGGCACCACACGGTACTGCACAGGTGGAACGCGTCACCGAAGGAGCCCCCCAGCTCCTCGGCCAACAAGGCGATGCGCCAGTCGGTGAGCGCGGCCTTCCGAACCTTGAACCAGTCCACCGACTTGCTCACCAGCTGTCGAACCGGACCTCCCCCTCGGTCCGCTCCTGGATCCTCAGGCGCAGGCGCGCACCAGGCGCCAGGTCACCCCGCAGTAGCTTGCGTACATAGTCCTCCGTAATCCCCAGCTCAATGGCCATAGCCCGAGGGTCGATACCCTCTCGGTACAGCCATTCGGCGAAGGCGCCTGAATACTGCCCAGGCGCTACGACCTTGGGCAGTCTGCTGGAGGCTACGACCCTCGGCGTAAGCCGTCTGGTCATTCGCACCTCTTGAAATCGAGGGGTAAAGCATTGAATCCGACCCTGCAATATAAAAATTAGGCGATTTTTCTATCACCTCTTCGAGTGGGCAATTATCCCTAGCAAACATGAGTCAGGTGCTTACGAGCAGCCGGCTGAAGGCGTTTCGCACGTGCGCGCGCCTCCACCAGTATCGCTATCTAGAATGCCGCGTACCTCATAGCGAATCAGGGGCTATGCGCTTCGGCAGTCTCTTCCACCTAGCCCTTGAGCAGTGGTGGAAGGCGTATGCCTTGGGCAGTACCCAGCGGCTAGCCCTTGCTTTGGCCACCCTGGCTGAGGCCGTGCTCGCCAGCGGTGCCACCGACGACGAAGAGCTGGTCATCGCCTCGGAGCTGATGGCTGGCTACCACCTGCGCTGGCACCAGGAGCCTCTGGTCACCGAGCTGGTCGAGCACGAATTCACCATGCCGCTGGTGAACCCTCTGACCAATCACCCATCGCGTACCTGGACGCTGAGCGGGAAGATTGACGCCAAGGTCACCAGCGAGCTGGACCAGCGCTCTTACCTGGTCGAGCACAAAACGACCACCAGCGATATCAGCGAGGGCTCTGCGTACTGGCAGCGACTCCGGATGGATGGCCAGGTGAATGTCTACTATGGGGCATTCCCTGACGTCGCTGGCTGCATCTACGACGTGATTCGTCGCCCTCTCCAGCGTCGCCTCAAGGCCACGCCAGAGGCATCTCGCCAGTACACCAAGACTGGCAAGCTCTACGCCCAGCAGCGTGCTGAGGATGAATCCCTGGATGACTTCCGGCTGCGCGTGCGTGAGGCCATCGCCTCAGAACCAGAGAGCTACTACAAGCGCGGGGTAGTCGTGCGCCTGGAGCGCGAGATGCACGAGGCGCGCGTCGACCTGTGGCTCCAGGCCTCGCAAATGCGCGACGTGATCTCGCTGGGCATGCACCCGCGCAATCCCGATGCCTGCATCCAGTTCAACCGCACCTGTGACTACTACGACGTCTGCACTGGAGTCGCCTCCATCGAGGATGAGCGGCTCTTCAAGATTCGCGACGCACACCCAGAGCTGAGCAAGCGTGAGAACGCGACTGCCTAGAGCTGGATGGCCTGGCCCTAACCGACGTTCTGCGACTGGAGGCGAGATGACCAAGAAGAGCGAGACCGACCTGGACGAGCTGGAGGCTTCTGCCGACGAGCTGGAGGCTATGATCACCAAGTACCCCGAGGAGCAGATCCTGAAGTTCTTCCGGTTCAACCACCTGACGAATCTCGCGCTCAAGTACATGAGCGCCTCATTTGCTGAAATGGCTACTGGGCTCATGGAGGGAGCACCGCGTAATGCAGAGCGCACTGTGGCTCTGCGTAAGCTGCTTGAAGGCAAGGATGCAGCGGTGCGCGCATGCCTGTGATGCCCACGGCTACCAAGCCGGCTGTGCGCCCCAAGCGCATGAGCCTCGATGCTGTCACCGATGGCCCACGTGCTGAGCCCTGGGTGATCCTGGTCTACGGCCCTGAAGGCGTGGGCAAGACGTCGCTCGTGGTCGACATCGATGACCATATCGCGCTGGACCCTGAGCAGAGTGGCAATCACCTGAAGACGAAGAAGTTCCCCACGCCGCTCACGCTGCAGGACATGTACGACGCCATCGAGACGCTCTATAGCCAGGACCATCGCTATAAGACACTCGTCATTGACACCATCGATCGCGTGGAGGCGATGGTGTTCAAGCACGTGGCTGAGAAAGCCAAGTTCAAGAGCGTGGAGGACTTCGGTTATGGCAAGGGATACCAGGTCGCCCTCGATGAATGGCGCAATCTGGTGGCTCGCCTGGACGAGCTGCGCGCTGTGCGGCGCATGAACATCCTGCTGCTGGGGCACACGTTCATCAAGCCATTCAAGAACCCTGATGGCCCTGATTACGATCGCTACACCCTGCGCCTGCATGAGAAGGCTGCTGGGTTCATCAAGGAGTGGAGCGATGCAGTCCTCTTCGCTCGCTACGATGAGGCCACCACGAAGATCCATGAGCGCGACGCCAAGGTAAAGGGCATCAGCACGGGTGAGCGCTCGTTGTGGACACAGCGCACTGCTGCTTACGACGCCAAGAACCGGTTCAACCTGCCTGAGATGCTGCCACTCAAGTGGCGCGAGCTAGAGGCTGCCATGCGTGAAGGCATGAAGAAGGAGACCCCATGAGCAACGAGGCAAGCCAGGAGCTGGACAACGTCGTCAAGAACGCCACGAGCAAGCGCGAGAGCTGGGAGGAACGCCAGGAGGCCCATGACAAGCGCGAAGAGGCGGAGGCTCAGCTGCGTGCTCTGGATGTCAATTCCTGCATCAGCCATCGCGCTACGATCGAGAGCTACCTCGCTGCGCAGGTAGAAGTGCAGAAGGACTACAACGCGCTCATCGTGGTGGATGGCAGCCGGCGCTCTATCGAGAATGCACGCCACCAGGAGCTGCTGGAGCGCAGCCTTTCCATCAGCGAGCGCACTGCCGCTGCGCTGGAGAAGATCGCTGACTACCTGGCCAAGCCTGTCACTTTCGTGAGCACGCCGTGAGTGACGAGATGATCCTGATGAACCAGGGCGCCCTCGATGCCCTGGATGAGCAGGCCTGGGATGAAGGGTTCAGAAAGGGTCGCGAGGAAGGGCTCTTCGAGGGCAAGCTCTACCAGGCCCAGTACAAGAAGCTCTGCGAGATCCTCGAAGTCGAGGGTGACCAGAGCCTCATCGATGCCTGTGAGCACCTGGGCCAGGAGCTGCGTGCCCATCGCGAAGCTAGCAAGGTGGCCACGTTCGCCCTGGAGAAGCAGCGCAAGAAGATCGACGATCAAGCGCACCAGATCATCCAGCTGGAGCAGTCGCTGAACACGATGGGGTTCACGAACGACCAGCTACAGAACGAGATCTCTGATCTGCATGAGCAGGTCAACATTCGCGACGCACACCTAGCTCAGCTAGAGCAGCGCAAGGAGACCGCATGATCCCTGAAGGCAAGTACAACGCCCACGCTATTCAGTGGGACTTCGGCTTTGCTGGCGAGAAGAACACGCGCCAGGTGTGCGTGCAGTTCGAGATCCTGGAGGGTGAATTCGCTGGCCACTGCATCAACTGGTATGGCTATTTCACTGACAAGTCGAAGGACCGCACCATGCAGTCGCTGCGCTACTGCGGCTGGTCCAACGATGACATCATGAGCATGGAGGGCATGGGGCGGTACATCGTCCAGCTCGACATCGGTCACGAGGAGAAGACGGAAGGGAAGAACCAGGGGAAGATCTTCCCCAAGGTGAAGTTCGTGAATCGCCTCGGTGGAGGTGGACCCATCAAGCTGGAGAAGCCGATGGATATGGCTCAGAAGCGTATGTTCGCGGCAGAAATGAAGATGCTCGCGAAGAGCGTTCCTCCGATGGTAGGTGGCTACCCTGCACCTGATCGCGCGAAGACGGAGGTGCCTGGTGGAGCTGCCAGCGAAGAAGACCCCTTCTAGGGTACGTCGCCAGCATCGCAACTTCGTTGTCGAGGCCAGCTCTCCAGCGATGCGCGTCCGCCTGGAGTACTCCAGCCAGCCAGCCGACCCCATCAGGTTGATGAAGCTGGTCAACCTGCTCGACGAGCTGATCCGAATCCACTGCCGATGAACCTCTTCCACGGCGCCTGATGAACCAGGTGCTTGACCAATCGCCCTACATCGTGTAGGTTGATTGACATGGCCAAGAACAACAAGCTCGTCCTCTCGGCTGCTGCGCTCTGGTATGGCAAAGGCTTTGCCCTCGGTGCAGCAGGCGGCAAACCTACTCAGCGCAAGGGGCAACCTCGCCTCAAGGTGATGCGCCCGCACTGGAAGCGAGGCATCGAAATGGGCGCCTTCGCCTGCCACGCCATGACCTGCTCGTACGAGCTGGAGGTAGTTCGTCCGCCCTCGAAGCGGCGCGAGATCTTCGGGGGTGTTCTGTGAAGCCTCGCAGACGCGCTGTCATCTACGCTCGGGTCTCTGGCCTGGAGCAGAAGAAGAAGCAGACCATCGTGTCGCAGCTCTCTGAGCTGCCCCTTGGCATCGAAGCCATGGGCTGGGACCTGGTGTGCCAGTACACCGACGATGGCAAGAGCGCGTCTACGGGCAAGCTGGAGCATCGTGGTGGCTTCGCTGAGCTACGTCGCGATGCTGCCCTGGGCAAGTTCGACGTGGTGTGCTTCGTCCACCTCGATCGCGTGACTCGCTCGGATCACTGGGGCGAGTTTGGCCCCATCATCGGCACGTTCCAGACGGCTGGAATCGTGCTGTGGTCGCCCATGGATGGTGTGCTGGATCCGCGCGACCCCATGGACTCGATGCGCCTCTACTTCCGCATCAACCAGGCTGCCACCGAGAATACGACACGCGTGGAGCGCTTCCAGCGTGGCAAGCGCGCTGCTGCTCTGCGTGGCCAACATGTCCAGGGTGCGCTTCCCTACGGCCTGCGCTACGTCGCCAACAAGGAGCGCGACGGCAAGGGCTGGAGCATCGATGAGGAGAAGGCCAAGTACGTGCGCGAGATGTTCGCTCGCGCTGTGGCCAGCCTCAGTGCCGACGCGATTGCGAAGGATATGGAGGAGCGCGGCATCCCTGGCCCCCAGGTGAACGAGAAGAACCCCAAGGGTGGGCGCTGGGACGGTGCTGTCATCCGGATCCTGCGCTCGCCTGCCTACCGCGGCGTGCACTATTGGAATGACGTGATCATTCCTGTGCCACGCATCATCGATGACGAAACCTGGTACGCGGCGCAGGCCGCTCTAGGCGTGTCGAAGAAGAAGGGCATCGGGCAGCCCTTGGGGCTCTACCTGTGCCATCGCCTCGCCGTGTGCTCACTCTGTGGCGCGCCGATCTACTCGCGCCATGGTGAAGGCGCTAAGGGCAAGACGGTGCGGCAGTACCACTGCCTGAACCACAGTCATCGGCGTGTCCCTGGTACACCTCGCTGCCCCCTGCCTGTGTTCAACCAGGAGACCACTGATCAGCTGATCTGGACCTGCGTCCAGGACTTCCTGAGCCAGCCTGCTGACGAGATCCTGACCACCTTGCGCGGCAAGCGTGAAGAGCAGGACCAGGAGGCCCAGGCCTGGGCCAGCGATGCCGAGAAGATCACTGCTCAGCTCGCCGACCTGGCCAAGCGCGAGAAGGCCATCCTCAGCATGCTCATGCAGGGGCTCATCGAGGAAGAAGCAGCCAAGGAGCAGATCACGACCAACGCTGCTCGCCGTGCTCACCTTCAGGCGCAGCTCAAGACGGCCCAGGAAGCCCTGCAAGGCACCAACAGCACTGTCAGCGCCGCTCGCCAGCTGGAAGAGCTTGTAGGGCAGCTGAAGGAGGTTGCACGCAAGGCTGATGCGAAGCAGCGGCGTGACCTGCTGCGTCTCCTGGTGGTCAGGGGAGGTATCACCTTCGACATGTTCGGTGCCACCGTGCGCCTCGTGTTCGCCACGGATCGCGATGTCAAGGCCCCAATGGCGGATCAGGGCTTTGGGGCCACCCACGCCGTCACCCTCCGCGTCGTCGCCTAGCTTATCACCATCCCCATCGACACCTCGCGGTACACCGGCACCGCTGGCTCGTCATGCGAAAACCCAAACCGCATGAAGACGCGTTCACCCCAGACAAGAACCTCTGGCCAGTTCTTGTAGGGAAGGGTGGAGCCGCGATGCACGAACTCGCCGCGCACGGTTTCCAAGATCACCTCGCCTCTCATACTCATCACGCCCTCCATGTTTCGCTTTAGCACACTCCGGATCGAGTTAGCCAGCGGGGCGGATGGACCCTCGGTGAGGGTCATGCGCGCGATCGAGCGAAGCGGGACGATGGCGCTGCGCAGCTTGCGCACCTCGGCCCTGGACGCTACCAGCGCGGCTCGCACTTCTTCGAGCTGCTCTGCCAGCTCGTCGCTCACGGCTTGTACTCCTCGCCCTCGGGCATGTTCGCCCGCTTCGACTCCTCGATCGTCGACACCCCCAGCAGCCACAGCGCGCCCTGGATGAAGCCCAGCCAGCGCATCGCCTTGTCCAGCTTGTCGCTGGGGTCCAGGATGAACGTGGCCGCTTCGTCGCACATCCATCGCAGGTGGGCCAGGCGAGCCTTAACACTCGCTGCCTGGATGTTGCGATGCGGGACGATGCCTGATTCCTCCTGGTCGATCTGGTTGGCGTGGAAGAGTAGGCTCTCTGCAAGCTTCTGTTTCGTCATGGCGCGTAACCTACCGCAACTTCTACCGGGTACTGTGGAGGTTTCTTGGTGAAGAACGCTTCACAGTACCCGGTAAAGATTACGAGGGGTTAGTTAGCCGCAGTCGCAGGAGCCGGTGTGGTTCATATGCAGGACGCATCGCTCTTGACCCATGTAGTAGAAGCGGCACCGATACGTCTCTACCCAGAGCTGCCACGCCCAGATGGCGCAGATGAGCCCGACCACGCCCTCCACCTCGCGTGTAGTGAGGTGGCCTGGGTGCATCTTAAGCGTGGGGTCGTCCACTGGGTTTACAGGCAGTGGTCGCCGCAGCCATGGCTGCCCCAACTACGCTCGCACTGCATCGAGCACTCAGCGCGATCCGCGTTGGCCGCCGTTTCGCAGGCGTCATACAGCTGGTAGTTGTAGTGCGCCCGAAACCAGTTGATGCAGTTGAGATCTGCAGCAGCAAGCTGGTTCCCGCAGAGGTGATTGCAGGCCTGCAGCGTGATCCGCATCTCCTCTTCGGTCTGAGGCGCAGGAGCTTCCTCCACAGCGCTCTGCTGCGAGGCCACGCTGTCTGCTTCTTCAGCCGCGCAACCACCTAGCAGGGCCAGCGCCATCACGATCGCCAGCTTACTCATTGGCGCCATCCACAGGAGCAACCGCGAAGGGGAACATCACATCGCACATGTTGTTGCAGCCGTGGTAGCTGCTGCTGCACTCAGCGTTGCAGCTGGAGTTAGCAGGCAGGTTCCTCTCTGTGCAGCCATCCTCGCACGTCCACAGCGCGACCCTGCAGGAGTCTCCGCAGGCATAGCGCACGCGCCAGTCCTCATCGCTAGGTGCTGGCTGCTCGGCATCCTGCGCCTTCTTCTTCCCATCGAAGATCACCTCACACACACGCTCGCAGTTCGCCTGCTTCTTCGCGTCTCCCTCCGACGACTTCACGCATGACGTTTTGCACTGGTCGACCAGCTTGGGCAGCTTGCGCTCCTCAGCGCCCTGCGCCACACCCACCAGCACGGCGATCAGCATCGCCACCATCACGGGCACACCCTTGTTCTGCATCATCGCAAGCTCCTCGTTTCTGCTCGCACCCTGGCGAGTGGCAGGACCGTTGCCCAGCTTGTGCCGAGGGTCAAGCTACATGCGCTGGCTATCGCCCTACACGGCGTAGGATTTCAGCACCGACGGAAATCGGGTCATGGATACCCATGCAGAAAAAAATCAAGGCGTATTAACATTTGTCTTGCGGGGTCCAGCCTACAGCTCGTAGGGTGCTTCCGGGAAGAACTACACGACTGTCACGGGGGAGAAACGAATGACTAACCGCGCCGCGTCTCGTGCGAGAATTACCCGTATGGCAAGCACACGTAGTAAGAAGCGTCCTGGTGGACGCGCGCGGCTCAGCGGCAAGGTGTACACGGTTCGTTTCTCTGACGAGCTGGCGACGAAGATCCGCGCTCGCGCCGAGGCTGGGGGCATCGAGTTTTCGACGTGCGTGCAGCTCCTGGTGGAGGACCAGCTGCTCACCCCTGAGGAGTCCGCGATCCGCGAATGCCGCAAGCACAACGCTCAGCGCGGCGTCACCCCCGAAATGCTCATGGCCGCCAAGGGTAAGTGATGAGGTGGGTATGGGCATGGCGGTTCGAGAGAAGCCAGGTGGTGAGCCACACGAGTCTGTAAGAGATAAGCTAGAGCAAGTTCTTCGCGACGCTCTTCGTCCCAAGCTGGGACCCAAGACGCAGTTGCTGGAGGAGCTGGTGGAGGCGGTAGCTGATGCGATGAGGGGATCCATGGTCCTCGGCATCAAGAGGCAGAAGCCCCTCAAAACGAACCGGATCGCACTGGCTCGTCGCCTGCCTGGGGTGGGCGTGAGCTGGCCCTACGAGCATAAGGGCAAGCAGTACAGAGTGAACATCGTGGAGGGCAACATGGTCGAGCTGGAGAGCGAGGGACAGGTGGAGCGCTACTCGTCGCTGAAGCAGGTGCAGGTGGCCATCCTGGGCTACGACAGCCCTGTGACTGGCTGGCGCTTCTTCTTCGGCCCCCTCAGCCACGATGAAGTCACGAAGCGGTTCAAGCCATGAGCGACAAGCCACCAGAGATGGAGGCCACCGTGCGTGGCTTCACCAACTACGTACTGCTCAAGGTTGGCGAGGCCATCGAGATGGCCAAGGTCGACCTGGGACCACTGGACGCGATCATCATCATCACCGATCCCCAGGGACAGATCTGGGCAGGTTCGCTCCTGTCGCCTGTGGCCATGCGCGCCACGCTCATGGCGCTCTACAAGAAGACAGAGGGCCTGGCGACCCCTGAGATCGAAAAGCAGTTCACCGAAATGCAGGCTATGGCGGAGGGTAAGGATGAACCGAGACATTGAATCACTGGTGAAGGGCTTCGTGGACGAGCTGGAAGGGATCTTCACCAAGCGCAACAAGGAGCAAGTGAACGAGCTGATCGCCAGCCTCACCAATGGGCGCAAGCAGGTCACCCCCAAGGGTCGCATCCTGAGCGGCAAGCGCTCTCCTGAGGAGCTGGAGAAGCTGCAGGGCAAGCTCAAGGCCTACGTGGAGAAGAACCCTGGCCAGCGCTGCGAGGAGATCGCCAAGGGCATGGGCACCACCACCGATGACCTGGCTCTGCCCCTGCGTAAGATCAACTTCAAGACGCAGGGGAAGGCTCGTGGCCGTCGATACTGGGTCCGGTAAGCTCACAGCGCGCGAAGCGATGTACGAGCTTCTGCTGGCGCTGGGTGACGCTGAGGCGATCCTGGCTGCGCCCTACCTGCCTCCAGATCCCATCGCTGATGGTGACGCAGCCCTGCTCTACCATGGGCGCAGGAAGCTCGCTGTGTTGATGCTCGACTACAAGCGACTTCTCAAGCTGGAAGGAGCCAAGACATGAGCGGCCTACCGTCGGCAAAGATCCTTACAGGACTACCCAAGATGGAATGGAAAACGCCTCGGGATAAGGAAGCGTTCCTTGGCTACCTCGTAGGTGGTCGACGCGATACTCGCGAAGAGATCGGTAAGGAGCTGCGCAAGCGCTACGGCATCAAGATCTGGAAGTCCTTCGGCGAGGAGATGAAGAAGACGCCTGGCGCCATCTTCATCGACCCACGAGCTGAAGTGGTTGTCTTCCTCGCCGACGACATCCCTGACTCCGTTTTGAAGAAGGTGCTGGAGTGCTGCAAGGTCGCTGGGATGATCCCTACCGTCGGGATCAACCGCAAAGAGAAACACCGCTGGGATTTCAGCTTCGCAGCCATGGGATTCAACAACCCTCCTGGCTGGCTCACGATCCCCAACATTGCCGACCTGGATCGCCTCGAAGCTCAGCGCCTCGCCGAACAAGCTGCGCTCGACGCCATGGAGAAGCCTCGCCCTGCCTACGTGGAGGAAGCGAAGGTCACCATCGGCGACAAGCTGAAGCTCGTCACTGCGAAGCCCGAGGACTTGGTCAACAAGTACGTACCGACGAAGAACGGTGCCATGAAGCCTGCTGCTCCTCCACCTACTGGCAAGAGGGGTGGCCCTCGCCCTGGCAGCAAGGTCGGCATCCCGAAGATCTCGCCTCCTGGCTTTCCTCAGCACGTGCGCTCTACGCGCGAGATGATGGGACTCAGCCAGGGCGAATTCACCAAGAAGCTCGGTGGGGGCACCCCACAGGCTGTGGTGTCTTCGTGGGAGCTGGGTCACACGATCCCCAGTTACGAGAAGTGGCTCCTACTCCACAAGCTCTGCCCTGATATCCCCATGCCTGAGGGAATCCGCGGCGAGAAGAAGTGGAAGAAGACTCATGCCGCTGAGCCCATCGAGCCCATCGGCAAGCTCTCGGCCAAGGAGGCCTTCGGTGGCAGTGCTAAGCCAGCAGTGGAAGCCATCAAGCCCGAACCTGTGGCACTTGCCCCTGCGCCTGCCCCTGTGGTCGCTCCTACGCCTCCTGTGCCTGCGCCACCAGTGGCACAGGCTGTAGCTCAGCAGACCGGTGAAGAGCACGTCACGGTGAAGCTGAAGAGCGGTGGCACCATCACGCTGAGCACGTCGGTGAGTCTGCTCAAGCTGAAGGGCCCTGATCGTAAGTTCGTCTTCGAGATCATCGATGCGCTGCAGGCCTACGAAGAGGTGAAGGAATGATGAGACCAGGAGTGGCCATCAAACTGGTGGAGGGGAACGTGGCCCCTCGGTATGGCGAGGGATGCGAGCTGCGTTTAGAAGGGGTGACGATTACAGAGCAGGGCACGAAGGAGAACCTGCCAATGGTCGACATCCTCATGCGTGGTCCTGGTGGGAAGCTCTTCATGCTCGTGTTGACGGGGCGCGAGGTGAACGCCATCGCGGCAGTCATCAAGGGGGTGAACACGCGCAATCACGGGACGCCTGAGCCCTAGCTAGTTACTCGGGGGTAGCCCAATCGGCAGGGCGGTGGTCTTTGAAACCGCGCATGTTAGGGGTTCGAATCCCCTCCCCCGATCGAAGCACACGGGCATGGTCCAACGGTTAGGACGGCGACCCTCGAAGTCGCGCATGTTCAGGGTTCGAATCCCTGTGCCCGTACGAATGGGGGCTGTGGTGTAGTGGGAACTCACTGGGTTGCGTGCCCAAGGTCGGCGGTTCGATTCCGTCCAGCCCCACCCCTTGGTGGTCATGGTGTAGTGGGAACACGAGAGGACTTTTAATCCTCAGTCGCCAGTTCGATTCTGGCTGATCACCCCAAATGGCAACTAGACAGTGCAAATGGTGTCATGGCACCGGGCAAGTGCCTCTAGCGCCCACCATGCAGGCGATCCTGGAGATCGCTGATGAGCAGACGTGGAGGACGCAGAACGAGTTTCGCGTAGCCCTGAAGGAGATGGGGGTGAGGATCAACCCTGCGCCTCTGTCGAGCTACCTGCTGAAGCTGAATCTGTGGGGGTTTTTAGCCAGAATGCCAGCCGAGGAAGAGCGCGATGGCCGGCGCGGCTTCAAGTACAAGAAGGTGGGTTCCTGAGCTGCGCGCTGCGCCTCGTGAAAATCAACCCAGTCAGCTTAACCATGACGGTTTAGCCAACGGGAAGTGATCAGAAAGAAGGAGCACGAGGCGTAGCGTGGAGGGCAGGAATGTACAGGTGCAGATCGTGTGGCAGGGTGCCTGAGTTTGAGTGGTTCATCTCCAGCACGTTTTACCCGCCTACCTGCATGAGCTGCTACATGCGCGGAGCCGCAGTGGCGTGGTTTATCGACTGGATCCTGGAGCTGGTGGAAGTGGTGGGGGCAGGCGCTTCTTCTTCAGCACCAGGGCATCGCGCACAGCTCTGATAACCGGGTTAGCCACCTCCACTGCACGCTGCCCCTCGTGGTAGTCATCGGTGAGCAGGTGAGCGCAGAGCAGGCCCAGAGGCGCGCTCAAGCCCTTGTAGGGGGTGAATTCCAGCACAGCGACACCTGCTGCACAGGTCCACCCAGCCATCTTTTTCCAGTGCTCGCGAAAGAACTTCTTCATGGGCTAGGGTCCTTCACTGCTCTCGCGCCAGTCGACTTGGCGATCTCGATGAGCTGCTCGCGTACGAACTTCAGATCGTCACCCATCGCATTCAAGCTGGCTTCTACCCTGGCCAAGCGCTCACGCACGCTCTGCGCGTCCACCTGGAGTGCGTGAAGCTGGTAGCTCTGCGCCTCGGTGGCAGCGGCTAGGTTCGATGCTGCAGTCGTGCTCACCTTGTCCAGCTCAGCATGTTTCACCACGCTGTGGTCCCAGCTGGCCCAGGCTGCCCCAGCGCCGATGAGGGCGATGGCGACAGCCAGAAGAGCATGGAGGGGCTTCAGGCGCTTCTCAACGCGCTCCAGAGGGGGAACCGGCTCAATGGGCGCATCACGCAGTGGCCGCTCCTCTTCAGGGGAAGGTGGCAGCGGAGGTGGCTGCGTGGGATGCGGCGTGGATGGTCGCGAGTAACGTCCAGCCATTAGTACCCCAGGGTGGTGCGGATCGACTCGGCCCACTGGGCGCAGCCGTTCGTGTTGGGATGCACGGTGTCACCATACAAACCGTTCGTGCCAGTGGTCGTGCTGCCCAAGATGGCGTTGCCATCGATGACCTGGCTGGCTCCGATATAGGCCTTGGCCGTGGCCACCGTCGTGATCTCCGTGCGCAGCTGAGCCATGGTCCAGCCAGCGCTGTTGGCCGTCTCAGTCGCACGACGCAGAGGCGTCTGCACCCAGATACGCGCACCTGGGTTGTAGGTGTTGAGCAGGTCGAGTGTAGCGCCCATGCACGCGCTGTAGTCAGTCACTGCGGCCCAATACGCACCACCATAGTCATTGGTCCCGATCGCGAACCAGATATCAGTGGGCTGGCACTGCGCGATCTTCCTGGCAAAGGCGACCTGCTTCGCGACGCTGGCTGCAGTGGCTGCATCGGCTGCCACGAATGGAATAGCCGCAGCAGTGCAACAGTCTTCGGCGAGCGAGCGGGATCCGTGCGCCTCCAGCATGACAGCGCCGGGGAAGTCTCTACGCAGGATCGAGACGAGCCCCTGCGCTGCAGCCGAGGTGCAGCCGAATCCACAGGCCGTCGAGTCATCGTAGATGACCAGGCGCCGGGTACCACGTGCATCGCTGGGCGCCACCTCTGCGAGGTTGGTGTCCAAGGGGAAGTACACCGCATTGATGTATGCGCCACCGAGAGCTGGTGCCGTCGGTGGCACAGATGGGTTGTTTTCCGGGGGGAATACCAGCTCCACCGTCTTCAACCCTGGTGGCAACGTGAAGGTCGCGATGTTGAGTGCGTTGTTGCCACTCAGCGTGATCGTGCCCACGCACTTGCCATCCACGAAGACAGCCGGATCGACGACCGCGAAGGTATACGTGCGCAAGTACTCGATGGCCATCGTGGTGGCGCGCGTCTTCCACACCCGACGAGCGAATGGCGACACCTCGATCTTGCGGCTGATTGCCGCCGAGATCCGGTTGTCATGGAGCTTGGCGCCATTCGTGCCGAAGCGTGCCCAAGGTGCATCGAATGGAGCCACCAGGGCACCAGAGGGCACGAGCTTCACGCTGGTGGGGTCCACCAGGGCACTGGCGTTGGCAGTGGTTCCCACGCCCACTTCGTGGACCTTGATCACCACGCGGTACTCGGTACCAGCGACCACAGTGGCAGCTGCAGTCGTGAACGTCTGCATGCTCGACGTGAGCGCGCACGTCACGGTCTGAATCACCGTCACGCCGTCGAGTGCGTAGACACCGATGACGATGGTCGAGCTGGCGACACCAGTGGGCAGCCTCGCTGCCAGCGACAGAACCACGCTCGTGCAGCCAGTCGGCGCCACGAACTGCATGGCCAGCTTGTCGCCAGCGGACTCATTCTGCAAACGGTTGATGCGAATGCCATCGTAGCGAGCATTCCCATTGACATCGGTATAGCTCTCATAGGCTGGCGTGCTGCCCACGAGGTTCGCAGGGAAAATGAGATTCCATGCCTTGCTGTAGATATCGGGATCCAGGATGGTCCCGAGCGCACCAGGGCCATTCGCTCCAGTGTCGCCAGCAGATGGCGTGGTACCTGGCGAGAGGCTAGTGCCACCACTGGAGAGGTGGACCATTCCATCGCCATTGCGATCGAGTTGAGAGAGTCCCATGGGATTTAGCTCTGGTAGCGCGGGATGAGGTAGGCGTTAACCGTCATTCCCGTGCCGGTGAGGGTGGTGATCTGCAGCGCGATGCGGTCGTAAGCGCTGAGCCCATAGATCAGCTGCGTGTGCAGCAGCGTGGTGGTGCCAGTGATGGTGGTGCCGTCGTTCAGCTTGCCGCGATCAGCGATGGTCGCGCTGATACCGTTGGGCAGCCATGCATCGGCGAGAGCCGAGTACACCCACACGATGCCCTGGAACGTGAGCGCTCCAGTGCCAGCGCCACTGATCACCAGGGCGCCAGCATCGAAGGGCTTCAGGTAGTAGCCAGCGGTGCCCACACCATTGCCCTGGAGAGGGAAGCCCGCATAGGTACCTCCAGTGACGTCGGTGACAGCGAAGGTACCGTTAGCCACCGTCTCAGTCAGTGCAGCACTGAAGTCTGGGCCACTGAAGCGCGCGGTGTTGGTCACCGTCGCTCCCACTGCAGCACTAGACAGGTTCAGGTTCGTCTGCGCCGAGATGGCTGCAGCGATCGCCGTGGCCACGGTGGCATTCGTGTCGCCACCGGCGAAGGTGATAGCCACGTTGCCAGTGGTCACGCTGCTATTCGAGTCAAACTCGAAGGTGACCTTGACGCCACGATGCGTGGTGACAGTGAAGGTTTCGCCGTCGACCAGGTTGGCACCTGAGACGGCGGTAATGGTTCCAGTGCTGAACACAAGCGCTGGCGCAGACGTCGTCGCCTGCGCTGCATTGAGCAGACGCTGAGACATCGGGGTACCTCGATCTGTGAGAGAGGGTTACTTCGACGACATGCGCTGAGCCTGCGTAGGCTCAATCATCCCCATGGGAAGCGACTTCTGCTGAGCTGGGCTAGCTGGCTCAGATGGCTGCGGAGGCGGAGCCTGGAACACCTGCATTGCTGCAGGGCTGAGCGCAGGATCCACATCCACGTCCAGCAAGATGCTCAAGTTCAAGCGCTGCACATAGGGGAGCGTGCGCTGCATGGTGGCTGCGTGGTTCATACACTCTTGACGAATCTCATCGTAGTGCGCAGGCCATACAGCCTTCAGCGTCTCGACGTCGCCAGGAGAAATGGTGCCATCGGCGAGGCGCTCCACCGCAGCCTCAGGTCGCTCAGCTACTTCCATGTAGCGAGCAAAGAGGCTCATCTGCTGCTTCGAAGGCTCCCAGGAGTCAGGACCGATCTGCAGCGAAGGAGGCGCAGGATTGCGAGGCAACTTGCTAGCCAGGAAGGCCCACTTGGCAGCCTGCAGCTTCTCCACACCATTGGCTCCCTCAGGTGAAATCTGCCAGAGCGCTGCTACGCGATCGTGTAGGTCGCTCAAGGCAAGCATGCGTGGCTGGTACGAGCCATCAGCAACCGGCTCAGTGACCGAATTCAGCTCTCTAGCGCGCTGTCTAAAAGCGGTGACAGTGGCATCCTTCGAGGGGCGCATGTCATCGGGGCCCAGCTGCGAATCAGCGTGCTTCTTCGAGGCATACTGAATCGCAGGGATGATCTTGGTCATGTTGGGCAGCACCTTGGCGGTGGCCCCTGCTCCCTTGCTGAACATCTTGGCGATCGCCGTCTTGATCACCTTGCCACGCTGTGCACCGCTCTTCGCGAGCTTATTAGTGAGCTTCTCGAAGGCCTGGATGCCAAGGTCACGACCCACAAAGGCGCCAGCAACGGCACCCAAAGGGCCACCTGCCATGAAGCCCAGCTTGCCGCCTACAGCTCCACCCATGCCCTGGGCGATGGTGTGGCCCAGGCCTCTGGGAGTCTGCAGATCAGCCTGGTGAGCCTTAGCAGCCTGCAACCGAGGCGTAGGCGTGGCGTCATGCTTGATCTGCTCCAGCTTGGTTTCCAGGTGCGTGAGGTACTCGCTGGTCGGCTTGCCCTGCACCTCAGCGAAGCGCGCCTGAAGCGCCTGGTTCTTCGCCAGCAGCTCTGGAGCACGCTGAGCACGCAGCACGTCCATGGGCAGCGCTTCGCCAGCCTCCACAGCGTTGCGAAAGGCAAACAGCTCGCTCTCAGGGATCGCGAGGGGCTTCATGCCCTTCACGCGCTCAGTGCCACGCCAGTCACGGTACGACTCGGCCTGCTCAGGGGTGAGGTACACCTGAGGCTCTTCAGGAACCTCGCCACCAAAGCCAATCTTGCTGCGCTTGGCCTTGCCCGCCTCGGTCTCCGAGGCCACGTCGGTGAACTTGAGGGGCTGCTCGACTGGAGGGGCTTCCTTGGGTAGCGAGTCAAAGAGCGCCTGCTGCTTCTGCTCAGCCTGCTCCAGCACGCCCTCAGAGCGCGCTACGGCCTTCTTGAGGGCAGTCTCCTGCTCCTGCAGGCCCTCCATGAACTTCCCTGCGCCCTTCTTCGCGATGAAGCCGGTCTCGTTGTCGAGGCCTCCACGAATCTTGTCCATGGAGCCACCGAACTGCGCGGCCAGTTCTGCATCGTCGCCAGCAGGGATGAACACCTGGCGCGCCTCTTCCTTGTAGGCCGAGGCGTCCTGGTATAGATCTCGAGCCTGAGCCGTCTTCTGCTCAGCGAGCTTCGTCTCCTCAGCCTTGTACGCGGACTTGGTTTCAGCGATGTCTGCAGCCTTCTTGGCCTTGACTACGCCCTCTTCCTCCACGATGACCTTGCCGATGCCCTTCTGATCTAGCTCAGCAAACTCGGGGTAAGCAGCACGATTCGTTGCCTCAGCTTCAGCACCCTGCGTGCCCTTGGTGATCGCCTCCACCTGCTTGTCAGCGTAGGCCTTGGCAGCCACAGCGCCCTCGCTGAGTAGCTTCGCGCCACCACCGATCACGCCACCAATGGCACCACCACCCAGCACATTGCTACCGATGGTCGCTGCAGCGTTCTCCCAGCTCATAGGCTTCTCGCTGAGCGCGACCTGCTCGACGCCAGCGCCCAGGCCGTAACCCATGCCCTCGACGCCACCGCGCACAATGCCGCCACCCACCTTGGCAGCAACGCCAGCGCCTTCACTCAGGCCCAGCAGCCCCTCGGCTGCCATGCCAGCCTTGCCGATGATGCCAGCGGCACCCACGGGCAAGAACGCGCCAGCAACGCCACCCACGGTGGCAGCGGTCTCGTTATGACCCTGCACCTTGCGCTGGTGCTCAGGGTTGATGAAGCGGCTCAGACCGAACGTGGCAGTAGAGAGAGCTGCCTCGGCACCAGCCTCGATGGGCCGGCTGCCGTAGTAGCTCTCTTCAGCGCGACTTTCAGTGGCTGCTGGGTGCTCTAGCTGGAAGCCATTCTGTAGCGCCTCGCTGAGGTTCTTGCGCGCAACCGTGCCGCCTCTGCCATCAGGGGCGACGACCGCGATCTGGTCCTCGGGATTCGAGCCACCCAGCGACTGATCCACCCACGTCTGACCAGGAGCTGGCGCAGGCGTAGGAAGCGGCTCAGCCATTACCCACCGCCTGCATAGTCGAGGAGTGCCTTGCTGTCAGTCGACGCCTTGAACTTGCCCGTGTTGATGAATTCCTGCGCCGACGGCGAGAGCGGCGCTTCCTCGCCAGTCTGGCCCTGGGCAGGAATGCCAGCGACGCCTGGCTCCTTCTTGGGCTGGCCACCAGCCATGAAGTAGGGGCTAGCGCCAGGGGTGTCCTGGGGCTTCCAGAAGTCAACGTCAGGACCGATGCGCCCCTGCAGCTCGTTGTTCGCCTGCTGGATGGCGCGGTGCTCTAGCGTGTCGAGGTTGGCCGACGGATCGATGAAGCCACCGATAGAGCCAAACATCTTTTCGTAACGCTCGTATTCACCATCGCGGATGGTGCCCTGGTGGTTGATATTCGAGAAATCGGTGAGGAGGCTCTCGTAGATCGCGTTAGCCTCCTTCATGTCGTCATTGCCCCAGGAGCCGAATGGCTTGAACCCGTTCGCCTTGCGGATCTCCTTCAGGCGACGGATGCCCTGCACGAAGCTCGTGGCGTGCGCGAGCGTCTTATTGACATCCTCGGTGACAGCGGCATTCGGCCCCTGCACAGGCTCATCGCCATGCTTGGAGTGCGCCTTGTAGTGCGCCAGGAACACCTGCTTAGCAGCCTTGTCGTTGGCGGCTTCGCGCTGCTCACGCATGAGCGGCACGTTCGGACCTTCGGTCTGAGCCTGCTCAGCGTTGAACTTGCGCTCCTGCAGAGCAGTCTGGCGATCAGCATTATTCGCAGCGCGACCCTGGAAGTACTCTTCCACGGCCTGGTGGTGGAACTTGTTCGCCAGCTCGCTCTTGGCGTCGTTGATCTGCGCCAGCTGCTCCATCGCCTTGGCAGTGATGACCGGGTTGTTGAACTTCAGAGCATAGGCCTTGATCTGGTTCTCAGCCATGCCATAGGCCGCAGCGATGGACTTGTACTTGAAGTCCACCAGGTCACGCCCTGCAGCCACGTCCTCAGCAAGGAGCCCACGACGCACACCGAGCATGTTGGTGCGATTCTGGAGCGCGTCTTCCTGCGCCTTCATGTCCTGCTCACAGATCGCGTTGACCATGGCGACGACAGGGCTGGCGCCGATGTTCCCCTTCGTCACCATGCCGTTCACGATCGTGGCGATGCCGATGGCGAGCTTTGCGCCGAAGGAGGCGTCATGCCAGGCACGGCGTGGGTCCACCTGCTGGTTCGCGATCTTCATCGCCTCGTTGTCGAGCGCAGCGCGACGAGTCGTGGCTGCCTTGTTGGCTGCCAGGAATTCAGCATCTGCAGCCTGCTGCTGCTTCGCAGCATTCTGCGCAGCCAGCACGCCCTGCGACGAATTGAAGTCATTGAGCTGCTGCTCAGCATGAGCTGCGGCGAGTAGCGCCTGGCGATGCGCCTCGGCGTTGGCGTCGAGCTGGCCAAGGTAACCAGCAGGCTTCATCTGCTTGGCAGCAGAGGCCCCTGGAGGCACCTGGTTACTTAGTTCCAGCTCCTGCGCAGACGGTGGTGGTGGCGTCGAGCCAGCCAAGCCTACAGGAGGCCCCTGAAGGTCGACAGGTGGACCTGCGGCGCCAGGATCAGGAGGCGAGCCCTGGAGAGCCACAGGTGGCCCCTCTGGCGCCTGCTGCATGCCCTGGGGATGCATCTCCGGCTGCATCCAGGCAGGGTCTGGCCAAGGCAGCGGACCGGCGTCCTGAGGCTGCTGAGGCGCTCCAGGAGCCCCCTGAAGCGATGCATCCACAGGAGGGGGCACCATGGGCGCAGGAGGCATCGGAGGCGGCGCCTGCTCAGGTACAGGGGTCTGTACCGTAGGCAGGATCGGCTGGCCAGTCGCGTCGAGCGGTGGGCCGTTGTCCGAGGTGTCGAAGGGCGAGATAGCCATGGCTTACTGCACGCCGAGTCCATGGAGAAAGGCCAGCCACTGCTCGCGGGTCATGTTGCCCATGCCACCGCTGAACATCATCCCCGGGTTTCCCTGCCGACCCTCCTGGCGTGCACGCTTCCAGTCAGCGCCGTTCTTGTACATCTCGTATTCCATCGGGTTAGCAGCACTCCAGCCACGTGGCCCAGCTGGCGCAGCAGGGCCCTCCTGGGGCACGGCAGGGCCATAATCGCTCTGTACAGCAGGAGGCGAGTCATGGAGGCTGCGCTGGAGGAGCTGGGCATGCTTCTGAGCCTGTGGAGGCTCGTAGTCGTTATCACGCGCGACCATGTTGCTGGTGTGGCCCACACTCTGCTGCAGCCGATCGATCAGCGCAGGCAGCTTGTCGAGTGGCACCACAGCCTCCGGCCCAGCCTCACCGATGATCGTGCGAGTCGGCTTGGTTACGATCCCGCCGTTAGCCATGAGCGTAGGCTGGCGGATCATGGGCTGCATGCCTTCGTCTAGACTCGCGAGCTGAGGCCGGCTTGCCTGCTGGTACAGGGCATTCTTCATGGCGCCAGAAGCGGCGTCATTAGCCTTGGCCCCCTTTACCATCAGAAAGTTGCCGATGCCCTTGGCGATGCCGCTGGCAATAGGGTCCTGATCATTGGTATGCGAGGCTGCGAGCGACTGCGCATACTGAAGACGCGCGTCATGATGGGCATTGTCAGACTGCGTGAGCTGGCTCAAAGCCTCAGGCGACCCAGGTAGAGCGGCGCGCTTCTGCGTGCCGTTGATCAGGGCGCCGAGTGGCAGGATGGCCTCGGGGCCGGCTTCACCCACGATAGCCTCGGTGGGCGAGGTGGCCACTCCTCCCTCGGCCATAAACGCAAGGGGGGCAAGCTGGGCAGCCATGCCGATGCCCTTCTCCCACCAACTGGGCTCCTTGGGCGCGTTCTTATCGATGCCATACCGCTGGGTCTGGTTGGCCTCGTAACCCATGGTGCCACGCTGTTGCCCAGTAGCATTGGCGAGCGCAAGCTGGCCCTGGCCCAGGGCATACTGATCGTTCTGCCCACGGTTGGCCAGCTGAGCCCCAGCATTGAACTGGTTATTCTGCAGGTCCTGCGTGCGTGCCTGGCCACTCAGGCCAGCTAGCGCATTTGCTGCGGCATTACGCTCCTGGATGCCCAGCTGAGCAGCCTGAGCCCCATAGCCCTGGTTGATAGTGCCTGCTCCCTGCTGCGCCATACGCTGCGCCATGGCGACATTGCCAGGAGAAGCGCTGGCAGCCATGGCACGCTGCTGCGCGAGGTTCTGGTTCGTGCTGTTACGCAGGGCGATCGCGCTCAGCGAGTCCTCGCCGTTTACCTGGCGAGAGAGACGCTGGGCAAGGCTGTCCTGGTAGCCACGAAACTGCGAGTCATTGGCCGACTGAGGTGCAGCGCGGTTATGCGCCTGAACAGCCTGGTTCTCACTCCACGCATCACGAGCCTGCCACCCAGGCAGGTTGAAGTTGTCCATCGGGTCGCTACCAGTGAAATTGGTATTACCCCGGTTTGCAGCTGGAGGCAGCGTGGGTGGGCCAGCAGGGCGTGGCCGCTGAGGTGGAGGCCACATACCACCAGAGCCACCACCTGGAACGTAGCTAGGATCGCCGTAGCCCATTGATTACTCCTTGCGCCCCATGACCTTGTTGCGCAGGGCCAGCTCGAAGGTGATTTCGTTTAGGCAGAAGCCTGCGGTGCTGAGCGAGAAGGGGAAGCCGTAGATCGCGGTATTCCAGTCGCCCACGGTGATCTCCATCTGCGACACAACCTGATCCTTCACGCGCGTCTGCTTCTGAATAGGACCAGCTCCAGCGATCGTGACGTCCACCGTCTGGTTCGCCGTGCTGGCCTGATCCTTGGCGATCTGGATGGTGAGGTAATGCTGGTCCAGGGACTGGCCCACGAGCCCCACCTTGCGAATCGCGATGTCACTGGGCAGCGCAGAGCCATGCATCCAGCCCAGCACCAGGGTCACCTGGTAGTTCTGGCCGCCGTCGCTCCACACCGCCGGGTCCTCATAGACCATCGAGCTACTAGGCCCAGCAAACACGTCATTCCAGAGCACGGCGAAGCCAGGGCTCATGGTGTGCGTGAACTTGTACCACTGGTTGTGGTAGTAGTCGTAGACCAGGGTGCAGACGTCGGTGGTGAAGCGCACCTGCTGAGCCCTGGGCAGCAGGATCGCCGAGGAGAGCGTGGCGCTGCTGAGCAGCAAGCCCTCCACTGGCGCACCGATGTACTCGGTGGTGAAGCCAGGGGTGAGCAGCATGATGCCCTTCACGCCGCGGTACATGACTCCCATGGGCGTCACCACGACGCTGCGCCAGTTGGCGACACCACCATCAGTCATCACGCGCACAGGCTCGGTGAAGCCACCTGAGGTGCCGGTGTTGCTCAAGCCCCCACCATTCACGCGGTAGATGCCACGCTCGCAGAAGACGATGAGGTACTCGGCGAAGACAGCGAGCGCAGTGATAGGACCATCGGCCTGGGGGATTACGATGGTGAGCGCGTCGTTGAACGCCAGCGCCTCGCCATGGCCACGCGCCTTGCTGTACCAGATGAGATTCGGATCGTCGGCCAGGCCAGCCAGGAAGACGCGGTTGTTGCCAGCAGCGATCAGTGAGCAGGCAGGTGGGCCCACGTTGTCCAGCTCGTCGCCAGGCTGGCTGGAGCCCATGTACAGCAGCTCCTGAGTCGCCGCGACAGCATCGGTCATCGAGTCCACGAAGGTAAGCTTGTCGGTGAGGATCGCGTTGGACACCGTGCCCACCAGGTTGAACTGGTCGTTACCGGTAGGGTCTACACAGCGCCACACCGCGATCACCAGGTTCTGACGACCAGTAAGGCTGCTCTTTCGCGTCCAGGGCAGAGCATCGAGCGTGATGGTGACCTGGTTGTTGCCACCAGTCAGCGTGATGTTCTTCGAGCCACCATCGGTGCCCAGCTCGCGCTGGCCCTGGGCGTTGACCCACATATACGTGAAGCGATAGCTGTACTCCTTGAGCAGCGTGAGATGGGTGCCAGCAATGGTCGCCTGAGTCATCGTGACGCGGTGCTGCGTGTCCACGAAGTTCGCGAAGCTCACTTCAGTGGTGCCCACGGCGTCATACTGCTGCAGCACCCCACCAGCGAAATAGGTGCAGTTGCCTTCTTCAGCAAAGGCGCCAGACGTGGTGTTCGACATGTCCACGGCAATGTCGCGCATCATGCTGGAGGTGCCAGTGCCAGGCGAAAATGCAGGGTCGCCATTACCAGCGATGCGTGCGTACTGGTCGCTGATCGTGTGGTAGACGTGGCTTCGCGAGGGCACGTGAGGCAGCCCGAAGGCCAAGCTCACCAGGGTGACCGCAGCGATGCCTCTGCTGGCCACGCCCATAAACAGGCCGTCATACCGCATGAGGTACAGCGTGGGCTGGGCCGTACTCGTGACCCCATCCTCGTTGATGACCCAGACGAAGGGTCCCACGTCGCCGGCATCGGCCATCCATGGGCGACTCACCATGATAGAGCGCGCCAAATAAGCGGTGGGCACGCCAGCTGCGCCAGCGGTGGTAAACGTGACCTGCTTCAGCCCGGTGTAGCTCGTGAACGTAGCGTGGTAGAAGATGCGCAGCGTCGTAACGTTGGTCCACACGCACTGCACCAGCGTGCCGGCCACGACATCTAGCGCAGCGCTCGTCTGCGTCAGCGTGAACGCGGTGCCATTGAACGTATAGGTACGCGCGTAGACATCGGCGAGAGCAGTGCCGCATACGAAGGCCACGCCAATGTTTGTAAGCGCTGAGACACTGATACTGAGTGGCTGAGAGGGGCCTGGCGCGACCCAGCTGATCGCGCCCACCGCTGCGCCGCTGGTGTTCACGTTCATGAGCCCTACGGTGTTCACGGTGGAGTGGATCCACGCCACAAACACACTTCCACCAGCGCTCACATAAGCGTCGAGCGCCCCACCGAACGTGCCGATCAGCGTCGTCGCTGCCCCCACCAGCGAGCTGGCGATCGTCGCCGCGCTCGTGGTATCAATGATGAAGCACTTGATGTTGGCGACGGCGTTCACGTCGCTGTAGATGATGTAGAACTTGGTCCCGCTCGTGACGACCTTCACCGAGCTGGAGAGCAGCGCAGCGCTATTGATCTTCGACGAGAGACTCTGGTTCGTGGCGTAGCGCGTGCCATTGGTATCCACCAGGGTGAAAGCCGTGTAGTAGTCGGCATTCGCGCCATTGGGGATGATGTAATCGTAGGCATAGAGGGTGTAGTTCCCAATGATGCCCATGTCATGCGTGGCTGGCTGGGTGGCTGACATAACCAGCGCATCCACTGGAGTGGTGGCGATCGGCCAGCTGTAATGCGTGCCTCTGTCGGCCCAGCGTGCGTCAGTCTCTCCGTAGTCATACAAGCGCTGGCCAGCCGAGACACCCAGGAGGCGCCCCTGGTGCGTCGCCGCAGCCTGCCACGAGCCGCTGATCGTGTTACCGGCGACATCGGTGCTGGCCAGCACGCTCTGCCCATACCGACGACGCACAGAACCGGTCTGGTCGACAAAGGCGTTGGTGCACTCCTGCAGCTTGGGTGGAGGCAGCACGAGCCCATGGACCTTGGTATCAAGGCCTCCAGCGAGGCTGTATGCGGCTCGGTCGAGCGGCAGAGGGCGGTAGCTCATCGGAAGTTCACGCTGATGCTCACAGTGGCTCCATAGCCATCGGCCTGGAGGGTCACGCCGTCGCCAGTGCGAGACAGCTCGCTCACCATGCCCACGCTTACAGCACCAATGGGCGCGCTGATCGAGTAGTTCAGCATGGGGCGCCCCAGGCCATGCTTCACGGTCACAGGGACGCCATCAGGGAGGGTCACAGTGGCGTCGCGCGAGCGCACGTCACGAGCCAGCTCCATGAGGGCTCTACGCACTTCATCGATGGCCTGCTGGGTCACCTGGTCGACCACAGGCACTCTAGGAGGGTCGCGGTAGGTCACCAGCGGCTCCAGTTGCCATACGGCCAGGCGAAGGGATACGCGCGACCAAACCGGCCCTGGTTCTCAGGGCGCATGCAGGCCAGGTCACGGAAGTAGCGCTCGTTCGCCTCGCGCTTCAGCTCAGCGCTGGTCTGCGCGATCTCCTGGTCCCAGCGACCATCATAGGAATTCTCCGCGTTGAGCAGGACGCGTGCCACGCAGAACTGCAGAAAGCGCTCATGGCCCAGTCTGCAATCGATGCTGTTGGCGACGCTGGTAAGCGGTGCCGCAGTGGGCAGGTAGATATGAGTGAACGTCTGACCGGTGACAGGCGTTGGGTACAGCACCACGTTGGTGGTGATGACGCGATACGCATCCGGGTCGCCACCGCTCACGACGTAGCGGTTGCGGTCGTTTTCCTGGAGGCGATGCAGCTGCTTCCGGACGCTTCCGGACACGTAGTAGTCCACGCCGATCGTGGCATACCAGTCAGAGGGCAGCGCATAAGCGCTCACTCCAGTGGAGCCATTGATGGTGGCCTCGGTCCGGAAGCGATCCGGTTCAGCCTCTACGTAAGCCGCGTAGAGTCGGGTGTACTCGTCGCTGATGAAGCCGACGTACTGCGCTTCCGTGGCCAGCGCGTGATCAGGGTCCTGACAGAGAATCTGGACCTGGTCCACGATCTGCTGAACCGTGACGCTTCTGGCCATGGGTGATTACTCGCCTTCGACGATCGTGTCTTCAGAGGGGCCAGCACTGATCGCCTTGTTGGCAGCGATCAGTGCATCGGCCACAGCACCCACGTCGCCACCACGAATGGCGTCGAGCAGATCCTGGGCGATGGGCGTGACACGCTCAGCGAGGGGATCTTCGCTGCCCTCAGCCTCTTCGACATCGGGCATGGGGGCCACGCTAGGCGCCTTGGCCTTGGCCAGGAGCCCACCAAAGTCGGCCATGGCTTAGTACCCCGTAACCGCGAAGTTGATCTGGATGTCGAGCTGCTGGTTCGCCACCAGATCCTCGACAGTGCCGTTCTGCTTGATGATGCTGAACGCCAGCGTGAAGAGGGTCGAGTTATAGACACCGCGGACAAAGGTGTAGTCCGCCATGTCGGTCATGGTCACCGAGCCGAAAGAATGGCCGCATCCGATGAACTGGAAGGGATTCTCTGCCCACGTGATCTTGTAGAGGCCTTCGGAGGTACGCGTGACCGTAACTCCCTCGCCCTCCTGCTTGGTCGGAGCCGCACCGTCCACACCCAGGAGGCGGATATGGTACGTGCGAATCTCCTGGACGCTATCGCGTCCCGGGTAAAAGGCGGTCATGGTGACTCCTTAGACGATCTCGAAGACGCCGTTGCAACGAGGCTCGTTGCAGAGCAGGTTCGCAATCACGCGCGAGCGACCTTCGATGACGTCACTGGCATCCTTGGGGAACCAGAACTTGCCAGTGAACTTGGCGTCATCGTAGGTCGAGTGGATCAGCGACGGGCCACCGTAGATGATCTTCCAGGTGCTCTTCTTGAGCACATAGCCACGGTTGGCAGGGCAGTCAGGGTCGCTGACGAGACGCAGCTGGCCAGCGGGGCTCTGCAGCACCGCGCCGGTAAAGCCGATGTTCATGGTGCCGCCACCCTCGGGATAGGTGATCTTGGCGGAACCACGGTTGCACAGCGCCTGGGCGTTGAGCGGCGACATGACCAGCGTGTCGCTCTCTCCACCAGCGTCGAAGATGCTCGACGCGATGCGCATCGCCAGCTCCTCAGGAGTGGAGCCATCGGCGCTGAGACGGCAACCAGCCAGCAGAGTCGCCTGGACGCCACGATCCTTGCCACGGAACGAATCCGCGCCACCCGAGGGGCTGGTGAGCGGGATGATGGAGGCGAAGCCCTCCATCAGGATGTTGCCAGTCTCACCCTCACGGAAGAGGAGATCCGTGTCGATAAACCCGGTGATACCCGCAGCCGACGCCAGGGTGATGGTGCCCGCGTCGTAGTCCACCGCAGTGACGGTGGTGTTACCCACGCGCAGCGAGGTGGTGCTGGTGCCCGCCTTCACCGTCATGCCGACGAAGAAGTTGCGGGTGTCCGTCTTCACCGTGAGGGTGATGACGTTGGTGGCCGCCGAGGACCGGACTCCGCGAGTACCCGTGCCATCACGGAACACGTCGAAGCCCAGGTCATTGGTCATGCCATTGGCGTTGCCCTTCATTTCGGCAACCACCAGGTTCTCGAAGGCGTTGGCATCGCCCATCGAGAGCACGCTGGACACACCGTCGACCTGTGCGATGCGATACCGGATCTTCGGCGCCATGCTGAACTGCACGCCCTTCACAGGCGACACGTTGGTCTGTGCCGTCGAGAAGTTGGTACCTGCAGCGGCACCCTGACCGTCGCCGTACGCCACGACGTAGGGGTTGGTCAGGCCGATGCCACCCGTCTTGCTGATCGAGTCGAGCGTCGGGTGACGGCGCATCTCCTCGTGAACGATTCCACCGTACTTCGCCTTGTAGACGAAATCGGCCGTGCTGCTAGAAGTAGCGGACATTGAACCCTCTTAGGGCTCAGTCGATTTCTCCACGCAGGCGCTGATTCAGCTCGCGGTAGTATGCGGCCTCATCAAACGCAGCAGGAGTACCTGGCTGAGCATTGACTGCTGGCTTTCCATCTGGGGTCCCTCTTTTCTCGTCGGGCTTCTTGGACTTGTCTTGTTCAGGCTGCTTCTTGACTGGCTCAGCGACGCCCAGCTCAGCGAGGAACGCCTTGCGCTCCTTCACCCATGCCAGGATCACCAAACCAGGGTCGGCGTAAGCCTGCTTCGCGTAGCTCAGGTCATTGGCGATCTTGAAAAGCTCGCTGCGCGTACGCGCCGCATTCTTCTCCAGGGCCTTTGCCAGGAGCGGGTGCTTCGTCTTCTGCGACTCGACGGCTGCGTCAATCTTGCCGACGTAGACATCGAGGTTCTGCTTCTGCTCAGCCTTGGCGCGCTCTTCGTCGCGCTCGCGCTTGAGAGCGGCTACCTCAGCTCTCGTCTGCTCAGCTTCGAGGCGCGCTTCGCGTTCTCTGCGAATGCGGTCGGCCTCGGCCTTATTCTTCGGATCAGCAGCGGCAGTCTTGCTGTTGTAGTAGAGCTGCTTGCTGATGTACTCGGCATCATCCTGGTTCAGGATCCCGGCATTCAGCAGCGTGGTGAATGGGTCGAGCCGAACCTGCTTGATGAACGCAGCCAGCTCCTGCTCCGTCTTGCTGGCCTGCTGCTCACGCTGGACAATCTCGCGCTCCTTCTGCAGGACCGTGCTCTTCAAGTCCTGGAGGCGAGACTCTTCCTTCTGTAGCTTGCGAAGCGCGGCAGAGTACTTGTCTGGGGCCTTCTTCTCCCCGTCTTCGTCCTCTTCGCCTTCTACTTCTTCCCCTTCTGGCTCTTCCTTCTCTTCGCCGTCGGGGGTCTCAGGCTCTTCAGGCTTCTTCTCTGGGTCATCCACCTTGATGCCCATGGCTTCGACGTCGCCCTTAATCAGCTTCGCCAGCTCAGCCTTGTACTCAGGTGAATCGGGCGCAGGGGATCCCTGCGGCGCCTTCTCGTCGGCCACTTGTCGTGCTCCTGGTCTGTGCTTTTAACGAGACGAGTAGACGAGGCTCAGGAACCGAGCCCAGCGTTCCACTTCATCATCGGTCATGCGTTGAGGCAGGTACGCGCCACCCTGGTGGCACCACTTCGTGTAGTAGGTGGTGTTGTCTGCATCGGGTGGCAGAGCTTCGAGGCGATGAGCAGAGCCTCGCTTACGGCACCTCAGGCAACGTGGGTTCACCACGTCGTGGGGGTTCATGCCGCCATTGCCCCAGGTGGCGCCATAGGAGGCGCGCCAGCGCCAGGTGGACCAGGAGGAGCCATTCCTGGAGCCCCTGGGGGAGCGGCGCCAGCAGGGGGCTGCTGGGCTTTGCTGATCAGAAACGCCATCTGGTCCAGGTGCGTGCGGATCGACTCCAGGCGCTCTTCGTCGGCTCCATGGTTGATGGCCTCGAAGTAACGATCCTTCATCTTCTGCAGACCCTGCATCAGGTCGCCACGTGGATCCGGTGGAACGTAATCACCATCGAGCAGCAGATCAGCGGTCTTATCCAGGTACTCGATGTAGGAATTGATCTCGTCGCGCGCCGCATCCAGATCAGGGTGGTTGATCAGGTTCATCGCCTGCTGAGGCGTGATGAGCCCTGACGACTGCCACTGCGAGATGGTGTCCATGCGCCCAGCTAGCGTGCGACTCAGCTGGGGAGCAGCCTGGAGCTGGTAGGTGACGTCCTTCAGGTCGACGTCGGCCCACTTGATGCGCTTCTTGACGTGCATGAAGCTGAAGCCAATGTCTGGCGTTTTCAGCTTCTTGATGTAGTTGCGCTTGCACAGCATCAGAATCGCCTCGATACAATCGAGGTACCAGCGCTCCAATGCCTTCTCCTGGATGGCGAAGCGCTCGCTTGCCACGTCGTTCGACTCGCGCACAGCTGCGCCAGTCTCCAGACGCGCTGGCATGGCTCCATGCGCATGCATGTCGCTGATGCCGCTGGTCGTGCGCGACAGCTCGCTGATGCGCTCCAGGCGTCTCTCAGCCTCTGGTGCGAACACAGGGGGCTGGGTGAACTTCACGCTGTCGGGGTCAATGACTGGCACCAGGCGACCGATGCCAGACACTTCCAGCTTGTTGGCAGCGCCGACGTCGTTCGCGCCCACGAAGGTAACTGGGCTCGCATGCAGGTCACAGTTCTGGTCGAATGCCAGGTGAAGCTTGTTGATGGTGCGCTGCATCGCCTGCAGGCTTTCCACCAGGCCCATGCCTGCCCAGCCAGTGGAACGCTCGGTCCAGCGGATCACGGCGACAGGAAACTTGGTGTCCTCGTAGGGCTCGTCGACCAGCACGATCTCGCTGGTGCTCACCACCCAGCGACCAGCCTTGTAGCCGTCGGTGCCAGCCTTGCCGATAGGCAGGCGCCACGAGTAGCGCACCATGATCTGGTCGGTGTTGTTCATGCCGCCCAGGCCAAAGAAGCTGCCAGCAGCCTGGCGAGGCGTGTCTTCCAGCTCCTTGGCCTTGCCTGGGTACTTGGCGATCAGGTCGTCTCTGTCGCGGTACTTGAGCAGGTGCATATGGCGAGGCGCCTGGGTCAGGCACTCTTCCTCGCTCACGCGGATCTCGATGGGGAGGAAGCGCTCATGCGTGATCTCCCCATCCTTGTCGATCTCGAACATGCGCAGGCCATGGCCGAAGATCGCCGCATCCTTGAACATGCGTGGCTTGCACTCATCCAGCCGGATGAGCTTCGCAATGCCCTCTGAGTAGCGCGCGATGTCTGCAGCGGTGCGCTGCGTCTTCCAGTCGCCTTCATCGGTCAGGAAGACAGGGCGAATGGTCTGACGCGCTGCCACCGAGGTGACGGTGTCCACGTTGCTCTGGCACACGTTCTCAGTGACCAGGGCCTGCATCTCGTAGGGGTAGAGCTGGCGCGCTACGTGGTCCAGGGGGTCATAAAGCCACGCCAGATAGAAATACTGGTCGTACAGGTCGAGCTGGGTGGTCTCGATGAGCTGGATCTCTCGCGAGATGGCGTCACAGAGACTCTTCGTCTCGTGCTTCCACCAGCGCAGCGTCTCTGCCATGGCTTATCCGTGCCGATCACGCAGCGTGGGAATCTTCATGGTCCCCGCGACGCCCATGGTGACGGCATCGCGCACCTGGGAGCCCTGGGGAGACTGCTGGGTCTCCCCCTGCGAGGGCAGGAAGCGCAGCGCCAGCTCGATGCCATCGATCTTGATGGCTGCGACGCCATTTTCACGCAGCGCAGGCAGGAACTTGACCAGCGCCTCCAGCTTTGACTCAAGAGCCTGGCTGATAGACACCTGCTGGCCGATATACGGGTTCTGCTGCTGCTGTCCCAGGTACCGCTGCAGGTCGCTTGCCGAGGATTCGCTCAAGATGTGCTTGCTCCGGGCTGATCACAGCGTCTGCGACGGGCTGTGAATGGTTGATGTAGCGGGTGATGGCTCCACGCGCGTAGATCGAGGCGTCGCAGGCGTCATTGCGCTGCGTCTTGATCTCGCGCTTGCCCTTCTCATCCCACTGGAGGCTCGCCATCTGCGTGGCTAGAGCCGAATTCTTGAGAATCTTCAGGCGCCCATCGACCAGGTCGTCATTGGTGAGCGCGACGAAGCCGAACTTGTCGGCCTTCACAGCGGGTTCGACGCGATGGCCAGTCTTCGTGCGCACCTGCTCCAGGATCGTGGCGCCCATATGAGCGGTGTCGCCGACGATCGCGACTGGATAGTCAGCATATCGCTGCACCAGCTTGATAGCTTCCACCAGCTTCGTGGCCAGCAGGTCGACATCGAGGGTCTGCCGGTACCACTCATGCACGTGGTAGATGCGCCGCGTCTCCTTGGCAAACGCGAACACCTCGATCGCGCAAGGATCCACGCTACCCAGGTCAATCCCGATGGCGAACTGCCAGTGAATGCGCGCCTCGCCACCATCGTCGAGCTTCACGACGCTGGGAAGGCCCCAGGGATTCTCGTCGGTGGGCTCCTTGGGAGTCCACACGTTGAATTCCTTGCCCTCGTTGTCGTAGGGCTGGAAGCGGTAACAGAAATCGGTTAGCTCAGCAGCCCAGAGACCCAGGTACTCACGCATCCAGGAGGGCGACTGGTCATTGTAGCCACGCGCCTTCTTCTCCTGCAGCGCCAGCTCCCAGAGGCTCTTCGAGGTTCCTGGGATTGGCGAGGTGTTCTGCGCCAGTGACCAGCGGTGCATTGACCACACCAGGTCCTCGATGGGGTTCTCCTCACCGTAGGGAATACTCTGGTCGCTCCCCATTCTGGTGATGTCGTAGAACATCGAGTCCAGGACGCTGCCAGGCGTGCCACAGAGCCCCAGGACGCCGTATCTCGCGTTGATACGCGGCACCAGCACGTCCACCATCAAGGCCTTCAGCAGCTCCTTGGGGTGAGACTTGGCTTCGTCGATCCAGACTTCATCGTAGCCAGGGCCACCGCGGTACGTCTCCACGGCCTTCATGTCGTCGGCGCCACCGCACATCACGGTCGAACCCATGTGTGGGATCGTGAAGAGCAGCTTCTGCCGGTCGAACTTTACCTCTGGCTCCTTCAGCCCCAGCTTGTCGCAGAGGGTGAGGAAGCCTGAGGGGCCATTCCAGATCTCTTGCTCAGCCTTGATGCGCGTGAGGCCGATGTAGACGCTCAGCGAGTCCTTCTGCGTCATGGCGCGCATGAAGAGGCGCGCTCGCACAGTGAACGTCTTGCCATTACGACCAGGAGTCAGCAGCGCAATGCGCTTGTGAGGGTCCAGCGCCAGGATGCGCTGCATCGGCATGAGCTGGTCGAGTACAGCCTGAACCTTAAGCTTGTACTTGGCTGGGTCCTGGGCTGCAGCTCGGTCGGCTGCCTTCTTCAGCAGGCGATCGAAGAGCAGGCCATCGTCATCAGCCATGTTACTTCGTCGGCGGCTTCATCAGCTCCGGCGACGCCTTCTTCATGTCGGCGAGGAGCTGCTCCTGGTACTCGGTGTCAAACAGCTCCACCCAGGCGCATGCCTGAAGAGGCACGATGCGGATCTGCTTCCCCTTGTCGGTGGGACGCGTGAACGTCACCGCACCAGTGGCTTCGTCATAGGTGATGACGTTTCTTTCGTCACCGTCGTTCATGACTCCGCCGAAAGCGTTGTTCCGCAGCTGGGCCGGCTCGTTCTGGAACCGGAGGCGCTTCACTCTCTTGATCATGGACTGTGCTCGTTTCCTTCACGTAGCGCGCGCAGCTGGGCTCCCAGAGCGCTCGGGGGATCTTGTTGGCCTTCTTCACCTGCTCGCTGATCGCGGTGCTGCAGGTGTAGAGGAACGGCTCGTCGGGCTTGATGCCTGCAGCCCTGAAGAGCGCGCGAGCGATCCCAAACCCGCGATAGATCTTCTTCAAAAAGACGTAATGCACGAGCGGCAAGGGGGATGACTGCCGTTCGCGCACATACGAGGGGTAGCGGTACAACGTGATCTGCGGTCTCAGCTCGTAGACCAGGAAGCCGTGGACATCCTTCGGTGGCAGCACCAGTGGATTCGAAGCCACCAGGACATGCACATCAGGCGCATCCAGCAGGCGCCCAATGGTGGCAGTCATCACAGCCTCGAAGTCGAGGTAGACGCCTCCCACTTCGAAGGGCTGGTTCATCAACATGCCGGCCGACTTACTGCTCTTGTACGAGTCGATCCAGCTCTTGATGACGAAGCGCCGGTCATCCTGGCGCATGTCACGCAGCTGGTAGCTCACAGGATGGCCGCGCCCAGCTCTTCGAGGTGGATCCGGATGATCATGCGGAACTCAGGGCTCAGCTCGCTGATCATCTTCAGCATCAGCTCCACCTGGCGCTCAGGAGGCAGCTTCTCCACTGCCTTGTCTGCGCCCTCGCCAGTCTTGCGAATCTCGCTCTGCAGCTTCGAGCACGCGTCAGCGAGAGCGCGCGCAGGGCCACTCAGCCCAGCAGCTCCACGCACGCGTGACTGCTGCGCGGTACGCAAGAACTGCACTTCGGCCTGCAGGGCAATGACCATGTCCTGGCAAACCTGGTAGCCAGTGACAGGGCGCTTGGATTCACTCATTCGAGGTGTTCTTCTTCGGGCTTGGTCCACACGCCGCTACAGATGCGGCAGATCATCCCGCCTTCAGGTGTTCGCCTGCCATGGACGCGCAGGTCATGCAGCTTCATGCAGGCGAGGCGCTGGCTCCGGTGAGCCCACTGCTGCCTGCGGATATTCTCGGGTCGAGTGACCAGCTCAAAGTGAGCAGGAGCGACACACACTCGCCGTCGGCAGAGGTGGTCCAGCTCGCGCTCAGGGGGAATCGGTCCGTACGCTCGTTCCCAGGCCACCAGGTAGGCCTGTCTAGGGCGCCCCTGCTTATCCCAGTGCGTTGGGTAGCCATTGCTGTTGACCGAGCCCTGCCAAAGTTGGCAGCCAAACCAAGGATCCAGCTCCACCTTCCAGCTCATTCAGGTTATGACCGGATGCATATGGAGGACTTGATGCTAGGGGATGTAGAGCGCCTCGCCCTCATGAAGAACGAGACGCCCTACATCCTGGGTGTGGTCGGGTTGATCTGCGCGATCTACGCCTGGAAGCTCTGGCGTTAGCGAACGACCGCGCCGATCTCCCACTCAAACTGCGCCGCAGTCGACAGCGATGCACCGTAATGGCTCATGCGCAGCGAGCCACCAGGGCGGACCACCAGGGGTCCGTGCACCAGCGTCTTCTGCTGGCCGACGGTGGTGGCAGGATCGAGGTAGCCGTTCACCGCGGCGTAGTTGTGGCCGAAGAGGAAGAGGAACTCGTCGCCAGCCAGGCCGACGCCGTTACGCATCTGCCCCGAGTACGTCTTCTCCATGTTGGCCGAGCCAGCCACGGTGGTCATGGCGCCAGCGGTGGCGACCACGTTGCCCAGGGGCGAGGCCACTGCCAGGTTAGCGCGCTTCGCCGTCAGCGCAGTACCGCCCGAAGTCAGGCCAGTCTGCGTGTCGAGGCGAAATTCATACTTCTGGGTGCCCGAGCCACCAGGAACGACGCTCACGAACACCTTGATGAAGCGGATGACCAGCGACTTCGCGGTCTCGCTATTCAGGATATGCAGCACGTCCTTCGTGCCGTCGTAGGCAGTGATCGAGGCCTGCGAAGTGATCGCAGTGCCAGGCGTGGCATTGGAGAGCGTAGCGAAGCTACCCTCGAATGCGTACATCTGGTCATCGGCCAGCTGGACGATGGGCTCACCGCGCTTGGTGCCGCGCATGTAGCCGAAGCCGGCATTGTCGGCAGTAATCGTCGGCGACGTCTCGCGTGCGTCAACGAGGATACGATCTTCATTCTGAGCCATGAGTATTCCTTTGCTACGAGTGGTTGAACTGGCCTCGTGGATCCCAGGGCACGAGTCGAACGTGCATCTCCGCTTTCAGAGAGCGTAGTTCTGCCGATTGAACTACCCAGGAATAGGCTGCACCACAGCTACCCAAGACACTGACGCTGGCCAGGCTTATACGAAGGGTGCAGCGCGGGGACAGAGGGCGGAGTCGAACCACCGAGAGTCAGCTTATGAGACTGACCTGAATCCCATTCTCCCTGTCAGGAGGGGCTATCATTTCGAGTGATAACCGAATGTCGTTCGGCCCGTGTTAACCAGGCAATGGGTGACGTTCGAGCGAGCCTTGCGGCTCTAGCCCCATAATGATTGCCAGCTAGGCAAATGCGGAGTCGGGTATTGGGCGCCTTGCCTCACACGCACTCGGCTTACATCGAGTACGTACAGGAATCGAACCTGTCATCTTTGGCAGAGATAACCGACGACCAACGGCCCTGCTGGCTAAGAGTTAGGGCGATCAGCGAAGTCCGGTGTCAACCGTCGCCAACAAGATGGCGATCATGGCTTCGCCTCGCTGACGGCCCTGATTTGCGTTGTTAATACATCGTGTAGTACGATTGCTCCATGGCTAGAGACAACCCGGTGTTTCTCGATCGGATGCGACAGTGCGACGGCAAGGAGAAGTACGATCGCGCTGCTGCTGAGGCGCGTGCTGCTGTACGCCGCAAGATCGAGCGCAACAAGTCGCTGGTGGCCTACGAGTGCAAGCACTGCGGTGGCTGGCACATCGGGCACAAGCGATGACTCGTCGGCGTGGTTTCAGGAACGCCTGGAAGTGCTACGGCTGCGAGGAGCCTCAGTGGCAGGGCTTCTGGTGCCAGCGTCACTGCCATGGGCACGCGATGGTGCTACTCGCTCGCGCTCTACGCCTGATCTCTTTCCTGTAATACAGAAAAGAACTGAATTGGCTTCATCTACCGGCGCGACC
>Ga0207646_10000688_pt1 | contig 43754 bp, 39 predicted proteins | sample KBSK5502metaG_FD_184343 | JGI IMG/M metagenome (GOLD analysis project Ga0207646, IMG submission 184343) | Corn, switchgrass and miscanthus rhizosphere microbial communities from Kellogg Biological Station, Michigan, USA - KBS K5-50-2 metaG... | ecosystem: Host-associated > Plants > Roots >... | reverse complement strand
CGCACCATAAGCCCACCCACGTCCCCGCAGCCGAAGGCCAGCGCCGACACCCGCAGTCCCGTCCGTCCCAGCACCCGGTATTCCATGGCCGTCTCTTATACCACGGCGCTCGCTTGCCCATCGCTTGGGGGTCGGCTACTCTCTCAACTCTATGCGCCACGTTCGCCTCGGCCGCACCGGTCTCTCGGTCTCCCGCCTCTGCCTCGGCACCATGACCTTCGGGTTGCAGTGCGACGAGGCCGCCTCGACCGCCATCCTCGACCGGGCCGCGGCCGGCGGCATCAGCTTCCTCGATACCGCCGACGTCTACCCGCTGGGCGGTGGCTTCGAGACGGTGGGGCGCACCGAGGAGATCCTCGGGCGCTGGCTCGAGGGCCGCCGCCACGACTTCGTGGTCGCCACCAAGTGCTTCGGGGCGATGAGTGCCCGGCCGTGGGACCGCGGCGCCTCGCGCAAGCACATCCTGGACGCCATCGACGGCTCGCTGCGGCGGCTGCGCACCGACTACGTGGATCTCTACCAGCTCCATCACCCCGACGCGGAGACGCCGATCGACGAGACGCTCCGCGCGCTCGATGACGTGGTGCGGGCCGGGAAGGCCCGCTACGTCGGCTGCTCCAACTTCCACGGCTACCAGGTGGCGCGCGCGCTCGGTCGCAGCGAGGCCCTCGGCGCCGCGCGCTTCGATGCGGTCCAGCCGCGCTACAACCTGCTCTTCCGCCAGATCGAGCGCGAGCTGCTCCCGCTCTGCCGGGAAGAGCGGATCGGCGTGATCCCGTACAACCCGCTCGCGGGCGGCTTCCTCTCGGGCAAGCATCGCCGCGAGTCCGGGCCCACGCCGGGCACCCGCTTCACCCTCGGCACCGCCGCCTCACGCTATCAGGACCGCTACTGGCACGACCGTGAGTTCGACACGCTCGAGGCGCTGCGCCCGCTCGCCGCCGAGGCGGGCATGTCGCTCACCCGGCTCGCGGTGGCCTGGGTGCTCGCGGAGCCCGCCATCACCTCGCCCATCGTCGGGGCGAGCCGGGCCGACCAGCTCGACGACGTGCTCCCGGCGGTGGAGAAGCCGCTGGACGCGGGGCTCAAGGCCCGTCTCGACGAGATCACCCGCGAGTACCGCTGGGGCGACGACCCTCGCTGAGCGGTCCGCCCGAAGGAGGCGATCATGCCTACGTCCGTCAACCATCAGGTCGTGCTTCGCAGCCGTCCGGTCGGGATGCCCAAGCCCGCTGATTTCGACCTCGTCGAGTCGCCGCTGCCCTCGCCGAAGGACGGCGAGGTGCTGTGCCGGACGATCTATCTCTCGCTCGACCCGTACATGCGCGGCCGCATCAGTGGGGCGAAGTCCTACGCGGCGTCGGTGGAGCCGGGCCAGGTGATCGTGGGCGGCACGGTGGGAGAGGTGCTCGAGTCCCGGCATTCGGGTCTGACCAAGGGCGACGTGGTGCTGGGCTATGACGGCTGGCAGTCCCACGCGGTGTCCAAGGGGGGTGGCCTGCGCAAGCTCGACCCCAAGCAGGCCCCGGTGTCCACCGCGCTCGGGGTGCTGGGCATGCCCGGCATGACCGCCTACGTCGGCCTGCTCGACATCGGCCAGCCCAAGCCGGGCGAGACGGTGGTGGTGTCGGCGGCCTCCGGCGCGGTCGGCTCCGCGGTGGGCCAGATCGCCAAGATCAAGGGAGCCCGGGCGGTCGGCGTGGCCGGCTCGCAGGACAAGTGCGACTACGTGGTGCGCGAGCTCGGCTTCGACGCCTGCGTGAACTACCGGAAGGGCGATCTGCTCGCGTCCCTCAAGCAAGCCTGCCCGAATGGTGTCGACGTGTACTTCGACAACGTGGGGGGCGACGTGCTGCGGGCGGTGATGCAGCTGCTGAACCAGAACGCGCGCATTCCGCTCTGCGGGATGATCTCCGAGTACAATGCGAGCGAGTCCACCCCCGGGCCCAACCTGCGCCCGCTCCTGTTCAACCGCGCGCTCATCAAGGGGTTCATCGTGTCGGACCACATGGCCCGCATGGGCGATTTCGTGAAGGACTGCAGGGGGTGGGTCCGCGACGGCCGGCTCAAGTACCGCGAGGACGTCGTGGTCGGGCTGGAGAAGGCGCCGGAAGCCTTCATCGGGCTGCTCCAGGGCAGGAACTTCGGCAAGCTGCTGGTGCGGGTGGGGGAGGATCCGACGAAGTGATGCGTCGTCGAGTCCCGGCGAGCGCGCTCCTGGCGGCGCTCCTGTCGCTCGGCCTGGCCCCCGCGGCCGCCTCCGCCCAGGTGTTCATCGCCTCCAAGCCGCACCCGGAGTTCTGGATCGCGCCCGTCTTCATCACCGCGACCATCGGCCGGAAGGACGTGGACGATCGTCCCGGTCCCCTGATGATCCAGGTGTCCTTCAGCGTGGCCCCGCCGCCCGCGCGCGACCCGTCCGAGTTCGCCCAGGACATCTATCTCCTCTGGCCGGGCGAGCTGGTCGGTAAAGACGGCGCCGAAGGCGCCGATCCGTCCCTCGTCAGGCAGGTGGAGGGCGCCGGGTTCAAGGTGCTGGTCCATGGCCGCGTGCCCTTCTCGGCCCGGAACCGGGCCCAGATGGGTACCGGGGCGGGGGCCGCGGGGCGGAAGGATCTCGGCGATGCGTTCTTCGTCACCTTCGCGCGGCCGGAGGGGCTGGCCCGTGGCGCGAAGCCCGCGACCTACGTCCGCATTCCGTGGAGGCCCGAGACGGCGAGTCTCGACTGGATTCCCCGGCTCGAGCTCGCCGCGAAAGGGGCCATCACGCCCCGGCGGGTCAGCTGGCTGGAGGAGACGTTCTGGGGCCGGCGCCACATCATCACGCTGAGCTTCGGCGACGTCGGCTACTCCTCGCTGTATCCGCTCTACTACGGAAATCGCGATCGGGTGATCCCGCTCGCCCCCGACTTCTCCCGCGTGTTGATCAACTTCGCCGACGCGAACCACCTCAAGATCGACGAGGTGGTGCCCTCCACCGCGAGCCACCGGATGAGCGAGACGCGGGAGAACACGGACACGTTCTCGATTCCCCTGATCGCCGCGGACGGCATCGTGCCCCAGGTGCTGAAGGTGCAGTTCGTCTACTTCCAGGGACGGCTGCCCTGGCGGCCCATCCTCCTCTCCGCGCTGCTCCTGGGCCTGGGCAATCTCACCGGGCCGCTCGTCGGCAACCTGCTACGCCGGCTCGCCCGGACCCTGCGAGATCGGGTGCACGTCGGGCGCGGGGAAGCCCCCGGGCGGGCCCGCGGTCAGGTGCCGTCGCCGGAGATGCTGGCGCGCATCCAGCCCGGAGAGACGAGCTACCAGGACGTGCTCAAGCTGGTGGGCAGCGAGCCCGAGGAGGAGCAGCGCCTGCCCTCGGGCGAGATCCGCGCGGTGATCTACCGGGGCCAGCGGATGGTGCCGCACCGGGGGCGGCGCTTCGGGTGGTTCGCGACGGTGAGCCACTGGGAGATGGAGCACCACGAGGTCCAGATCGACTTCGAGCAGGAGCGGGTGCGTGACATCCAGGTTCGCATCCGCCGCACGCGCCAGATCCAGCCCGCGGGGGTCTGAGCCGCGGCCGGCCGTCAGTGGGCGCGGATCCAGGCGCCGATCGCGGAGACGACCTCGGGCTCGATCCCGAGATAGCCATGGGCGGCCCTCGCCTCGCAGGGCGCGGAGATCGGCGGGCTCCCGCCCTCGAAGGTCATGAGCTCCTTCACCGGGGCCCGCTTGAGCGCCTTCATGATGGCCTCGGCGCCCGAGTACGGAGAGGCCTGGCAGGTGTCGTCCTTGTGATGGACCACGAGGGTGGGTACCCGGATGTCTTCCAGCCCGCCGTGCAGGACGGTCTCGTAGCTCACCTTGGACGTTCCGGTGACCGAGGAGGTGAGCACGATGCCGTCGGGTCCGCCCTCGGTGATCCGGGCCGCCGCGTTCGCCGCGGAGAGCGTGCCCATGCTCGTGCCCACGAGCCACACCGGGACCTTGGCGAGCTCGCGCATGGCCGCGATCGCCTGCTTGACGTCCGCCGCGTGCTCCTTGGTGGTGCGGAAGTTCCACATCCCCTGCTTGCGATCGGAGGGCGTGTCGAGGATGGCCACCAGAAAGCCCTCGCGCACCCAGCGCGGCCGGGTTCTCACCAGGAAATTGCCCTGGAGCTGCCGGGGCCCCGCGGGGGTGAGGGCCAGGTTACCGTCGCCCCCCGCGAAGATGATCACGCTGGCCACCGGCGCCCCTTCCGGCCGCACCAGGAGGAACGACTCGGTGACGCCCGGCCGGGCCGCCACCGTGCGGACCTCCTCGTCGGCTCCCCGCGCGGCCGAGGGGGCGAGCGCGCCCATCGCGAGCAGGACGGTGAGGAGCGCGGCCCGCGGGCGGCTCATAGGCTCTGAAGGATAGGGGGCGCCACCGGCCCTGGCAAGGCGGCGGCGCGCGTTGTACAGTCCCGGGCCAGGGAGGCGGTGAGCATGGCGACGATCTACGACGAAACGTACCGGCGCTCGCGGGAGGACCCGGAGGGATTCTGGGCGGCGGCCGCGGAGGACATCCACTGGGAGCGGCGGTGGGACCGCGTGCTCGACGCGGCGCGGCCGCCCTACTACCGCTGGTTCGCGGGCGGTATCCTCAACACCTGCTACAACGCGCTGGACCTGCACATCGACCGCGGGCGCGGCAAGCAGCTCGCCCTGATCCACGACTCCCCGGTGACCCAGACCCTCCGCACGTTCACCTACCTCGAGCTGCGCGACGAGGTGGCGCGCTTCGCGGGCGCGCTGCGCCGCCAGGGCGTGGAGAAGGGCGACCGCGTGATCATCTACATGCCGATGGTGCCGGAGGCGGTGATCGCGATGCTCGCCTGCGCCCGCATCGGGGCCATCCACTCGGTGGTCTTCGGCGGCTTCGCGCCCAAGGAGCTGGCCACCCGGATCGACGACGCGAAGCCCAAGATCATGCTGGGGGCCTCCTGCGGCATCGAGGTCAACCGGGTCATTCCCTACAAGCCGCTCCTGGACCAGGCGATCGAGATGGCCGCGCACAAGCCGGCCCGCTGCCTGATCCTCCAGCGGCCCATGGAGCCGGCGCCCCTCGTCCGGGGGCGTGACCTCGACTGGTCCGAAGCTCTCGCGGGCGCCTCTCCCGTCGAGTGCGTGCCGGTGGCCGCCACCGACCCGCTCTACATCCTGTACACGTCGGGGACCACCGGGCAGCCCAAGGGCGTGGTGCGCGACAACGGCGGCCACGCGGTCGCGCTCAAGTGGACCATGGGCGCGGTCTACGGCATGGGCGCGGGCGAGGTGTACTGGGCGGCCTCGGACATCGGCTGGGTCGTGGGTCACTCCTACATCGTCTACGCGCCGCTGCTGAAGGGCTGCACGTCGATCCTCTACGAGGGCAAGCCGGTGGGCACGCCCGACCCGGGCGCGTTCTGGCGGGTGTGCGCCCAGCACGGCGTGAACGCGCTCTTCACCGCTCCGACCGCGTTCCGCGCGATCAAGAAGGAAGATCCGCAGGGCGCGCACATGGCCAAGCACGATCTCTCGCGCTTCCGCACGCTCTTCCTGGCCGGCGAGCGCTGCGATCCCGACACGCTGCTCTGGGCGCGGGCGCGGCTCCAGGTGCCGGTGATCGACCACTGGTGGCAGACCGAGACCGGCTGGCCCATCGCGGCGAACTGCGTCGGGCTCGGCATCCTGCCGGTGAAGCCGGGCTCGCCGACCAAGATGGTGCCGGGCTACGAGGTGCGCGTTCTCGGGGAGGACAGCCGGGAAATCCCGGCCGGCCAGATCGGGTCGATCGCGATCCGGCTGCCGATGCCGCCCGGCTGCCTGCCTACCCTCTGGAACAACGACGCGGGCTACGAGCGCTCGTACCTCACCCAGCACCCGGGCCACTACCTGACCGGCGACGCGGGCTACCAGGACGAAGACGGTTACCTCTACATCATGAGCCGCGTCGACGACATCATCAACGTGGCCGGGCACCGGCTCTCCACCGGCGCGATGGAGGAGGTGCTCGCCTCGCATCCCGACGTGGCCGAGTGCGCGGTGATGGGGGTGGCCGACGAGATCAAGGGCGAGGTGCCGGTGGGGCTCGTGGTCACCAAGGCGGGGGTGGCGCGCGGCGATGTCGAGCTCTGCCGCGAGCTGGTCGAGCTGGTGCGCGAGAAGATCGGACCGGTGGCCGCGTTCAAGACCGTGGGCGTGGTAAAGCGGCTGCCCAAGACCCGCTCGGGCAAGATCCTGCGCGGGACCATGAAGAAGATCGCAGACGGCGTCGAGCATACCGTGCCCGCCACCATCGACGACCCCGCCGTCCTCGGGGAGATCGGTGACTCCCTCAAGGCGCTCGGCTACCCCCGCGCCTGATCGACCAGCGCGTGCTCCTCGCCGAACCAGATCGGCGAGCGCGCGAGATCGATGAAGCGCCGCTCGTCCTCGAGCAGGCGGCGACCGGCGTCGCGCCCTTCCTTGGTGGCGCCCGCGCGGGCGAAGTCGTCCACGCTGTTCCACCACAGCTCGGCGACGCCGTCGAAGTCCTCCGGCGCGCCGCGGTGTCGGCGCATCGCCTCGCTGAACGTGGAGGTGACGGTGTGGACCTGCACGTAGCGCTTGACGCCGAGCGCGGGAGCCAGCTGCCGCACCAGCGGGCCGTGAGAGTCGAGCCAGTAGCGCTGGAATTCCTCGCGGGAGAGATGGGAGAGGCGTCGGAGGCAGAAGACGAGCTTGATCATGGGCTGGACGGGAGTCCTTTTCTCAGGAAGTAGTGAGTGTGCCCGACCGGCCAGTCCTCGGCGCGGCCATAGATCTCGTAGCCCAGCTTCTCGTAGAAGCCGGGGGCCTGGAAGCTGTGAGTGTCGAGGAAGACCTGCCGGCAGCCCCGCTCGACCGCGCGCTGCTCGGCCGCCTCGAGCAGCCGGCGGCCGTGTCCCCGCCCGCGCAGGGACTGGGCGACCCAGAGGATCCGCACGAAGAGGACACCACCCCAGATGGCACCCAGCAGCCCACCCAGCACCTCGTCGCCCTGGTCCCGCAGGAAGAGGTTGACCGGAGAGTACTCGGTTATCCCGGTGACCCCCAGGTTGTAGGCGTCGAGATGGTCGACGACGACCTGCTTGAGGCTCTCCGAGGCGTGCGGGTCGGACACGATGCGAACCTCGCTCATGGCGCGCCCCTCCTGATCGACGCGGGCCGACGCGAAGGCTAGCACGCCGCCCCGGACCCGGCAATCCGGCGGCCCGCCAGACTCGCCCGGACCGGGGGGATCGGGTAAGATGCCCGCGTGACGAGCTCCTCGGGTGACGCCGACATCCTGGTGGTGGGCGCCGGACCGGGCGGCAGCACCGCCGCGACGTTCCTCGCGCAGGGCGGCCTGCGCGTCACGGTGGTCGAGCGCGAGGCCTTCCCGCGCTTCAAGGTCGGCGAGTCCCTGATCCCGACGTGCATGGACATCTGCCGGCGGCTGGGCGTGCTCGATCGCGTGCTCGCGCACGGATTCCAGATGAAGTACGGGGCGACCTTCCACGACCAGGAGCTCGATCTCCAGACCACGTTCCACTTCCAGCCGGGACGGCCCTGGCCCTCGTTCACGCTCGACGTGCATCGCGCCGAGTTCGACCAGATCCTCCTCGATCACGCCGCGGCGCAGCCGGGGGTGACGATCGAGCAGCCCACCACCGTCGAGAAGGTGGTGTTCGACGCCGACGGGGTGACCGCGCGGCTCAGCGATGCGAACGGTGAGCGCGAGCTGCGCGCCTCGTTCCTGGTGGACGCGAGCGGTCGCGACGCCTTCCTGGCCGCTCGGCAGGGGCAGCGGAAGCCGAGGCCGGGGCTGGGCAAGGTGGCGATCTTCGCTTACTTCCGGGGCGCGCGCCGCTTCCCCGGACGCGAGGAAGGCAATGTCCGGCTCTACATCTTCCCCGAGGGGTGGTTCTGGTACATCCCGCTCGCCCGCGACGAGACCAGCGTGGGTTGCGTGCTCCACCAGCGGGTGGTCAGGGCCCGCCGCGGCTCGCTGGAGGAGCTGTTCGAGGACATGGTGGAGCGCTGCCACGCGGTGTCCGAGAACCTGCGCGGGGCCGAGCGCGTCACCGAGCTCTACACCACGTCGAACTTCGCCTACTCGATCGAGCCGGTGGTGGGCGACCGCTTCCTGTGCGTGGGCGACGCGGTGGCCTTCGTGGACCCCATCTTCTCGCCCGGTGTGTTCCTGGCGATGCAGTCGGGCGAGCTCGCGGCGGGCGCGGTGCTGCGCGCGTTCCGCGCGAACCGGTTCCACGCCCGGCGCTTCCGCGCCTACGAGCGCGCGGTGCGCCGGGGCTCGCGCCCCTTCGAGCGCTTCATCGAGTCCTTCTACGACCGCGCCTTCCTCGAGGTCTTCCTGCGCCCGCGCAACGTGCTCGGGGTGCTGCCGGCGGTCACCGGCGTGCTGGCGGGCGGGACGTTCGGGACGCTGCCGAAACACCTGCACCTCTCGCTCTGGTTCTTCCATCAGGTGGTGCGCTTCACCCGCTGGCTGAACCTGCGCCGCGGGGTGGTGCTCGAATCCCGCCTCGACTGGTAGCCGAGGTGGGCCGGGTCCCCGGCTTCACGCCGCGCGAGACGCGCGCCCTGAAGGGGTTGAGGAGTCCGAGCGGCATCCAGCGGGCGCTCGACGCCATGCCGTACCACCTGGCGTCCACCGCGTGGTCGCCGCGCCGGGTGCTGCGCGAGGGCACCGCGCACTGCCTCGAGGGCGCGGTGTTCGCGGCGGCGGCGCTGCGGGCGTTGGGCTTCCCGCCGCTCCTGCTGGATCTGGAGGCGGTGCAGGACACCGATCACGTGGTCGCGGTGTTCCAGCTCCGTGGCCACTGGGGGGCCATCGCCAAGTCCAACTTCTCGGGGCTCCGCTATCGCGAGCCGGTGTACCGGAGCCTGCGCGAGCTCGTCATGAGCTACTTCGACGGCTATTTCAACCTGCGGGGCGAGCGGACGCTGCGGGCCTTTTCTCGACCGGTCGACCTGGCGCGGTTCGACCGCCAGCGGCCGGGTTGGATGACGACCGAGGAGGATCTCTGGTGGATCCCCGAGCACCTGGTGGAGATCTCGCACACCCCGCTGCTGTCACCCGCCATGACGCGCGCCCTCTCGCGCGTGGACCGGCGCTCCCTGAGCGCGGGGCTGGCCGGATACCGTGAGCGCTGAGGGCGCGGCGATCGGGGCGACCACGGTCGCCCACCTCGACGGCAGTTCCACCGACTACTTCGAGATGGAGTGCGCGGAGGCGCGGCTGCTCGGGCTGCTGCGGGAGGTCTTCGAGGAGCACTGGGCCCAGGTGATCTTTGGGCCGTGCATCGAGGGCGCGGTGTTCGAGGGGCGGTTCGCGGCACCGCCGAAGGTCACGCTGCTCGACGGCTACGTAACCGTGCAGGTCGCGGGGAGCGAGTCGTGGCACTTCCACCTCTGCATCGGCCCGCACCGGGGCTCGCCCGGCCTGCCCACGCCGCCCGCCCTGGCCGAGTGGCGCCGCTGCGCACGCGCCGCGTTCTTCCAGAGCCGGGACCGAACCGGGCGGCCGAGCGCCTGGGGCCTGCGCATGTGGAACGGCCGCGCCGAGCAGATGCTGACGATCTTCTTCCCGAACCCATGGATCGACCCCGCCCGGGGCCGGTACGTCGACACCCCCGACTGGTCGCGCCTCGACCTGTGGATGGCGCTCCGCGCCCGCCACGCGGGCGTGCCCGCCGAGCCGCCCCCGCGTGACGCCGCTCCCCCCCGCAGCCATTAGCCTGGCGAGGTGAAGCCGAAGGCGAGCCGAGCGGATACATTGTCGGATTGTAAGACCTGACCCCAATCGTTAGAATCGCGGCGTATGGACGGGGTGCACGATCTGGGCGGCATGCAGGGCTTTGGCCCGGTGGAGCGGGAGGAGAACGAGCCCGTGTTCCACGCGGTCTGGGAGGCGGCGGTGCTGGCCATGCAGCACGCGGGCCGCTCGCGCGGCCTCTTCAACATCGACGAGTTCCGCCACGGCATCGAGCGCATGGCTCCCGCCCACTACCTGCGCGCGACCTACTACGAGAAATGGCTCGAGGGGATCACGCGCCTCCTCGTCGAGAAGGGGGTGGTGGGCGCGGAGGAGCTGGCGGCGCGCCGGGTTTTCTTCGAGGGGAAGCCGGACGCGTCCTCGGCGACGACGCTCACGGGGCCGCCGCCCGCGCGCGGCGCCTTCAATCCGCGGTGGGCCGAGGATTTCATCCGTGAGACCGGAGCGACGCCTCGCTTCGCGCCCGGCGACGCGGTGTGCACGCGTGAAATGCACCCGCCCGGGCACACCCGGCTGCCGCGTTACGCGCGCGGCAAGCGCGGCGTCGTCCACCTGTGCCACGGGATCCACGTCTTCCCCGACACCAACGCCCACGGCCAGGGCGAGCAGCCGCAGCCCCTCTACAGCGTGCGCTTCGACGCGCGGGAGCTGTGGGGCGAGTCGGCGGAGCCGAACCAGGCCGTGCACATCGATCTCTGGGAGAGCTATCTCCTGCCCGGGAGGTAAGTCGGATGGGCAAGAACCACCCCAACGTTGATCCGTACATCGTCTCCCGCGTGCGGGCGCTGGAGTCGCTGCTGCTCGAGAAGGGCATCCTGGCCCCCGACGCGGTCGACCGGGTGATCCAGCGCTACGAGGCGGACACCGGGCCGATGGTCGGCGCGCGCGCGGTGGCGAAGGCGTGGGCGGACCCCGACTACAAGCGGCTCCTCCTGGCCGACCCCAAGGCCGCGCTGGCGCGGCTCGATCTCGACTACGCGATGCTGATGGTGGTGGAGAACACGGCGGCGGTGCACAACCTCGTGGTGTGCACGCTCTGCTCCTGCTACCCGTGGCCCGTGCTCGGGCTCCCGCCCACCTGGTACAAGATGCCCGCCTACCGCTCGCGCGCGGTGAGCGAGCCCCGCGCCCTCCTGCGCGAGATGGGGCTCGACGTGCCGGCCCCGCGGGAGGTTCGCGTCTGGGACTCGAGCGCGGAGATGCGCTACATGGTGCTGCCCCAGCGGCCGGCGGGCACCGAGCGCCTCACCGAGGCCGAGCTGGTACCGTTGATCACGCGCGACGCGCTGATCGGGGTGGCCGAGGTGCGGCCGGCCGCCGCCGCCCGCTGAGCGGACGGCCCATGTACGAGCGGCGGCGCAATATCGTGACCCGCCGCGACGGCCGCCGCGTGAACGTGGCCCGCTTCCGGGGGCAGCTCTTGGTGTGCGCCACCGGTTGCTGCTGCGGCCGCACCGAGGACGGCTTCGCGGCCGTGCCCACCGAGACGTTTCATCGCGAGTGGGAGCGGCGCCGGCTGCGCAACGTGGTCCACCTCACCATCGGCGGCTGCCTCGGCCCCTGTGCGCTCGCCAACGTTGCACTGCTCCTCTTCGACGGGCAGGCCCAGTGGTTCCACTCGATCGATTCGGACGCGCTGGCCGTGGCGCTCTACGACCACGTGGAAGCGATGCTGGAGGCCGACGCCTGCCTGCCGCCGCCCCCGGCGCTCGAGCCCTATCACTTCACCGCGTCGGCCTGGCAGCCGCGGCCCGACGGCCAGCCGGTCGACGACGCGCGCCTCTGGCCCGTGCATCGGGCGCACGCCTGCGAGACCACGCCCTCGGGCGTGACCGCCGAGGGCGAGGCCTTGACGGTGGACCGCCTCGTCGCGGTCATGGAGGGCCGCGCGAGCCTTCCCCGCAAGAACGGCGAGCTCGTCTTCGAAGAACCCTGGCAGGGCCGAGTCTTCGGCATGGCGGTCGTCCTGCACGAGCGCGGGCTCTACGAGTGGGAAGAATTCCGTCAGGCCCTCGTCACCCACATCGCCAGCGCCGAGTCCCACGGGCGGCCGTTCATCTACTATGAGATCTGGCTCCAGACCTTCGAAGCCCTGCTCGCGAAGAAGGGCCTGGTCACCACCACCGAGCTGGACGAGACCACGTACCAGTTCGAATTCGGCGAACGCGACGACGTCTTCTGACCCTCGCGCGTGCTGACTCCGCGCGAGGCCCGGCGGTTGGGGGTGTGGGGGGCCCTTCCGGGAACCGTGTCTTCTGCCGGTTGCCGAAGCGATACGCCCCCATCTCATCGCCCGATGCGAAGCCCGCACGGGCTGCGGGTCAGCGTGTTCCCGCGAGGGCGCCCCCGCCACCCCGCCCAACGGTAGCGATGCAGACTAGCGTGACGGCGTGAGCGTTGCGGTCTGCGGAGGAGAGAGCTTCTCGAGCGCGGGCATGAGCAGGCCCGCGATGCGGACCGGCAGCGCGCTCGTGAAGTGGAAGCGCGCCGCCTCCGGGCCCGGCACGTACGCGGTGACGGTGCCGAAGTAGCGCTCGTCGACCATGAAGACGAAGGTCGCGGCGCGGCTGACCACGCGCGACTCGACCACCGACCCGTTCTTGGCGTAGACGAAGTAACGGTGATCGCCGGTACCGGTCTTGCCGCCGACCACGTGGCTGCCGGCGCCCCCCCGCGCCAGCGCGGGCCCCAGGCCGCGCGCGGTGCCCACCTCCACCACCTGCTTCAGGGCGCCCCGCACCACCGCGGCCACCTCCGGCGCCAGCACCTGGGTGGGCGGGAGCTCGGCGCGGCCCAGGCGCGTCTCGTAGGGCGTGCCGGCGGCGAAGGCGAGGCCGTCGACCAGCACGGTGGGCTGGCGCACGCCGTCGTTCAGGATGATGCCCATCAGCTCGGCGAGCGCGGCCGGCCGGTCGCCCGAGCTGCCGATGGCGGTCGCCAGCGACGGGGTCAGGGAGGCGAACGGATAGCCGAGCCGCTCCCAGCTCCGGTGCAGGTCGAGGAACGCCTCGAGCTCGAGCAGGCTCGCGATGCGATGGTCCTGCGCGTTGCGGTGGCGCGTGAGGAAGAGCCAGCTGTACACCGCCTGGCGCTCGGCGCTGCTCGCGCGGACCACCTGGCCCATGCCCGCGCCCGGATGCCGCCGCAGATAGCCCACCACCCACAGCTCGAGCGGATGCACCCCGGCCACGTAGCCGCGGTCGGCGAGCGGCATGTTCTCGGGCGCGGCCAGGTCGTAGAGCTCGTCCACCGCCTTGTCGGACAGGGCCCGTCCGGGCAGGCGGGTCGCCAGCCGATCCCGGAAGACCTCCGGGCTCGCCTCCGGATACACCGAGCGCAGCGCGGTGGCCAGACCCTGCGGGGTGGGACGCGCGCCGCTCAGGACCAGCTCGAGGGCCTCCCCGAGGGCCAGGCCATGGTACTTGCGATAGAAGCGCCTCACGAACTCGCTGCCCTCCCGATCGGCGAAGCGGCTCAGGTAGCGGTCGCGGCGCGGGTCGCCCGGGTTCTCCAGCACGAGCGCGAGCGAGCCCGAGGAGCCGTAGAGGTGATTGGTCACGATGTCGCGCATCAGCCGGATGAAAACGAGGTTGACCGAGTTCTGGAACCCCTCGCGGATCGAGAGCACGCGGCTGTCGTCGTCACGGTCGAAGTTGCCGAAGGTGTGCAGCCCCGCGCCGGTGAAGAACGTCTCGGCGGGACTCGCCGAGTAGCGGCGCTCGAGCGAGGCCTCGAGCATGGCCTGGAGGCTCCGGTCCGTCCCCCGCGCGCCCCCGAGATACTCGACGGCCCACGCCCCGAGCCGGTCGCGCGCGTGGATGGAGACCTTGGCGAGCGCGGCGGGCTCCAGGCGCGCGTAGCGGTCGTGCAGCACCGCGATCGCCTCGAGGTACGAGATCAGGGTGCGCAGCTTGGCGGTGGAGCCGAGATCGATGCGCGCGCCCCCGTTGATGTCGAGCGGCTGATCGAGATTATCGGTCTGGACGCGCACGCGATTGACGCCCGCGCCCCGCTCGTAGAGGGTGACGCTGTAGAGCACGCGGGCCGGACCGCCACCGCCCAGGAGCTTGTCGCCCACCAGGCCCAGCCGCTCGAGCGTCGCGGGCTCGCGCAGCGAGCGCAGGAGCGCGGCCACCGCGTCCTGGGCGGGCGCGTCCAGCGTGCTGCGCGCGGTGACGTCCAGCCGGTCGAGATCGTAGAGGGCGGGCACCCCGAGCAGGCTGGTCAGCCGGGCCCGCACCAGATTGGCGCCCTTGCGCTCCACGAAGGCGGCCGGCGGCACCGCGCTGCCGCGCAGGAGCCCCAGCCGCTCGGCGAGGGCCGCGTCGCGCAGCCGCCCGTCGATCACGCCGGCCCGCGCCATCACCCGCAGATAGCTGTCGGTGAACTCCTCGAGCGCGTGCGGGTTCTCGACCAGGTAGTGGTAGGGCCGCCGCACCGCGAGGATCAGGCTCAGCGCGCGCTTGAAGACGCGGGCGCGCTCGGCGTCGGCGACCGCGGGCTTGGCCGCGAGCAGTCGGTTGGCCTCCGCGAAGTCCACCCCGTACCAGATGCGCAGCCCGTCGCCCAGGCCGTGCACCTCGCCGTGGCCCGCGGCGGCGGCGAGCGGCAGCGAGTCGAGATAGTCCACCACGATCTGCCGACGTGCCGCGCGGGTGGCCGCGCCGCCCTGGTAGGCGCGCAGGCTCGCCGAGATCATCTGGCGCAGCTTGTCCCCCGCCGCGCGCGTGCGTCCCTCCGGCGAGTGCCGGAGCTTCTCGAGCTGGGTGGGCAGCGTGCTCGCCCCGATGGTGGAGCGCTCGCGGCCCAGGCGCCCGACCGTCTCGACCCCCACCGCCTTGCCGAGTCGCCGCCAGTCCACCGCCGGATTCCGGAAGGGCTGGCTCGGATCGAGCAGCTCGCGATTCTCGATGAAGAGCAGCGTGTTGATCAGGAGCGGGGGCACCGCGTCGAAGGTGTCGTAGACCCGCTCGGGATAGCGCGTGACGTAGAGCGGGCGGCTGTCGCGGTCCAGCACCTCGAGGCCCGCGCGCGCTTTCTCCCGATAGGGCGGATACAGCCCCCACGCGGTCGCGAGCTCGAGGCCGGGCGACAGGCGGGCCTGCTGCTCCACGCGGAACCCGGCCGCCTCGAGGCGGTCGACGAAGCCGGGCAGCCGCGTGTAGCCCAGGCGCTCGTCGTACGGTCCCGAGCGGGGGAAGTGGACGGCCCGGCTCGGTCCCGCTTCCACGCGGTAGGTGAGCGTCCGCGCCACCTGCGAGAGCACGAGGGCCTGCACCGACGAGGTCCGGACCTCCACGAGCGCGGCCAGGGCGAGGATCACCACGACGACCGGGATGAGCACGACGCGGTGCTGCAGGAGCTCGCGGAGCCGCGCGCTCCAGGGCCGGGGCCGCGCGGTCCCCGGCATCACCTCGCCGTTCATCACGCCGGTGGCGAGCGCAGGCTGGGCGGGAGAAAGCGCGCTCCGCGAGGCAGAGCGCGGGGTTGGGAGGAGACGCCTCAGCGAGAACCGGCCGCTTGGATCCGCCACCGCTTGATCAACCGTCTTTCTACGTCCGACGTTCCTCTGTGCAAAGCTTGCGTCGTGGGCACCGTCACCTCGCCGTCGCACATACCCCGGTCACGCGGGCGGCGAGGGAGTGAAGTCTAACACGCGCTCGCACCACGCGGCCACCGCGAGCAGTTCCGCGTCGCGGGAGGCGGCGCCGACGAGCTGCACCGCGAGTGGCAGACCGAGCGGAGACAGCGCGCTCGGTAGCGAGAGGGCGGGCACGCCCGCAGAGCTCCACGGCGCGCAGAACCACGGATCACCGGTAGCGGCCAGGCCCTCGGGCGCGGGTGACGCCGCGGTCGGCGACAGCAGCGCGTCGTGCGCAGCGAGCAGCACCCCCACGTCCCCGCGAAACGCGAGCCGCGCGCGCTGCGCGCGCGCGTAGGCCACCGCGGGGCGCGTGAGCCCGCCCGCGATCAGCTCGCGCGTGCGCGGCCGGTACTCCCCGGCGTGGGCCCGGTAGAGGGTTTCGTGATAGGCGGCCGCCTCCACCTCGAGCACGGCGCGACCCGCCGCGTGGACCCCCGCGAACGACGCGGGCAGCGTCACCTCGCTCACCGTCGCGCCCGCGGCGGCGAAGCGCTGCGCCGCCGCGCGCACCTCGGCCGCCACCTCTGGCGTCGCGCGCTCGAGCAGCTCGGGCACCAGGGCCAGGCGCGGCGGCCGCCCCGGGGCGGCCTCCATCGGGCGCGCGGCGAGCACGCCCGCGGCCAAGGCCACGTCGGCGACGGCGCGCGCGAAGACGCCCACGTGGTCGAGGCTCCACGCCAGCGGCACGACGCCGTCGGTCGGGATCGCCCCGTACGTGCCCTTGAAGCCCACGACGCCGCAGTAGGCCGCCGGGCGCAGCACGGAGCCCACCGTCTGGGTGCCGAGCGCGAGCGGGACCATGCGCGCCGCCACCGCCGCCGCGGAGCCCGACGAGGAGCCGCCGGGAGTGTGGGCGCTGTTCCACGGATTGCGGGTGGGCCCGGGCTCGAAATAGGCGAACTCGGTGGTGTGGGCCTTGCCGAGCATGACCGCGCCCGCCGAGCGCAGCCGCGCGACCGACGTGGCGTCCTCGGCGCCCCACGTGTGAAAGGCGGGCGCGGCACCGCACGTCGTGGTCATGCCGGCCACGTGGAACATGTCCTTGATGCCGACCGGCACCCCGTGCAGGGGACCGCGCGGGCGTCCCGCGCGCGTCTCCGCGTCACGCTCGCGCGCGGTCTCCCGCGCGCCGGGCTCGTCCACGTACACCCACGCGCGCACGGAGCCGTCGGACTTGGCGATTCGCCGCAGGCACGCGTCGAGCAGCGCCTCCGCCGACAGCGCTCCCCGCGCGATCAGCGAGGCGGCGTGAGCAGCGGTGAGCGATGCGGGGTCGTCGAAGTCCACCGCTGACGATCATGCGGGCACGCCGCGAGAGCTGTCAAGACGACCGCGCGCCGGGCGGAGTCCGCAGAAAATGCGGGTGGACGAGGCTACCGTTCGAGAGGGCATTTCATTGCCCAGCTTCGGAAAGACGAGGGGCGCTCGCGCGGCTCCCGCCCGGCAAACCGCTGATTCCACGAGTGGCCCATTGTTGGTACAGGACTTGCCCCGGGTACCCCGGTACGGATCAGGCAGGTTCGAGAGGCGGCCGCGAGCGGGACGGCGTGTCGGTCCCTTCTCCACCGGCGCGTGGGCTCGAACGCTCCGCTTCAGGGCCTGCCTGGTCACAAAGACGTGAGGAGGATCGGATGAAGATCGAGAAGGACCCGTTCCGCATGGACCTGCGCTGCGCGAAGCTCTGCATTGAGCTCGACTGCAACACCGTCTTCGACGCGAGCATGTACCGGCACTGCCCGACCTGCAGCAGCGTCGAATTCTATCCGCTCGAGAGCTGGCTCAATCGCGATCGCTCGCAGCGGACCCCGATGGCAGCGCCCTCCGCCTCGGGCGACGCGACGGATGAGTTGGAGTCCAGCCCGCGCGCCCTCTGGCTGGATCGGCTCCGTGCCTCGTGCACCGAGAGCGAATCCCGAGGCGCGGGGGCGCCGGTGAGGCTGCTCGCCCGCTCCGCCCAGCGCCGACGCGCCGGCTGATCCCCGAGGGAGACCGACCGCCGTGCGAACGATCCTCGTCGTCGATGATGATGATTGGGTGCGCGTGCTCGCCCGCGACGTGCTGGCGGGTGAGGGCTATCGCGTCCTCGAAGCCTCGGACGGCCAGGACGCGATCCGCGTTGCGGCCCTCCACCCGGGGCCGATCCACCTGCTGCTGACCGACGTCGTCATGCCCGGCATGAATGGCCGCGAGCTGGCGGCCGGGCTGGGCGCCCTGCTCCCGGGCATGAAGGTCCTGTTCATGTCCGCCTACGATCGTGATTTCCTCGTGGCGCGCGGGCTCACCCCGGGCGCGCCGGTGATCACCAAGCCGTTCACCATCGAGTATCTGGCCCGGCGCGTGGAGATGGTGCTGGGCGACCGCGCCCGCACCGCGTCCGCCCGCTAGCCACGCCCGCTCCCCGTCCGACCCCGCGTCCCGCCCGGTGTTCAGATTGACGGGCGGCCCGGCTCGTTGTAAGAGCCGGGCCATGACTCCACTGGCGATCGCCGCGCGGTGCTCCGTTCTCCTCCTCCTCTCGATCACCCCGGGCTCCGTCGAGGCCTCTGCGTGCGGGCCCTCCGCGCGCGCGCTCGACGCGCCCACCGCGCTCGTGCTCTCGGGCGGCGGGGCCAAGGGCGCCTACGAGGCGGGCGTGGCCGCCGTCTTCGTGGAGCGCGGGCTCCAGATTCGCCTCGTGGCGGGCTCGTCGGCCGGCGCGCTGAACGCGGCCATCATCGCGGACGGTCGCCCGGACCGGCTGGAGGCGCTCTGGCGCGGTCTCACGCGCGATCGGGTGTACTCACTGCGAGCGCCCGTGTTCCTCGCCGGCCTGCTGCCCGGCTGGCTCACGCTCCTGGCGGTCGATCGGGCCGGCTCCCTCTTCGATCCCGGGCCGCTCCGCGAGCTGGTCGCGGCCTCGCTGGACCTGGATCGCATCCGTGCATCGCCGGTGCGGCTGCTCGTGGTCACGACCGACCTGGCCCGGCGCGAGCAGCGCCTCTTCGACAACCGGACCGTCACGCGGGAGGTCCTGCTGGCCGCGGCCGCGGTCCCGGGCGCGTTTCCCGCGGTCGAGGTCGATGGCGCCCTGCTGGTCGACGGCGGCCTCACCGGCCGCGCGCCGGTCATCGAGGCGCTCGCCACGGCGGGGGCCGCGCTCGAGCGAGTCGTCGTCGTGATGAGCTACGCGCCCGACGAGCGGGGCGCTCCGCCCACGACGATGCGGCGGGCGGTCGAAGAGGCGTTCGAGACGAGCATGATCCACCAGATCCAGCGCGACGTGGAGCTGGCCCGGCTGAAGTTCCCGGGGGTGGAGGTGCACCTGCTCCGGCCGTCGGCCCCGCTCTGGCTGAGGCCGCTCGACTTCGACCCGGCCGGGATCGCCCGCGCGCTCGAGCGCGGGCGGGCGGATGCGAGGGCCTGCCTCAGGGGTTGGGTGACGCGCTGAGCTGCAGCTGGCCGCTCTCGCGGACGAGGAAGCGAACCCGGCGGTTCCGGCCCTGGCAGGCTGCCGACTTGTCGGGGCAGAGGGTGCCGGCTTCGCCGCGGGAGACGATGGTGATGCGGCTCGCCGGGATGCCCTTGCCGACCAGATAGTCCATCACCCACTTGGCGCGATGCTGGGCGAGGGCGAGATTGGCGGCCCGGGGGCCCACGACGTCGGTGTAGCCCTCGAGGATGACGAGCTGGCTCGGGTTCGCCTTGAGCCAGGCCGCCGTCGCATCGAGGGTCTTCCACTCGCTCCGCTGCACCTGGACCTGGCCCGAAGCGAAGTGGACGTCCTTCAGCTCTTCACGCGCTGCGAACTCCATCATGGGCTCGGACGGGCTCGCGGGCCCCGCCGCGTCGGGCGTGGGCGCGCTCGGAACCGGGGCCGCCTCGGGCCACGCGGGCGCGGGGGGCGGAGTGGGCGCGGTGACCACCGCGGCCGCGCGCGGAGGCTCGGCGTGCTTGGCGCATCCCAGCAGGACCAGAGTCAGCGAGCCGAGCGCGAGCGACACGCGAGTCATCGTCGGCATCGTGAGGGCCTCGGCTCAGGCCAGCTCGTGACGCTCGGTCAAGCGATCGTGCAGCATGCCGAGACCGAACTCGAGCTCGGTGGCCAGCGACTGGAGCTGATCGAGCCGATTGCCGTCCGGTCGCAGGCAGCCGTCTTCCAGGAGTCGCCCGTGCCCGAGCACCGCCAGGCTCAACAGGCTCGCCTTCGCGAACAGCCGCTCCACGTATTCCGCCAGCACATCTTCGGTCTGAGGCATGCGGTGCTCCTTTTCTGATCGGCCCGGGCCTGGATTTGTTCCGGCCGGCGATTGGTCCCTTGTCGGCATAGGCCGTGCCAGGGGGGGAGCGCCGGAAGGCCCTGGAATTGCAGGGCCAGGCCGGAAGGGTCGTCGGTCTGCTTGTCAGTGCGGCAACAGGCCCGTCAGAGGCCGGACATGGCCTGCGGGCCACTGTGTAACCATAGGATTGGCCCGATCACGAGCCCGGGAGGAGCCCACGGCATGAGGGACGAGGCGCGCATCGTATGGATCGAGCGCGGGCTGGATGGAACGGCCCTCGCGGCCGGTCTCGCGCTGCTGCTGGCGGCGCCGGCCGCGCGCGTTCTGATCACGTGGCCGATGCTGGTCGTCCTGGGTGGCGTCGTCCTGCTCGCCTCAGGTCTGGTCCGAGACCTCGCCCGGATCGCGCTGGAGGGCCGCCCGGCCGCGCCGGTGTCCGATCGCCACCCGGGAGAGCTACGCCTCTGCCTCGAATCCACGCTTGGACTGGCCGCGGTCGCGGCCGGGCTCGGATGGCGCTTCTGGAGCGCGGGCGCGCCCGCTCCGGTGTCGCTCGGCGGGCTCGTGCTGGCGCTGGCGCTCGTGGCGAGCTTTGGGCATGTCACGCGCAATCTCGTGGTCGTCTTCAGGCAGGAGCCGGCCCACCGCAACGTCGTCTTCTGGTCCTGAGCCGCCCGCCCGGGCCGCGTCAGGGTGATCGCAGGTAGTCGCGGAGCGACCGGCGGATCGAGGCGAAGCCGATTCGCCGCCACGGGATCGCGTCCCGCGCGAACCAGCGTACTTCGCTGACATCACTCCGCGCGGTGATCCGCCCGGCCAGCCGCACCTCGTAGACCAGGCCCAGCACCGGAATGCCGCCCGTGCCGTAGCGGTCCACCAGGAACCCCCGGAAGCGCGCGCGCCGCACGCGCGCCCCGAGCTCCTCGCGCACTTCCCGTCGCAGCCCGCGCTCCGGCGACTCATCGGCCTCCAGGAATCCGCCCGCCAGATCCCACGTCCCGCGATACGGCTCCGCCGCCCGCCGACACAACAGGATCCCGCGCCGCCCGACGACAATGGCCACGGTCGCCGGCACCGGATTGCCGTAGAACACCCACCCGCACCGCGGACATCGCCACCGCCGGAACCCGTGCTCCCGCGCGGCCCGCAGTCGAGCCCCGCACACCAGACAATGGCGCGGCCGCAGCCTCACATCCGGTCTCGATCACGCACGAGGCGGGCGGGTCCCGTCACCGGGGCTGCCCTGGGGTCTCGGCCTGCGCCACCGCCCGTCCGCCCATGCGCCTCGTGAACGATTGATCGAGCGAGTGCGTCAGAGCGCGCCGAGCAGCGTGGCGGTTTTCTTGTAGTCGCGCGCGGCCACCCAGAGGATCGCGCCGTAGCGGCCGCCGCCCGCGCACGCGGCGTCGATCGCGGTGACGTTGATCTTGGCGTCCGCCAGCTTCTTGTGGATGTCGGCGACGAGCCCGACCCGGTCGTCGCCCGAGAGGAGGAAGGCGCGCTTGGGCCCGGTGATCTTCCACTTCGAGCGCTTCGCGAAGCCGCGGAACGCGGCCGGATCGGCCGGCACGAAGTCGAGCTGGGACCCGCGGCCCTCCGGGAAGCCCGAGAACGCGAGGAGGTTGATGCCCGCCTCGCTCAGGGCGGAGAGGTAGCGCACCCCCTCGCCCGCCTTGTTCGGCACCTGCACGTAGAAGTACTCGACGCGCTGAACGGTATCAGCCATGACGGGCCTCCTCGAACTCGAGCTCGGTGCCGAGCGCTTCGTTGAAGCGGTTGGTGAAGTTGGCGGCGGCGATGGTCAGGGTGAGCTGTACCAGCGCCTCCGGCGTGAGGTGCCGCCGCAGCGTGTCCACGAGCGCGGCCTCCACCTGGACGCGCGTTGTCATCTCCTCCGCGTACCCGATGACGAGGCGCTCGAGGTCCGAGAAGACCGGGCTCGTCCGGTAGTCGGCGAGCACGTCGAGCTGTTCCTTCGACACGCCCGCGCGGCGCCCGGCCGCCGAGTTATGGGTGACGCAGTTGAGCTCCGAGGCCCGGACATACGCGAGGTACCGGAGCTTCAGGTCGAGCGGCCCCTCGCGCAGCCGCGGATACCAGCCGAGAAATGAGGGCAGGGAGCGCGCGCGGTGCGCCATGAGCCGGTAGAAATTCAGTACGCGCCCGCTCGCCTGCTGGAGGGTGTCGTAGACCGACTGGATCTCGGGCTCGACCTGCGCTCGATCGAGATGGGGCACTCTCGGCGCCATCGCGTCTCCCGTCTCCCTGACGCGCCGGGGAAAGGGGCGGGTCCGGTCCCGCCCGCGGTTCGGCGTGTGGCCGCATCATACGCGGGGCCGCCCGACCGTCAAGCACCGGCCGCCCCCCTCAGAGGATGGCGAGGTGGATCGCCTGGCCCTCGAAGAGCAGCGCCGCCCCACGACTCTTGTCCAGCGCGAACTCGAACAGCCGGCCGGCCCCCGCGTTGCCGCGGAGCGTGCCCTCCACGCGAGCCGCCCCGCGCAGCAGGCCCTCCACGCGCGCTCGCGCGGCCGTCTCGTCCCAGCCGGCGGGAGCGCCGTAGGCGTCGAGGGCGTAGGCGCGCAGCAGCTTCGGCCACTCGCGCGCGAAGAGCCCGGTCGACTGGAAGCAATCCACCCCGGTCAAGCTCGGGCCCACGAACACGGCGGCGCCGACCGCCGCGGGCGCGGTCTTGCCGTCCAGGCTCCGGGTCGCGCTCTCGAGATGCGCCTTGACCTCGGGCTTGTCGTAGACCGCCTGGTAGCTCCCGGTCGGAGAGGAGGCGCGTAGCTCGCGCGAGGCCGCGGCCACCCCCGACCAGATGCGCGACTGCGCCGCGTTCCCCAGCACGTGGGAGCGCACGCTCGATTGCACCACGCTGCCGCGGCTCTCGAAGTCCTTGCGGCCTTCGTTCCACCGGCCCTGCTCCACGCAGTAGACCGCGATGTTCCGGGGGCCGCTCCACGGTGGCAGCAGCAGGTCCTCGCGCAGGACGCGATTCTGCTTGCCGCCGATGAGAATCTCCCCGGCCAGCAGGAGCACGTGGGCCTTGCCGCGGTTCTCGGCGATCAGCTCCGGTACGCTGGCCTGCGCGCGCTCGACGATGGTGAGGACCCCCCGGGCCCGGCCTTCGTCGAGGGTCAGGATCTCGATCGGCGGGCTGCCCGCCGGCTCCCGGGCCTGCAGCCAGAGCACGGCGAGGCCGCCTTGGTCGGCCGCCGCACCCAAGGTGAGCCCGCCCAGGCTCCGCTGGAGCTCGGGGCTCAGCTGACGACCGAGCGTCGGTGTCGTCGCACTCTCTCCATCGGGCAGGATGCGGATGCGGTCCGCGAGGGCCGGCGCCGGCCAGACGGCCGCGGCGCCGACCGCGCCGAGAAGCTTCAGAAACGAGCGTCGTATCGAGTTCATCGATGTCCTCCGGACCCGCGCGAAGCGGGGTATTTGCCCCTTAGACCGGGGCGCCGGGGGAAAGTTCCGCGTATACTGTCGCCGGGCACCCAAAGGTCGAGACGCTGCTGATCAGGGGGAGGGGCGCAATGAAGCGAACTGTGGCTCTGGCTATCCTCGTGGCACTGGCGCTGTCACCGCTGCTCTATGTGACCGAAGCGTGCGCCCGCGCGGGCGGAGGAAGCTCGGGTGGTAGCCGCGGCTCGCGCAGCTATTCTTCGCCGACCCAACCGTCGTCGAGCCCGGTCTCCCCGAGCCAGCCGGCGTCTCCGCCGGTCACCCAGTCGCCGCAGCGGCCGGGATGGGGCGGCATGATGGGCGGGATGCTCGGTGGCCTTCTCCTGGGCGGCCTGCTCGGCGGGCTGATCTCCGGGGGTGGCTTCGGCGGCGGCATCGGGCTGCTGGAGATCCTGATCATCGGCGCCCTCGCGTGGTTCGCGATCTCCTACATGCGGCGCCGGCAAGCGGACGCCTCCTCCGGGTACGCGATGGCCGGCGGCGGCTACGGCGCCGCGCCCGCGGCGGGCTACGACGCTCAGCCCTCGGGCGGCACCGCCACCATAGAGCCGCCGGCCGGGCCGTCCGATCTCGAGCGCGGCCTCGGGCACATCCGCCAGATGGATGGCGGCTTCGACCCGCGCGGTTTCTCGGACACCGCCTCGGACATCTTCTTCAAGATCCAGGGCGCGTGGACGGCGCGCGACCTGGCCACCGCGTCGGCACTGCTCACGCCCGAGATGCAGGGGCTGCTGCAGCGCGACTGCGACCGGCTGCGCGCCGACCGCAAGATCAACCGGCTCGAGAACATCGCGGTGCGATCCGCCGAAGTCACGGAGGCGTGGCAGGAGAGCGGGCAGGACTACGTCACGGTCCATTTCCTGGCGAGCCTGCTCGACTACACCACGGACGAGAGCGGTGCGCGGGTGCTCGAGGGCAGCCGCACGGAGCCCGTGAAGTTCGAGGAGTACTGGACCTTCGTGCGCCCGGTCGGCCCAGGCGCCTTCAAGCTGAGCGCGATCCAGCAGCCCTAGGTGCCCTCAGAACGCGGCGGACATGCCGCCGTCGAAGTTGATCGCGGTCCCGGTGATGTAGGCCGCGCGGGCGGAGACGAGGAATGCCACGAGGTCGGCGAACTCCTCGGCCTCGCCCATGCGGCCTACCGGAACTCGCTTGGCCGCCTCGCGGTAGTAGCCGTCCAAATCGCCGCCCTTGGCCCGCCGCTCCCACTGGGCGCTCTTCACCAGGCCTAGGCAGATCGTGTTCACGAGGATGTGGTCGGGCGCGTACTCGTTGGCGAGCGACTTGGTGAGGTTGATGCCGGCCGCGCGGGTCACGCTCGTGGGCAGGGCCCGGGCCGCGGGGACCTTGCCGCCCACCGTGGTCACGTTGACGATGCGGCCGCCCCCGCGCTTCTTCATCTCGGGAATGACGAGCCGGCAGAAGCGCACCGCGGCCATCAGCTTGACCTCGATGTCGGCCTCCCACGTCGCGTCGTCGATCTTCTCGAAGGCCCCCGCGGACGAGGTGCCCGCGTTGTTCACGAGAATGTCCACGCCCCCGTAGGCCCCGAGGGTCGCGCTCACCACCGCTTCCACGTCGGCGGGGCGGGTGACGTCGGCGACCTGGGCGAGGACCTGAACACCCGTCTGCTTGCGGATGGCCTCGGCCGCCCGCTCGAGCACGTCCTTGCGGCGCGCGCAGATCACGACGTGGCCCCCCTCCTGGGCGAGCCGCATGGCGGTGGCGCGTCCGAGCCCCTCGCTGCCTCCGGTGACGACGGCGACCTTGCCGGTGAGACCGAGATCGAGCATGGCGGTGATCCTCCCGGTCGCGGATACTAGCCGCGGGTCATCGCGCGGTCAAGTCGCGCCGCGCGCCGTGGTATTGTCGTCGCCATGCGCCGGGTGCTGATCACCGGGATGAGCGGGCTCATCGGAGAGGCGGTGCGCCGTCGCCTCGACGGACGCTGGGCGCTGCGCGCGCTCAACCGGCGTCCGGTGGCCGGCGTGGAGACCCATCGGGCGGACATCGGTGACCTCGACGCCATCGCTCCCGCCTTCCGCGACGTGGATGCGGTGGTGCACCTGGCCGCCAACGTCCAGGCCAACCCGCCCTGGGAGGCGGTGCTGCGCGACAACGTGGTCGGCACCTACAACGTCTTCGAGGCGGCACGGCGGGCCGGCGTCAAGCGCGTCGTCTACGCGAGCAGCGGCGCCACCGTGAGCAATATCGAGCGCGACGAGCCGTACGCGGCCCTGACCGCGGGCCGCTACGACGAGGTCGCGGAGTGGCCGGTACTCACCCACGAGTCGCCGACGCGACCCCACGGCCTCTACGGCTGCAGCAAGATCTGGGGGGAGGCGCTCGCGCGGCATTTCGCGGACACCGCGGGCATGTCGATGATCTGCCTGCGTATCGGCCACGTGAGCGCGCAGGACCGGCCGGTGAAGCCCCGCGAGTTCTCGGTGTGGTGCAGCCGGCGCGACATCGCCCAGATGGTCGAGCGCTGCCTCGCCGCGCCCCAAAGTCTGCGGTTCGACGTCTTCTTCGTCACCTCCGACAACAAGTGGGGTTACCGGGACCTCGAGCACGCGCGGGCGGCAGTCGGCTACGCCCCCGAAGACCGCGCGGAGGATCATCGCGCCCGCCCGTGAAGCTCGCTTCCTGGAACGTCAACGGCCTGCGGGCGGCGTGGAAGAAGGGCTTCCCTGAGTTCCTGGCCGCCCAGGCCGCCGACGTGGTGTGCGTGCAGGAGACCAAGCTCCAGGCCGACCAGGTCACCGACGAGATGCGGGCTCCCCTCGGCTACGAGAGCCAGTGGTGCTTCGCCGAGCGCAAGGGCTATAGCGGCGTGGTCACCTACGCGAAAGCGCCGCCGCTCGCGGTGAGCACGATCTGCGACTCACCGGTGCTCGACCGCGAGGGCCGCCTCGTGCACACCGAGCTCGCCGACTTCCACCTCTTCAACGTGTACTTCCCCAACGGAGGGATGGGTCCGGAACGGGTCCAGCACAAGCTCGCCTTCTACGAGGCCTTCCTCACCTTCACGGAGACGCTGCGCAAGCGCGGCAAAGGGGTGGTGGTCTGCGGCGACGTCAACACCGCCCACACCGAGCTGGACCTGGCCCGCCCGAAGGAGAACGCGCAGACCTCGGGCTTCCTGGACGCGGAGCGGGAGTGGGTGGCCCGCCTCGTCGCCGCGGGTTACCACGACACCTTCCGGATCTTCACCGCCGAGTCGGGTCACTACACCTGGTGGGACATGAAGTCGAACGCGCGGGCCCGGAACATCGGCTGGCGCATCGACTACTTCTTCGTCTCCGACGAGCTCCGAGCCCGAGTGCGCGCCGCCGCGATCCTGCCCGGGGTCTTGGGCTCGGACCACTGCCCGATCACGCTCGAGCTCGAATAGCCCCGGGATGGTATTCTTGCCGCCGTGACTCAGAGCGCCGATCTCGCGATCATCGGGGGAGGCATCGTCGGTCTCGCCACCGCGCTGGCCCTCACCGAGGCCAATCCGCGCCTCCGCCTGATCATGCTGGAGAAGGAGGCGAAGATCGCCTCGCACCAAACCGGCCACAACAGCGGCGTCATCCACTCCGGCATCTACTACAAGCCCGGCTCGCTGAAGGCGCGGACCTGCGTGGAGGGCGCCCGTCGCATGAAGCAGTTCTGCGACACCCACGGCATCAAGTGGGAGGCCTGCGGCAAGGTCATCGTGGCCACCGATGAGCGCGAGCTGCCGAGGCTGCAGAACATCTACGAGCGCGGCCAGGCCAACGGCCTCAGCGGGCTCAAGATGCTCACCGCCGAGGAAGTGCGGGAGTACGAGCCGAACTGCCGCGCGGTGCGCGCGATCCACGTGCCCGAGACCGGCATCGTGGACTACGTCCAGGTGGCGGGCAAGATGGCGGACCTGATCCAGCAGCGCGGTGGGCGGATCCTCACCGGCGCCCGCGTCACCGCCGTGCGGCGGCAGGGGAGCGGGCTGACCCTGGACACCGCGCAGGGCGCGGTGGATGCGCGGTACCTCGTCAACTGCGGCGGGCTCCACTCCGACCGCGCGGCCGCGCTGATGGGCGTGACGCCGGAGGTGCGCATCATCCCGTTCCGCGGCGAGTACTACATGCTGCGTCCGGAGCGGCGGTCGCTCGTGCGCGGCCTGATCTACCCGGTGCCCGATCCCGAGTTCCCGTTCCTCGGCGTGCACTTCACCCGCACCATCCACGGCGACGTGGAGGCGGGCCCGAACGCGGTGCTCGCCTTCGCGCGGGAGGGCTATTCGCTCGGGACGGTGCGCCCCGGCGAATTCCTCGGCACCCTCGGCTACTCCGGGTTCTGGCACATGGCGCGAAAGTACTGGCGGGTGGGGGCCTATGAAATGTACCGCTCGGCGAGCAAGGCGGCCTTCGTGCGCTCGCTCCAGAAGCTGGTGCCGGAGATCGCGCGCGGCGATCTCGAGCGGGGCGGGGCGGGGGTGCGGGCGCAGGCGGTCGCGCCGGACGGCTCGCTGGTGGACGACTTTAAGATCAGCGTGACCCCGGGCGCCGTGCACGTGGTCAACGCGCCCTCGCCGGCGGCCACCGCGTCGCTCGCGATCGGCCGCCACGTGGCGGCCGTCGCGGCCGAGACCTTCGGCCTCGCCGCGGCCTGAGCGCTACTGCTTCGCCTGCTTGTTCTCGGCTTCGCGCAGGCGGTCCTCCGCGGAGAGCATCATCGCGGCCAGGTCGCGGATGAGCGCCACCGCGAGCGCCGGATTCGCCCGCACCAGGTGCTCGAGCCGGTTGGCGGAAATGACCATCAGAGTGACCGCGTCGGCGGCGATCGCGGTGGCCGAGCGCGGCGCGTTGCGGAAGAGCGCGATGTGGCCGAAGAGATCACCCTTGGTCAAGGTCCGGAGCAGGCGCTCCTCGCCGCCGATCCGCTGGCGGAACTCCACCCGACCCATGTGGACCATGAAGGCCTCGCCCTTGGCGTCGTCACCCTCTCGGAAGATGACGGTGCCGGGCTCGAATGTCCTGGTCGGCACTTCCCCGATCTGACGGCTCATGGCTCCTGTCTTCGGTGTAGAATGCCCTGCAGTGGGCCTATGATACTGCGTCTGACGCTGTTCGTGGCTGCCCTCGTCATGACGATGGCCGGCCTCCCCGCGCCTGTCCTCGCCCAGAGGTCCCTCACCCTCCAGGAAGCGCTGCTCCGGGCCACGCCGGCTGTGGTGCTGGTCGTGGCCGAGGTGGCCTCCGAGGTCACGCTGGACTGCGGCGCCGGGCCCGTCAAGGTCACCCCGCCCGTCTTCCGGGAAACCGGGACCGGCTGGTTCCTCGACGCGGACGGCTGGCTGATCACCAACGGCCACGTGGTCCAGCCGGCTCACGAGCCGCCGCGCTGGCTGGCCAACCAGCAGGCCCAGCGGGCGGTGACGACCGCCTGCCTGCCCGGGGTGCTGAAGCGAAGGGGGCTGCAGCCGGGCGATGACCCGGCAGCCGAGGAGGCGGCCAAGCGGAAGCTGCTGGACACGGTGCTGCCCACCGTCAAGGTCAACCTGCAGCGCCAGATCTTCGTGGTCACCGCCAAAGGTCAACTCAAGGCCGAGGTCAAGAAGTACAGCCCGCCGGTGAGCACGTCGTCCGCCCGCGACCTGGCCCTGCTCAAGGTCCCGGGGGACACCTTCCCGATCCTCCTCCTCGCCGACTCGAGGAGCGCCCAGATCGGCGACCCCGTTCACATCATCGGCTTCCCCGGCGTGGTGCTCACCCACGAGCTGCTCAGCAAATCGACCATGGTCCAGGCCTCCGTGACCAACGGCGCCGTGTCCGGGCTCCAGATGGACGAGAGCAATAACCCGATCATCCAGACCGACGCGCCCGCCACGTTTGGGAACTCGGGCGGGCCGGCCGTGAATGACCGCGGCAGTGTCGTCGGCGTGCTGACCTTCGTGTCGGTGGCTCCCGGGCCCGAGGGCAGCATCGTGCAGGGCTTCAACTTCCTCATCCCATCGGCGGCGGTGACGGACTTCGTGCGCGGTACCCCCGTCAAGCTCAATGGCCCGAGCAAGTTCAACGACGCATGGTACGCCGGTCTCAGCGCCTTCTTCACCGAGGACTGGACGGGTGCCCTGCGGCGCTTCGAGGAGGCGGACAAGCTCCACCCGGGCCTGCCCGACGTCCGGCGCTACCTGGCGGAGGCCCGGGAGAAGGTGAAGAACCCGCCGCCCAAGCCCTTCCCGTGGTTCTGGGTGGCCATCGGGGTGACGCTCGTGAGCGCGGGAGGATTCGGCGGCCAGTGGCTGCATCGCTGGAACAAGAACCGCTACCGCGTGCACCCCTCCGAAGTGGTGCGCCTGATGGAGGGCGGTAAGGCCCCGATCATCCTCGACGCGCGCCGCGCCGACGCCTACGAGCAGCTCCCGCTCAAGATCCGCGACTCGCTGCGCGTGGCGCCCGAGGATCTGACCGGGAGCCTGGCCGGCCTCGATCTCGACATGACGCGGACAGTGGTGGCCTACTGCACCTGACCCGACGAAGAGACCAGCGCCCGGGTGGCGCGCGACCTCAGGAAGCAGGGCTTCAAGGACGTGCGGATCTTGAAGGGCGGGCTCGGCGCATGGATCAGCGCAGGGTTGCCGGTCGAGACGCGCTCCGACCTCTCGCAGGTCGGCGTCGAGCTCTACAAGGCGCTGGCCGGCGGCAACATCTGACCCTTGCCCCTCACCCTGCCCTCTCCCCGGAGGGGAGAGGGGTATAGGGAGGGAAGGCCCTTAATACCCCAGGGCCCCTCCGTCCGCCCGCGGGTCCGACCCTGCGACGAATCCGCCCTCCGGCGCCATCCAGATGCAGTGCGCGTGGCCGAAGAGGTCGTCCCATTCTGCCGCGACCGCGACCTCGTGTCCGCGACTCTGCAGGGCTCCCGCCAGCTCCGTCGGGTAGCGGCCCTCGAGGCTCAGCGTCCGTGACGCCGCGCCCCAGGTGCGGCCGTAGAGCCAGCGCGGGGCCTCGATCGCGGCCTGCGGCCCGAGGCGCCGGAAGAGCCGGCGCGTGAGGATGGCCGCCTGCGTCTGCGGCTGGCCCTCGCCCCCCATGGCGCCGTAGACGAAGCGCGGGTGGCCGCCCTCGAGATACATCGACGGGATCAACGTGTGCATCGTGCGCTTGCCCGGGGCCAGCGCGTTGACGTGGCCGGGATCGAGCGAGAAGAACGAGCCGCGGTTCTGCAACACCACCCCGGTGTCGCCCGCCATCAGCCCCGCGCCGAAGGTGAAGTAGAGCGACTGGATGAGCGAGACCGCGTTGCCCTCCCGATCGGCGGTGACCAGCGCGACGGTGTCACCGCCGACGGCCCCCGCGGGCTGGGGCGTCCGCGCGCGCTCGCGAGAGATCAGGCGCGCGCGGGCCTGGAGCCGGTCGGCCTCGAGCAATTCGGAGGATGGGACGCGCATGAAGGCCGGATCGGTCAGATACCGGTCGCGATCCTCGAAAGCGAGCTTGGTCGCCTCGACGAGGACGTGGACGTAGTCGGCCTCGGGCAGCGTCGCCATGTCGAAGCGCTCGGTCATGCCGAGCACGGCCAGCGCGGAGAGCCCCTGGGTGGGGGGCGGGACGGTTGCCACGTGCCCCTCCGCGTAGGGGATGCGCAGCGGCTCCATCCAGTCCGCCCGCTGCTCGGCCAGATCCTCGAGCGCGAGCGGGCTGCCCGCCGCGGCCGCGGCCGCCACGAGGCGCCGGGCGACGTCGCCCCGGTAGAAAGCCTCGGCGCCCCCGTCGCGCACCGCCTCGAGCGTGCGGGCCAGATCGCGCTGCACGAGGGGACCGCGGCGCAGCGTGTCCGGATGATAGAGGGGCCAGAGACCGTGACGGATGACGTCGGGGGCCCGCTCGCCGAAGAGATCGGGCTCCCGCGGGGGTGGCGTGCGCTGACCGTCGGAGGCCGCGAAGCCCTCCTGCGCGTAGAGGAGCGCGTCGCCGAGCAGCGACTTCCAGTGCAGCCGCGAGCCCATGGTGGTTCGGCTGTACTCGTGTGCCTGCCACCAGCCGTCCACGACCGCGGGGACGGTCAGGGCCGCCGGCCCCCCGCGCGTGGGCAGGGTGCCGGTGATGCCGCGCGCCGCGTACCAGTCGATGGTGGCGGCGCGGGCGGCCCGGCCGATGGCACAGAGCGCGCGCAGACTCTGGCGCCCGGCGTCGTAGACGAGCCACACGTTGTCGCCGCCCAGGCCGTTCATGTGTGGGTAGACCACCGCGACGGTGGCCGCCGCCGCGATGGCCGCGTCCAGCGCGTTGCCGCCGGCCCGCAGGGCGGCCAGGCCGGACTGCGTGGCGAGCTGATGCGGGGTGGCCACCATGCCGCGGGGGGCGCGGGCCTCCGGCCAGCGGGTGGTCATCGCGAAAGTCCCTCCCTCGGAGGGGGCCTTCCCTCTCGATGGCGCCGTAAATAGTGATGTGTCAAGCTCAAAGGGCTATGAAGCGGTCGTTCCGCGCCGCCTCGCTCAGCGTCTTGTTGCTCCTGGCTCCCGGGACACGCGGCTGGTCGGATTCGCAGAGCGAGCCGTTCTCGTTCGGCGTCATCAGCCACCGCAGCCCGACCTTGACCGCGCAATTCTGGAATCCGATTTTGAGCTACGTCTCAGAGCGAAGCGGGGTGCCGCTTCACCTGAAAGTCGCCCGCACGGGTCCCGAGCACACCGATATGGTCGGGCGCGGCGAGCTGGATTTCCTCTACTCCAATCACAACTTCATCAAGGAGCACGAAGCGATCGGATATCGGGTCTTTGCGCGTCCGAAGGAAGACCCTGGCAAGGGTCAGATCGTGGTCCTGGAGAACTCCACGATTCGCTCGCTGGACGACCTGCAGGGGAAGGAAATGACCTTCCCGCACACCGCCGCGTTCCTGGGATATCACCTCCCCATGGACGCCCTGCTGCGCAAGGGGATTCACGTCAAGCCGCTCTTCGCGGGCAACCAGGAAGGCGCGATGGGACAGTTGAAGGCCGGACGCACCATCGCCGCCGGCGTGAATGCCGAGGTGATGCGCGCCTTCGCCCAGCGTGAGCACGTCGCCTACCGGGTGCTCTGGAGCTCTGAGGCCTATCTGAGCCTGGCCCTCTCGGCTCACCCTTCCGTCCCGGCCAAGAAGGTCAGCGCGGTGCGGGAGGCGTTCCTCCAGATGGCCGATGACCCGGAGGGGGTGAAGGTGCTGGAGGCGAGCGCCGCCGTTCTCAAGGAGACGGCGCTTCTGCGTTTCATCGCCGCGAAGGACGCCGACTTCGACAACATGCGCCGGTTCTATCGGACTACTCTGGTGAAGGTCGAGCTGCACTAGGCAATCCGTCGCTCGCCGGCCTCCGACAGGTCATCTCGCCTCACACCGGCCGGTCAAGTCCTCCGTACGCGCTCACCCCGCGCCACATCATGAGCAGCCGGTGGTAGTGCCGCAGGTGATGCACTTGAGGCAGGTGCCGTTGCGCACCATGGTGAACTGGCCGCAGTCGCCGCACGGATCGCCCTCGTAGCCCTTGAGCCGCGCCATCTCGGACGCCGAGAGCGCCTTCAGTGCTGCCACCGGCCCGCTGCCCCCGCTCATGGGGACGACCGCGCGCACCGGAGGCGGTGGGGTAGCGGGTCGCGCCACGGGAGCGGGCTCGGAGGCCGGGATCACCGCGGGCGCCGGCGCCGGCGCGGCCGCCACCGGACCCTCGCCGGGCTTGCTGCCGATGGCGTCGGCCCGCAGGTCCTCCTCGGGCACGTGCGAAAGATCGGTGCGCCCGAGGTAGGTGATGGCCAGCTCGCGGAAGACATAGTCGATCACCGAGGTCGACATCTTGATGCGATCGTTGCCCTTCACCATGCCGTTGGGCTCGAATCGGGTGAAGACGAAGGCGTCGACGAACTCCTCCAGCGGCACGCCGTGCTGCAGGCCGAGCGAGATGGCGATGGCGAAGCAGTTCATGAGGGACCGGAAGGCCGCCCCTTCCTTGTGCATGTCGAGGAAGATCTCGCCGACCGTGCCGTCCGGGTACTCGCCGGTACGGAGGTAGACCTTGTGGCCGCCCACCACCGCCTTCTGGGTGTAGCCCGAGCGCCGATCGGGCAGCCGGTGCCGCTCGCGCAGGTATTGGGTCACCACCCGTTCGGTCATCTTTTCGGCCACCGCCTCCACGTCCGCGGCGACCGCCTTCTCCTCCTCCTCGTCCGTCGTGGAGTTGAGCGGCTGCGAGAGTTTGGAGCCATCGCGGTAGAGGGCGACCGCCTTGAGCATGCCCCGCCAGGACAGGTCGTAGGCCCACTTGACGTCCTCGATGGTGGCGTCCTGCGGCATGTTGATGGTCTTGCTGATCGCGCCCGAGATGAAGGGCTGGGCCGCCGCCATCATCCGGATGTGGGCCTCGGTGGCGATGAAGCGCGTGCCTTTCTTACCGCAGCGGTTGGCGCAATCGAAGATGGGCAGGTGGGGGCCCTTGAGATGCGGCGCGCCCTCCACCGTCATGGCGCCGCAGCAGTGGTCGTTGGCCGCCTCGATCTCGGACGCGGAGAAGCCGAGCGCCCGGAGCAGGTTGCCGTTCCACTCGGCGAGCTGGGCCTCGTTGAGGCCGAGCCGGGAGGCGATGTAGCCGTCGCCGAGCGTCCACGCGTTGAAGGCGAAGGTGATGTCGAAGGCCGTCTCCAGCGCCGCCTCGACGCGCTCGATCCCCGCGTCGTCGAAGCCCTTGGCCCGGAGCGTCTCGTGGTTGATGGCGGGGGCCGAGCCGAGCGTCTTGTGCCCGACGCAGTAGGCCACGATGTCGTCGATCTCGGCCCGGCTGTAGCCGAGCGTCTCCAGGGCCGGGGGCAGGCTCTGGTTGATGATCTTGAAGTAGCCGCCCCCCGCCAGCTTCTTGAACTTCACGAGCGCGAAGTCCGGCTCGATGCCGGTCGTGTCGCAGTCCATGACGAGACCGATGGTGCCGGTGGGAGCCAGCACCGTGACCTGGGCATTGCGGTAGCCGAACTGCTCGCCGAGTCCCACCGCGCGGTCCCAGGTCTCGCGCGCCGCCTGGAGCAGCGGGGCCGGGCAGCGGGCGGGATCGACGCCGGTGGGCGTGATGCTGAGCCCCTCGTACTCCGACGGCACCGCGTTGTAGGCGGCGCGCCGGTGGTTGCGCATCACCCGGAGCATGTGGGCCTGGTTGCGCTGGTAGCCGGGGAAGGGGCCGAGATCGCGCGCCATCTCCGCGGAGGTCGCGTAGGCCTCGCCGCACATGGTGGCGGTGAGCGCGCCGCAGATGGCGGCCGCCTCGGGCGAGTCGTAAGGGATCCCACGCCGCATGAGCACCGTGCCCATGTTGGCGTAGCCCAGGCCGAGGGTGCGGAAGTCCCAGCTCCTCTGCGCGATGGCCGGACTCGGATAGGCCGCCATGAGCACGCTGATCTCGAGCACCGTCGTCCACAGCCGGCAGGCGTGGCGGAAGCCGTCGACGTCGAAGCCGCCGTCCTCGCGCAGGAACTTCACCAGGTTGATGGAGGCGAGGTTGCAGGCGGTGTCGTCGAGGAACAGGTACTCCGAGCAGTTGTGCACGACGAGCCCGCCCGCGACGAAGTGATGGGTGACCTCCTCGGTCAGGTCGAAGACGTCCGCCTCTCCCGCCGGCTCGATGGCCGCCACCTCGTCGGTGAGGTCTTCGCCGGTGGCCGGCTCCTCGCCGTTGACCCGGGCGAGGGCGGCGGCCTTCGGACTCTCGGCGTGGAAGCCGATCTCCTGCTCGAAGAGCACCCGCGAGACCCGGCTGATCCGGAGCGAGTGCATGGGATGCGGCCGGGTCGGGTCAGCCTCGGCGGGCCGCGTGTCCTCGTAGAGCCGCGACTTGATGCCGAAGGCGAGCAGGAGGAGCTGGGTCTGCTGGAGCAGCTCGAGCGAGGTCGAGTCGAGCGAGACATAGCGCGACTGCTCGCCCTCCCCGTAGTTGGCCACCGCGCCGTCGGCGGTGAACAGCCCGCGGAGCACCGCGGCCAGGGCGGGCCGGTCCAGCTCGAAGACGGCGGGGCCGAAGCGGATGTTCAGCGCGCCCTCGTCGAGGATCGCGAACTCGCGGAAGCCGTCCACCACCGCCGCTTCGCTCAGGGCGAGCCGCGCGGTGGCCGCGCTGCGCGTGACGCCACTGCCGCCCTGCCGCCCCACGCCGCCCACCGCCTGCAGCGCGGTCCGCTCGGCGTTGACCGCGCCCGCGATGGCGGCCAGCATCGAGGACTCGCCCGCGTCCGTCGTGAGCACCAGAGACTCCTGCGCCCGCCCGTTGATGACCGAGTGGGTGAGGTAGCCTTCGGCCACCGCCACCCCGATCCCCAGGGCCAGGTTGGTCGCGAGGCTCCTGCGGCCGAAGCCGGACCCCTGGAGCACGACCCGGTTGCCCGCGGTCAGTTCGGCCACCGCCACGTCGCCGCGACCCACCGTGAGCACCCGATGGTCGCCGGTGATCCGCACCCGGTAGCCGAGGCGTGTGCGCAGATCGAACACGGGCTTGTGGCCGGTCGGGAAGATCCGGCTCACGAGATGCGGCTGGCCGTCCGATCCGATGATGCGGGCGGTCTTGCCCACCAGGACGTCGATGCGCCGCCAGCCCTCCGCGGTCCCCACGAGCGTGTCGCCGGTGACGCACGGGTTGCTGGCGTTGATGCGCCCGTCCTCCGGGCAGGTGTGCCACTCGTTGATGGTGGTGTCGTACTGCACGCCGGGATCGGCGCAGGCCCACGCCGCATGCGCGATCTCGTCCCAGATCTGCTCGGCGGGCACGAAGCCGGCGCTCTTGCCGTCGGTGCGACGCCGCAGATCCCACTGGCCCTTCCGCGCGAGCACGTCGAAGAACGCGTTGGGCACCCGCACGCTATTGTTGGAGTTCTGCCCGGAGACGGTGTAGTAGGCCTCGCTGTCCCAGTCGGTGTCGTACTCCGGGAAGTCGAGCTCACGTACGCCCTGGCCCGCCAGCTGGAGCACGCGCTGGACGTAGCTCTCGGGCACCATGGCCGCGCGCGCCTCCCGCACCGCCGAGCGGAGGGCGGGGTTCTTGCGCGGATCCGCCTCGAGGCCGGCCGGGGTGCGGACCGCGCCCAGCACCGCCTGGAGCCGTCGCTTGGTGAGCCGTGAGCCCGTCACCAGCGCGGCCACCTTCTGCTCCTCGACCACCTTCCAGCGGATGAAGTTCAGGATGTCCGGATGGTCGAGGTTGAGGATCACCATCTTGGCGGCGCGCCGGGTGGTACCCCCCGACTTGATGGCCCCGGCCGCCCGATCGCCGATCCGCAAGAAGGACATCAGGCCGGAGGACTTCCCCCCGCCGGACAGGGGCTCGTTCTCGCCGCGCAGATTGGAGAAGTTGGTCCCGCTGCCCGAGCCGTACTTGAAGATGCGGGCCTCGCGCGTCCACAGATCCATGATGCCGCCGTCGTTGACCAGGTCGTCCGCCACCGACTGGATGAAACAGTTGTGGACGATCACGTTGTTGGAGAGGTACTGCCCGCTCTCGGTCTGGATGTCGTAGACCGGCTGCACGCCCACGCATTCCAGACGCACCACCGTCTCGTCTCTCAAGGCGGCCAGGCGCTTGCCCGCGAACTGCGGCGAGCAGGCCGTCTCGAGCTTCTGGCGCTTGTCCTCGGAGAGGAAGCCGATCATCTGCCGGAAGCGCGCCCGCGCCTCCGCGTGGACGATGGAGACCACGTAGGGCGTGCGGCGGGTCTCCCGCGTCTCCGCGCCCCGCCCGATGCGCGCGTAGATGCCGAGGTTGAGCAGCAGCGCCTGGACGCCGTGGGCCAGCCCGCCGGAGGTGGTGGTCAGCGTGATGTCGGCCAGGCGCGCCCAGTAGGAGCGCAGGCGCACCATGCCCTGGGCCTGGAAGAGCGCGCGCAGGTAGCCGGTCTGGGCCTCGCGGCCGGATCGCAGGATGGCCGCCGGTACCACGTGGTCGGCGCTCGAGCGGAGCAGGCCGTACTTGTCCACGAAGGGGCGCAGCCGCTCGCCATACAGGCGGATGCGGTGGATGTCGAGCCCCGGGGTGCGCGTCTCCATCGAGCGGACGTGATAGTGCACGCCCTCGAACACGCGGTGGACCCGCTCGACGATGAAGTCGAGTTCGTCCTTGTCGATGGTGGTGAACTCGACGGCCAGGCTGTGGTCTCCGCCCAGCCCATCCTGGCCCACGAAGCCGTCGGCCTGTAGCCACCCCACCAGCGCGGCCTCGTCCACGTCGCCGTCGTGCGAGGCCTGCCGCACCTCGGTCCGCGTGGACAGGCGCAGGGCGGCGCCCGGCTCCACCTCGTCCACCCGGCGCCACGCGCCGACGCCGTTGGTGATCGCGTACACCAGATGGTCGCCGGTCGCCTCGACGGCGACGCCGTTGCGGAGCTCGATCCGGAACACCGCCTTCTCGCCGTTCTCCTTGACCGCGACCACCCGGGTGGTGCCCGCGCCCTCGTCACGGCCGTCGTAGATCTCCAGCCCGATCAGGCTCTTGCTCACGATCTGGCCGATGGGGATGGGCCCGTCGGGAGTCGAGACCAGGGCGTGGTACGGCTGGCAGGCGTGCGGCTGCGGGCGCTCGTAGGCCGAGCTGGCCCGGGTGAGGATGCCGGTGTCCGGGTCGACGTAGTGATGGCCCTGGGCCGGGCCGGTGAGACCGTAGGCGTAGTGCAGCCCGGTGTTGAACCACTGCGGCGAGTTCGGGGCCGCCACTTGGCCGGCCAGCATGTAGCAGAGCTCGTCGTAGAAGGCGCGGGCGTCGGAGGGCGTGTCGAAATAGCCATACTTCTCCCCCCAGTGCATCCAGCAGCCCGCCAGGCGGTGGAATACCTGCCGGGCGTCCCGCTCGCCGCCGAGCAGGGGGCGTCCGTCACGATCGAGGAGGGGCTTGCCGTCGGGGGCGTACTGCGGCACGCCGGACTTCCTGAAGTACTTCTGGGCCAGGATGTCCGTGGCCACCGCGGACCACCCGGACGGCACCGAGATCCCATCTTGGCGGAAGACCGTGGAGCCGTCGGGATTCTTGATCTCCGAGACCCGCTGGTCGAACTGGATCCCCGCGTAGGGACTCTGGCCTTCCTTGGTGAACCGCCGGGCTACTCGCATGAGCTCCTCCTGGAAAGCGCTGACCAAACCTCGACCGCTGCTCGATGCATGGACACGGACTGCTTCAGACCGGGAAGGCGGGCTGGGGCGACGCTTGCGCGTCCGGTCTCGAAACCGGCCGGTGTGAACGAAAGTTCATATATCTAGTGTGTGTTCGAAAACGGACCCCAACATATTGCGCCCCTCGAATCCCTGTCAACAAAAAAACACGGAGCGGCGATTTGCACGCATCGCGTCACACGCGGGAGCCCTTGCGAGCAATGATTTGAGGGGAGGGAAGAACTGCGAAGGTGCCGCGGAGACGCCTACGAGAAGGTCAACCGCTTCGAGCGCCGGCTTCGTCGGCGCAACCTGTTCCGGGGAAGGTTTCGGAGGGGGCCCAGAGGCCCCCTCCGAGGTTAATACGGCGCCGGTCCCTTGATCAGGTTCTCCCGGCGCTGCAGGTACCCGTTCCGTACCGCGCTGTAGAGATCGACGGTGGTCTCTTCGAAGCCCTGGTAGAGATCCAGGTTCAGCGACCGGTCGTTGATGGCGTTGCCCACCTTCATCCCGAGCCGGGTCCAGATGAACGGGAGCACATAGCTGAGCGGGTCCATGGCGCCGTCGACCGCGGTGCCGATGCCGTCACGCACGGTGAGCGGGGGCAGGAATGGTAGCACCAGGAAGGGCCCGGGGCCGAGGCCCCAGATCCCCAGGGTCTGCCCGAAGTCGGCCCGGGTCTTCTGCAGCCCGAACTCCTGCTTGGCGATGTCGAAGAGGCCGCCGATCCCGAGTGTGCTGTTGATCAGGAAGCGACCCACCTCGGCGCCCGCCCCCACCGGGCGCCACTGCAAGAGGTTGTTGACCACGCGCTGGACGACCAGGAGATTGTCGAAGCCGCTGTCGATCATCTGCTGCAGCCGGTCCGGCATCACGAAGTTGTAGCCCTTGGCGACCGGCTTCAGCACGTACTTGTCCATGTTGTAGTTGAACGAGAACATCTTCTCGTTGAACGGCTCCCACGGATCGTACTCCTCGAGGACGCTCTCCGAGGGCACGACCGGGTCGGCCGCGCGTGTCTGTGCCAGCAGGGGTCCGCTCACCTGGCTGAGCAGCGGCGCCACCGCGGCGACCAGGTAGGAGGGCTGCGAGCCCGGCCGGATCGGCTCGAAGGACGCCGGGGAGAAAGACACCGTGGCGGCCAGCATCTGCTCACCGATGCGCGGCTCGACGGCGGCGCCGGTCGGCTGCTGGTCGGGGGCGAGCGCGGCGGCGACCGGATCGGCCGGGTCCGTCGGCTCCGTCGACCGCGCGCTGGTGGCCGCGAGCAGCGACTCGCTCTGAAGGCCGCCCGACAGCGTCCCGCAGCCTCCGAAGGCCATCGCCAAGACGATCACTAGGAGCGCCGCCTGTCGCATGCCGAATCCGAAGCGCACCGTCGCTCTCCCTCTCAAGTTCTGGCTGGCGTGAGTCATGGGCTCGCTGGGCGAGGCCGACGCGGCCCCGGCAGCCTGCGAGCAAGCCAAGTGCCAGAGCGCACCACGCGCCAGCATAGGGTATCGAGTGTCATCCTTTCAAGCACTTTCCCTGCGACACGGCGCCGGCTCGAGCCCCACCTATAGTCTGCGGGTCGGGCGGGCCGCCGGATTCGTCATCCGCCGGCCCGAATTCCGTCGGCTCGGACGCCCGAGAGCCGTTGACACGTCGCGCGGGCCGGGATTAGATGCTCGCGCGATCGCACGATTCCCACACGCACGATTCGAGAAAGGTGACCCGTCATGATCGAGCTGACACTCGAGATGGCCGAGCGCGCGGCGCGCGCCGCGCGAGAGAAGGCCAAGGCGCTCGGCACCGCGATGACGATCACGGTGGTGGACGAGGCGGGGCGGCTCGTGCTGTGCGCCCGCGGCGACGGGACCGGGTTCTTCACCCCGGAGACCTCCCGGGCCAAGGCGGTGGCCGCCGCGAACTTCCGAATGTCCACCGCCGAGCTGGCCGAGCGCGTCCAGAAGGGCGGCGCGTTCTGGGCCCACGTGTCGGGCGCGATCCCCGGCCAGATTCTCGCGAGCCACGGTGCGGTGCCCATCGTGGTGAAAGGCCGGGTGATCGGGGCGATCGGCTGCGGCGGCGGCACCGGCGAGCAAGACCACGAGTGCGCCGTCGCGGGGGCCGCCGCGCTGGCAGGCGGCTGAAAAGGGCTGCCAGTTAGAGGCGGACGAGGGCGTCGAGGATCGTGACGCCCTCGCCGCGCCGGCCCACCAAGACCGGGTTCAGGTCGATCTCGGCGATGGTCGCGCCGAGCCCGCGTGCAGCCTCGCCGAGGCGGCGGAGGAGGTCGACGGCCGCGGGCAGGTCGAGCGGCGCGCCGCCGCGCACGCCGTCCCATAGCGCCCCGATCCGCAGCGCGCGGAGCGCTTCCTCGGCTGCGGCCGCGTCGATCGGCGGCAGCAGCAGCCGGAAGTCGCGCAGCACCTCGATCAGCACGCCGCCCGAACCCACCAGGACCACCGGGCCGAACACCGGATCGGTCTTCACGCCGAGCGCCAGCTCCAGCACGCCGCGGGCCTGGCGCTGGATCACGAAGCCCTCGAGGGCGACGCCCGGCGCCCGCGCGCGCACGTCGGCCTCGATGCGGCGGCAGGCCTCCGCGACCGCGGCGCGGTCCGGCAGCCCGAGTGCCACGCCGCCTACGTCCGACTTGTGGGGCAAGGCGGCGGCGCAGACCTTCACCACGACCGGATAGCCGAGCTGGTCGGCCGCGTCGGGCGCCGCCGCGCCGGCGGTGACGAACACCGTGTCCACCAGCGGCAGCCCGAAGGGCGCGAGGAGCCGCTGGCTCTCCCACTCGTTGAGGAATTGCTGCGGGGTCCGACCGGCGGGCAGGGGCGGCGCGGCGGGCGGGGGCGCCGGGCCCGCCGTCGTGCGCGCGAGCCAGCGCGGGCGTCGCTCCGTCGCCCGGGCGAGGCAGGCCAGCGAGCGGAGGGCCACGCTGGCGTCGTCGAAGGCGAGCACGCCGCCGGCGCGGAAGGCGTCCACTACGGGCCGCTGTGGGCAGCTCACCGCGACGACCTTGGGTGTCCGCTGGGCGACGTGCGCCACGTCCGCGACGAGCCGGCCGAGGTCGGTCGCCGCGCCGAGCAGCGCGATCTGGAAGACGATCGCGTCCACCCCGGGATCGGCCTCGAGCGCGGGCAGCACGCGCGTCAGCATCGCGGGGTCGGTGAGCATCTGGGCGGTGAGGTCCACCGGGTTCGCGGCGGCCGCGAAGTCGGGCAGGGCGGCGCGGAGGCTCGCCGTGGTCTCCGTCGTGAACTCTGCCGGGACCAGCCCCAGGTCCACGCAGAGATCGACCGAGAGCACGCCGAGCCCGCCCGAGTTCGAGAGGATGGCCACACGCCGTCCGGCGTCCCGGTAGCGCAGGAAGGCCTGGGGCAGGGCCAGCAGCTCCGCGGGGTCGGCGCAGCGGATCGCGCCCCAGTCCGCGAAGACCGCGTCGTAAACCGCGTCCTCGCCCGCGAGCGCACCGGTGTGCGACGAGGCCGCGCGGCGGCCCACCGCGGTGCGGCCCGACTTCAGCACGAAGACCGGCACGCCCGCCCGGTGGGCCCGCGCCAGCGCCTCGCGGAAGCGGACCGCGTCCTTGACGTCCTCGAGATAGCAGCAGGCCACGCGCGTCTCCGGGTCTTCGACGACCTCCCCCAGGATCTCGGCCGCCTGCACGTCGGCCTCGTTGCCGGTGCTTACCCAGTAGTTGAGCCCCAGGCCGGCCGCGCGCGCCATCTCGTAGATCATCCCCGCCATCGCCCCGCTCTGGCTCACCATCGCGATCGGACCCGTCGCCAGACCCGGCTCGAGGAACGGCGAGGCGAAGGTCGCGACGAGACGCGAGGGGAGGTGGGCGAAGCCCTGGCAATTGGGCCCGATGATGCGCAGGCCCGTGCGCTCGGCCAGCGCGCGCAGGCGCGCCTGCGCGGCGCGGCCGGCGTCGCTCACCTCCGCGAACCCGCTGCTGAACACGATGGCCGCCGTGATGCCCTTCGCCGCCGCGGCCTCGAGCGATTCCTCGACGCGCTCGGCCGGCACCACGACGATGGCCAGGTCGACATCTTCCGGGATCGCGGCGACCGAGGGGAAGGCGGGGAGACCCTGCACGGTGGCGCGCGAGGGGTTCACCGGGAAGACGCGCCCGGCGTAGCCATGACGGAGCAGGAAGGCGAGCGGCCGGCCCCCGATCTTGACGGGATCGTCGGAAGCGCCCACCACGGCGATGGCGCGAGGACGGAACACCGCGCTGAGCCCGGTCACGACGCGAGAGTATAGCGTATGATCGGGCGCAGGCATGGCGCGCTGGGATCGCCGATTCGCGCTGGTCGTCGCGGTGAGCCTCGCGGTGGTGGTCGGCCTGGGGGTGGGTCTCGCGGCCGGGGTGGGCCGGCCCTACCCGGGCTTCTTCTTCGCCATCGACTACCATGTCGTACCGGTGGAGGCCGAGGCCCGGGCGGCCGGACTACGATGGGGTGACCGCGTCGTCGGCGTGGATGGGCAGTCGCCGCTCGCGCTCATGGCGCGCGTGCGGGCGGCGGCCGGCCCCGTCCACTACGAGGTCGAGCGCGACGGCCGGCGGTTGGCGGTGGATCTGGCGCCCCAGCCTCTCGCGTGGGCCACCCTCTTCGGCCACTTCGGCGGCTTTTTCCTCGTCTCCGCCCTCATGCTGGCGGTGGGCGTGGCCGTCTACCTCCAGAACCCCGCCGCCGCGCCCAACCGGCGCTTCCTCGTCTACATGTGCCTCTGGGCCGTGTCGAACGTGGCGGTGCCCGATGCGACACTGAGCCCCGACAAGTACGGCGCCGCCCTCGTCGGCTTCGTGCCCACGCTGCTCTCGGTACACGGGTGGATCGTCTTCCTCACCTATCCGGTGAACCCGGCCCGCGAGGCCTGGCTCGATCGGCGCCGGATCATCCCCGCCCTGTACCGGGGCGCGGGGGCGGTGGGGATCACGCTGTCGGTGGTCTTCGGTGTCGCTTACGTGCTCGCCCCGGAACGGCTCGCGGACGGCTGGCTCTATCCGGCCGCGCTCGGGTTCCAGCTCACCCTGGCCGCCGTCTCGTTCCCGATCAAGATCGCGGCGCTGCTCGACACCCGCCGCCGTGCCGTCTCCCCGCTCGTCAACCAGCAGACGGGCGTGCTCCTGCTCGGCATCGGTCTGGGACTCGGCTGCTGGCTCACCCTGATGCTGGGGCCGCTCTCCTTCCTCTACGAGGGGCCGGTGGACCCCCAGGTGGGCTCGGCCCTGGTGCTGCTCTACCCGGCCGCCATCGCCTACGCCACCGTGCGCTACCGCCTCTTCGACGCCACCGTGGTGATCCGGCGCTCGGTGATCTACACGGGGCTGGCCGGCCTGATCACCGGCGCCTACGCCTTGCTCCTGGCCTCGGCCAACGCGCTGCTGGCCCAGGCCGATCTCACGCGCTCGCCCTGGTTCTCGGCCGGCTTCATGTTCCTGGTGGCGCTGCTCTTCAACCCCTTGCGCGAGCGGGTGCGCCGTGCAGTGG